>Ga0126378_10000658_pt1 | contig 25331 bp, 26 predicted proteins | sample PanSoiMetPlot_23_FD_92587 | JGI IMG/M metagenome (GOLD analysis project Ga0126378, IMG submission 92587) | Tropical forest soil microbial communities from Panama - MetaG Plot_23 | ecosystem: Environmental > Terrestrial > Soil > Tropical forest > Bulk soil | place: Panama | collected 2016-02-17
CCTAAGGTGCGTCTGCCCTCCATCGGAATCCCCTTTACTCCGCTTCCCGCCGGCCGTCATCGGAAGCCCGCGACTCCGTGGATATCCGCCGTCGACTCGGGTAGGCCAGCGAATGGAATCGATGCGAATCGGCCCGAGTCGCGCTGCAAGCCCCGCCTGTTTGTCATGGAGCCATCTTGTGACCGCTGAGCCCACACCCGACGACGCCGCGTCGAGCCCGCCCATCCTCGGGGTGGCCCGGGACCGCGCCACCATCCGGCTCAATCGGCCGCGCCATCGCAATCGGATCGAGCGTGGCGACGTCGAGGTGTTTCTGGAGCTGATGGCCTTGGTCGAGCGGAACCAAGACCTGCGAGTCCTCGTCTTGACAGGAACCGGATCGACGTTCTGCGCGGGCTATGACCTCGGCGCGCTCAAGACGGAAGCCGCAGAGATGGCCACGGTCGACCCCGGCCCGGATGTCTTCGAGCGAATGGTCGACCAGCTGGAGGACCTCCGCATCCCCACGATCTGTGCGCTCAACGGCAGCGTTTATGGTGGCGCCACCGACTTGGCGCTCGCCTGCGATTTTCGGATCGGCGTCGGCGGTATGGAGCTTGGCATGCCGGCGAGCCGCCTCGGCGTGCACTATTACCTCAGCGGGATGCGCCGCTACGTCACCCGGCTCGGCCTAGGCGCCGCCAAGCGCCTGTTCCTGACGGGCGTGCCCATGCCAGCCGACCAGCTGCTGGAGATCGGCTACCTCGACGAGGTGGTGCCGGCTGGCGAGCTCGCCGCGCGCATCGACGCCTTGGCCGCTCTGCTGGCCTCGCGCGCGCCGCTCGCGGTCCAGGGCATGAAGCGGGCTCTCAACGCCATCGCGCGGGGCAAAGCCAGCCCCGCCGAGGTGGACGCGGACGTGCTTCGCTGCATGCGCTCCGAGGACCTCATCGAGGGGCTGGCGGCGTGGAAGGAGAAGCGCGCGCCGGTGTTCCGCGGGCGCTGAAACAAGCCTACTGGTCGCCGACGCCCACCGTCACCTTGACCGCCATCGTCTCGGTCGACCTGCCCTTGCGCACGCCGCGCACAGGCGCCGCTGACCAGTAGTCGAGGCCGACGCTGGCGCGGATGTAGGACGCCGTCGGACAGATGCGGTTGGCCGGATCGAAGCCGACCCAGCCGAGATCAGGCACGAAGGCCTCGGCCCAGGCGTGGCTCGCGTCGTAGTCCCGGCCGTCGTGCCCGGTCCAGAGATAGCCGCCGATGTAGCGCGCGGGGATCCCCAGGACTCGGGCGGCCGCGATGAAGACGTGGGCATGGTCCTGGCAGACGCCCGCGCCTCTCTGCAGCGCGTCCGCGGCCACGGTCTCCACGTCGGTGACGCCGATCTGATAGTCCATGGCGTCGCGGACCACGCTCATGAGGTTGTGCAGCCGCGGCAATACGGCCGGCGCCCCCGCGACTTTCGCCGCCAGAGCGGCGATCGCCGGATGGGCAGCGGTAAGCGCGGTCTCCTTCAGGAAGAACAGCGGCGGCAACGGCTCATGGGCGCCGAGGACGACACCCGCGGTGTCGGAGGTCTCGACCTCGCCCTCAACCGATAGAATCATCTCGGCATGCGGCCGCGTCACCGTGTGGCAGTGCGTGAGATTGCCGAACCCGTCGATCAGCGACGGCAGCTCGCGCCGCCCCTCACCGCGCACGCTCCAACTCAGCACCGCGCAGCCCTCGTAGGGACGCGGACTCACGCGGAGCGTCTGGATGGAGTACGGGATCGGCTTTTCGTAGCGGTAAACCGTCTGGTGCTGGACGCGAAGTTTCATGGGCTCTCAACAAGGAAAGTGGAACCACCCAGGACGCCAAGGCGCCAAGAAGTCGCGGCTCACAGGGCCGGCACCCTAAGAGCCGAATCGACGGCGTGTCTAGGCGCAATGCGCTGCGTGAGGGAACTCGGTGATTCAAACCTTCAGATCAGATAGAGGGACGCGATCTCGTCCCCGAGGATCATGGTCCGATTGATGAACTCGGTCAGGAACTCGTGCAAGCCCTGTTGGAAGATGTCCTGGATCCGCCCGTAGCGCAGCCGCGCGAACACCTCGCCTGCGAGGCGGTGGCACTCGCCGCGCTTGCCTGCATATGCCTCGGCCAGGAGATCGAGGGTGCGCGCGATCTCGTCGTAGCAGCTCACCAGCGAGCGCGGCATCTCCGACCGCAGGATTAGCAGCTCGGCGACGCGCCAGTGCTGGAGGCGTTCATGGTAGACCCAGTGATAGCTGCGCAGCCCGGATACCGACCGCAGGATCGATTGCCACTGGTAGTAGTCGAGCGCGCCGCCGACGCCGGCGTCCTGCGGTAGCAGCACGTGATATTTCACGTCGAGGATCCGCGCCGTGTTGTCCGCACGCTCGATGTAAGTGCCAAGCCGCGTGAAGTAGTAGGCGTCATTGCGCAGCATGGTGTTGGCGTAGGAACCGTTGAAGAGCTGCGAGCGCTGCTTCACCCATTCCAGCATCTCGCTCACCTGGTCCGGAGTGAAGCCCGAAGCCAGCTTCTGGCGCATCTGCAGGCAGGTCTCGTTGAGCGCGTTCCACATGTCGGCGGTGAGCGCGGTGCGCACCGCCCGTGCGTTGCGCCGCGCCGTCTCGATGCAGGAGATCAGGCTCGAGAGATTCTCGGGATCGCGCACGAGATAGTCGACGACGCTCGCCGGCGTCACCTTCGCGTATTTCGCGCGATAGCCGGGCGCGCAGCCGCTGGCGATCAGGGTCGACTCCCATTCGTTGCCGGGATTGCCGAGCGAGCGCGCCATGCTCGCCATCCAGTGGCCCACCAGCACCGTACGCGCCGTGTTCTCCGCGCGCTCGACGTAGCGTGCGAGCCAGTAGAGGCTGTCGGCGGTGCGGCTCAGCATTGCTCAGCTTTCCAGTACCCAGGTGTCCTTGGTGCCGCCGCCCTGGCTCGAGTTCACCACCAACGAGCCTTCGCGAAGGGCCACCCGGGTGAGTCCACCTGGCACGATTCGAATCTCCTTGCCCCTGAGCACGAAGGGGCGCAGGTCGACGTGCCGGGGCGCCACGCCGCTCGCCACGAAGGTCGGACAGGTCGAGAGCGCAAGCGTCGGTTGCGCAATGTAGTCCGCGGGCCGCGCCTTGAGCTTCTCGGCGAACGCCGAGAGTTCGGCAGCGCTCGCCCGCGGTCCCACCAGCATGCCGTAGCCGCCGGAGCCGCGCGCCTCCTTCACCACCAGCTCGGGCAGGTGGTCGAGCACGAATCCCAAATCCTCGGCGCGGCCACAGCTGTAGGTCGGCACGTTCTGCAGGATTGGTTCCTCGCCGAGATAGAAGCGGATCATCGTGGGCACGTATGGATAGACCGCCTTGTCGTCGGCGACGCCGGTACCGACGGCATTGGCGAGCGTGACATTGCCCGCGCGGTAAGCGTTGAGCAGGCCCGCCGTGCCAACGACCGACTCTGACCGGAACGCCAGGGGGTCAATGAAGTCGTCATCGATCCGGCGGTAGATCACGTCGACGCGGCGCGGTCCCTCGGTGGTGCGCATGTAGACGATATTGTCGTCCACCAGGAGGTCAGCGCCCTCGACCAGCTCGATCCCCATCTCGTCCGCGAGGAAGGAGTGCTCGTAATACGCGCTGTTGTAAGAGCCGGGCGTGAGCAGCACCACGACGGGATCGCTCGCGCAGTTCACGGGCGCCACGGACTTGAGTGTCTCCAGGAGGTCCTCGGGGTAGCGCGCGACCGGCGCCAGGCGGTGCTGGGCGCAGAGATCGGGGAAGAGCCGCATCATGGCCTCGCGGTTCTCCAGCATGTAGGAGACGCCGGAAGGCGTGCGGCAATTGTCCTCGAGCACGTAGAACTGATCGGGCCCGGTGCGCACGAGGTCGATGCCGGCGATATGGCAATAGACGCCATGGGGCGTGTCGAGGTCCTGCATCTCCGGACGGAAGCCCTCGTTGTGCAGGATGAGCCGCTCAGGCACCTTGCCTGCCCGCAGGATCTCGCGGCCGTGATAGATGTCGCGCAGGAAAGCGTCGATCGCGCGCACGCGCTGGGTGAGGCCGCGCGACAGCAGGCGCCATTCCTCGCCGTCGAGGACGCGCGGAATGATGTCGAACGGGATCAGGCGCTCGGGGTCGCCACCCTCGGAATAGACCGCGAATGTGATGCCGATGCGCCGGAACAGCAGCTCCGCCTCGGCTCGCTTGAGCACCACGGTCTCAGGCGGGGTCTGCTCCAGCCATCGCCGGATCGCCTCGTATTTCGCGTAACAGCCCTCCGGCCCGCGCATCTCATCGAAGGCCGCTACTGGCATCACCGTCTTCGCCTTGCCGTCGCTCACGCGGCGCCCTTCCCCAGCGGCGGGTTCTCAGCCCGCTCCTGCAATCCCTGTTCCACACCGTCTGGCTGCCCTGCTCACTGGTACGGCAGGACTTCGCCCGGCGATTGCCGAGTATGTGCTCGTCCCTGCTGAAAGACTAGGCAGTTACGAGCGCCGTCCGCCCCTAGTGGCGACCGGTCCGGTGCCGGTTGAGGCGTCGCTCCATGCGGCGGGCGTAGCTCGACATCGCGAAGCAGCAAGCGAAGAACACCACCATGGTGAAGACGTAGCCCTCATGCGCGAGGCCGAGCCAGGCGGGATCCTTGATTGCCTGGTTGACGGCGCCGAGGATGTCGAAGAGGCCGATGATGGTGACGAGGGTCGTGTCCTTGAAGAGATCGACCACATTGTTGACGATGCCCGGCATGACATGGCGGAGCGCCTGCGGCAGGACGATGAAGGCCTGCACCTGCCACCACTTGAGACCGACCGAGTAAGCCGCTTCCTCCTGCCCGGCTTCGACGCCTTGCAGGCCGCCGCGCACGGTCTCCGCCATATAGGCGGCATTGAACAGCACCAGCACCACCAAGGCGCGGATCAGGCGGTCAATGTGCACGCCCTCCGGCAGAAAAAGTGGCAGCATCACCGCCGACATGGTGATGACCGTCAGCAGCGGCATCGCGCGCCAGAGCTCGATGAAGCCGACGGAGAGCGTTCGCACGACCGGAAGCTGCGATCGGCGGCCAAGTGCAAGGATAATGCCGAACGGCAGAGAGCCCGCCACGACGACGAAGGCGATCAGCACGTCGAGCATCAGCCCGCCCCACTGGCTGGTGTCGACGTAGGCGAGGCCCGGGACGCCGCCGACCAAGAGGAGGCCCGCGAGCACCGGGAACGCGGTCATGAGCATCAGCAGCCAAAACCCTCGCCGCCGAGTGTTGTCGCGCATGACCGGGACACTAAACGCGGCCAGCAGCAGGCCTGCGAGGTTCACTCGCCAGATCTCGTCACTGGGATAGTGGCCGTAAAAGAATTGCGGGAACCGGATCCGGATGAAGGTCCAGCAAGCGCCGTCGCCCGTGCAGGCGGATTTCGCGTTTCCGGAGACAGTAGCGTCCGTAAGCGCCCACTCGACGAAGGGCGGCACCGCCCAGGCGAGCACCACCAGCACCACCAGCGTTAAGACGGTGTTCGTGACGGAGCTGAAGAGGTTTCGCCGCAACCAGTCGAGGATGCGGCCGAGGGTCCCCTCGACCTTACCGGGGACTAGGTTCCCGGATCCGGTCCCACGCATGCGGGTGCCGGCGACGACAGTGGAGCTGCCTGCCTCCATTGTTACCGCTCCACCAGGGCGACGCGGCGGTTGTACCAATTCATCAGCGCGGAGGTGGCGAGGTTAATCCCCACGAAGATGGCCATCACGATGGCCATGGTCTCGGCCTCCTTGGCCGCCTGCTGCATCACCGTGCCGGCGAAGATCTGCATCAGCTCCGAATAGCCAACGGCTGCGCCGAGTGTGGTGCTCTTTATGATGTTAAGATATTGGCTCGTGAGTTGCGGCACCATGATGCGCAGGGCCTGCGGCAAGACTACCAGGAACAGCCGCTGCAAGCCTTTCAATCCGAGGGCCTGAGCTGCTTCGTGTTGGCCCTTGGGTATCGCCTCGATGGAGCCCCGCACGATCTCAGCGATAAAGGCGGTCGCGTAGATCGAGAGGCCGATCCAGAGCGCCACCAGCTCAGGCGGAACCTGGGTCCCCCCGGCGAGATTGAAGCCTTGGAGGACGGGATACTCGACATGGTCGACGCCCGCGGCAAACAAGACCAATGCCAGCAGAAGCAGGAACAGTGCCTTCGCTCCCACGCGCGAGGAGCCGATTTTCACTCTCCAGACGAAGGGCGTCGCAATGAGCACGGCGAGCGCAAGCCATGACAGCAAGCCACTTCCTTCGCGCATGACCGCGTCAGGCACAAACAGACCGCGGATGTTAAGGAGCACGCCGCCCGGCAGGGTGATGCTCTGCCGTGGCGACGGCAGCGTCTGTAGCACACCGACGTACCAGAAAATCAGCTGCACGAGCTGAGGTGTGTTGCGCACAAACTCAATGAAGGCCAGCGCAATGTTGCGGACGAGCCAGTTAACGGAGAGACGCATCACCCCGACCAGCAGGCCCAGGACCGTTGCGGTCACAATCGCCATCGCCGCGACCAGGACCGTATTGAGCAGACAGACTAGGAGGACCCGACCGTAAGTGTCGAACAGGTTCCAGGAAATGAGATGGAAGGGGAGGTCGAAGTGCGCCTGGTCAGCGAGGAATCCGAACCCGAAATGCAGGTTCTTTCGCGCGTAGTTCCCGGCCACCATGTCGGCCAGGAGCCAGCCGAAGGCGACCACGCCGGCCAACAATACCCATTGGCCGATGTAGGCGCGCCGCGACGGGCGCCTGACCATTCCGACGACCCCTTACCTATCTCAGACGGCGCTTACCGCCAGGGCAGCGGGTATTGCAGACCGCCCTTGGTGTAGAGCTCGTTCCAGCCGCGCGGCAGCTGCAGCGGACCGAAGTACTTGTCGTAGTTCTCGCCGTAGTTGCCGACTTCCTTCACGATTCGGTAAGCCCAGTCGTTGTCGACGCCGAGCTTCTTACCGAAGTTCTCCTCAAGGCCGAGGAAGCCGCGGACCTCGGGATTCGTCGCAGTCTTCTTGATCTCGTCGACGTTCTTTTGCGTGATGCCGAGCACCTCCGCTTCGAGCATCGCCATGTGCGTCCACCGCACCAGGATGTTCCAGCGCTCGTCGCCCTGGCGAGTGTAGGAGCCCAGGAACTCGCGGGAGATCAACTCGGGCAAGATTACCCAGTCGTCCGGCTTCTTCATGGACGAGCGCGCCGCCGCGACGCTGCCGCCGTCGTCGGTGTAGCCGTCACATCGTCCGGCCTCGGCCGCCGCGAAGGCTTCCTCCGGCCGCTCGAACAGCAAAGTGTTGATCTTGATGTTGTTGGCGCGGCCGTAGTCGGCGATGTTGAGCTCCAGCGTGGTACCGGTCAGCACGCAGATGGTGGCGCCGTTCAGTTCCTTCGCATGCGCGACGTTGAGCGACTTCTTCACCATGAAGGCCTCGCCGGTGAAAAAGTTATTGGCGCCGTGTGCCAGACCGAGCTCGGTGTTGCGCGTGAGCGTCAACGTCGAATCTCGGATCAGCACGTCGATCTCGCCGGATTGCAGGACCGAGAAGCGAACCTTCGAGGTGGTGCCGATGAACTTTACCTTGTCGGCGCTGCCGAGCACCGCGGTTGCGAGTGCGCGGCAATAGGCGATATCGAGACCCGCCCATTTGCCGGCGGAATCCTGGAACGCGAAACCGGGGATCCCGGTGTCGACGCCGCAGATCAGTTCGCCGCGCTTCTTGATCGCGTCCATGGTCGGGCTCTTGACCTCCTGCGCCCAACTTCCGGAAGCGAATCCCAGCATGCCCGCCACGACGGCGCCGCATGTAGCCAGTCTTGTCCAGTAATGCATCTGTTGCCCCCTTTTGATTGATGTTGACTGCGTTACGGCACTAGACACTACGCTCCATAATCGATCGGCGTCGCGTGCCAACCTTGGGCCCGCCTCGCCCAAAACGTCTCGCGCAACTTGGTGGAGATCGGTCCGGGCCGGTCGTTGCCCATAATGCGGCCGTCGATCCGCGACGCCGGCATGATGCCGCCTGCCGTCGTGGCGAGGAAGATCTCGTCGGCGTCGCGGAATTCCATCGCGGGGATCGGCCGGATCTCCGATTTAATCCCCATGGTCTCGCAGAGCTCGATCACGGACATACGCGTGATGCCTTCCAGCGCGCCGCGATCGGGTGACGCCACCACGCCGTTGGTCACCGAGAACACGTTGAACCCCGGGCCTTCCGTCACGAATCCGTCATAATCCAGCAGCACGCAGGTGTCGGCGCCGCGGTCATGGGCCTCCATCAGGCCGCGGGTCAGGTCACCCCAATGGAAATTTTTCACCGTCGGATCGATGGATTCCTCGGGAATCCGCGGCGTCTTCGCGATGATCAGGTGCGCGCCCCGCTCCTGTACTTCGGGCGAGATCACCCAGACCCACGGCATCGCATAGACCAGGAGATAGTTCTGGCAGTTAAGGGGATGCCGCGGCAGCCCGGGCTTCACGACGCCCCGGAGGCAATCCATGGCCACATAGGCCTCGCGCAAGCCGGTCCGCCGCACGCATTCGGCGGCGATGCTGCGGATCTCGCCATCGCTCACGCCGGGGTCGAGGCGAAGCGCTTGCATGGATTCGCGGAACCGGCGGAGGTGGTCATCCAGGCGGAAAAAGGCGCCGCCCCAAACCCCCACGACGTCGTAGGTCACGTCCGATCGGCGATAGGCGAGGTCGGTCACGGGGATCGAGGCCTCCGACAGTCGCATATAGCGGCCGTGCAAATAGGCGGCCCCATCCGGCCAAGTTGTCGTGGACATGGCTCAGTTCCCCTCGTATTTGGGCATGCGCTCATTCAAGCATGAAGCGCGGGGGAATGCACGCCGGGGCGTTTGGAAATGCACCGGTATCGCAGGGCCTTGAGTTCCCTGACACGGCTCCCCATTTGCAAGCCCTGCCCTCATGACGCATCAGCCGAAGCGCCACACGCTCATCGCCGTCTCGGGCGGCGAGACGTCATCGTCCGCAAAGCAAGAACCCATTTCTAGCGGCGAGACCGACCTGCTCGACGCCTATTCCCGCGCCGTGGTGGGTGCCGTCGATCTCGTCGGTCCCGCCGTCCTGCACATTCAGGTCGAGAACGGTGGACGGCCCGCGGGTGCCGGGTCGGGCGTTCTCTTCACGCCGGACGGCTATGCCCTCACCAACAGCCATGTGATCGCCGGTGGTGCGCGAATCCGCGCGACCGCGGCGGACGGGCGCGTCTCGGTGGCGTCGGTAGTCGGCGACGATCCCGAGACCGACCTCGCGGTATTACGCCTCGATGCGCCCCCGTCCGCCTTCGCGCGGCTGGGCAACTCGCGGCGGCTTCGCGTGGGTCAACTCGTGATCGCCATCGGCAACCCCCTGGGCTTCCAGGCGACGGTGACCGCGGGCGTGGTGAGCGCGCTCGGCCGCTCGCTGCGGGCTCGCTCGGGCCGCCTGATCGACAGCGTGATCCAGACCGACGCCGCGCTCAATCCCGGCAACTCTGGCGGGCCGCTGGTCAATTCCACGGGCGAGGTCGTCGGCATCAACACCGCGATTATCGCGGGTGCCCAGGGCATTTGCTTCTCTATCTCGTCGAACACCGTGGAGTTCGTGGCCGCGCGGCTCATCCGCGAGGGTCGCGTGCGGCGCTGCTTCATCGGCGTCGCCGGCCAGAACGTGGTGCTGCCGCGCCGGCTTTCCCGGTTTCATGGGCTCGAGCAAGGCTCGGCCGTGCTGGTGCAATCGACCGGAGCCGGCGGACCCGCGCGCAAGGCTGGCGTGCGCGACGGCGACATCATCGTGGCCGCCGACGGCGTCACGGTGGCCGACGTCGACGACCTGCATCGGCTCATGACCGAGGAGCGGGTCGGCCGCAGCGTTCCGCTGGTGGTGCTCCGCCAGGGTCAGAAGCTCGACCTCGCGGTCACGCCCGCGGAGTTGCCGCCACGGCCGGCACGCTGACCAGAGTCTCCTCCGGACCGGCGTAAGCGCTCCTCGGCCAGCGCGCGAGCGCGGCCCTGCCCTCCTTGGTGAGCGCATAGAGACCGCGCTCGACCCGCGCAAACCAGCCGTAGACGTTGCGCAAGAGGATGGTGGGCGCGTCCGGGACCGCGGCCTTGACCTCGCGGGTCGTGCGAGGGCCAGCCTGCAGTGCGGCGGCGCAGATGAGTGCCCGCTGACGATAGGCGGTCATGATCGGCGCCCGGGTGCCGCCGCCAGCGGCGGGATCGCCCCTTCGGCGGCGATGCTCCTCGACCAAGGCCGAACGCCGGCGCGGGTCGCGCCGTGGCCGCCAAGGCCGCGGCTCCACGAGCAGCTCCACATGGCCGCGCGGGAACACGCCGAGCAGACCGAAGCCCAAGAACCGACAGAGCTTGCGCACGCGCGGATCCGCCTCACGACCACGGCCGCGCGAGGACGCGCGCACCGCGAGCCACACTTCGTCACAGGCGGCGGTGCGGTCGACGCCCTGGAGCACGAGCTCCAGGGTGAAGCTCAGCTTCAATTCGCCGATCACCACGATGGGCGGATTGTCGCCGCTGAGAGCGACCAGGTCACAGCCGTCGATCTCGCCCTTGACCTCGAAACCCAGTCGCTCGAGGAAGCGCTTCACGGGCTGGTAGAGCGTCGTCTCCAATCGAAGTCCCCGTCGCGAAGACACGCGAGACTCTTGCGCGCCGCGCGGTGCATCCTATCCTAATCAGACGAGAGTTCGCATGCGGCTGCGCAACGAGTCGGAGGGGTGAATGCGATACATCTGCGATGGACCCGGCGACAAGACGTGGTTCCGGTTGGAGACCGCCGCCGAGGCAGCCGCGGAGTCGCTCGCGATGCACCACGCCGTCGAGAAGCACTTCTGCCGCGAGATGGAGAAGGCGACTCGGAGCTATCGGCCGGTCTCCAAGAACTTCATCGAGCAGGAGATTGGCCTGAAGTCTCATATCCAAGGGGAGATGCCGCTGTTCCTGACGCTGCGGAACTCCGAGGGTATCGCGCTGGTTACGGCCATGCTGCCGCCGGGCGGAAAGGAAGATGCAGCATTCCGGATGATCATCGTCGGCCCCGACAACGGCGACCCCTATCCCGACCACGGGCCGGCCATCGAGGCGCTCGGCCGGTACTTCGGGCTTTCACTAGAGCGGTCGCGCTGTTTTCCCTATCAGCGGCAATAGGCAAAAGCACGCGATGAACATCCGGCTCGACGGCCGAACGGCCCTGATCACTGGAGGCAGCAAGGGCCTGGGCCTCGCCACTGCCATCCGGTTCGCCGAGGCAGGCGCCGAGGTGGCGATCCTTGCAAGGAACGCCGAGACCCTCGAGACCGCGAAGACAGCCATCGGTCGGGTCGCGCGCTGCGGCGTCGCCGCGTTCCCCTGTGACGTCACCGATCCCGTGGCGGTCCAGCGCGCCTACGATTCGGTCCTGCTAGCCTTCGGCAAGGTCGACATCCTCGTCAACAACGCGGGCACGTCTCAGACCGGCAGGTTCGAGGACATCACGGACACGGTCTGGCAGGCCGATCTCGACCTCAAGCTCCTCGCTGCGATTCGGCTGTCGCGCCTGGTGCTGCCGCAGATGAAGACGCGGCGCTGGGGCCGGATCATCAATGTGCTCGCGACCGCGGCCAAGGCGCCACGGGCCCAGAGCGCCCCCACCTCGGTCTCGCGCGCTGCCGGCATGGCGCTCACCAAGGTACTCGCGAGCGAGTATGCGCCCGATAACGTGCTGGTGAACGCGCTCCTGGTCGGGCGCATCGTCAGCGACCAGATTGCCCGCCGCCACCGGACAGCGGGAACGAATATCCCGCTCGCCGCCTATATCCGGGAGCAAGGCGCCGGCATCCCGCTGGGACGCATCGGTGAGGCGGAGGAGTTCGCCAACCTCGCGTGTTTCCTGGCCTCCGACGCCGCCTCCTATGTGACAGGCACGGCGATCAACGTCGATGGCGGGCTCTCACCGATCGTCTGACGATGGGGCTGCCTTTCCGGCCCTGTCAGGTGTCCGAGAAATCCGGCGACAAGGCCGGATAGGGGATAGCTGACGGGGCGGAAAGACCTAAGGCTTGGCGGCGGATGCCGGACCGCTCTCGCGCAACCGGCGCGCCAACGCCGAATCCAGAGCGGAGAGCGTGGTCTCCGCTGCGAGACGCGCCTCGGCGTCCCGGATCCACGGTCCCACCGTCCCGCTCGCCGCGCGCTCGATCGGCTTCAGCGCAGAGATCGCCGACGCCAAGTCCTCGTTCTTGAGTGCCGCATCCGCGGCACCGAGCGCCGCCTCGACTCCGTTCTGATCGGGCGGCGCGTTGGGATCGCCGGCCTTCCCGATTACGATCTCCTGGAGCTTGTTCATGACGCCCCCGCCGGTCGTATTCTCGCCGGCGCGCCGAGCGGCCTCGTCCCTGCGCACATCGCGCGCGACCAGGCTGAACCGGTAGACCAGTGCCGTCAGGCTTGGAACTCCACGCGGTGCGCGCTCGTCGAGTGTCCGAAGCGCCGAGAGCGCCTCCGGCCGCTGCTGCGCCAGGCCCTCGGCGATCTGCAGCTCCGCAGTGAATGGCTTGGAGGTCATCAGGCTCACTCGGAGCGCATCCACCGCGAAAAGGAGAGCGACGTCCGTCTTGTCGAGCAACGCCGTCGCCTTGTCCGGAGACCCCGCCCTCTCCTGGAGAGTCGTCGTCGTGGTCTCGAGCGAGGTCGCCGTGGCCTCCAGACGCTCCAGCCGGGAGCGCTGCTCGGTCAGTTCCGCACCGAGCTTGTCGGTGCTCTCCTCGAGGCTTTGGGTGCGCGCGACCTGTGCCGTGGCGGTGACGTTCGTGAGATCCGAATCCGAGGCTGCCTGAAGCCGCCTCTCGAGCCAGCCGATGCGGGTCGCATGATCCATCAGCGCCGCGTCCATTTTCTTGGTGTCGCTGCCGAGGCTCGCTTCGTTGGCGCTCGCGCTGTTGGCCGCCGCGCCCAGCGTATCAAGCCGCCGATCGACGCGGTCGAGGCGCGTGCCTTGATCCCCAAGCCCGGCCGCCAGCTTTCGGGCATCGTCGCCGAGTGCCGCCACTGCGCCGCTGACGCTCTCGCTGGCGCCGGTCAGCGCGTCGAGACGCTTGTCGAGCGCGATCAGGTGATCGCCTTGCTCGGCAAGAGTGCCACCGAGCTTGCGGGTTGCGTCCTCCAGTGCCGCCGCCCGCGCGGAGGCCCCGGCTCGCGCGCTGTCCGCCTGCCCCGCAAGCGCGACCAGCTTGTCGCCCTGCTCCGTCAGCGTCGCGCCGAGCTTCTGTGTGTCCTCCGCGAGCTTCGCTGCAGCGGCATTGGCCGCGTCCGTGGACTTAGACACGGCATCCAGGCGCTCGCCTTGCGCCTTCAGCGTGCCGCCGAGGCCCCGTGTCTCCTCCTGGAGGCGGGTGACAGCGGCGTTGGCCCGATCGACAGAGACCGAGACCGCGTCGATGCGATCACGCTGGTCCTTCATCGCCGCGTCCACGCGCCCGCCCTCGCCCTTCAGGGCCGCATCCAGCCGATCGCCTTGCGCCCTGAGCGCCGCGTCCAGCCGATCGCCCTGGGCCTTCAGCGCCGTGTTGAGCTTCTGTGTTTCATCCTTGAGGCCAGCCGTCGCGGCGTTGGCGCCATCCGTCGAGGCCGAGACCGTATCCAGGCGCTCCGTCTGGACCTTAAGCGCGGCGGCGAGCTTTTGCGTATCGCCCTTCAGACTCGCGTTCGAGGCGTTGGCCGTGTCGGTCGCGATGGCCAGGGTCTCCAGCCGAGTGCCGATCGCGGCCAGGCGATCGCTCTGCGCGCCAACCGATGCCGTGAACTTTCGGGCCTGATCCTCGAGCGTCCCCAGGCGGCCGACGGCACCGCTGTTCGCGGCGTCGGTGCTCGTGACCAGCGCCTGCAGACGCTGGTCGAGCGCATCCAGCCGGACGCGTTGTTCGGTCAGCGTCGCCGTGAGTTTCTGCGTCTCCTGCTCGATATTGCCACCGCCCGTGGTGAGCGTCGCTAGACCCTTGTCGAGCGTCTCGAGATGCCGGCTCTGTGCCCCGAGTTCGGCCTCGAGCTTTCGTGCCTGCTCTTCGAGGCTGCTCGCTCCAGCGGACTGCTGTGTCATCCCCTTGTCGAGCGCATCGAGGTGCTTGCCGTCCTCGGTGAGGGCGGCATCGAGCCGGTGTGTCGCGTCCTCCGATCCGGCGGTTCTGGTTGCGAGCTCGGTCAAGCGCTTGTCCAACCGCTGGTCGAGCGCGTCGAGCCGCTCATTGATTTCGTTGACCTTCGCTAGCACCACACCGCTGTCGCCGGGCGCCACCCAGGGCAGGTGTGCCGCGAGCGAGATCGCCCAGTAGGGCGAGGTCGCCACTGCGACCAACACGGCCGCGATGGCCACCAGCATCGGCGCCACATTCCGCACCCGCGATCCGCCGGGGCGAACCGGCTTCTTGCGCGGAGCAAAGGTCTCGGTCCGTACCGGCGGGATGCGCGACGCCATCGGCGTGGCGACGATCGACGGCGGCTCCAGCACGGCCGTGTCGCCGCCGCCGGATTTCGCGGACGATGCGCCGATCCGCTCGGGACGGGGCCCGTCCGCGGGCATGTCTTCGCGCGGACCCTCGGACCGCGTCGGCGGCAGCGGCCCGCCGAACGCCTCCAGGATCGCCGCCTGCGTCGGCGCGCGGGCGACGACGAGGTTATCCCACGAGACCCCCTTGAGGGCGGTACCCACGGCCGGGCTGGTGACCACGGCGGTCATGCCCTCGCAGGCCGCGGCGAACCCGGACGCGGCGGCCAGCCGCGCGAACACGGTCGCTGTTCCCGGCGAGAAGAATACCGCGGCATCGATGGTGCCGCTCTTGAAGCCGGCGACGACCTTGCTGCTGAAGGCCTGCGCGGGCTCGGCGCGGTAGAGCGCTACGCGCCGCACGGAGAATCCGGCAGTCCCAAGCACGCGCGCGAGGTCGCGGCCAACTTCCGCCCCGGTGACGACCAGGAGCGCGCCGCCGAGCGGATTGAGACGGCCGACGACCAAGCTGGTCAGCGCCTCGGCGTCGCCGTCGACGCTCTCGATCTCACCGAACCGTGCCGCGCGCGCCGCTGCCATGGTGGCGTCGCCGAGCGCTATCACCGGAATGTTGCGGCGCTGGCTCGCGGCGGCGAAGGCCCGCACACCGTTGGGGCTGGTGAACACCACCGCCTGAACGCCCGGCAGCGACCGCTCGAGCGCCGCCGCGGATCCCGGCTCCTCGGATGTCGTGAGCAGCGGATCGAACAGGACCTCATGACCATGCGTGCGCAGCGCGGCGGAGAGCTCCGTCGCGTCGGCGGCCGGGCGCGTGATGAGCACCCTCATGCCGGGACTCCTCTTGCCAAACGGGGATACAAGACGCCGAGATCGCGCCGCCGCCCGCGCACGCGAGGCTCAAGCCCAGTGGCACGGGTGCTTGGGCCGCTGCACGGTCGGCGACAAAAAAGGGCCATGGCGTTTTATTAGTTGTTTCCTCGTCTTAAGGGAAGAGTCGTTTGTCACATTCCGCTCACCGCTTAGAGTCGGCATCGATAAAATTGTGACGATTGACACACGGTGCCTGCCCAACCGGCGGTTCACCATGAATCGGTTCGTGGATCGTGCGTGAGCATTTTGGCGCCCTGCGCGACATCTATTGGCGATCCCGCGGGCTTTGGCTATGAGAATCGGCGGCGGTGGCGTGTCGGGCTTTGGAGAATCGAGCGATGCGCGGAGCGAAGCGGACAACGCGGCTTCACAGCCAGGATCCCGAGGCGTTCAAGTGGGCGATGGTCGCCGCCGTCGTGGCTATGGTGATCACGGCGGGGGTGGTGCGGTTCGGACCGGAGCGGCCCGTCACTGGGTCCGACCACCAACGGATCGAGCAGACCCTGCGCGGCGTCGTGCATAACTGATCGGGCCGAAAACCATCAGGCACGCTTTGCGGAACAGCTTGAAACCGCGCGCCGCCGGCAATGCAATCATGAGAGATCGACTGCGAACCGTTTGAGGTCGGCGAGTTCGCAGTACTCAAGTGCGCGCTCGTGCGTGGCGCGCAGCACGACTCGAGGAGCCTCTCCGGCGTCGAGGGCTTCCCGCCAGCGCGGCGCGCACAGGCACCAGCGGTCGCCTGGCTTCAGTCCGGCAAAGCCGTACTCGGGTAGAGGCGTGGATAAGTCATTGCCGCGCGACTTCGAGAAGCGCAAGAACGCCTCGGTCGCGACGACGCAGACCGTGTGGCTTCCCCCGTCCTCCCGGCTGGTGTCGCAGCAGCCGTTCCGGAAGAAGCCGGTCATAGGCTGGATCGAGCAGCTCTCGAGCCGCTCGCCCAGCACGTTCCGCGAGGGCGCGCGACCACTGCCATTGCCGTTGCCGTCCCTAGGCATGTCGACCTCCACGCAAGGAGATGCTGTTACGTTTAGCGCCCCGCGCGGCGACGGCAACCCCCGCCCGTGGTCGCGGTCGCCGATGGTCGCCCGGTCCGTGGGTTCATCAAACGGTACGTTGACTCTCAACGTCTAGGTTGTTAATAAAGCGCCATGTCCAGCTTGCGAGCAACGCCGCTGCCCATCGAGACCGAGGTGGAGCAGGAGCCCGAGATCGCGCTGCTCGACCGCGTGTTCTTCGCGCTGTCGGACCCCGTGCGCCGACAGATCTTGGAGCGCCTCGATGGTCAAGCACTCCTAGTCTCCGAACTCGCGGCCCCCTTCGCGATCTCGCTGCAGGCGGTCTCGCGGCACATCCAGGTACTGGTGCGCGCCGGCCTCGTGCGCCAGGAGCGCACCGGCCGCATCAGCCGATGCAGCCTCGACGCCGGGCCCGCTTATGCGGCGGCGGTGTGGCTCAACCGTTATGCGAAGTACTGGCAGCAGCAGTTCGATCTGCTCGCGGCCACGCTCACCGAAATCGACGCGCGGCGCCCCGGGAAGCCGCAGCCGACCGCACCGCGCAACCGCCGCAAGCGCGCGCCAAGGTATCGCTGAGCGGACGCGGTCCCGGTTCCCCGATTGCAGGAGGTCCAACCCATGGAAAGCCATCGCATCGCATCGCGCGACGAGTGGATCGAGGCTCGAAAACAGCTCCTGGCGAAGGAAAAGGAATTCACGCGGCTGCGCGACCAGCTAAGCCAGCAGCGCCGCGACTTGCCCTGGGAGCGCGTGGAGAAGTCCTACGTGTTCGATGGGGCGAGCGGCAAAGAGACGCTCTCGGATCTGTTCGAGGGGCGCCATCAGCTGCTCGTCTACCATTTCATGTTCGATCCGACGTGGGACGCCGGCTGCAAGAGCTGCTCCTTTTGGGCCGACAATTTCAACGGCATCGTCGTGCACCTGAAGCACAGAGATGTCACGTTGCTCGCGATTTCGCGTGCGCCGCTCGCGAAGCTCGAGGCCTACCGCAGGCGCATGGGCTGGAGCTTCAAGTGGGTCTCATCCGCGGGCAACGACTTCAACCGCGACTACTACGTCTCGCACACGCCGGAAGAGCTCGAGAAAAAAGACGCGTGTTACAATTACGCGCGGCAGCGGCCCTACGCGTCGGAGGCACCGGGCATCAGCGTGTTCTACCGCGACGACCCGGGCGCGGTGTTCCATACTTATTCCTGCTACGCGCGCGGCCTCGACATGCTGAACGGCGCCTATCACCTCCTCGATCTGGTACCGAAAGGGCGCGACGAAGCGAGTCTGCCGTTCCATTCGGCGTGGCTGCGTCGGCACGACGAGTACCAGGACTAGCCTCGGTCAGGAGCCACACGATGAACTACACGGACACCACGAAGAAGCTCGCGGAGTACCGGCGTCAGATCGACGCGCTCCGCGCGAAGATGCGTACCGCGCAGGCCGCGACAGAGCCGCAGGAAGTCGAGAACTACGCCCTCGCGGCGCCCGAAGCGACGACCCATCTCTCCGATCTCTTCGGAAAGAAGGACGACCTCATCGTGATCCACAACATGGGTGCATCCTGCGTCTACTGCACGCTGTGGGCCGACGGCTACAACGGCATCTATCCGCACCTCGCGGATCGCGCGGCCTTCGTGGTGGCCAGCCCGGATCCGCCCGCCACCCAGCAGAGGTTCGCGGCAAGCCGCGGCTGGCGCTTTCCCATGGTGAGCCACCAGGGCACCAGCTTCGCCGCCGACATGGGCTATCGGTCCGAGGAGGGCAGCTGGCTTCCCGGCATCTGCGTGTTCCGCCGCGACGGCAAGCGCGTGCTCCGCGTCGCCGACGCGCCGCTGCATCCCGGCGACGACTTCTGCGCGCTCTGGCACATGTTCGACATGCTCCAGGGCGGCCCGGGCGACTGGGAACCTCGCTTCAAGTACCCTGCGCGCACGGACGTGGCCTCGCGCGTAGCGAGGCCACGCTCGCGATTACGGAAACCTTAGGAGCGGCGCTTTCCGACGGCTTTGAGCGGCGTTTTCGCGCGCTCGAGCTCGAGCAGCACCACGCGCGCGCCCTCCTTCGAGCGCGCGAGTTCGGCGGGCGCCATGCCATCGAGAAGCTTGCTGGGCTTCCGCATCCATACATGTGCGTGATCACCCAGAATCTTGCGCGCCTCGTCCTCGACGCGGAGCGCGGTGTCCTGATCGGTCATGACGCGCGGGTCCCTCTTCGTTGGCTCGTGTCCCGGAGCTCCCCAGCTATAGCAATAGGCGTCGCACATTCGCAACCTGTCCCATCGTGTTACATCTATGTTACAGCGCGAATGCCTGTGTGCATTCTGCGCCGGCTGAACGACTTCACAGGGGACAAATGGAGAATTGGGCGGAGATTCGCGATTGGCGTAAGGCCGAACGCGCACGGCTGATCGCCGAGCGCATGGGGCTCCGTGGCGAGGCACGAGCGCGTCACAATGCCGCGATCACTGGTGTCCTGCAGAGGCTCCTGTCGCCGGACATGATCATCGGCTTCTACTGGCCGATCCGTGGCGAATACGATGCCCGCAAGCTCATCACGGCGCTGCTCGATCGAGGCGGGCGCGCGGCGATGCCAGTCATTCTTCAAAAAGGCGCGCCGCTGGTGTTTCGCGCTTGGCATCCCGACGTGCGCATGGAGAACGGCTTCTGGGACATCCCGGTCCCAGCAGACGATGACAGGGTTGTTCCGACCACCCTGCTGGTTCCCCTAGTCGGCTTCGACGACACGGGCTACCGACTGGGGTACGGCGGCGGATACTATGACCGCACCCTCGCGAGCCTGCCCGCCAGCCCCCTCGCCATCGGCGTGGGATATGAGCTCGCGCATCTCCGGACGATCTATCCGCAACCCCATGATATACCCATGAGCGCGATCGTGACGGAGGGCCGTGTCCAACGCGGCCTCGCCAGAGGGGCGGTCACTTATTGAGCAGGCGATAACCAGAGGACCACCATGAACGAGCAGCACAAGCAGCCGAAATCCGACATCGAGATTGCGCAGGCTGCGCGCATGCGGCCGATCGTCGATGTCGGCCGCGACAAGCTCGGCGTTCCCGCCGACGCCCTGCTGAACTACGGCCCCTACAAGGCCAAGGTGTCGCTCGACTACATCAAGAGCCTCGCGGACCGGCCGGAAGGCAGGCTGATCCTGGTCTCGGCAATCACACCCACCCCGGCGGGGGAAGGCAAGACGACCACGACCGTCGGGCTCGGCGACGCGCTCAACCACATCGGCAAGAAAGCGGCGATCTGCCTCCGCGAGCCGAGCCTCGGGCCCTGCTTCGGCATGAAGGGCGGTGCCGCCGGCGGCGGCTACGCGCAGGTTGTGCCGATGGAGGACATCAACCTGCATTTCACCGGCGATTTCCACGCCATCGGCACCGCGAACAACCTGCTCGCGGCCATGGTCGACAACCACATCTACTGGGGCAACGAGCTTGGCATTGATCCCCGCCGTGTCTCTTGGCGGCGGTGCATGGACATGAACGACCGGGCGCTGCGCTCCATCGTGAGCTCGCTCGGCGGCGTCGCCAACGGTTTCCCGCGTGAAGACGGCTTCGATATCACCGTCGCTTCGGAGGTGATGGCGATCTTCTGCCTCTCGAAGGACCTCGACGACCTGCGGCAGCGGCTTGGCAAGATCATCGTGGCACAGACCCGCAACCGGACGCCGGTGCGTGCGTCCGACGTCAAGGCCGACGGCTCCATGACGGCGCTGCTCAAGGAGGCACTCGCGCCCAACCTGGTGCAGACGCTCGAGAACAACCCCGCCTTCATCCACGGCGGCCCATTTGCCAACATCGCCCATGGATGCAATTCCGTGATCGCCACCAAGACCGCGCTCAAGCTCGTGGACTACGTGGTGACCGAGGCGGGGTTCGGCGCCGATCTCGGCGGCGAGAAATTCATCGACATCAAATGCCGTAAGGCCGGGCTAAGGCCGGATTGCGTGGTCCTTGTCGCGACCATCCGCGCGCTCAAGATGCACGGCGGCGTCGAGAAGCAGGACCTCAAGACCGAGAACCTCGCTGCCCTCAAGAAAGGCTTCGCCAATCTCGAGCGGCACGTGCATAACCTCCGCGAGCGCTTCGGCCTGCCGGTGGTGGTCTCGGTCAACCGCTTCAGCGCCGACACCTCGGCCGAGGTCAGCTTGCTGCGCGAGCTCTGTGCCAAGCTCGAGGTCGACTGCTTGATCGCGGACCACTGGGCGACCGGTGGCGTGGGTGCGGCAGAGGTCGCGAAGACCGTGGTGCGCCTAGTGGAGAAGGCGAGCTCCGGCTTCAGATTCCTCTATCCCGACGAGATGCCGCTTTGGGACAAGGTCAAGACCATCGCGCAGCAGATCTACGGCGCCTCGGACATCACCGGCGATCAGTCGATCCGCAACCGCTTCAAGGAGCTGCAGGCCGAGGGTTTCGGCCATCTGCCGGTCTGCATCGCCAAGACGCAGTTCAGCTTCACCACCGACGCCGCGCTCAAGGGCGCGCCCTCGAACCACGTGGTGCCGGTGCGCGAGGTGCGGCTCTCCGCTGGAGCCGAGTTCGTGGTGGCGATCTGCGGCGACATCATGACCATGCCGGGCCTCCCCAAGGTCCCCGCCGCCAACAACATCTCCGTCGACGCCGGGGGCCGGATCACAGGGTTGTTCTAGCGCAGCAGGGAAGGCCCAAGAGGCTGATCCTTGCGGCACCGCGCCGCACCATGCTATGTCGCTTTCTGGAAAGAAACTGTCGCATTCCGCAATATTCGGAAAAGCGACAGCGGGCAAAATTAGTCATTCTCCCAAAGAGGTTTCGGCATGGCTGAGGGTGACGATCTCGACCTGAACTCGCTCAATGACGCAGAGCTGGTCGAGCAGATGCATGACGACCTCTACGACGGGCTCAGGGACGAGATCGTCCAGGGCACCAAGATCCTCCTGGAGCGCGGCTGGAGCGCGGAGAAGGTGCTCAACGAGGCGCTGGTCGACGGCATGCGCATCGTCGGCATCGACTTCCGCGACGGAATTCTTTTCGTCCCGGAAGTGCTCCTCGCCGCCAACGCCATGAAAGGCGGCATGGAGATCCTCCGCCCGATCCTCGCCAAGTCCGACATCGAGCCGATTGGCAAGATCGTCATCGGCACCGTCAAGGGCGACGTGCACGACATCGGCAAGAACCTCGTGGGCATGATGCTCGAGGGCGCGGGCTTCGAAGTGATCGACCTCGGCATCAACAACCCCGTCGAGAAATATCTGGCAGCGCTCGAGCAGCATCGGCCGGACATCCTCGGCATGTCGGCGCTGCTCACGACCACCATGCCCTACATGAAGGTCGTGATCGACACGCTCCGGGAGAAGGGGCTGCGCGACGACTACATCGTGCTGGTGGGCGGCGCGCCCCTCAACGAGAACTTCGCCAAGGCCGTGGGCGCCGATGCCTATTGCCGCGACGCCGCCATGGCGGTCGAGACGGCGAAGCGGCTGATCGCCGAGCGGCGGCAGGCGCCGAGCCTGCGCAAGGAGGCTGCGGCGTCGTGACCAAGAAGCGCCCTCTCCTGCTCATCGCCTGCGGCGCGCTGGCGCACGAGGTGATGGCGGTGCTGCGCATGAGCAAGCTCGAGGGCGTCGAGGTGCAGTGCTTGCCGGCGAAGCTGCACAACACGCCGCAGCACATCCCCGAGGCCGTGCGCGCCAAGATCCGCGAGGAGCGCCCGCGCTTCGAGCGCATGCTTGTGCTCTATGGCGATTGCGGCACGGGCGGTTTGCTCGACCAGGTGCTCGCCGAGGAAGGCGTCGAGCGGATCGCCGGCGCCCACTGCTACGAATTCTTCGCGACCACGCTCGTCTTCGCGGACATGTCGGACGCGGAGCCCGCGAGCTTCTACCTCACGGATTTTCTGGTGCGCCACTTCGATCGGCTAGTCTGGAAAGGGCTCGGCATCGACCGGCACCCGCAACTGCTGCCGCTCTATTTCGGCAACTACCGGCGGCTGATCTATCTCGCGCAGACCGATGTTCCCGCGTTGCGCACGAAGGCGAGGCACGCAGCCGAGCGGTTGGGCCTCGCTTATGAATACCGATTCACCGGCTACGGCGACCTGCGGCCCGCGATCTCCGCAGCCGCGGCAGCGAGCGAGCTTCTTCCGATCCGAGTAGCGGCCGCTCCGGCGGTCTGAGAGCGATGTATCAAGTGCGCCTCTGGTCGACGCGCCACGCGCGCGGCCTCGAGACTCTTTATCAAGCCTTCGAGCGGGTGCTGGTCGCCCTCGATCCCCTCTGGCGCCGTATCGGCTACGGGCGGATCGAGCGTCCCGTCGCCGCGGTCGAGCGCGCGGTCAAGGGCCTCTTTTTCGATTGCCAGATGTGCGGGCAGTGCGCGCTCAGTGACACCGGCATGACCTGCCCGATGAATTGCCCGAAGGCCATGCGCAACGGCCCCTGCGGCGGCGTGCGCCCCGGCGGCTTCTGCGAGGTGAAGCCCACCATGCGCTGCGTCTGGGTGCAGGCCTTCGAGGGGAGCGAGCGCATGCGACGCGGGAGCGACGCGATCCGCGTCGTGCGGCCCGCCGTCGACCGGCGCCTCGAAGGGACCTCTTCGTGGCTCCGCGTCGCGCGCGAGAAGGCGGCAACGCCATGATCTTCGCCGACGAGCCGGCACCGGGCGCGCCGCTGCCGATCCTGCCGGGCCACAGCTCGCCTGGCCGCTTCGAGCGCGTGCTCCGCGCGGGTGCCTTCGCGGTCACCGCCGAGCTCTCGCCGCCGGACTCCGCCGATCCCGAAGATGTGTATGTGCGGGCACGAGTCTTCGACGGCCGCGTTGACGCCATCAATGCGACGGACGGCAGTGGCGCCAATTGCCACATGTCGAGCGTCGCGGTGTGCGCGCTGCTCACGCGCGTCGGATACTCGCCGATCCTGCAGATCTCCTGCCGCGATCGGAACCGGATCGCGATTCAGGGTGACATCCTCGGCGCCGCCGCCATGGGCGTCTGCAACCTGCTGTGCTTGACCGGCGACGGCGTGCAGGCGGGCGACCACCCGCAGGCGAAACCGGTGTTCGATCTCGATTGCATGTCGCTGACGGAGATTGCGCGGCGGCTTCGCGACGAGGGCAAGTTTGAGAGCGGCCGCCCGCTCACCAACCGACCGAAGATGTTCCTGGGCGCGGTCGAGAACCCCTTCGCGTCGCCCTACGACTGGCGGCCGCTGCGCCTCGCGAAGAAAGTTGCCGCCGGCGCCCAGTTCATCCAGACGCAGTACTGCTTCGACCTGCCGCTGCTCCGCCGGTTCATGGCGCGCCTCGACGCCCTCGGCCTGCTCGAGCAGGTTTTCATTCTGATCGGTGTGGGACCCCTGCCCTCCGCGAAGACGGCGCAGTGGCTGCGCCACCATGTCGCCGGCGTGCACATCCCCGATGCCGTGGTGGAGCGCCTCGCGGGCGCCGCAAAGCCCAAGGCAGAGGGCCGCAAGCTCTGCATCGAGCTCATCCAGGAAATCCGCGAGATCAAGGGTGTCGCCGGCGTGCACGTCATGGCCTATCGCCAGGAGGAGGCCGTGGCCGAGGTGATCGACGCCTCGGGCGTGCTCAATGGCCGCATCCCCTGGTACCCCGAGAGACACAAGAATTTGCTGCAGGAGAAAGTCGCACCATGACGGATACCGTCCTCAGCTCCGCCACCAAAGAGGTCGTGATCGGCTTCGACCGGCCCTTCGTGATGATCGGGGAACGCATCAATCCCACAGGCCGCAAGATCCTGGCCGAGGAAATGGCTAACGGCGATTTCAGCCGGGTCGAGCGCGATGCGATCGCGCAGGTCGAGGCGGGCGCGCAGATGCTCGACGTGAACGCCGGCATTCCGCTCGCCGACGAGCCCGCGATCCTCGCCAAGGCGATCCAGCTGGTGCAGAGCGTCACCGACGTCCCGCTCTCGATCGATTCCTCGATCGTCGCCGCCCTCGAGGCGGGCCTCGCGGTCTACAAGGGCAAGCCGCTCGTAAACTCGGTCACCGGCGAGGAGGAGCGGCTCGAGGCGGTGCTGCCGCTGGTGAAGAAATACGGCGCCGCCGTGATCGCGATCTCCAACGACGAGACCGGCATTGCCGAGGACCCCGACGTGCGCTTCGCCGTCGCCAAGAAGATCGTGGAGCGCGCCGAGGACCACGGCATTCCCCGGAGCGACGTTGTCGTCGATCCGCTCATTATGCCGCTCGGCGCCATCAACCAGGCCGGCGTGCAGGCGTTCCGCATCATCCGCCGGCTGCGCGAGGAGCTCAAGGTGAACACGAGCTGCGGCGCCTCCAACATCAGCTTCGGCCTCCCCTCGCGCGGCGGCATCAACGCGGCCTTCCTCTCAATGGCGATCGGCGCCGGCATGACGTCGGCGATCACGAACCCGTGCCATGACGAGATCCTGCGTGCCGTCATGGCCGCCGACGCCATGATGGGGCACGACCCCCACTGCATGCGCTGGCTGCGCAAATTCCGCGAACAGCCACCGGCCGGCACCGCCAGCGCCGAGGGCGAGGCCCAGCGCGGCCGGCGCGAGGGACGGAGACGCCGTGGCTGACGACGCTGCCATCGTCTTCACGCCCTCGGGCCTGCGGGGCCGTTTCCCCAAGGGCACGCCGGTGCTGCAAGCCGCGCGCGCGCTTGGCGTTGACGTCGACTCCGTCTGCGGCGGCCGAGGCATCTGCGGCCGCTGCCAAGTGACCCCTGTCGAGGGCGAGTTCGCCAAGCACGGCATCGTCTCCCGTGGCGAGCATCTATCGGCCTTCTCGGACCCGGAGCGCGCCTACAGCGGGCGCAAGCCGATGCAAGCGGGACGGCGGCTCTCATGCTCCGCCAAGATCCAAGGCGACCTCGTCATCGACGTGCCCGCTGACAGCCAGGTGCATCGCCAGGTCGTGCGCAAGGCGGTCGAGGCCGTCGCGATCGAGCTCGATCCCGCGATC
>Ga0126378_10000659_pt1 | contig 25299 bp, 29 predicted proteins | sample PanSoiMetPlot_23_FD_92587 | JGI IMG/M metagenome (GOLD analysis project Ga0126378, IMG submission 92587) | Tropical forest soil microbial communities from Panama - MetaG Plot_23 | ecosystem: Environmental > Terrestrial > Soil > Tropical forest > Bulk soil | place: Panama | collected 2016-02-17
GCGCAAGCGCTCATCATGTAGCTACGCTACATCGAATGGCAAGCAAAATGAACTGGACGTACATGGTCGCCACGCGACACCGTGAACGGTGTGAAGCCGCAGCACCGCGCCGTCGCCGTCCTCGTCACCGTCATTTGGGGTGTCAACTTCGTGGTGATCGACGAGGGGTTGCGTGATCTGCCGCCGCTACTTCTCACTGCGCTGCGCTTCCTCGCGTGCGCGCCGCTCGCACTGATCGTTCCGCGACCTACAGCCAAGCTGCGCTTCGTGCTGGGTTACGGCCTGGTGCTCGGTGTGGTCAAGTTCGGCTTGTTGTTCACCGCGATGGCACACGGCATGCCGGCCGGGCTGGCCTCGCTCGTCCTGCAACTGCAAGCGCTGTTCTCGCTCGGCCTCGCGTCACTCCTGCTCGGCGAGCGGCCGACCCGAGCGCAGGCGGCCGGCGCCGTAGTCGCCACGGCAGGCATGGGCCTGCTGGCCAGCGGTGGCACCGGCGGGGGTGTCGCGTTGGCCGGCATGCTCATGACGATCGGGGCCGCCGCGGCGTGGGCATTCGCGAACGTCATCGTGCGAGCTAGTGGCGAGACGCGACCGCTGTCGATGCTGGTCTGGTCGAGCCTGGTGCCGCCGCTGCCGCTGATCGGACTGTCCACGATCGTCGACGGGCCGCACGACGTCGCCCACGCGCTCAGCCATCTCACCCTGCGCGCGCTACTCGCAATCGGCTACGTCGCCTACCTCTCGACGCTGGTCGGCTTCGGGCTGTGGAACCGTCTCATCGGCGCCTACTCGGTGAGCCGCGTCGCGCCGTTCAGCCTGCTCGTGCCGATCTTCGGGCTGACCGCGGCGTGGATCGCCCTCGGCGAACCGCTCACCTGGCGACTCGCCGGCTGCGCCCTGCTCGTGCTGGCCGGTCTCGCCCTGGTGATCCGCAAGAGTTCCCCGCGACAGTCGGTGCACGGCAGCACGCAGCAGCTACCCGCCCGGCACCCCATCCTGGATCGACCTGAACACCAGCGACCCTTCCGCGGCAAGCACGTTCTACGCCGGGCTGTTAGGGAGCCAGTTCGACTAAAGATCAATTCGAACTGATCTATTCATCGGCACGGGTGAACAGCGTCGGCCCACCGTGCAGCACGTCGAAGATGACCCGCTCGTAGGCATCAGCCGAGCCGTTGGGTAAACCATCGGCGTAGGCGAAGTCCATTGACGCCGTACGAATATCGAAGGACCGGCCGGGTACCTCGGCGCCGAATCGGATGCTCAGCGCCCCGCTTGGCGCGACACGCAGCTCCGCATCCCGGTCGGTGCCAGCCGCCTGGCTGGTCGCCACCGCGGCGGCCTGGGTGGCATGGCTGATCAGCAGGCGCCGCTCGGGATCGCGCACCGACGTCGCCGCGCCGGCGAGCACACCCAGCGCCAGGCCGCCAAGCGCGAAGCAGGTCTCCAGCGCGACGTCATTCCCACCCGTCAGGACGCTGTGCAGCACCTGCGTGGCCGCCCATGCCGTCATCACCACCGGCAGCAGCAAGCGCTTTCGTCAGCCTGATCCCACGGACGTGCAGCACCACCAGGCCCACCAACCCGAAGTTCAGGACGTACTCGAAGGTTGTCATGCCCGAAACTGTCCGCCGAACGCCACCGCCGGGCGTCCAACCCCAGGTGGAACCCGGGTTGATTCCACGTCAACCCAATACCGCCGCTCTCAGCTCGCGCGATGGTCCAAGATGCGCGGCGCAACCGCGCCACCCTCGTCAGGAAGTAGCCAGACTCAAGTGCGGGCCACCCTGGACGTCACATGCGCTCTAGGGGAATCCTGGGCTCGGCCACCTACCGACGGGGGCGATGGCGTTGTACCGCGACATCTTGGGTTGGGTGCTTACTTCGCCGGTGCGCCGAGCCGAGACGTCCCCGGCTGCATGGTCATGAGACGCAGCAGCTCCGGCAGTCGCACGGGGCTCCGCCGGATGCAGATCCTGCCTGTCGGGACGGTCGGGTGGAAACCGAGCTAGCAGAGGTCGGTCGCCGCCTTGCCGCCAACGATCCGCGCGCAGTAGCTGATTGCTACCGACTGCTCGGTCCTGCCCTGGCGGCGTACCTTCGCCGGTACGTGGCGAAGTCTGATGTGGAGGACGTCTTACAGCGTGTGTTCTACGAGGTGTGGCGTTCGCGCTCTCGCTACGACGCGCAACTGGATCTGCGCGCGTGGGTGTTTCGTATCGCGAGATACCGCGCTATCGACCACCTGCGCAGCCCGGTCGGGGGAGCCCATATCAGCGAGCACAGCGTGGTCGCACTGGACGAGCTCCGCGAGATCGGCGGCGAGGACGGGCGTGAGATGGCTGAGCGGTTCGCGTGGGCCGACGAGCTGCGCTCGGCCATGCGGCGGCTGACCGAAGAGCAGCGTCAAGTGATAGTCATGGCGTTCTTCGAGGGCTATACGCAGCCGGAGATCGCCGAGATCCTCAAAATACCGCTCGGCACGGTCAAGACGCGGACGTTCCGCGCACTGCACCGACTCGCCGAGCTGCTGCGAGCCGAGCGGGGCGCGTCATGAGCGCGCACATCCACGACGAGCTTCCCGCTGTGCTGACCGGCGAAGCCGACCGCGCGACGCTGGACGCATTCGCCGAGCACATGAGTGCGGGGTGCGCGAGCTGCTGCCAGGATCTCGCGTCGGTCGTACAGGCATACGCCGCAATCGAGTCCGCGAAGCGCTACGCACCGCAACTGTTCCGTGCCGAGCTGAACGGCACCGCCACGGATGACACGGTCGGTGAGGACGAGCAGTTGCCCGACCTGAGTGATGTATTCGCCCGGATCGAGGCCCGCCCAGACAAAGTCGGCCGCGCGGGCGCGCATGCAAAGGCGAAAGCGCAGCGGCGGCGACCCGTGGGCCGGGGGTGGATTGCTGCCGCGGCGGTCGTCGTCGGTGTCGCGGCCGGCGTCGGCGGCGAGTATCTCGTCAACCACCACAGCACGAGCAGCTCCGTCGCAGTCCACGTCGTCCACTTGGCACCGTTCGACATTGGCACGACGCCGGGAACCGCGAAGATCATCGGTGACAGTCGCATCACGATCGGCGCGACCTCGCTCCCGTCGGTGGGGACGACGAAGTTCTATCAAGCGTGGTTGACCAACGCCGCGCGCACCGAGTTGTTGTCGTTGGGTCCGCTCGGACCCGACGGCGCCGGGAGCTACACGTTGCCTGCTCACCTCATCAACACCTACAGCGCGATCGAGGTGAGCGTGCAACCGGTCAACGGCAACCCCGCGTTCTCGGGTGTCAGTGTGCTCAGGGGCAGCTACCGCTGACCGCGGCGCTGGACCAGGCGTCGAAAATTTCTTCCTCAGGATGGAACCGAACCGACGTGTTGCCCGAATCCATAAGTGTGCGTCCACGGGCGTAGCGCAGATCACCGCCTACGGGGGGTCGGCTGACCTGCCGCGATCCGACGCGCGCACGCCGACACGATGATCGCCGTTCCAGCCAGGAAGGACATCACGATGACCGATGCCACGCGTCGCGGGTTCCTGATCATGGCCGGGGCGGGCGCCGCGGCGGCGGGGGTCGCGGCTATCGCTCCGGCCGCGGGGCAGGCGACCCCGACGATCACACGTTCGAGGGGCGCGGCCCGGGTGTCAAGCCCACTCGTCGCGTATGTCCGCGATGCACGCAAGGGCGACGTGTCGGTGATGGTCGGCGAGCGCGAGGTCGTGGTTCACGACCCCGAGCTCGTCGCCCGTCTCACCCACGCCAGCAGGTAATGCCACGCATGTCCTCAGGACTCTCCGCGTACCCGTCGCCAGCACCAGCACCTGACCACGTTTGAAAGGCGAACCATGTCCTCTCACCGCGAAGCGCCGGAGATCTCGAAGGACCCGGTCGCCGACAACACCGACGTGTACGCGTTCGTCAGCCCGGATCATCCGGACAGCGTGACGCTCATCGCCAACTACATCCCGCTGCAGAAGCCGGATGGCGGACCGAACTTCTACGAGTTCGGCGACGACGTGCTCTACGAGATCCACATTTCAAACCGAGGCGACGCCCGCGCCGACCTCACCTATCAGTTCCGCTTCACCACGACGATCCGCAACGAGGACACCTTCCTTTACAACACCGGTCCCATCAATTCGATCACCGACACGACGTGGAACCGGCCGCAGTTCTATTCGGTGACGCGGGTCGAGCGTGGCCAGCAGCCGCACACGCTGGCGAGCGGGCTGACTGTTCCCCCGGTGAACATCGGTCCACGGAGCACGCCGAACTACGCGCACTTCACTACCGAAGCGGTGCACCCGTTGCCGGGCAACCGGCAAGTCTTCGCGGGACAGCGCGCCGAGGGCTTCCACGTGGATCTAGGCAGCATCTTCGATCTCGGCACGCTTCGACCGTTCGAGATGCTGCACCTCATCCCGTCGGCCAACGCAGTCGGCCTGAACGGGACCCAAGGCTTGAACGTCCACAGCATCGCAATCCAGGTCCCGAAGAGCGATCTCGCCCGCGGCAGCAACACACCGACCAGGCCACTCGACGCGGGATCGGTCATCGGCGTCTGGGCAACGGCGAGCCGGCAGAAGACGCGTATCCACGACGACGATGACGGCGGGTGGACACCGTTCGGCCCGTTTCGCCAGGTATCCCGGCTCGGCAACCCGTTGTTCAACGAAGTCATCGTGCCGATGGCGCATAAAGATCGCTGGAATGCTCTCGACCCCAACGACGACAAAGCCTTCGCCCAGTACGTCACGAATCCGGAACTTGCCGGGCTGCTGCCGGCGCTGTACCCGGGCGTGTTCCCGAACCTCGCGGCGTACGCGAAGCCGCGCGCTGACCTCCAAGCGATCCTGCTCACCGGCCTCCCGGCGGGCATCGTCGCAGGATTCCAGAACAACACCGGACCGGTGCTGGCTGACATGCTGCGACTCAACCTCGCGATCCCGCCTGCGACCAGTCCCAACGTGCTCGGTTTGATAGGTGGTGATCCCGGTGGTTTCCCGAACGGCCGCAGGGTCATCGACGACGTCGTAACGGTCGAACTTCGCGCAGTTGCCGGGGCGACGATCCCCCTCGTCGACCCGAGCTTCACACCAGACGGCGCCGCGAGCGCGGTCACCGACGGAACGGCCAATACGAACGCGCCGTACCTGGACACCTTCCCTTACCTCGGAACACCCGCCGGCGGATACCAGACCACACCTGGAACACCGGCGACGTGACACCTCACGACGGCGCTTCGAGAGGCAGGGATGTGACCGGCGAACACAGCCCCGCAGGCCAGGGACCGGTGCTACTCGACATCGGCGACGACATCGGCGCGTTGATTATCAGCATGCCAGCGTCACTCGAGGGCGCAGAGATCGGCATCCGGCCCGTGGACACAGGCGCAAAGCACCAGGTCGACGAGCGCCGACACGTCGGCGTCGTCGGTCGACCCGCAAACGGCCGCCTCGTCCATTCGGCGGTCTTCTCCGAGCTCGCGGAAGGCCGATACGAACTGTATGAACGTCCCTTCGGAGCCGTACAACTACGCGTCTCGATCCGCGGAGGCGTAATCACTCACGCGATGTGGCCTCCCTGTCACGACACACCGGGGTCAACACGCTGACCTCGGTCGATGGCGTCGCCTACGGCGGTGTGTGACCCGACAAGGCTGCGCCCGTCCAGCCGAGCCAGACGATGTTCAGTGTCTGCCAGGCGAGCCACCGCGCAGCGCACCGGCGCCGATGTACAGGATGGCTGGCGCCAGGATAAGTGGGCCGAGCAGACACCCTCTCCACGTGGCGTGCAGTTCGCGGCTAGGCGTCTCGCGCCTGACCGGACGCCGCTGCGAGGAAACCCGGCCATACCGAGAACGACGAGGGCGAGGCTGCCCCGCCTTCCCCCCGAGATTAAGGACGGGGCAGCCTCGGGCTTAGCGGCGTTGCTGTTAGGTGGCCGCTTCCCGGTCACTGCCGACCGTCACGGGACTGAGGGCGCAGTTAACCATCAGGCGATGCCGGGGGCAACCGGGAGAGAGCTTAAATCAGTGCCAGCGGCGCTGGCGAGCCACACCGGTGGCGAGAGTCATTCCGGATCAGTCGTCTCGGATCTGGAAATCGTCACTGAAACCCAACTCGGGCCAAATAGCGTGTGCCTGCATGTCCGCGCTGAGGGGCCCTGTTGACGTGTGCCCGCCGTACCCGGATTCTGAACGCGCGCGCCGGAGCCTGCCCCCGAGCTCACGGCGCCACCTAATTCGGGGGGCGGGTTGCAGAGGGCCCGCCCCTCGGAATATGTCCGCCTCGTCAGTACATCCGCAGGCGCTGCCGGGCAATTGGCGGCTCGCGCCTCAGCCGCGGATTTCGCTCAAAGAGACCAGACGTCCCTGCCGAGACGCCGCCGCACTGGTCGGTGTACTTCGTCGACGACGCCGACGCCCTCATCTCGGCAGCCTCCGCCCGCGGCGCCACCGTGAACGTCCCGGCGACGGACTCGCCGTACGGCCGCTTCGCCGGGTTGGCCGACCCGCAGGGTGCCGCGTTCTAGGTGATTCAGCCAGCGGCGACGGCGTAGTCCAGCGGCGTGAGCCGCGTGCGCGGCCCGGCGCGCAACACGTTCGAGGGCAGCTCCTTGCCCACGACACGCTGCGCAAGCGCAGCTACGTCAAGCAGCATGTCGATGTCGACGCCGGTGGCTATGCCCATGTCCTCAAGCATCGCCACCACCTCTTCCGTGGCGATATTGCCGGTGGCGCCAGGTGCGTACGGACATCCGCCCAGACCGCCCACAGACGCGTCGTAGTGCGTGACGCCAAGTTGCAGAGCTGCGTAGAGGTTGGCGAGGCCAGTGCCACGGGTGTTGTGGAAGTGCAGCGCCAGCGGGACGTCGCGCATCGTCTCGCGGGTTCGCGTCACCAGGTCGATCACGCGGGTGGGCGTAGCCATGCCCGTCGTGTCGCCATACGTCAGCGCATCCGCGCCGGCATCCACCGCACGCCGCGCGACGTCTACGACGCGCGACACCGGCACCTCGCCCTCGTACGGGCAGCCCCATGCCGTCGAGACGATCACTTCCAGATTCCCGCCGGCGTCGTGCACCTGCTTGATGATCTCAGCGACGTCCGCCAACGAGTCGTCCGTCGAGCGGTTGACGTTCCTGCGGTTGTGGGTATCGGACGCCGACACGACGACCTCGATGTCCGTGAACCCGGCATCGATGGCCCGGGACGCGCCGCGCGAGTTCGGAACCAGCGCCGAGTAGGTCACCGCGGGGTTGCGCTCGACCCGCGCCCATGCCTCGTCCGCGTCGGCCATCTGCGGAATGGCCCGCGGATGCACGAACGACACCGCCTCGATGCGCGATACCCCGGTACGCGAGAGCCCGTTGATCAATGCGACCTTGGCGTCCGTGGGGACCGGATCCTCGTTCTGCAAGCCGTCGCGCGGGCCGACCTCGCGCAGGCTCACTGCGGTCGGAAGCGTCATAGGAGCCAGGTTACGGCTCTTCGCGAGTCCGGTTACGGCTGCGGCGGCTGCCCCGGCGGTGGATACGGCGGCTGCCCGTACATCGGGTGGTGTTCGTAGGCCTCGCGGGCCCGCCGGTCGGCGTCCTCCTCGATGAGCCGGTTCAGCAACTGCTGCTGCCGTTCCGAGTTGGGCACGTCCACCAGGTGCTCCTGCCCGTGCTCACCGGCCGACTCGATGGTGAGCGTCCCGGCGCGGACGATGCGGTCCCACAGCGACTGGCTGAACGCCACGTCGTTGATGCGCTGCAACGCGATGTCCCGGCCGGTGTGCCGGAGGACGCCGCGCCGGATGAGCACCCGGTGCGTGGTGAATATGTAGTGCGACGTGCGCCAGCGGATCAGCGCCGCGACGGTGAGCCAGCACACCAGGATCAGCGCGACGACGAGGATCGCGATCAACAAGGGCGTGTGCGCGCCACCCGACGGCAGGAACGCGATGGCAGCGCCGGCCGCGCCGCAAACCACGATGAACCAGAACACGGGGCCCACGAGGGTGATCCAGTGCGGATGCAGGTGCGCGACGACTTCCTCGTCTTTGGCAAGGATTTTGTCCGGGTAAGCCACAACGCGCCTCCCTACGGCTTGTCCGAGAACCCTAGTGTGCCCAATGCGAGGCTAGCTTGGCTCAACGTGCTCGACGTCGCCGGCGGCAACGACGTGTTCCCGGCCGTCGGCAGTCACGCGCAGCCGACCCTCGCGGTCGATGCCCATGGCGAGGCCACGCAGCGCGGCGCCGTCGGCGGTGGTGACTGTCACGTTCTGTCCTAATGTGGCGCAGCGCTCCTGGTAGTCGACGGCGAGCCCGCACGCCTCGGCGTTGCCTCGGGCGTTGCGCCAGCGCAGGTACTGGTATCCGAGCTGGAACAGAATCGTCGCGAGCAGCGCGGTGCGCTCGACCTCGCCGCCTTCGGTGGTCAGCGACGCCGCCGTGGGCACCGGCAACTCACCCGCGGTTGTCGATACGTTCAGCCCGATGCCGACCACGGCGGCCTCGCCGGCAACCTGTACCAGGATGCCCGCGGCTTTACGCTGCTCGGTGCCCAGCAGCAGGTCGTTCGGCCACTTGAGCATCGCCTCGACGCCGGCCGCCGCGACGGCATCGCACAGCGCCACGCCGGTAAGTAGCGGCAGCCATCCCCAGGTGGTTCGCGGCGTCCCGGGACGCACCAGCACCGAAAACGTCAGACCGGACCGGGGCGGGGAGGTCCAGGTCCGGTCGAGCCGGCCGCGCCCCGCGGTCTGGTGCTCGGCCACCAGCACCGTGCCGTCCGGCGTGCTCTCCGTTGCGCCGAGCAGATCGGCGTTGGTCGACCCTGTTTCGTCGACGACGCTCAGCCGTGTCCACGGCGGTTCAAGGCCGGCCTGCAGCGCAGCAACGTCCAGCGGGGCACGGCTCACGAGCTCCAGCCTAGGTCGGGCGGGACGGGCCCACGTGGCCGCGCACTATCGTTGGCTGCCATGGCAGCTGCGCCGCTCCCGCACGTCCCCGACCCGCACACCACCGCGGGCAAGCTCGCCGATCTCGAGCGCCGTTACGACGAGGCCGTCCACGCCGGGTCGGCGCGTGCGGTCGAGAAGCAGCATGCGCGCGGAAAGAAGACGGCTCGCGAGCGGATAGACGCGCTGCTTGATGAGGGATCGTTCATCGAACTCGACGAGTTCGCCCGGCACCGTTCCACGACGTTCGATATGGATCGCAACCGTCCCTTCGGCGACGGCGTGGTCACCGGGTACGGCACGGTTGACGGCCGGCCGGTGTGCGTGTTCAGCCAGGACGTCACCGTGTTCGGCGGCAGTCTCGGCGAAGTGTATGGCGACAAGATCGTCAAGGTCCTCGACTTCGCGCTACGCAACGGCTGCCCGATGATCGGCATCAACGAGGGAGGCGGCGCCCGCATCCAGGAGGGTGTGGTCAGCCTCGGCCTGTACGGCGAGATCTTCTACCGGAACGTCCAGGCGTCCGGCGTCGTACCGCAGATCTCACTGATCATGGGCGCTGCCGCGGGCGGGCATGTGTACTCGCCGGCGCTCACCGACTTCGTGGTGATGGTCGACCAGACCTCGCAGATGTTCATCACCGGACCGGACGTGGTGAAGACCGTGACCGGCGAGGACGTCACGTTGGAGGAACTGGGCGGCGCTCGCACGCACAACACCACGAGTGGCAATGCTCACTACCTCGCGTCCGACGAGGACGATGCGATCAACTACGTCAAGGCGTTGCTCTCCTACCTGCCGAGCAACAACCTGGACCCGCTTCCGGCGTACGACGCTCCCGCAGACCTCGATGTGGACGATTCATTCCTCGACAGGATCATCCCGGACTCGGACAACCAGCCCTACGACATGCACCAGATCATCGAGCATCTGCTTGACGACGGGGAATTCCTCGAGGTGCACGCCCTGTTCGCTCCGAACATCGTGGTCGGATTCGGCCGGATGGAGGGACATCCGGTCGGCATCGTCGGCAATCAGCCGATCCACTATGCAGGCTGCCTGGATATCGACGCATCAGAAAAGGCAGCTCGGTTCGTGCGCACGTGCGACGCCTTCAACATCCCGATCATCACGTTCGTGGACGTGCCCGGATTCCTGCCGGGTGTCGGCCAGGAGCACCGAGGCATCATCCGCCACGGCGCCAAGCTGATCTATGCGTACGCCGAGGCCACGGTTCCGAAGATCACGATCGTGACACGCAAGGCGTTCGGCGGCGCATACGACGTGATGGGATCCAAGCACCTCGGCGCCGACGTCAACGTCGCCTGGCCCACGGCGCAGATCGCCGTCATGGGCGCCCAGGGCGCGGCGAACATCCTGTACCGGCGCGAACTGGCGGGGGCGCCCGACCCGGATGCTCTGCGGGCCCGCCTCGTCGCGGATTACGAAGACACACTCGTCAATCCGTACATCGCCGCAGAGCGCGGCTACGTCGACTCCGTGATCCCGCCGTCGAAGACGCGCTCTTACGTGATCCGGTCGCTGCGCATGCTGCACAACAAGCGCCAGGCGTCGCCACCCAAGAAGCACGGGAACATCCCGCTATGAGCACCCCACGAAATCGCTTCGCGATTTCGCGGGGACACCGCTCCGCGTGGAGACTCCCATGACATCTCGCCTGCGCATCGTTCGCGGACAGCCCACGCCGGAGGAGCTCGCCGCGCTGACCGCGATCGTGACCGCCGCCGGCGCGGCCTCGGCACCGGCTGCCGCCGAGGCGCCGCAGCCGGGCCGCTGGAACGATCCTGCCTATGCGCATCGGCGGCTGTGGTTGACGGGCCCCGGCGCCTGGCGCGCCGGGGCCCGCTGGGGCTGACCGAAAGGATCAGGCGGCTTCCACGGCCGGCACGCGCTTGGGGCGAAGCCGCGCCGCTGTCACCACCAGGCCCAGCACCGACACGCCGACCACCACGGTCAGCGCCGTCGTCATGTGCGGCAGCAGCCGATGGTCGTGCGCCGGCCGGCTGCCTCCGTTGCCGACGATCGCGGTGACGACCGCCAGGACGATGGCCCCGCCGATCTGGAGGCTGGTGTTGACCAGCCCGGATGCCAACCCCTGCTCGTGGTCGGCCACACCGGCCGTGGCCTGCACGTTCACCGCCGGGAAGCACAGCGCGAAGCCGATGCCGAGCAGCAGCATCGTCGGCAGCAGGAAGCTCACGTACGGCATCGACGGATCCACCCGCAGGAACAGTGCATACGCCGTGACGAATGCGAGTAGCCCAAGCATGATCATCACTGGCGTGCGCAGGCGCTCGAGCAGCATGCCGATACGCGGTGCGGTAGCCACGACGATCAGACCGGCGGGCAGGAAGCCGAGGGCCATCTCGATCGGCGACCAGCCGAGGGAGTCCTGCACGTAGAGGGTCACGAGGAACTGGAACGCCACATAGCCGCCGAACATCACCGCCGCGGACGCGTTCGCGTGCAGCAGCGACGCCGAGCGCAGGATGCCCAGCCGCACGAGCGGCCGCGGATGCCGTTGCTCGATGAACACGAACACGGCCATGAGCACGACGCTGAGTGCGAGCAGCCCGATCGTGCTCAGGCTGCCCCAGCCGCGTTGCGGGGCCTCGACAACGGCGTACACGAGGACGAGTAGCGACGCGGTGCTGGTCAGCGCACCGGCGAGATCGAGGTGGGCCCAGCGCACCGGCTCGCGGGGCACCCGCGGGATGACCCGGTATCCGACAAGCACCAAGGCGATCGCCACCGGTCCGGGCAGCAGGAACGTCTCGCGCCAGCCCAGTTCCGTGAGCAGTCCACCGAACACGAGGCCCAGCGAGAAGCCGCTCGCCCCGCACATGGTGTAAATGGACAGCGCGCGGTTTCGGGCCGGGCCTTCGGCGAACGTGGTAGTGATGATCGACAAGCCGGCGGGCACCGTGAAGCCCGCAGCGGCGCCCTTGACGAAGCGCAGCGCCACCAGCGCGAAGTCGTTACTGACTATTGAGCTGACGACGGACGCTGCCCCGAACACCGCAACCGCGGTAAGGAACACCTGCCGCCGGCCGAGCAGATCCGAGGCTCGGCCTCCCAGCAAGAGGAAGCCGCCGTAGCCGAGCACGTAGCCACTGACGATCCATTGGAGTGAGCTCGGCGACAAGCCCAGATCGGAACCGATGGACGGCAGGGCGACGCCGACCATGGAGATGTCGAGGCCGTCAAGGAACAACGCCCCGCACAGGACCACGAGCAGCAGCCAGGTCGTGGTGGTCCAGGCAAGGTCGCGGACCACGGACGGGGTCGTTCGGTTGGTAGATGGTGTCTCAAGATCGAGTGCCATGCGGACAGTCTATGCAGATGCATAGGATGTCTGCACATTAATTTCTCGTGCATTTTATGTTTCGGAATGTGCTACGATGCGATCATGTCGCGGGTGAGCGATGAGGGGCTGGCCGCGGAGTGGCATGACCTGATGGGTCGGTACCACCGGGCGATCTGCACGCTCGACCGCGAGCTACTCGCCAATCACCGCATCTCGGCCAGTGACTTCGAGGTGCTCCAACAGCTGTACGGGGCCACGGCGTCCCGTTCCATGCGCCTGTCGGAGCTGGGCGACAAGGTCCACCTGACCCAAAGTGCGCTGTCCCGGCTTATCGCGCGGCTCGAGCGTGACGGGCTGGTTGAGCGATGTATGTGTCCTGACGACCGCCGGTCGGTCATCGCCGCGATCACGCCGGAGGGCGTCGCGCGATACCGGCAGGCGAAGCCTACCCAGCGTGCCGTCCTGCGCGAGCAAGCGGTCGTTTAACGCCTTACGAAGTGCGGAAGGCTCCGGTGGCTCGAGCTTCGCGAACCTAGACTTTCGATGTGGCGCGCGTACTTGTCGTCGACGACGACCGGACGGTGGCCGGTGTGGTTGTCGGCTACCTCGATCGCGCCGGCCATCAGCCGGTGCACGTCGCAGACGGGCACAAGGCTCTCGACGTCATCACCTCGGATCCGCCGGATCTTGTGGTGCTCGACCTGATGCTTCCGGGAGTAGACGGGCTGGAGGTGTGCCGCCGTGTCCGGGCCCAGCACCCACACCTTCCGATCATCATGCTCACCGCGCTCGGGGAGGCCGACAGCCGCATCGCCGGACTCGAACTCGGGGCCGACGACTACGTCGCCAAACCGTTTTCGCCGCGTGAGCTCATCCTGCGCATCGAGTCCGTACTGCGGCGTACGGGCGAGTCGCGCGGACCGGGCCAGGTGCTGAGCGCCGGGGCGCTCACGCTCGACACGGCGGCGCGGGTCGTGACCCGCGACGGGGCCGAACTGGCACTTACGACCCGCGAGTTCGATCTGCTGGCCTATCTGATGGCGCATCCGGGGCGAGCGTTCAGCCGCGCCGAGCTCATGCAGCGGGTGTGGGGCTGGACATTCGGCGACCAGTCGACGGTCACGGTCCACGTCCGGCGGCTGCGCGAGAAGATCGAGGACGATCCGACCGAGCCGTCGCTGATCAAGACAGTGTGGGGCATCGGCTACCGGCTCGAGCAGCCATGACGCACACCCTGGCGCAGGTCGCGACCGCCGCCGTCTGGGCGATCGGCGGCGGGGCGCTGACCTGGTTCGCCACGATCCCGCTGCACCGGCGCTCACTGGGCGGGCTACTCGCGTCGGTCGTCCTCACCGGCGCCGTCGCGTCGATCGCGGCAATGATCGGCAGCGACCGCGCGATGTACCTGCAAATGCACGACCTGGGCGTAGGCGTGATCGTCGCCGTGGTGGCCGGCCTCGTGGCAGCGGCGACGGCAGCACTTGCGGCCACCCGGCTCTCGCGCGACAATCGGGCCCTTTCCGACGTCGTGGCGCAGATCGGCGAGGGACGGGTGCCGCCGGACGACGGCCGCCGCCTCACCGCGCAGCTGGAGCAGCTGCGCAGCGAGCTTGCCGCCATGGCCCGGCGGCTGGCCGAGTCGCGCGACCGCGAGCGCGCGCTAGAGGCGTCTCGCCGGGAACTTGTCGCCTGGGTCAGCCACGATCTGCGCACGCCCCTGGCCGGTCTGCGGGCGATGTCTGAGGCGCTGGAGGACGGCGTCGCCGACGACCCGGCGTTGTACTACAAGCAGATCCATGCGTCTGTCGACCGGCTGGCCGGCATGGTCGACGACCTGTTCGAACTCTCCCGAATTCAGGCCGGCGCGGTTAGTGCGGCGCCGGAGCGCATCGGACTGGATGACCTGGTCTCCGACTGCCTGGCGGCGCTCGACCCGCTGGCCCGCGCGCGCGGCGTGCAGCTCGCCGGCCAGCACGGCGGTGCGGTCGCCGTCTCGGGGAACGGCGCCGAGCTGAATCGGGCGATCACCAACCTGGTGGCCAATGCGATCCGGCACACGCCCTCCGGTGGCAGCGTCGATGTGCAGCTGGCCGCGAGCAACGGTCACGCCAGCGTGGCGGTACGGGACGAGTGCGGCGGCATCCCGGCCCACGACCTGGCCCGGCTGTTCGACGTGGGGTTCCGCGGCGAGCCCGCCCGCTCGCAGGCTTCGGGCGGTGCCGGCCTGGGGCTCGCGATCACGCGGGGCATCGTCGAGGCCCACCACGGGTCGGTCGAGGTGGCCAATGTCGCTGGGGGTTGCGCCTTCACGGTCCGCCTCCCCTCGGCCTGACCGGTCAGCAGTCGCACCGGACGGCGGCCACCACCGTGGTCAGCGGATCGGGGCGTCCCGGGCGAACGCCCTCGTCCGTCTCGACGGCGAACCCTTCGCGGACCCAGTACTCGAAGCCGCCGATCATTTCGCGCACCGGATAGCCGAGCCGGGCAAACTCCAGTGCGGCCCGGGTCGCGCCGTTGCAGGCCGGGCCCCAGCAATAACTGACGATCGGCGCGCCTTGCGGGATGAGCGAGGCGGCGCGACGTGCGATCTCGCGGGTCGGCAGGTGCAAGGCACCGGGGATGCGCCCCTGGGCCCACGCGTCGTCGCCCCGCGAGTCGACGAGAACGAAGTCCGGGTCGGCCTCGAGCGCAGCGTGCACGTCCGATACGTCGGTCTCGAAGTCGAGCTTGGCGCTGAAGTATGCGAGTGCTGTCATGAGGTCGACGCTATGGGGCCGGCCGGCCAGGGGACAGCGGCTCATCCCGGTATCTGCGGCTACTGACCGTGGATTTCCCGGTAGATTCGCCGGATGGCCCTGGATGCTACCGACTGGGCGCTGCTCAGGGAACTGCAACGCAATGCGCGGGCGACTATGAGCGAGCTGGCCCGAGGCGTTTCTATGTCCGCCAGCGCCGTCACCGAGCGCGTGCGCCGGCTCGAGGAAACGGGCGTGCTGCGCGGGTACCACGCCGAGGTGAGCCTCCCCCTCGTCGGCCTGCCGATCCTGGCCTTCGTCCGGCTGAGATACCCGCACGGCAACTACAAGCCGCTCCACGACCTGGTGGACAAGCGCGCCGAGATCCTCGAGGCGCACCACGTGACCGGCGACGATTGCTTCGTGCTCAAGGTCGCGGCGCGGTCGATGCCGCACCTGGAGGAGGTCGTCGGCGCCATCTCCGGGCTGGGCGGCGTCAGCACGAGCATCGTCTACTCGACGACGTTCACCGGCCGAGTGGTCGACGGTCAGGGCAGCTCGAACGGTGGCGGTGCGTCGGCGTAGGTACGCCCGCAGTCGCAGTCGTTGGGCTGTTCAGCCGGCAGTCGTTTGACGGTCTCCGCCAGCAGCTCGCGCATCCGGGGCAGGTTCGCCGCGAACTGCTCGAGCACCTCGGTGTGCGTGACGCCGGTTCCTGCCTCCACGCCGGCGTCCAGGTCGGTGACCAGCGCCAACGTCGTGTAACACAGCGCCAGTTCGCGGGCCAGGCCCGCTTCCGGCATCGCGGTCATGCCGATGATCGACCAGCCGTGCCGCTGGTATTCGAGCGACTCGGCGCGCGTCGAGAAACGGGGGCCGTTGATCACAACCAGCGTCCCGCCGTCGGTCGCCTGCAAGCCACTGTCGAGGGCGGCGGCTCGTCCGTGTGGGCAGTACGGGTCGGCGAAGCTGGCATGGACGACCCCGTTCGCGCTGTCGAACAGCGTGTGCGCTCGGCCGCTTGTCCGGTCCACGATCTGGTCCGGGACAACGAGCGTGCCGGGCCCGAGGTCTGCGCGCAGCGACCCCACTGCCGAGAGCGAGACCACCTGCCGCACGCCCAGGGCGCGAAGGGCCCAGAGGTTGGCGCGGTACGGGACGAGATTCGGCGGAAAACGGTGGCCCACCCCGTGCCGCGGCACGAACGCCACCTGCCGCCCGGCCAGCTGGCCCACCGCTATCGGGTCGCTGGGTTCGCCGTACGGCGTTGACACGGGGGCCGTCTGCGCGTCTTCGAGCAGCGAGTAGAAGCCGGAACCGCCGATCACGCCGATCACCCGTGCGACCGTACCCGAGCACGGCCGCCGGTTCTTCTACGCTCTAAGCATGGAGCGCGGGCACTACGAGCCGGAGCACACGGCGTTCGCCGAAGCGGTACGCACGTTCCTCGACAAGGAGGTGATGCCGCACTATCTCGATTGGGAGCGCGACGGCATTACGCCCCGCGAGGTGTTCACCGCGGCGGGTCGGCAGGGCTTCCTGGGCATGGCGATTCCGGAACGATTCGGCGGTGGCGGCACGGCCGACTTCCGCTTCAACCAGGCGCTTGGCGAGCAGGTCGCTTATGCCGGCGTGGCGGGCACCGGCCTCGGCATCACCCTGCACAACGACATCTGCCTGCCGTACGTTCTCGCCTACTGCTCCGACGAGCAACGCGACCGGTGGCTACCCGGCATCGCGTCCGGGGCGCTCATCACGGCCGTGGCTATGACCGAACCGGGCGCGGGATCGGACCTGTCCGGCATCCGCACCAGTGCGGTTCGCAGCTCTCCCAGTGACGACCATTACGTGGTCAACGGCGCCAAGACGTTCATCACGAACGGCGTCAACGCCGACCTGGTGATCACCGCCGTGCGCACGTCCGAGGAGAAGCACCGCGGGCTGACGCTGCTGATCCTGGAACGTGGCATGCCCGGTTTCGAGCGGGGCCGCAACCTGGCCAAGGTCGGGATGCATTCGCAAGACACCGCCGAGCTCTCGTTCAACGACGTCCGGGTGCCCGTGGCCAACCGGCTCGGTGAGGAGGGCGCAGGCTTCGGCCAGTTGGTCGCAAACCTCCCGCAGGAGCGGCTGTCGATTGCAATCGCCGGCCTCGCCGCGGCCCGGGCGGCGTTCGAGCAAACCGTGGCGTACGTGCGCGAGCGGCACGCGTTCGGGACCTCCATCGGCACGTTCCAGAACACCCGGTTCGTGCTGGCCGAGATCGCGACCGAGATCGACGTGGCGCAGGCGTTCGTCGACAAATGCGTGCTCGCGCTGAACGCAGGCGATCTCACCGTCGAAGACGCCGCCAAGGCCAAGTGGTGGTGCACCGAGCTACAGGGCCGCGTGGTCGATCGGTGCGTCCAGCTGCACGGTGGCTACGGCTACATGCTCGAGTATTCGATCGCGCGCGCATTCGCCGACGCCAGGGTCACGCGGATCTATGGCGGTGCCACCGAGATCATGAAAGAGATCATCGGCCGCTCGCTGCCGCTATGATCCGGTTCGTCTTGGCCTCGGCGTCGCCGGCCCGTCTTGCGACCTTGCGCGCAGCCGGCCTCGACCCCGAGGTGATCGTCTCCGGGGTCGACGAGTCGGCTGTGGTCGCCGCCGACACCGCCACGCTGGCCACCCGGCTCGCGTTCGCCAAGGCGTCCGCCGTGGCATGTACTCGCCCGGACGCCCTCGTGTTGGGTTGCGATTCGCTGCTCGACGTAGATGCCTCGATAGTTGGCAAACCGGCTTCGATCGAGGACGCGGTCGCGCACTGGAAGGCCATGCGCGGCCGTACAGCCGTGCTGTACACTGGCCATGCGCTGGTGTACGGCGACCGGGTACTGAGCGAGGTGGCGGGCACGACGGTGCACTTCGCGGACCCCGACGACGCCGAGATCGCCGCCTACGTGGGCACCGGCGAGCCGCTCGCGGTGGCCGGGTCGTTCACGGTCGACGGCCTGGGCGGTTGGTTCGTCGACGCGGTGGACGGCGATCACCACAACGTGGTGGGCGTATCGCTTCCCGTACTGCGTCGTATGGTGCGCCGCCTCGGCCTATCGCTGGCCGACCTCGGCTGGCCCGGGCGTTAGCCGGTCGATCGGGACGTCGATGCGGAACGGCTGCTCGAGGTGGGCGGTTTGCCCGGCCGTCCATGTCCCGACCTCGGCGTAAACGCTGGCCCCGTGGGGCAGCGCATATGCAGTCAGGCTGACTTCTGGAGTCGTCTCGACGCGCCAGTACGCCGGGATGCCGGCGGCGGCGTATTGCGCCGGCTTGGTTATTCGGTCGGTCGTGACCGAACTCGGGGACACGACCTCGACGACCAGCAGCACATCGGCTGGTCGGATCGGCCGGGTCCTCGTGCCGAACAATCCAGCAGGCACCACTGCAAGGTCCGGCGTGCGGTACGACGGACGCAAGTCGATGTCAATTGGTCCGATCACCACGTTCTCGCGTGGCAGAACCGCGCGGATCACGGCACGCACGCCTTCGCTGACGATCTCGTGGTCCGCATCGGGGCTGGGCGTCACGACGAGGGCCCCGTCGACGATCTCGTACGAGTGTGGGTTGACGTCGTGCGGCAGCGATTCGACGTACGCGACCAACTCGGCGTACGTCCATTCGCGCGGCACGTCCAGCTGCGGCTGCATGACCCTCTCCTTCGCCACGTGACCAGTCTGACCGCCATGCGGCCAGTCTCGCCAACGGGGCGTCAGCGCCGCGCGGCCGCCGCGGGGTCTGTGGACAACCGGGGCCGCTGTGGACGGCGGATTTGACAAGGTTGGCGCGACGGATCACGCGTGGTCGTGCGGGCCAGCGCGACCACCCGCGAGCGCCGCCATTGCTCGTAGCGATCGTCGTCGCCGGGTGCCGGCCGGCCGGCCAGCGCGGCGAGCAGCGCCGCCAGCTCGTCCGGCGTCGCGGTCCCACGCACGCCGACCACCCGATCAAGGGGCAGCGCGCTCATGTCGGCGGCACGCCGTGCCGCTTGCTGGCGAGGTGCCGCGACTTGCCGACCAGCACACGGTAGCGGCGGATCAGCTCCTCGCGCAGTTCACTGGGCGCGATGACGGCGTCGATCACGAGGTCCGACGCCAGTCGCATCAAATCGACGTCCTGCTCGTATTCCGTGCGGCGTTGCGCGACGTATGCCGCCCGCTCGTCAGGATCTTCGATCGACGCGATCTTGTTGGCGTACACGGCGTTGACCGCAGCCTGCGGACCCATCACCGCGATCTTCGCGGTGGGCAGCGCGATGCACGCGTCCGGCATGAACCCTGGGCCGTCCATTGCATACAGCCCGGCTCCATATGCCTTGCGGGCGATCACCGATACCTGTGGGACGGTAGCCTCGGAGACGGCGGTGATCATCTTGGCGCCGTGGCGAATGATGCCTTGCCGTTCGACCTCGCTGCCGATCATGAAACCCGGCACGTCGGCGAGATACAGCAGCGGAATGTTGAACGCGTCGCACAGCCAGATGAAGCGCGCCGCCTTGTCGGCGGAGTCGACGAACAGAACGCCTCCGCGCACCGCGCTGTTATTGGCGAGCACGCCGACCGGCCGGCCGTCAAGGCGCGCAAAACCGGTGATCAGTTCGGCGGCGAACAGCGGCTTGACCTCGAAGAACGAGTCGGCGTCGACGATGCCCTCGATGATCTCGTGCATCTCGAACGGCACCTGTTCCTCGGCCGGGATCGCGTCGTCCGCCAAGACCCGCGCGGGCGGCTCGGCCTGCGCGTCGGGTGGCTGCTCGCGCCAGCACGTCGGCAGGTAGGAGAAGAACAGCTTGGCCTGCTCGATCGCGTCCTCGTCGTCGACGGCAAGGTTGTCACCGCATCCGGACACGGTGGCGTGCATGCGCGCGCCGCCCATCTCCTCGAGCGTGACCTTCTCCCCCACCACCATCTCTGCCATGCGCGGCGAGCCGAGATACATCGAGGCATTGCCCTCGACCATGATCACCACGTCGCAGAAGGACGGGATGTAGGCGCCGCCGGCGGCGGACGGTCCGAACAGACAGCAGATCTGGGGGACCTTGCCGGACAGCGCCACTTGGTTGTGGAAGATGCGCCCCGCGCCGCGGCGCCCGGGGAACATCGCGACCTGGTCGGTGATACGCGCCCCGCCCGAGTCGATGAACCAGAACAGCGGCAGTTCCTCGGTGAGCGCCCGCTCCGTGGTGCGGATGATCTTCTCGACGGTGCGGGCGCCCCAGGAGCCGGCTTTGACGGTCGGGTCGTTGGCGACGACCAGCGCCGGGCGGCCGTCGACGAGGCCCTGCCCGGTGACGACACCGTCGGCCGGCAGCGTGCCCGCGAGGGCATTGGCGAGCTGGCCGTCCTCGACGAACGTCCCTTCGTCGAAAAGCAACCCGATCCGATCGCGGACGTACAGCTTGTGCTGAGCAGCCAACTTCGCGGCCGCGCCGTCGGACGGCCGCAGCGTAGTCTCGCGCGCAGCCGCCACCTCCTTAGCGGACACGGTGACCGCCGACGCGATTAGCGCTCGCGCGAAGAGCCCGCCGCGCGCGAGCGAAGCGAGCTTGCGTCCGCGCCGGCGGCGCGGTGCGGCTGCCGAGACGCGCCCCAGCGAAGCGAGCGGTCCGGATCGGAAGACGCTCTCGGCGGATCATGAGACAGGCAGGCCCAGGCCGCGGGCAATTAGCATGCGCTGCACCTCGGACGTTCCCTCGCCGATCTCGAGGATCTTCGCGTCGCGATAGAAGCGGGCCACCGGGAACTCCTCCATGAAGCCGTTTCCGCCGAAGACCTGCGTAGCGGTGCGCGCCGCGGACATCGCCGCCTCCGACGAGAACAGCTTGGCGCGTGCGGCGGCCTGCTTGATCTCGGCGGCCGGCCGTCCCGAATCCTTCAGCCAGGCTGCCTTGTAGGTCAGCAGCCGCGCCGCCTCCACGCCGACCGCGATGTCCGACAGCGAGAACGCGACCGCCTGTCGCGACCCGATCGGCGCGCCGAACGTGTGCCGCTCATTGGCATACCGCAGCGAATGGTCCAGGCACGCCTGAGCAAGCCCGACCGCCAGCGCCGAAATTGCGATGCGCCCGTCGTCCAGCGCGGCCAGGAACTGGCGGAATCCGGCGCCACGCTCGCCGAGCAGGTTCTCGGCGGGTACGCGACAGTCGGTGAACGTCAGGCCGTGCGTGTCGGAGATGTGCCAGCCGAGCTTCTCGTACGGCGGTTCCACCACGAACCCCGGCGTACCGGACGGCACGATGATCGCCGAGATCTCGTTCGGACCGGTGCGGGCGGTGATCGTCACGAGCGATGTGATCTCCGTCCCCGAGTTCGTGATGAACGCCTTGGCGCCGTTGATCACCCACTCGCTGCCGACCAGCTCGGCCCGGGTGCGGGTCGCGCCGGCGTCCGAACCGGCCTCGGGCTCGGTGAGCCCGAATCCCGCCAGCGCCTGCCCCGCTGCGAGGTCCGGGATCCACCGCTGCTTCTGCTCCTCCGTGCCGAACGTGAGGATCGGGTTGATGCCCAGACCCATGCCCGCCTCGAGCGTGATGCCGAGCGACTGGTCAACCCGGCCGAGCTCCTCGATCGCGACGCACACGGACGTGAAGTCGCCCCCGCTGCCGCCGTACTGCTCCGGCACGGCTAGCCCGAACAGCCCGAGCTCGCCCATCTTGCGCACCACGTCGACGGGGAAGAAGTGCTCGCGATCCCACTGCGCAACGTGTGGCGCGATCTCCTGGTCGGCGAACTCGCGCACCGTCTTGCGGAACAACTCGTGATCTTCGGACAGCTCGAACATCGCCCGCTCCTTGACGTTTACGTTAACGTCAACCACCATAGCCCCGTGACGACCACGAGGGAAGGACGAGTCTGGACGGTCGGCGAGCTGGCCGACGAGCTCGGGGTCACTACCCGCACGCTGCGCTTCTACGAAGCCGAGGGGCTGATCTCGCCGCGGCGCGCCGGTATGCAGCGTGTGTACGGCCCACGAGAGCGCACCCGGCTCAAGCTCATCCTCAGAGGCAAGCGATTCGGCATGACGCTGGCCGAGATCCGGGAGATCGTCGACATCTACGACGGCGCCGCCTCCTCCGAGCAGCGGCAGCTCGAGAAGCTGCTCGCCCGGCTTGACGAGATCGCTGCCGACTTGCGCGCCCGGCACGCCGACCTGCGCCGCACGCTCGCCGAGGTGACTGACGTCGCAGAGCAGTGCCGGACGCGACTGGCCGAGCTCAGCGCAACCGCCCGCCCGGATCTGCAATGAGCCCAGGCGATCGAACGCACGAGCAAGCGGGCACGCCAGCTCCGGCGGGTAGTCTGCCGCCGTACGACACATCCGTGGAGGCGCGAACGTGCAGAAGGTGCTGATCGCGAACCGCGGCGAGATCGCCGTTCGGGTGATCCGCGCTTGCCGTGACGCCGCCTACGTCGCTGTCGCGGTGTACGCCGACCCTGACCGGGATGCGCTGCACGTGCGGATGGCCGACGAGGCGTATGCGCTCGGCGGCACGACACCTGGCGACTCCTACCTCGTCATCGGCAAGCTGATCGATGCCGCGAGCCGGTCGGGCGCCGACGCGGTGCACCCCGGGTACGGCTTCCTCTCCGAGAACGCCGAGTTCGCGCAGGCTGTGCTGGACGCCGGGCTGACCTGGATCGGGCCGTCGCCTGCGGCGATCGTCGCTCTGGGCGACAAGGTCACCGCCAGGCATATCGCGACGCGGGTCGGTGCGCCCCTGGTGCCTGGCACACCGGACCCCGTGTCCGGCCCGGAAGCGGTCATGGGGTTCGCGGAACAGTACGGGCTGCCGGTCGCGATCAAGGCCGCGTTCGGCGGCGGCGGGCGTGGGCTGAAGGTTGCCCGCTCGCTTGAGGAGATCCCCGAGCTCTACGCCAGCGCGGTGCGCGAGGCCGAGGCGTCGTTCGGACGCGGCGAGTGCTTCGTCGAACGGTATCTCGACAGGCCACGGCACGTCGAAGCGCAAGTGCTCGCGGATACGCACGGCAACGTCGTCGTCGTGGGCACCCGTGACTGCTCGCTGCAACGGCGGCACCAGAAGCTCGTCGAGGAGGCACCCGCCCCATTCCTTACAGACGACCAGCGGGCGCAGATCCATTCGTCGGCGAAGGCCATCTGCCGGGAGGCCGGCTACCACGGTGCAGGCACGGTGGAGTACCTGGTCGGCACGGACGGCACAGTGTCGTTCCTCGAGGTCAACACCCGGCTCCAGGTGGAGCACCCGATATCCGAGGAGACGACGGGCATCGACCTGGTGCGTGAGCAGTTCCGCATCGCGTCCGGCGAAACGCTGCGCTTCTTCGAGGATCCGGAACCGCGTGGGCACGCGATCGAGTTCCGCATCAACGGCGAAGACCCGGGACGTGACTTCCTGCCCGCACCCGGCGTCGTGGCGCGCTATGTGCAACCGGCCGGCCCCGGGGTGCGCGTCGATTCCGGCATCGAGTCGGACACGGTCATCGGCGGGGCGTTCGATTCGCTGCTCGCCAAGCTGATCGTCTGGGGCGAATCACGTGACGAGGCACTCGCTCGCTCGCGGCGTGCGCTGGCCGAGTTCGTGGTCGAGGGCCTCGCCACGGCGCTGCCGTTCCACCGCGCCGTGGTCGACGACCCCGCATTCACGGCGTCGCCGTTCCGGGTGCACACGCGGTGGATCGAGACCGAGTTCGACAACCAGATCCCGCCGTTCGCCGCCCCGGCCGCCCCTGGTGCCGAGCCCGAAGAGCGCGAGACGATCGTGGTCGAAGTCGGCGGCAAGCGGCTGGAGGTGTCGCTACCGGTGGGCTTCGGCGGCGGTTCCGGCACGTCCCGCAAGGCCGCGCCCAAGCGCTCACCGCGCGCCAGGTCGGGCGGCGCGGTCTCTGGTGACACGCTAACCGCACCGATGCAGGGCACCATCGTGAAGGTCGCCGTGAGCGAGGGCGACGTGGTCGCCGAGGGTGACCTGATCGTCGTTCTCGAGGCGATGAAAATGGAGCAGCCGCTTTCCGCCCACAAGCCCGGCACAATTACCGGGCTGAACGCCGAGGTGGGCGCCGTCGTCACCTCCGGCGCCGCCATCTGCGACATCAAGGATTAGCGCCCGCACTGGATCCGGCCCAATTCGCGAGTTTGATAGGCACTATGGCAAAGCGGCCGCCGCCGTGGCGCTGGCTGCTGTACGCAGTCGGCTTCGGGCTGCCCGATCGCTACGACGAATGGGTGTTCCACGACCTCAACGCCCGGGGCTGGCGCGTTCGCGAGATCGGCCGCATCATGCTGCTCGCTGTCCCTTTCATCGTCGGGGTCATGTTCCTGCCCGGCGGGATCGGGTTGCGGTTGATGACCGCGTCGGTCCTCGTCGTGGGCCCGCTGTTCGTCGGCGCCGCATATGCCGACGAATTCCGGGCGTATCGGCTGCGCCAGCACGGCCTGCTGCCGCCGTCCGGACCCGATCCCGATCCGCCCTACCGGCGATGAGCTTGGCCTAGCGTGGGCCTCCTTCGCGCCGCGCCAGGATCCGGTTGATGGCGTCGATACGCTGCTGGGCGATCGACGCCATCTCGGCCGAACGCCGGCGTACGTGATCGACGTCCGCGCCCGGAGAGAACACCATCGCCCACCCACGGTCCCCCTCCAGTGCCGGCACGGCGTCGACCAGTTGGTCCCTGCTGACCGGGTGCGTGCCGGCGAATTCGTGCGTCTCGTCCACCACGGCGACGAGCACGTGTCCGTCGGCAACCCCGGCAACGGCCGCTGCGATCTCGTCGGCATTTGCCCCGAACACCTCGGCGACGGCGATCGTCTCGCGCGCACGCTCCCTGGCTTCGGGTGACAGATCAGGCATGGGCGCTCCCCGGTCGAGTCGGTCGAGTCAATCGAGATCGTCGTGGTGCATGAGCCGGCGAGCCGCCTCGGCCACCGACCCCGACAGCGAGGGGTACACGCCGATCGTCGCGGCAACGTCGTTCACAGTGAGACTACGGTGCACCGCGAGCGTGACCGCGAAGATCAGCTCGGACGCGTTCGGTGCCACTATCACGCCGCCTATGACGACGCCGGTGGCAGGGCGGCAGTACAGCCTGACGAACCCGTCACTGTGGCCCTGCATCTTCGCTCGCGCATTCGTAGCGAGCGGCAGCGTGACCGTGCGCGCTGGTACGGAACCGGAAGAGATCGCCTCGTAGCCGATGCCCACTGTCGCGATCTCCGGATGGGTGAACACGGTCGCGGCGACCGTCTTGAGCCGCAGCGGCGACACCGCCTCGCC
>Ga0126378_10000662_pt1 | contig 25248 bp, 28 predicted proteins | sample PanSoiMetPlot_23_FD_92587 | JGI IMG/M metagenome (GOLD analysis project Ga0126378, IMG submission 92587) | Tropical forest soil microbial communities from Panama - MetaG Plot_23 | ecosystem: Environmental > Terrestrial > Soil > Tropical forest > Bulk soil | place: Panama | collected 2016-02-17
CGTGTGCCGGCCCCCCTCCTCCTTGGTCAGCACATAGGCCTCGCACTTGAAGTTCGTGTGCGGCGTGATCGAGCCGGGTGCCGCCAGCACCTGACCCCGCTCCACCTCCTCCCGCTTGGTGCCGCGCAAGAGCGCCCCGATGTTGTCCCCCGCCTCCCCCTGGTCCAGCAGCTTGCGGAACATCTCCACGCCCGTCACCACGGTCTTCATCGTGGGTTTCAACCCCACGATCTCAACCTCGTCGTTCACCTTCACGATCCCCCGCTCCACACGCCCCGTCACCACCGTGCCACGGCCCGAGATCGTGAACACGTCCTCGATCGGCATCAGGAACGGCTGGTCCTTGTCCCGCTTGGGCTGCGGAATATAGGCGTCGATCGCCTCCATCAGCTTCAGGACCGAGTCGTGACCCAGATCCTTGTTCTTGTCCTCCAGCGCCATCAAGGCCGAGCCCCGCACGATCGGGATCTTGTCCCCAGGGAACTGGTACTTCGAGAGCAGCTCGCGGACCTCCAGCTCGACCAGATCCAGCAGCTCCGGGTCGTCCACCATGTCCACCTTGTTCAGGTACACCACGATCGCCGGCACCCCCACCTGCCGCGCCAGCAGGATGTGCTCCCGCGTCTGCGGCATCGGACCGTCCGCCGCCGACACCACCAGGATCGCCCCATCCATCTGCGCCGCGCCCGTGATCATGTTCTTGATGTAATCCGCGTGACCCGGGCAATCCACGTGCGCGTAGTGCCGGTTCTTCGTGGTGTACTCCACGTGCGCCGTCGAGATCGTGATACCCCGCGCCTTCTCCTCAGGCGCCTTGTCGATCTGGTCGTAGGCCGTGTAGGTCGCACCCCCAGTCTCCGCCAACACCTTCGTGATCGCCGCCGTCAGCGACGTCTTCCCATGGTCCACGTGACCAATCGTTCCGACATTGCAATGCGGCTTCGTCCGCTCAAATTTCGCCTTCGCCATGGCTTTGTTTCCTTGTTGTCCGTCGAGGGTGATTCCGTTGGCCTAGTCCGGGAGCCCGAGCGCTGGAGCGGGTGACGGGAATCGAACCCGCGTAGCCAGCTTGGAAGGCTGGAGCTCTACCATTGAGCTACACCCGCCGATCGCCTCGTGTCTCCCGCCCCAACCCCGGTTCTCGTCCCGACCTCACTCGTTCCGCCGCGGCTGGTGGAGGGGGAAGGATTCGAACCTTCGAACTCCGTAGAGGGCAGATTTACAGTCTGCTGCCGTTGACCACTTGGCTACCCCTCCGTTGGGGCGCTTGCCGCCCGGCGCAGCGGAGTGCGGGTCTTACGGTCTCACCCGGAGATTGTCAACAGCATCGGGCACTTGGGCCCCGCTGAACGCGGCGATTCTGGCATTGCCGCCGCCCGCGGGATCGAGGCTTATAGCGGGGCATGGCCCGACGACACCGCCCCGACCAGCGCTCGACATCGCGCCGCGCGGAAAGAGCGCCGCCCCCACTGCGCGAGCCGCGCCACGAGCCGGCGGTTCAGGTGCAGAGAGAGACACGCCGCGACAGCGGCAGCTGGATCTACGGCCGGCACGCCGTGCACGCGGCCTTGCAGAATCCGGCGCGCCGCTTCCACCGGCTGATCGCGACCGCGGAGCTCGCCGCCGACGCCCAGACCTGGCTTGCGGCGGCCGAGGCGCGTCCGATCGGGGAGCTCGACATCGAAACCCTCGACCGCGGCCGCATCGCGGCGCTGCTGCCGGAGGGCGCGGTGCATCAGGGGCTCGCACTCCAGGTGGAGCCGCTGCCGCCCGTATTCCTCGAGGATGTGCTCGCCGAGATTCCGCCGGCTGAGGCCGCCGGAGCCGCCGTCGTTGTGGTGCTCGACCAGGTGAGCGATCCCCAGAACGTCGGCGCGGTCCTCCGCTCCGCCGCTGCCTTCGGCGCCCGCGCGCTGGTGCTGCCGGAGCATGGCACGCCGCCCAGCACCGCCGCCCTCGCCAAGGCGGCCTCCGGCGCCCTCGAGCAGGTCCCCCTGGTGCGCGTCACCAACCTCGCCCGCGCGCTCGACAAGCTGAAGGATGCCGGCTTCTGGTGCGTCGGCCTGGAGGAGACGGGCGAGAGATTGCTCGGCGAGCTCGACCTCTCGGGCCGCGTCGCGCTCGTGCTCGGCGCCGAAGGCGAAGGGCTTCGGCGGCTCACCCGCGAGCGCTGCGACTTCATGGCGCGTCTGCCGACCCGGGATCCCCTCGCCTCCCTCAACGTTTCAAGCGCCGCTGCCGTGGCACTCTACGAGGTGGCCCGGCGCCGTCCGTCATGAGCGCGAAGACCGCGGAGAAGGGACGCACCGTCGCGGCGGCCCTGCTGGTGACGCCCGACGGGCGCTACCTCATGCAACTCCGCGACGACGTGCCCCGCATCCTGCTGCCGGGCCACTGGGCCTGCTTCGGCGGCGCGATCGAGCCCGGCGAGACCCCCGAGGCCGCGATGCGCCGAGAGCTCGCGGAGGAGATCGAGTTCCGGGCGCGCGAGCTCGCGGCCTTCACGGAGATGCAGGTGCGGTTTCCAGTCGATCCCCCGCGCTGGGACCACATGCACTTCTTCGCCGTGCCAATCCTCGCTTCCGACATCGACCGGATGGTGCTCCACGAAGGCCAAGGCAAAGCGCTTTTCACGCCCGAGGCGCTCGCCGCGGAGTCGCGCGTCGCGCCCTGGGACCTGGCGGCTGTCCTGATGCACGCCCGGCGGCGCGCGCTGTTCCCGCGGTGATACCCACCGTCGTCTTGCCGGAGCCCGTCATCCGCAGTATCACCGGCGCGCCTCCGGTGACATCGCGGCCGGGTTAGCTCAGCGGTAGAGCAGCGGTTTTGTAAACCGAAGGTCGGGGGTTCGATCCCCTCACCCGGCACCAGCGACCTCAACCTATGCCGCGGTAGCCCCGCGCCGTCAGAGGGCGCGCGGAGCCCGGAGAAGCGCCCGCGAAGCGCTCAATGCTTGGTTTGGAGCGCCGCCGCCTGTGCAGCCAATGCAGCGGTCGTCGCCGCATCCAGGGTTACACCGAGCTTGGCATCGAGAGCCGATACCACGCCTGCCGTGATGCCCTTGTTCGCGGCTGCCGCGAGCGCCTGAGCCGCTGCGGTCTGATCTAGTGTGATGGTGGCTGCCGGCGCTTTGTTGGCGATGTCGAGCGCCAATTGGCTGGCGGCGGCCTTATAGGCCGCGATCTCGCCGACGCGCGAATTGGGCGCGGCGTTCGTCATCGCGGTCGACGAGGCGTGAGCCGCGTTGAGTGCGCCGAGCGAGGAGGCCGTGGCGCCTTGGCCCTGATGGCCGGGATCGCCCGCATCGGCCGAGCTCCCACGGCCCTGGCCACCGCCATTGCCGTTCCCGTTGCCGCCCCCGCCACCACCACCCCCGCCGCCGCCGCCACCAGCGGCGAAGGCAGAGTTAGCGACCTGCGTCATGGGCAATAAAGCCGTACTCCCAACCATCGTTGCGGCCAGCAGCATGACCGTCGTTCCGCGGTAGATCGCGCGCATGATCGCCTCCATTGAATGCACGCCACCTAAGCATGCGCACTCCGGCCGGCGAGTGAGCATTATCGGGCTTGAGAGGAACGGGCGCGCCTACCGCAATGTCGCGTTGCATCGGTAGCCTGAGGGCTGGCAACTCAGGCCCGGTTGCTCAGGCGCTAGGGCTTCTTGGGCTTCTGACCGGTATGCGCCTGCTGCTGGATGCACTGCTTATAGAAGTCGCTACCGCGCGTGAGGTTGTCGCAGCTCTTCCCGGGTTTTTTGTTGCTCGCGGTCACCGCCTTATCGTTTTTCGGCGCGGCGACCGCGCCCAGCGAGGCCAGCGGGATGAGCAACGCAAGGCCGATGGTCGCAACTCTATGTTTCATGAGTATCCCTCCTGAACGCGAACGTGGGGTTTTGGAACGGTTCCCCTCTGAACCGTATTCCCGTGGGGGCTATCAAACAACCCGCGCCCGCCGAGTCAGTGCAGCAGCGTCGCAATCATGTAGGGGCGTCAGTCGAGTGCCGCTTCCACGGCGCTCTCGAGCCGCGCCTCTCGCGTGGGGTGGCGATGCGGGTTGCGCAGCAGGAGCAGCAGCGGCATCACCGACAGCGTCACCAGCATCATGAACTTGAAGTCGCCGATATAGGCGATCATCGAGGCCTGCCGGTTGATCTCGCCGTCGAGCAGCGCCTGGCCCGTAAGCGTGTGCATGTTCCACGGGCTGTCGGCGGGCATGATGCGGAGCATGGCGTTATAGGGGCTCACGTGCTCCGCGATCTCCTGATGATTGATCTGGATGCTGCGGGCGAGCAGGGTCTCGACCACGGAAATACCGACGCTCGCGCCGATGTTGCGCATCAGGCTGAAGAGACCCGCCGCCTCCGTGCGCAGCTGGGGTGGCAAGGTCGCGAAGGTGAGGGTGCTCAGCGGCGGGAACACGAAGCCGATCCCGAGCCCCTGTACGATGCCGGTCCGGATCACCATCCACTCGTCCATGCCAAGCGAAAAGCCCGTCATCTGGTAGAGCGAGAGCGCCGTCAGCAGCAGGCCGGCGAGGACCGGCAGCCGCGGATCCATGCGGGTCAGTAGGCGCCCCACCACCATCATCCCAATCATGCTGCCGATGCCGCGCGGCGCCAGGATCAAGCCCGTCGTCACCACGGGGTAGTTGAGCAGGTCCTGCATCAGCGGCGGCAGCAGCGCCAGGTTGGCGAACAGCACCACGCCGATTACGGCGATGCAGACGATGCCCGAGATAAAGTTCCGGTCGCGCAGCAGCCGCGGATCGACGAACGGATGCTCGGCCGTGGCCGAATGCACGATGAACACATAGAGACCGAGGCCCGCAAGCGCCGTCTCGATCATGATCTCGCTGGAGTTGAACCAGTCCTGGTGCTCGCCACGGTCGAGCAGGAGCTGGCAGGCGCCGACAGCCAAGCTCAGCATCGCGAAGCCGAAGAAGTCGAAGGGCCGCGGATTGTCCAGCCGGTGCTCCTCCACGAAGGCGAGGATGCCCAGGTAGGCCAGGATGCCAACTGGGAGGTTTATGTAGAACACCCAGCGCCAGCTGTAGGTCTCGGTCAGCCAGCCGCCGAGCATCGGCCCGAAGATCGGGCCGATCATCACGCCGACACCCCAGAGCGCCATGGCATAGCCGTGGCGCTCGCGCGGATAGACGTCGAGCAGCACCGCCTGGGAGAGCGGCACGAGCGCCGCGCCGAACAGGCCCTGAAAGAGCCGGAACACCACGATCTGCGCCAGCGTCTGGGCGGCGCCGCAGAGCAGCGAGGCGACCGTGAAACCGACCACGGAGAGCAGGAACAGTCGTTTGCGGCCCACGCGGCTGGCGAGCCAGCCGGTCATCGGCGTCATGATCGCCGCCGCGATGATGTAGGAGGTCAGCACCCAGGCGATCTGGTCCTGGGTCGTCGAGAGGCCGCCCTGCATGTGCGGCAGCGCCACGTTCGCGATCGTCGTGTCGATCACCTGCATCACCGTCGCGAGCATGACGGAGATGGTGATCATGGCGACGTTGACGCGCGGCGGCGCCGATGCCGCGCGGGCGCTCCCGACCGCGCTCACTGCGTGTCGCTGGCGGGCTCGCGGCCGAGCGCCTTGGCGACCGGCTCGGGGAGCGGGTTCTGGTGGCGCGTATCGATCTCGACCGAGACGCTCATGCCCGCGCGGAGCCCGTTGGTCGCCTCGCCGGGCACCAGCACCAGCCGCACGGGCACGCGCTGCACGACCTTGACCCAGTTCCCGGTCGCGTTCTGCGGCGGCAGGATGGAAAACTCGGACCCGGTGCCGGGGCTCAGGCTGGTCACCACCGCGCGCCACTGGCGGCCGGGGTAGCTGTCGACCTCGATGGTGGCCTCTTGTCCCGGCTTCAAGTGCGTGAGGTCGGTCTCCTTCACGTTCGCCTGGACATAGAGCCGGTGCATCTCCATCAGCGCGAAGGCCGCCTGGCCCGCCTGCATGTACTGGCCCGGCCGCAGGTCGACCTTGGCGGTGACGCCATCCTCGGGCGCCACGATGCGCGTGTGCGAGAGGTCGAGGGCCGACTGGTCGCGCTGCGCCATGGCCTGGCGCACCATCGGGTGGTCGTCGACGTTGACATCGGGGTTGCCGCCGAGGCTGGCGAGCGTCTGCGCGAGGTCCTGCTCCACCGCGCTCAGCTGGCCGCGGGCGCCGTCGTAGTTGTGCCGGGCCTGGTCGTATTGCGAGACGGAGACGAAGCTGTTGGAGACCAGCTTCTGCTGGCGGTCGAGCTCGCGCTTGTAGAAGTCGAGCGAGTCTTTGGCCTGCTGGAGCTGCGCCTGCTTCTGGCGATATGTCGCCTTCATCGCCTCGATGTTGTTGCGGGCGTTGACGAGCAGCGCCTCGGCGCGCGCCAGTGCGATCTTGAAGGGCTCGTCGTCGATGCGGAACAGCAGCGCGCCCTTGACCACGGTCTGGTGGTCGCGGACCTCGACCTCGACGACGCGGCCCGGAACGTCGCTGCTGATCTGCACCTTGTCGGCCTCGACGTAGGCGTCGTCGGTCGAGACGTAGCGGCCGCCCGTTACGTAGTAATAGGCCGCGCCCGCCAGCACCACGAGCGGCCCCAGTCCGAGCAACACAAAGCGCACGCTGCGGCGCTCCAGCAGACCCCTCGCGTATCTGCCGCCGGACCTAGCCATGGCGCACCCTCCGGCGCGGCGCGGGAGGGGCGAAGAAAGCGGCGACGGTGCCGCCGCGCTCCGAAAGATTGGCGCGGATCTTGAGCAGGGAGTCGATGAGCGCGCGGCGGTCGCCATCGCTCAGCCCGGCGAGCGCCTCCTCCCGCTTCCTCTCGCCGAGCGCCCACATGCGCACGAGCACGGGCGCCACCTTGTCGGTGGTGTAGAGGCGGCGGGCGCGCCGGTCGCTCGCATCGGCGCGCCGCTCGACCCAGCCGGCGGCCTCCAGCCGATCGACCAGCCGGCCCAGCGTCACGCCCTTGATCTCGAGGATCTCGGCGAGTCCGCTCTGATTGATCCCTTCGTGGCGATGGAGGTGCGCCAGCACCTGCCACTGCGCGCGGCTCAGCCCCAGCGCCGCCGCGCCCTGATCGAAGCGTTTCCTGAGGAGTCTCGCGATGTCGTGCAGCAGAAAACCGAAGCCGTATTCCGGAGGCGGGTTCATGGCTTTCAATAATGATGAGCAGGCTTTTGATTAGCAAGCTCATATTTCTAGGCATATATTATTGAAAAACAATGAATGGCGTTCGCCGGAATGTCAGCCGAGGCTGCGCACGGCACCCGAAAAACGGGTCGTCGCGCGAGTGACCTAGCGACAGGCGGTGTTGGAAGCGCTCGGCTATGTCCCGCTTGCCTCGACCGCGATGACGACCCTGCTGCTCACGGCCGTGCTGGTCTTCGCCGCGGGTTGGCGGGGTCGCCGGGCACCGGTCTCGGCAGCCCGATAGCGCGCCGCTCAGTCCCTGGCGCCGCTCCGCCAGAATTGCGGCCGCACGAACCTGCCGTAGCCCCAGGCGCCGCGCTTCTCGCGCCTGGCCTCCTCCTCGATGGCGAGGTAGCGGGTACGCCGGCCGTAGGCGAAGGCCAAGCCTTCCGATACCAGGATCGCGCCCACGTCCTTGCCGCCGACGAAGCAGACCGCGAACTCGCGCGCATGCCGGTCGACGAACTCCTCGTCGACCTGACAGCCGAACCCCGGCATCGCCACCAATTGATTGAGCCGCCCGGTCGCGATCGCCCCGCAATAGAGGAGGCCGCCGGTGGGGTCGCGGCAGGTTTGCGTGCGCTCGAAGGCATCGACCCCCTGGAGGCGAAGCCGCTGCGTCGGGCAGCGCAGGCGGAAATGCGCAAGCAGGCACGTCCCCGGCACGACCTCCAGCGTGTCGCCGTCATAGACCTTGTAGCGATCGGCGCGCACGGGCGCGGGCAGCGCGAGCATCACCAGGGCCACCGCCGACAGGATGGCGAGCACACACAGCGAAGCAAGGCGCAGAAATCGTGTGGTCGAAAGTCGCATCGTCCGCCGCGTCGACAGGAGACAGTCGAAATGCGCCCGACTATCCCAAAAAGCACGGGAATCGCCAAGCCCGGCCCCGGGCCGATTCCCAAGGAAATCGCCGCGCCGAGCTTAGTTGGAGTCCGCGGGCTCGGGCGACGGAAACCAGGCGTCCGTCCGGCCCATAAGATGATAGGCCGCGAGGCCGACCCACTCCTTGGCGGCAGCGTTCAGCAACAAGAGCTGATCGGCGGGCGACCAATTGGAGAAGCCGGACAATCGGCCCGTCGTTCGGTAATCGACCGGATCGGGCGTGATTGTCCAGCGGACCCCCCGGAAGCATCCGACCGCCCGCGGCATATGGAAGGCCGAGGTGACGAGGATCCAGGATTCACCTAGCTGTGGCTTCACCAGATCGCGGGCGAAGACGGCATTCTCGTAGGTACTGCGCGAGCGGGATTCCGACGTGATCCGGCTCGGGTCGACGCCGCGATCGATCAGGAATTGCGTCATCACCGCCGCTTCCGGGAGCTCGGCCCCGAAGAGACGCCCCGTGCCTCCGACCACCGCCACGCGCGCGTCGGGATACCGGCGGGCCAGTTCCGCGGCCTCGAGAAGACGCTGACCCGCGGCATTTAGGCTGACCCGCCCACGTGCCTCGCTCACGGTCTCGTTGACCGCACCGCCAAGCACGATGATACCGTTCACGTGAGCAGGCAGAGCCGCAGGCATCGAAAACCGGTTCTCGAGCGGCACCATCAGCCATTCGCCGACGGGCAGAACCGAGACGACGAGAAAGCCAAGCGTCGCGGCGGCGACCAGGCCCATGCCGCGCCGGCGCCGGCTCAACAGGAGGGATAGCGTGCCAGCCGCCAGCAGGAGCGCCAGGACGTTGCCAGGAGCCGCGATCGACCAGAAGATCTTGCTGACGAGGAAGGTCATGGCGGAGGCCGCCGGGATACTGTCTCGCCTTCGATCCTCGTTTCCGCCGCCGCTTCAGGCGCGCAACGGCTCGACGCGCGGCTGGGGAAAGCTGACGTCCTGGTCGTAGCCGAGTTCGGTGAGCAGGTCCCCCGCAACGGCTTCGACCATCTCGCAGTCTCGCGCCGTGAACTCGCGGCGCCACCGCCCGATCGACGTCGTGAATGCGGGACCCGCTGCCGGGTGTGTGACATTGCTGTCGTGTACCAGGACACGGTCGCTCCACTCGAGGCCGAGAAAGCCGAGCAGCCGCCGAAGCGTCGGCTCGGGATCGCGGACCAGTTGCTCGTATCGAATCTCGATATAGCCGGGATCGCTCCGGCTCGCGCGCCCGGCCGAGACCCGCTCGACCCAGTAGGCCGCGCATCGAGCGGCGGCATCGCTCGGCGTCCGGTGCCGCACTTTCATCCAGCCTTGGCTGCGTAGCGAGCAAGCGACGTCCCGCCCATCGCGAATCATGTGGATGAGGCGCGCCTTCGGGAAATGGCGACGCACGAAGGCGAACCGCCGGACATTCTCCGGCGTCTTGTCGGCCCAGACGCGCTTGCCGGAGCGAGCGAGTGAGGCGGATTGGAAGCGGTCGATGAACTCAGCCTGCGAGCGGCTCGCGCACTGCCAGCCCTCGATCTGGTCGGCTCGGAATCCCAGGCGGGAAGCGAGCTCTTCGGGACCGCTCACCCGCTCCAGGAAGACGGTGCTCTCCGGCCCGCAGCAGACCGCGGGATGTCGGTCGAGCATGCGGCGCAGCAGCGTGGTCCCGCTGCTCCCGCATCCGCCGACGACGATCGGAGCGGTCTCGGAGACATAAGGCGTTCGCAGCTGCTCAAGTAATCGCCAGCGGCGGCGATAGCCCAGCAAATCGAATACCAGCGACATGGTTCCCCTCAGGCGCCGAGAATACATGCTAAAGCCGAGCCGGAGATTTGTTGAGTCCAGGCGCCGCGGCCGGCGCTCAGACCTTGTGATACTCGCGATACCACGCGACGAAGCGCGGCAGCCCTTCCTCGATCGAGATGGAGGGGTTGAAGCCGAAGTCGCGACGCGCCGGCTCGACATCGGCGTAGGTCGCGATCACATCGCCGGATTGCATCGGCAGCATCTGGCGCGGTACCCGTGCGCCGATCGCGCGCTCGAGGACAGCAACGAAGCGCTCGAGCTCCACGCTCTCGTTGTGCCCGAGGTTGTAGATCCGCAAGGGCGCGATCGCGCCATCCTGGGCCGGCGGCTTCGCGAGGCACGCGAGCACTCCTGATACGATGTCGTCGATATAGGCGAAGTCGCGCCGCATGTTCCCGTTGTTGAAGAGCGGGATCGGCTTGCCTTCGAGAATCGCCTTTGTGAAGACCCAATAGGCCATGTCCGGCCGCCCCCAGGGCCCATAAACCGTGAAGAACCTGAGCGCGGTCGTCGGCAGGCGATAGAGATGCGCATAGACATGCGAGATCTCCTCGTCCGCTTTCTTGGTGGCACCGTACATCGAGCACGGCGTGTCGACGGGATCGCCCACGGCGAAGGGGAGCTTGGCGCCCTCCCCATAGACCGAGGACGTGCTCGCGAACACCAGGTGCTTGAGAGCCGGCATGCGCCGGCACGCTTCCAGCACCTCCACGTGTCCCATGATGTTCGCGGTCACGTAAGAGCGAGGATCATCCTGCGAGTGGCGCACGCCGGCCGCTGCGGCGAGATGGATCACGTGATCGATCTCGGGATATCGGCGGACCAACTCGGACAGGGCGCCGGGCTCCGCCACGTCGAGGCGATGGAACGCCAAGCCGCCCAGCGTTCGAAGCGCCGCCAGCCGAGCCTCCTTGAGGGTCACGTCATAATAGTGGTCGAGCTTATCGACCCCGATGACGGCGGCACCCTGGCGCAACAGAGCGTTTGCTACATGGAATCCGATGAAGCCGGCGACACCCGTGACGAGAATGCTCATCAATGCGACCCTGCGATGCGCGCGCGGAAGCTAGCGAAGTCTACCTGAAATATCACCGCGGACCTGCTGTCTCGCGCGACGCAGGCGGCGCCCCGAGAGATTGCATCGCCGGAAGGATGGCCCCAGTCTCCCGCAGTGCGGCGTCCAACGCGGTGGGATCGAGCGTGATGTGATCGTTGATTCCGGCCGGATCGCTCATGACGTGCCGGTATTGGTGTCCGAGCTGCAGCGCTAGCGCTACCCAAAACGGATAAGCCGCGCCCCGCGGGAAAATCTCCAACACTGCGATCGGCTTGTCTGTGAAGAGAATGTTGGTCAGGGCAGCGCCTTCGACACCCACGACCGTGCGGGCTTCGGTCATCAAGCGGACCTGCTCCGCGTGTGGGAGAGATTCCGGAACGACGAACTCGTATCCATGCCTGGTTAACACGTCGCGCAATGCGGCTTCATTCGCTAACCGGCGCGTCTTTTGGGTATTGCGGCTGAAATAGATGCGGCGGCTCGCGGGCGATCTCGACGGGCCGATCCCGTGGCATGCGCGCACCAGCGCGCCGACTTCGCGCCACTGCTCCTTGTGCGCGAATCTGCAGATCGGGTGCGTGGCGCGGGCCGAAATCACTTGAATCAGACGATCGGCACGGACCATCTCGCGCCGTTTCACGAATTCCAGAGAGAGATGGGGATATCGCCCGACCAGGGCCTCGAGAATCGGCCGCTGATAGCCGGCGACTCGCTCGCTGAACAGCAGCGCCACGCGCTCGGGTCCTCGGACGTCGCGCAGCGCGCGCAACGTCAACGCCAGATCCTCGAAGAAGTGGTAATAGTTCGTGACGCCCGAGGCCATGTCCGCCACGTTGAGGGCGGTTCCTGCGACCGGCCGTATCGGCACCGACCATGTCAAGCGATGGGTGCGCGGCCGGCCGCAGACGACTGCGGCCGAGGGACGGTGCACCGTCAAGTTGAGCCAGGGCAGTACGTCGCAGTCGGTCAACTCGAAGATGCGGATGTCGCTCCGCAGCATGAGGCGTCCGGGCGCGTAGCACGGCCCCAGGCTCTCGCGGAATCCGTTGAGGAACCCGTCCACATGCGGGTCGAGGGCGATGGTGGCCGTTGCGGGAATGCCGTCATCGAGTCGCGCGCGGGCGACACTCGCGGGGTCGATGCGCTGGGGATAGACGTGCAGGACAGAGCGCAGCGCTCGCACACGGCCGACGGTCTGCCCGAACGCGGCGCCCCATATCCTGCGCGCGCTCAAGCCTTTCCGCACCGAGCGGGACCATCGCGAAAGGCGTGGCCGATCCTTCACGTCGTCCATATCGTCCTACCCACCCCCTGAGTTAAGATCGGCGATCCTGCACCGTCACAGGCTCCAATACGTCATCCCCTCCGGCGCGGCGCGGGGGTCGAGGGCGGATTTGACGTCGACCACCACGCCGCGTGGGACCACCGCCTCGAGGTAGCGGGCGAGCGGGCGGTCGAGGAAGCGGCGGTGGGGGACCGCGATCACGAGGGCGTCGAGCTCCGCGAGCGCGCCTTCGGCGGCGAGCTCGATGCCGTACTCGCGCCGCGCCTCGGCAGCGTCGATCAGGGGGTCGTGCACCAGCGCGGCGATGCCGAACCCCTTGAGCTCCGCGGCGATGTCGGGCACCCGGCTGTTGCGGAGGTCGGGCACGTTCTCCTTGAAGGCGAGGCCGAGGATGCCGACGCGTGCGCGGCGCACGGGTCGCCCGGCCGCGATCAGCAGCTTCACCAGGCGCTGCGCGATGAAGCCGCCCATGCTGTCGTTGATGCGGCGTCCCGCCAGGATCACCTGCGGGAGATAGCCCACCGCCTCGGCCTTGGCGGTCAGGTAGAAGGGATCGACGCCGATGCAGTGGCCACCCACCAGACCCGGCGCGAATCGCATGAAGTTCCACTTGGTCGCCGCGGCCGCGAGCACGTCTGCGCTCCGCAGGCCCAGCCGGTCGAGGATCAACGCTAGCTCGTTCATGAGCGCGATGTTGATGTCGCGCTGGGTGTTCTCGAGCACCTTGGCGGCTTCCGCGACTTCGATCGAGGGCGCGCGGTGGATGCCGGCGGGCACCACCTTGCCGTAGGCGTCGGCGACGCGCTCCAGAGTCGCGGCGTCCTCGCCCGCCACCACCTTGACGATGTTTTCGAGCCGGTGCGAGCGGTCGCCCGGATTGATCCGCTCGGGTGAGTAGCCGAGCTTGAAATCGGTCCCCTGCCGGAGCCCCGAGGCGGCCGCGAGCGCGGGCCCGCAGACCTCGCGCGTGAGACCCGGATAGACCGTCGACTCGACGACCACCACCGAGCCGGGCTTCAGCACCGGCCCGATGACGCGGCAGGCGCTCTCGAGCGCGCGCAGGTCCGGGCGGCGCCGCTCGTCGATCGGCGTCGGCACCGCCACGATGAAGAAGCTCGCCTGCGCGAGGTCGGCGGGATCGTCGGTCAGGCGCAGCGTGCTCTGCGCGAGCGCGTCCGGCGCCACCTCGCCGGTGCGGTCGACGCCGCCCCTGAGCTCGGCGATCCGCTCCCTGGAGACGTCGAAGCCGATCGCCGGCGAGAAATGGCGCGCGAAGGCGAGCGCCACCGGCAAGCCGACATAACCCAGGCCGAGGATCGCGAAACCGCGCTCGCTCACGCGTTCGGCCCTTCCTTCGCAAGCCGGTCGAGATAGGCGCCGTACTCGGACTTGCGGTAATTGTCGGCGAGCCGCAGCAGCTGCGCGGTATCGATGAAGCCCTGGCGGAACGCCACCTCCTCGACGCAGCCGATCTTCTGGCCTGTGCGCTTCTCGAGGGTGCGCACGAATTCCGACGCTTCGATCAGGCTGTCGTGAGTGCCCGTGTCGAACCAGGCATAGCCGCGGCCGAGCCGCTCGATCGCGAGCTTGCCCGCCTTGAGATAGGCCTTGTTGACATCGGTGATCTCCAGCTCGCCGCGCGCCGAGGGTTTGATCGCGCTCGCGACCTTCACGATGTCCTGGTCGTAGAAATAGAGACCTGTGACCGCCCAGTCCGAGCGCGGCGACTTCGGCTTCTCCTCGATCGAGAGCACATGGTTCTCCGCGTCGAACTCGGCGATGCCGTAGCGCTCGGGCTCGCTCACGCGATAGGCGAATACCGTGGCGCCGGCCTTGCGGTGCGTGGCGTTGGCGAGCATCTGCGTGAGGCTATCGCCGTAGAAGAGATTGTCGCCGAGGATCAGCGCGGCGCCCTCGCCTGCCAGGAACTTTTTGCCGATCAGGAACGCCTGCGCGAGCCCCTCCGGCTTCGCCTGCGCGGCATAGCTGAGACGGATGCCCCACTGTGCGCCGTCGCCGAGCAGCGTTTCGAACAGCGGCGCGTCGCCCGGCGTGGTGATGACGAGGATCTCGCGCAGCCCCGCCAGCATCAGCGTCGACAGCGGGTAATAGACCATCGGCTTGTCGTAGATCGGCAGCAGCTGCTTGGAGAGCGCGCGGGTCAGCGGATAGAGCCGCGTGCCGGAGCCGCCCGCGAGGATGATGCCTTTCATGAACGCGCGGCCTCGAGGGGCCGCCCCAGCCGCTCGCCGCGATAGACGCCGCTCCGGATCGGTTCCCACCAGGCACGGTTGTCGAGATACCAGCGCACGGTCTTCTTGAGGCCGGTCGCCAGCGTCTCGGTCGGGCGCCAGCCGAGCTCCCGGCGGAGTTTGCTGTCGTCGATGGCGTAGCGGAGATCGTGGCCGGGACGGTCTGGCACGAAGGCGATCAGGTTCTCGTGCGGCCGGTGCGGCGATTGCGGCAGCGCCTCGTCGAGCAGCGCGCAAAGCAGCTTCACCAGGTCGAGGTTCGTGCGCTCCTCGCCGCCGCCGATGTTGTAGGTCTCGCCGATCCGGCCGCGCTCGAGCACCAACGCGAGCGCCGCCGCATGGTCGCCGACGTAGAGCCAGTCGCGCACGTTGGCGCCGGCGCCATAGACCGGCAGCGGCTTGCCCTCGAGCGCGCTCAGGATCATCAGGGGGATCAGCTTCTCCGGGAACTGCCAAGGCCCGTAATTGTTGGAGCAGTTCGTGGTCACCACCGGCAGTCCAAACGTCTTGTGCCAGGCGCGCACGAGGTGGTCCGCGCCCGCTTTGCTGGCGGCATAGGGGCTGTTGGGACTGTAGGCGGTCTCCTCGGTGAAGCGGCCCTCGGGCCCCAGCGAGCCGAATACCTCGTCGGTCGAGATGTGGTGCAGGCGGAATTTCTTCCGGGCGTCGCCCTTGAGTCCGTCCCAATAAACGCGCGTCACCTCGAGCAGCGTGAAGGTGCCCGAAAGGTTCGTGCGGATGAAATCATCGGGTCGGTCGATCGAGCGGTCGACGTGGGTCTCGGCGGCGAGGTGCATCACCGCGTCGGGCTTGTGCGACCGGAACACGCGCTCGATCGCCGCGCGGTCGGCGACGTCGGCCACCTCCAGCGCATAGCGACCGCCCTCGGCCAGCGCGCCCAGTGGCGGGTTGGATCCCGCATAGGTGAGCTTGTCGAGATTCACCACCGTATGCCCCGCGCGCAACAAATGCCGCACGACCGAGGTACCGATGAACCCCGCGCCGCCCGTGACCAGGATCTTCGTCAACCCGCTTCCCTCGCCAACAGCTCCGTCACCGCCCGCAGGCGCGGCACGACCCAGAAGTCCTGGCATCGCGCGACCTCGGGCGCAAGCGGATCATAGCGCACGAGCGTGCCCACGCCCGCCGCGCGGCCAGCCTCGATATCGCTCGCCTGGTCGCCCACGGTCCAGGAACGGGCGAGGTCGAGGTCCAAGTCCCGCGCCGCCTGCAAGAGCATCCCGGGCTCCGGCTTCCGCCAGGGATTGGCCCGCCGATAGCGCCCGACGCCCTCGGTCGGATGGTCGGGGCAATGGTAAACGCCGGCGATGACGACGCCGCGCCGGGCGAATTCGTCCTTCATCCACGCCATGAGTCGCTCGAAATCCGCCTCGGTGTAAAAACCGCGGCCGATGCCGGACTGGTTGCTGGCGATCGCGATGGTAAATCCGCGCCGCGCGAAGGCCGCCGTCAGCTCGAAGATGCCGTCGACGAATCGGCAGTCCTCGATCCGATGCAGATAGCCGGTGTCCTCGTTGACGACGCCGTCGCGGTCGAGAATGAGACCCCGGCGAGTACCGGCCATGGCATGGCGCTCCTTTGCGCGCGGTCCCTAGCGCAGGGGCCGCGCGAAGGCAAGTCGGTGAAATAGCGGTTGAACCGCTGTGCAAGGGTCTTGATGTTTCGTGGCAGGACCCTCACCCTCCCAGCGCTTTGCGCGCTGGGTCCCTCCCTCTCCCACTCCGTGGGCGAGGGGCAAGCTCAGCCCCTCTCCCGCGCTTGAGCGGGAGAGGGAGGGGCCCGTCGCTCAGTGGCGGGAGGGTGAGTGCGAGCCCTGGTCGCAGGAGGGACCATGGACCTGAAGGCGTTCTATCGCGCGGAGCTCGACGAGCACGCCAAGGTGCTGCAGGCGACGCTCGCGCAGTGCGAGGCGCCGTTCCTGCGCCTGGTGGAGGTGGCGGCGAAGTCGCTCGAGAGCCGTGGAAAGCTATTGTTCTTCGGCAACGGCGGCAGCGCCGCCGACGCCCAGCACCTCGCGACCGAGCTGACCGTGCGCTACATCCGCGACCGCGCGCCGATCCCCGCGATCGCGCTCACCACGGACACCTCCGCGCTCACGGCGATCGGCAACGACCTCGGCTTCGACCAGCTCTTCGCCCGCCAAGTCCAGGCGCTGGGTCGGCCCGGCGACCTCGCGATCGGCATCACCACCTCGGGCAAGAGCCGCAACGTGATCCGCGCCCTCGAGGTGGCGCGCGAGATCGGCCTCGGCGCCGCGGCGCTCACCGGCAACGACGGCGGCCTGCTGCCCGGCCTCGCCGATCCGCTGGTGATCGTGCCCTCGCGGACCACCGCGCGCATCCAGGAGATGCACATTACCTTGGGCCAGATGCTCTGCGGCGCCCTCGAGCGCAAGCTGGGGCTGGTCTAGAAACCGGTCAGCAAGGCCCGCCGATCCGGATGTACCGCCACAAGGTCGAGCGCGATCGGGATCAGCGGTCGTTCCTCGAGCGGCAGCGGTAGCAACGCGAGCGTGGCGGGTCCCGCACCGCCGAGGTTTCCGCGAAAACTCGCGTTGCCCTCGGCATCGTCGCGCCACGCCAGGCGGTAGAGGCCGTAGCCGAGATCGCGCAACGCTTGCAGAGGCTCGAGCATTGGACCGACGGCGTCCTCGAGGTACCAGCTCTCGAGCACGACGAGCGGCTTGCAAATAATCATTCGTGCGCCATCCGCGACAAAAAACAGCGCAACGATGTTGCGTTTTGCACCGCAGCGACTGGCTCGCGCAAAGCGAGCGCACCATGTCCCATTTGGGAAGGGAGCGGCCGCGGCGAGCACCCCCACTCGTGCAGGACCGCCGGAATAGGAGAGAGCGATGGCGAAATCGGCGACCCAAGACCGGGGTCAGCGCCCCGGAACTTCGTTTGATGCGATTCCCGGTCTCGATCCCGCGAGCTTCGCGGCCAATCTGGAACCATTCTTCCAAGCGGGCACCAAGGCCCTCGACGCTTGGCGCGTGGTGAGCGAGGAGCTCTTGGAGTTCGGCAAGGCACGCCTCACCCGCAACATGGAGATGAGCCGCAAGGTCTGCGAGTGTGGCAGTCTCGACAAGGCGTTGGAGGCGCAGGCGGATTTCGCGCGCACGATGATGCAAGACTATATCGCCGAAACCGGCAAGCTCGCCGAGCTCGGCACTCGCGCGGTAACCGAGGGCTTCTCCTTCTGGAAGAACGAGGCGGTGAAGACGCCCGCGGCACGCGCCGCGCATCGGGTCGAGGTCGAGGCCGAGGAAACCACCAAGCACCCGCTCGCGGCGGAGTAAGACTTCACCCTCCCACGCCCTTCGGGCGTGGGAGGGTGAGGGTTGCCGCGTCACCACTGCGGTGCCACTCTCGCGCGTGATCTCGATAGTGAGCGCGAGGGTGGCATGGCGGCGCCTGAAGATGTCGCGGCGGTGCGCCGCTGGTTCGAGCGGCTGGCGGAGCATGTGCGCGCCGTCGACTTCGCGGGTGCACGGCCGATCTTCGGCGAGGACATGATCGCCTTCGGCACCTTCACCGACTTCATGACCGGCCGAGACAAGGCGGAAGCGGTGCAGTGGCGCAACGTGTGGCCCCACATCGACGCGTTCCGCTGGCGGCCGGACATCCGTGCCATTGTCTCGGTCGACCGCTTGACCGCCATCGGCATGGCGATCTTCGATTCGACGGGCTACACGCCCGATGGTACGCCCTATCCCCGCCCCGGCCGCGCCACCGTTGCGTTGACGCGGCAGAGGACCGGTGACGAGTGGGTCGCGAGCCACACGCACATGTCGCTGTTCCGCGACGTGCCCACGCGCTCCCACAAGGGCAAGCCGGAGAAACGCGCGTGAATCAAACCGTCACCGTCGAGCGGGTCGATCACATCGGGATCCGCGTGCGCGATCTCGAGCGCGCCCTCGCCTTCTATGGCGTTCTCGGCTTCGAGCTCCACCACCGGGTGACCTTCGACGCCGTCGCCATCATCAGGAACCGCGCTGGCGTCGAGATCAATCTGATCATCAATGCCAACGCCGGCGATCCCGCGAGCAACATCCTGATGGACGTATCCGAGAAATACGCGGGCTACACCCACGTCGCGCTCCGCGTCGCCTCGATCGCCGAGACCATCGCTGCGCTCCGCGCCCACGCCATCGAGATCACCCAGGGACCCGTAAAGTTCGGCGAGGACGGCGGCGTCTCCCTCTTCATCCGCGATCCCGACCGCAACGTCATCGAGCTCCGCGGCGCGGATGCCAAGGGTGTCGAGGGCGTCAGGCAGTACGTGCCGTGATCGCGCTGGAGGCGGTGAGCGCGCCAGGTTAAGCGCCCCAAGGCGGCGCCCTTGGGCAGAATCGGCCCGCTCTATCAATGACCTTGACAATCTCATACGCTTGGTGTACGCACTTGGCGTTCAGCCCAAAGCCCCGCGAAGTCATGGCCACCGCCGCCCAGATCGCCGCCAACCGCCGCAACGCGCTTCGCAGCACCGGGCCTCGCACGGTCGAAGGCAATGCGGCGGCCGGCCGCAATGCGCTCCGGCATGGGCTGACCGCGCGGCGACACGTCGTCCGCGGGGAAGATGCCGAGAGCTTCGACGGGCTCCGCGCGGCGCTGCGGAGCGCGTTGGCACCACGAGATGACCGGGAGGAGCTGCTCGTCGCCGTGGTGGTCCAGTCGGCCTGGCGCGTTCGGCAAGCGGCGCGGGCGGAGGCGGCGCTCTTCAATCGCGCGGGGACCCTGGTCCTCACGGACGCGCAATGGGCCGAGCTCGCGGCGATCCAACGCTACGAGGTGGCGGCAGATCGTTCCTTCCACTGCGCGCTCGCGATGCTCGAGCGAGGCCGGATCGCGACGCTAACTGCCGCGGCGCTAAGCTGCCGGGACAATCGGCTCGAAAAAATCGATTTTGCGAAACGAAGCCAATTTTCGGACATCGCACAGGCATCGAACTCCTTGGCGTGCCTGGCGCCTTGGCGGTTCAAAGCTCGTGCGTGGGTTACTTCGAAATCCCGTCTATTGCCTTGGAACGATCGGAATATTGTCGGTAAGCCGGGTTTTTCCGAGCCACACCGCGCTCAGGATTCGGCCCGGACGTTCCAGCCGCTCGAGCGGCCTCAAGGTCTCGGCATCGGCGACATCGAGATAGTCGATGCTGCTGAATCCGGCGCGGCGCAGAGCCGCGAGTCCGTCCGCGGCCACCCCAGCGATATCCTCGCCCGCCTCGATCCGCGGCGCCATCTCCCGAAGCGCGCGGTAGAGCGCCAGTGCCACCGCGCGCTGCTCCGGCGTCAGATAGACGTTGCGCGAGGAGAGCGCCAGGCCGTCGCTCTCGCGCACCGTGGGCACACCCTCGATCGCGACGGGGATGTCGAGATCGCGCACGACCCGGCGGATCACCTGCAGCTGCTGGAAGTCCTTCTCGCCGAAGAGCGCCACGTCGGCATGGCTCTGGAGGAGCAGCTTGGTGACGACCGTCGCCACGCCGGCGAAGTGTCCCGGCCGAAACGGACCGCATTGACGCTCGGCAATCGCGCCCGCCGTCACCGTGGTGGCGAAACGGTCGGGATACATCTCGGCAACATCGGGGGCGTAGAGGAGGTCGCAGCCGCCGCCCGCCAGCAGCGCCGCGTCCGCCGCCTCGTCGCGGGGATAACGGGAAAGATCCTCGTCGGGGCCGAATTGCGTCGGGTTGATGAAGAGGCTCGTCACCACGCGCGGGCAGAGCGCCCGCCCGCGCTCCACGAGTGCCAGGTGCCCGCGATGGAGCGCGCCCAAGGTCGGCACCAGCGCCACCCGCTCGCCCGCACGGCGCCACGCGCTCACGCTGCGTCGGAGTTACGTGACCGTGCGGACCGTCGGCAATGGCATCGCCGCGCTCATGCTGCGCTGCGATGTAGGCCTTGGCCGCGTGCGCGGCAAGGCCCGGAGCCGCCGCTCTGCGTTGACGCGCTGGGACCCCTCTCTTAGACTCGGCACGCGTCTCCCGAGTTGGGTTGGAGTCCCGCATGCCCTTCACCCGCCGTCGCTTTCTCTCCACCACCGCGCTCACGGGCCTGGGCGCCGGTGCCGTTTTAATCTCGCGCAAGCAGGCCGCGGCTTTCACGCAGAAGCCGATGGATGCGGAGACGCACAAGCTCTACGCCAACGCCTGCGGCGGACCGGAGACGAAAGCTTATCACCAGGAACTCCTCGCCGCGGCCAAGGCGCAATTGCCGAGTGGCATCAGCGACGCCGAGATCGAGGCGGCGATCGCGGCGCTGACCTGCCCGATCTGCGGCTGCCGGCTCGTCGGCTGAGCGCCGCGCGATGGACCTGCACACCGCGACCTGGGAAGAGGTCGAGGCCTATCTCAAGCGCTCCAAGGGCATCATCATGCCGATCGGCTCGACGGAGCAGCATGGCCCCAACGGTCTCATCGGCACGGACTGGATCTGCGCCCAGGCGATCAGCCGCGGCGTCGGCGAGAAGACCGGCGCACTGGTCGGCCCCACCATCAATGTCGGCATGGCGCAGCACCATCTTGCCTTCACAGGCTCGATGACGCTCCGGCCCTCGACGTTGATCGCGCTGATCCACGACTACGTCACCTCGCTCGCGCGCCACGGCTTCGAGCGCTTCTATTTCATCAACGGCCACGGCGGGAATATCGCGACGGTGACCGCGGCGTTCTCCGAGGTCTATGCCACCGCATCGATGCGTCCCGGCATCAACGCGCCTTCGGTGCGCTGCCGGCTCAAGAACTGGTGGGAAGGATCCTCCGTGAAGGCGCTCTCCAAGGACCTGTTCGGCGACCGCGAGGGCAGCCACGCCACGCCGAGCGAGGTGTCGGTGACCTTCTATGTGCATCCCGAGGCGATCAAGAAGCGCGAGATGGCGCCGATCGGTCCCAAGGGCCGCGACTTCGCCGACGCCGACGACTATCGTCGCCTGTTTCCCGACGGCCGCATCGGCTCCGATCCCTCGCTGGCGACACCCGAGCACGGCAAGCGCTTCGTCGAGGCGGCGGTCAAGGACATCAGCGAGGACTATCAGCGCTTCCTCGGTCAGGCGTGAGCGCCGCGGACGATCCCGGCCTCGCTCCGCGCATCGAGGCCAGTCACGCGGAGACCTGGCCCGCGATCGAGACCTGGGCCTACGACGGCTGGCAGCTGCGCTTCGCGCGCGGCTACACCCGGCGGGCCAACTCCATCACCACCGCCGAGCGAGGCGCGCGCCCGCCCGAGACCAAGATCGCGGCCTGTGAAGCCGCCTACGAGGCGCGCCATATTGCGCCGGTTTTCCGCCTGCCGAGCACGGCCGAGATCGCGGAGATCGACGGCGCGCTCACGCAGCGGGGATACGCGAAGGCCGACAAGACCAGCATCCGCGTGGCGTCGCTCGAGGCGCCGCTGCCGGCGCGGGGCGACGACGTCAATGTCGCGCGCCGGCTCACCGGCGAGTGGCTCCATCATCAAGTTTCGTGGAATGAGCTCGATGCGGATCGGCGCGCGGCCTTCTCGGCGATCGCCGGCGGCATCCGCCGACCCGTGGCCTTCGCGCTTCTTTGGCAGGGTGCCATCGCGGTCGCCGCGGGGCTTGCGGTGCGTCAAGGCGAGTTGCTGTGCCTGCATTCGATCATCACCGCGCCGACGCAGCGCGGCCGAGGCTTCGGCCGCGCCATCACGCGCGGCCTCATGCGCTGGGGCCAGACCCATGGCGCAACACTCGCCTGGCTGCAGGTGGTGAAGTCGAATGCGCCGGCGCTGCGGCTCTACAACGCCCTGGGCTTCGGCCGCGAGATCTACCGTTATCACTACCGCGCGCGGCTCGCCGACGCCGTCAGCCCGGCGCCCGGAGGCACTTCCGCAGCCCTCCCGCCAGCCCGTTCATGAGATCGAAATAGAGATCGGGCCCGGGCTTCAGCGTGACCCCCTCGGGATCGAGCGTGCCGGTGCGGACGCCGAGGCCGTCGGTGACGGCATCGAGCAGGGTTTCGGGACTGTCGGGCTCGCCGAAGACGCAGCGCGCGCGTGCGAGTTTGATCTGGTGGCGCACGGCGTCCATCCGGAGCGGACCCGGCGGCTCGCCGCTCGCACCCAGGACCGCGCCCGACGCCGCGAGCCCGTAACGCTGCTCGAGGTATTGGTAGGCGTCGCGATAGACCAGGAAACGCGAACTCGTGATCGCCGCCAGTTGCTGATGGACGGACGCGTCGAGCGCATCGATCCGCGCGTAGAGCTTCGCCGCGTTCGCGGTATAGCGCCCGGCATGGACGGAATCGGCGGCACCGAGCCGCGCGGTCACCAGCGCCACCATAGCCCGCGCGTTCCGCGGGTCGAGCCAGAGATCGCCGTCGGTCTCAGAGACCGCGCCTGTCCCGACCGCGTCGTCCACGAGGTTCCAGACGCCACTGCTGCGCGCCGGGCGCAGCACGATGCCCGGCCCCTGCGAGACCGCAACCACCTCGGTCGCGCCGGCAATCAGTGTCAGCGGCTGTACCAGACCGCGCTCCAGCATGGGGCCGATCCAGAACACGAGCCGCGCCTTCGCCAACTGGTGGGCCTCGCCCGCGGGTGGGGCGAAATCGCGCGCCGGCGTGGTGCCGGAAATCATCAGATCGGGCTTGCCGATTCCCGCCATGACCGCCGCCACCAGGGAGTGCAACGGCTTGACCGTGACGGCGACGACCGGTGCCACTTCCCCGGCGGCTTGCGCGACGCCGCTCGTCAAGAGAGCGCTTGCAAGTGCCAGCGAGAAGAGGATTCCCGACATCGGGTGTCCGCCTTGCGGTACGGCCGTCGAGGACCTACCGTAGCGTGTCGCGTCATCAGGAGTCGATCGATCCATGAGCAGGCGCGTCGGCGTCGCCGAGGCCGGAGCACACGGGCGGTTCCGCACCGAGCGGCACGATCACGAGAGCTGCGTCGAGACCGCGCTCGACCGCGCCGCGACGCTATGCGCCGAGCGCGGCGCGCGCCTCACTGATCTGCGCCGTGACGTGCTCGCGCTGGTCTGGGAAGGCCACGAGCCCGTGGGCGCCTACCACATCCTCGATGCGCTGAAGCGCCGACATCCCGGCGCCGCCCCGCCCACGGTCTATCGTGCGCTCGAGTTCCTGAGCGGGCAGGGCTTGATCCATCGGATCGAATCGCTCAACGCCTACGTCGGCTGCGACCGGCCCGACCGGCAGCACGTGAGCCAGTTCCTGATCTGCGAGCGTTGCAGCGCCACCGCCGAGCTCGACGATCCCGCCATCGCCGCCGCGGTCTCGCGACGCGCCGGCGACATCGGCTTCGCCGTCGAGCGCCAGACCATCGAAGTCCGCGGTCTTTGCCCGAGATGCCGGGATGCCGCAGCAGCAGCCAGCTGATCACCGGCTCGCAGAGTAGCTCAGGGCACGCCGCATCAGCTCGACGGCGCGGTCGCTGGTGGCGAGCGCAGCTGCCTCGATCTCTTCGGGCGTGAACCAGCCGATCGCGGCATGGCTTGCGGGCTCGCGCAGCTCGCCCTCGCCCGCGCGCCAGTCGAGCACCACGCATACCAGCGTGAAATGAAATCGCACGCGGTTATCCGCATCGCGGCGGATGTAGTCGTAGGCCGTGAGCACGCCGGCCGCCGTCGCCTCCACGCCGGTCTCCTCCCGGAGCTCGCGCTCGGCACACTCGGTGACGGTCTCGCCGAGCTCGAGGCTCCCCCCCGGGAAGCCCCACTTGGCGATGTCGACCTTCTCCACGCGCTGGATCAACAGGCATCGGGGCCCGCGCCGCGCCGCAGCGAGGACCCCGATCCAGGGACGCTCGGGATAGCTGCGGCTCACACGTCGGTGGCCGCGACCTGGCCCTCGAGCACCTTGTAGATCTCGCCGCCTTCCTTGAGGAAGGCCTCCGAGCGCTCGGCCATGCCTTTCTGGGCGTAGTCCTTGAGCTCGTGGGAGATCTGCATGGAGCAGAACTTGGGCCCGCACATCGAGCAGAAATGCGCGAGCTTGGCGCCCTCAGCCGGCAGCGTCTGGTCGTGGAACTTCTCGGCCGTCTCGGGATCGAGCGACAGGTTGAACTGGTCGCGCCAGCGGAACTCGAAGCGGGCGCGCGAGAGCGCGTCGTCGCGGTCGCGGGCACCTGGATGGCCCTTCGCGAGATCAGCCGAATGCGCCGCGATCTTGTACGTGATGACGCCGATCTTGACGTCGTCGCGGTCCGGGAGCCCGAGGTGCTCCTTGGGCGTCACGTAGCAGAGCATCGCGGTGCCGAACCAGCCGATCATGGCGGCGCCGATCGCGCTGGTGATGTGGTCGTAGCCCGGCGCGATGTCGGTTGCGAGCGGGCCCAGCGTGTAGAACGGCGCCTCGTGGCAATGCTCGAGCTGCAGCTCGACGTTCTCCTTGACCTTGTGCATGGGCACGTGGCCGGGACCCTCGATCATCACCTGCACGTCGTGCTTCCAGGCGATCTTGGTGAGCTCGCCCAGCGTCTTGAGTTCGGCGAATTGCGCCTCGTCGTTGGCGTCGGCGATCGAGCCCGGACGCAAGCCGTCGCCGAGCGAGAAGCTCACGTCGTAGGCCTTCATGATCTCGCAGATTTCCTCGAAGCGCGTGTAGAGGAAGCTCTCCTGGTGATGCGCCAGGCACCACTTCGCCATGATCGAGCCGCCGCGCGAGACGATGCCGGTGACGCGGTTGGCCGTGAGCGGAATGAACGGCAGCCTGACACCCGCGTGGATCGTGAAGTAGTCGACGCCTTGCTCCGCCTGCTCGATTAGCGTGTCGCGGAAGATCTCGAAGGTGAGCTCCTCGGCCTTGCCGC
>Ga0126378_10000663_pt1 | contig 25243 bp, 29 predicted proteins | sample PanSoiMetPlot_23_FD_92587 | JGI IMG/M metagenome (GOLD analysis project Ga0126378, IMG submission 92587) | Tropical forest soil microbial communities from Panama - MetaG Plot_23 | ecosystem: Environmental > Terrestrial > Soil > Tropical forest > Bulk soil | place: Panama | collected 2016-02-17
AGTGACGGGCCCCCGGGCGGTGTGGCAGGATTCGGGCTCATGCCTGCGACAATAGCCCGGTGAGCGGACCCCGGGCATGGCCGGCCGCACTGCGGCCGGTGATCGCCGGCCTCGGCATGACCGACCTCGGGAAGGTGTACGGCCGCACGCCCGCCGAGTTCGCCGCGGATGCCGTCCGACGGGCAGCTGCCGACGCCGGGCTGCGGCTCTCCGACCTCGACGGGCTGCTCACCTCTTCAGGCGTGACCGGCGGCGTGTCGGTCGACCTGCAGCGGGACCTCGGCATGACCGACCTGCGCCTGCTCTCGCACATGCAGTCGTACGGGTCGACTGCCGGCGCCATGGTGCAGGTCGCGTCGCTCGCCGTGATGTCCGGCACGGCCAGCGCGGTAGCGTGCGTGTTCGCTGATAGCCCGCTGCAGCCCGAGCGGGGTGCCGGCGCGGCGTACGGCACCCGGCGCGCCCCGGCGGGCTGGTGGGGGCTGCTCGGCGCGAGCGGCATCGTCGGGCCCAACCCGATGTACGCGCTGGCGGCGCGCCGGCATATGGCGCGCTACGGCACGACGACCGAGCAGTTCGGCCATATAGCGGTGGCGCAGCGCTCGTGGGCGGCGCTGAACCCGGCCGCACAGCTGCGGGAGCCGGTCACCCTCGCCGACCACCAGTCGTCCCGGTGGATCGCTGACCCGTTCCGGCTGCTGGACTGCTGCCTGGTGTCCAACGGGGGCATAGCGGTGATCGTGACGACGGCGGAGCGAGCCGCGACCCTGGCCCAGCCGGCCGTGCACGTACTCGGCTGGGCGCAGGCCCACCCCGGTCACTACCTGCGCCGCGACCCCGATTTCGGGCTGGTGACCGGAGCGGCGACGGCCGGCCCGGCTGCACTCGACATGGCCGGGATCACGCTTTCCGACGTCGACGTGGTGGAGCTGTACGACTGCTATACCTTCACGGTGCTGGTCACGCTCGAGGACTACGGCTTCTGCCCGAAGGGGGAAGGCGGGCCGTTCGCCGCGAGCGGCGTGCTCGGACCGGGCGGGAAGCTGCTCCTCAACACCGGCGGCGGGCAGCTCTCCGGGTACTACATGTGGGGCATGACACCGTTGTCCGAGGCGGTGATCCAGGCTCGCGGCCAGGGCGCCGAACGGCAGGCGGCAGCACACGACGTCGTGCTGGTGTCGGGCAACGGCGGCGTGCTCGACCACCACGCAACTCTCGTGCTCGGCAGCCAGGCGGGTGCCTCATGACCGTCGGGCCGGTGGCCAGGGACGCGGCCACGGCGGAGTTCTTTGATGCTGCCGCCGCAGGGAGGTTCCTGCTCCGGCGCTGCCCCGCGGGCCACTTCAGCGAGCCGTCGGCGGCGCAGTGCACGACGTGCGCGAGCACGGCGCTGCGCTGGGAAGCTGCTCGCGGCGGCGCCACGCTAGTCAGCTGGGCAGTCGCGTGGGGCCGGCCCGCCAGCGACCCTGAGGCGCAGCGAACCGTGCTGGTCATCGCCGAGCTGGACGAAGGGCCCTGGTGGTGGTCGCAGCTGGCCGACGCGGACCCGGCGAGCCTGGCTGTCGGCCAGCGCCTGCGCATCGAGTTCCGCCGGGCTGGCTCGGAGTACGAGGCCGTACCGGTCTTCGCGCTGGCATGAGCTAGGTGAGGTCTTCTACCTCCTGCGTGTACGTCGACATCTCGGCCGCGAGCCGCTCGCCCAGGGCGGCGCCTACGATTCCGATGTCATCGGAAATGAGCTGCGCTCGCAGTGTGAGTCGCCCGAACTCCTGGCTCCCGCGCACTTGGGCAAGCTTGTCCTGCTCACCCCGCAGCAGGAAGAACCCACCGAGCTCGCCGCCATGTGCCTCGAGGAGAACGGTCTCGAAGCTCTCGATATCTCCCTGCTTCTGCAGCCCCGTGTAGTACTCGATGGCCTCGCCGAAGACATTGATGGCCTGCCGCTCGCGACCTCGGACCGGCATACCGAACCCAACGAATAGCCCAGAATCCGCCATAACTCGCCCCCGATTGTGCTGTATTCCCCTGGTGAGTCATCCCCCTTCAGCTCATCCTCGCACCCATGCGCGAGCGGACCGGCGAGCAGGACCGGCGCTCAGGCGGGCCGCCGCCGATGGAGGGAACGGTGCGACGAACCCTGCGCAAAGCGAGTGCCTGGCAGCATTGGGCCATGACGGATTCAGGGCAGCCGGACCCGCCAGTGACGGCAAAGGTCATCGTTCGCGACTACGCCGAGAGCGACTACGGCGCCTGTCGGTTGCTCTGGGCAGAGCTGACGTTGTACCACCGGGGTATCTACGGGGACCCGTCGATCGGCGGAGACGATCCTGGGGCAGGTTTTGACGACTATCTCGCCATCCCTGAACGGCTGGGATCGTGGGTGGCCGAGTCGGACGGCCGGGTCGTCGGCCTGACGGGCTTGCTCGACCGGGGGAGCAGCGGGGAAGTCGAGCCGGTCGTCGTCGCTGAGAGGGCTCGGGATCAGGGCATCGGCCGCATGCTCATCAGCCGGGTTGTCGGGGAGGCCCGCGGCCATGGTTATGAGTACCTGGCCATCCGCCCCGTAGCGCGCAACGTTGTCGCCGTACGCCGTTTCCACGCCGCTGGGTTCCGAACGCTGGGCGGCCACATCGACCTCACGATGGACCTAGCCGAACGGCGGCACGAGTGGCTGCCGGGAGCTGGCCTGCACGGTCTCGACTTCACCTACTGAGAAACCTGGGGATGGTCGGGCCAGGTGACGGCGTAGCGAGGGTCGCCGCCAGACTCGATGCGCGCGAAGCGGATCAGCTCCCTGACGATTCCGGCGTTGCCCATGGCCCAGCCGGTTCGGGGCTCCAGTGTGCTCGGGGAGCGACGGTGCTCGCTGTTTGACCAGCGCGCGCCAGTTTCGTCGACGGTTGCCCGGGTGGTGAGATCGGTGATCAGGACAACGCCGAAATCGAGCGCGTCCCCGCGCTCTGCTGCGCGGTCGCACGCGAGCGCCAGCACTCCGGCGGTGCCGCAGCAGCGTCCGCTGTTGTCCCAGAAACCAGGGCGAATCCGGGTCGGCAAGCCGGACTCGACGATGGTTCGCCAGCAGCGATCCTGCAGGGCCAGCCACTCCTCGTCCGCAGTCAGCTGGTGGAGCAGGCGGAACACCTGCGCGTCGCCCGCAGGACCATGACACCAGCCGTAGCTGTACCGCTCGATGAGCTCCGGGGCCTGCTGGGGATCGGAGTGCGGGACGAGAAAGCCGGTCGCGCCCGCATCGTTGCGCGCGACCACATCGGCCACTCCGGCCAGCGCGAGGTCCATAAGGTCAGCCCGGCCGGTGGCGCGTGCCGCCGGCGCCAGCGCGCAGGCCACGCCAAGCGTTCCGTGCGAGATGTGATGGCGGCGTGCCGCCAGCCCTGACCGGTTCTCCCAGGTGACCCCGTGCGGCGTCACCTCGGCGGCCCGCAGGTATGGCATCACCGCCTGCTCAGCCAGCTCGATGTCGCCCGCCCGCAGCGCGCCGAGCGCGATGCCCGCGTTCCCGCCGAGCAGGTCAAACTGAGGCCCCCACCGCTCGCCGTCGGACAACGCCCGGACGCGATCGAGGGCGCGACGGGCGGAGCGCTCGGCGGCTGAATCGCCGAGGTGCTCAGTCACCGCCAGCAGCGCGACCGCCATCCCTGACAGCCCGAAGTACAGCGACGACAGTTCCCATTCCGGCACGACGGCGGCGAGTGCGCGAGCTGCCCGGACGGCGGCGTCAGCGTAGCGGTCATCGCTGAAGTGGCGGTGAGCCTCGAGCAGGGTGATCACCATGCCTGCTCCGCCGCTGTACAAGGTCGGATCGACCTCGTTGTCCCCGGGGTGGCTCGTCCAGGTCAGGCCCTCTGGTGTCTCGCGTGCCGTCCGCAGGAGCCAGTCCAGGCCCCTCGCGGCCAGTGCCTCTGCGCGCGAGGCGGCTGTGGTCACAAGCCGGCCCGAAGTGCGCTCAACAAGTCGGGCATGCGGTCAACGATCAGCAGATGACCGGCACCAGGGATCATCGTGGCGTGGCAGTGCGGAAGCTGCTCTGCCTGGTACCGGCCCATGGCGGGCGGCACGAGGGTATCGGCCTCGCCCTGCCAGAGGTAGACCTCTTGCTCGATCTCGGGCAGAGAGAATCCCCACGGGCGGCCGAGCAGCACCATGTCGTGGGCGGCGCCATTGCTGCCGTGGCGGAACGCCTCAGTGATGTCCGCGATGAGGAGCGGCCGGATTTCGGGACGGCGCACGATCTCGGCGTCGGCGGGTGACATGGCGCGGGCGAGGGCCTCAATCGAGCGCTCCGGGCGAGTGGAGAAATTGCGGTGCATGGACCGCATCAACGTCCGCGCCAGCGCTGGCCAGCGTGCGCAGAGCCGGAAGCCGATGCGGTTCTGCCAGTGCATCCCCGCCGTGTTGCCGGGGACCTGGAAAGGACCGGCGCCGCTGATGACAGCCACGCGGTCAACCCGGCCGGGGAGACGCCACGCGCAGGCCAGGGCGTAGGGGCCGCCGCCGGACGCGCCGGCGACGCCGAACCGGTCGATGCCGAGCATGTCGGCGGCCTGCGCGACGTCGGCTGGCCAGTCGGTGATGGAACGTCCCGGCTGGAAGTCGGACAGCCCGCAGCCAGGACGGTCAAGCGCGATCACCCGGAAACCGGCGGCCACCGCCGCCTCGTGCGCGAGGCGTGCCTCCAGGCGCGAGCCGGGATGCCCGTGAAAGTACAGGACGGGCTCGCCGTCGGGCTGCCCGTACTGCGCATATCCGAGCCGCCGGCCGTCACTGAGCACCAGCTGGCCAGCCTCGCTTGCGTTCGCGTCGTTCGTCACGATGAGAACACGACCCTTTCCGACCACTCATGGGGGCTAACCATGCTCGCCTCGAGTTACATCACCCCGAAGGCCCGCAAGGGCGTTGCCAGCGCGATCAAAGGCCGAGGCCTCGTCGCGGTCGCGCCGCTCGCTGCCGGCGAGCTCGTCGCGGTCAAGGGAGGTCACATCGTGACTACCGCTGCGTTGCAGTCGCTGCCGGAGCATTTGCAGAACTCCGAGATCCAGATCGCGGACGGCCTCCACCTCGTCGCCCTGGAAGACGCCGAGTACGAGCGCGTGATGCTCTTCATCAATCACTCCTGTGAGCCCAACGTGGGCTTCGCGGGCAACATCGTTCTGGTCGCCATGCGCGACGTTAGCCCCGGCGAAGAGCTGACGACAGATTATGCCCTCTTCGATGACTACGACGGCAGGATGGAATGCCGGTGCGGCGCACCGACTTGCCGCGGCACAGTTGACGGGCGGGACTGGCAGCGCCCCGAGTTGCAGCGCAGGTACGTCACGTACTTCTCCGCATACCTGCGCAGCCGGATGAACCCGCCAGATGGCTGAGGAGTGCCTGCCCTGGCGTTTGCTAGCGACTTTCAGACGGTGGCTCGCCGAAGACTTCCGACGACAGCGGGGACATCGGCCTGAGGCTGAAGATTGCCTCGACGGGCAGCCGGAAGAAGCCGGCGATGGTCAGAGCAAGCTCCAGGCTGGGGTTGTAGTCGCCGCGTTCGATGTAGCCGATCGTCTGGTAGTTGATGCCCAGCTTGTCGGCGAGCTGCTTGCGTGACATGCCTCGCTCTGCCCGCAACACGGCCAGCCGGTTGTGAACCCGTCGCTCAGCCTCAGACATCGGCAGGCTGGTCGGTCTCGATCCAGGCGAGCATCAGTGCGGGCAGCGCGGGGATGTACACGACAACCCACATGACGACGGGCCAGAAGGAGTTGGCGTCGAGGCGAACTGTGTTGCCACCTGTGAGGTAGATCGTGAGGCCGGCCGTGACCGCGATCAGGATGACGGCCAGTGTGCGGTGGGACAGTGCGTAGGCCTGCTGGCGAAGCGCAAGGTCACGCTCGTCAAGCCGGGCGCAGCGACCCTCGATCCGGCCTCGTGCGTAGACGTAGCCGACAGTGACCAGGACCGTCACGGCCAGGACGATCACGAGAAAGACAGCCAGGATCAGCCACTTGTTCAGGCTGGTGTGCTTGAGGCCGACGAGTACGGCTACGGCCACTGGATAGCCGAGGAGAGCAGCGGCCACCAGCATCCGGCGCGATGACCGCGGCAGGTATTCGATCCGGCTCGAGATAGTTGTAGTCACGCTCATACCACCTGTCGTGGTCAAGAGAGAAGTTATTGCTAACCTACAACACTCTGTATCGAGTGTCCAGTGACTGAGTGCGCGGAAACACAGACTCAGACTGGCTCATCACCGGGTTACGACAGGTGGCGGCTGTCGAGCCAGAGCGCCCAGGTCTCGATCGAGGCGAGCTCCAGCAGCCGGCCTTCTGCCCATGGGTCCGCGGCGAGGCGCGCCCTGACCTCGTTCTCATCGGCGGCCTCGACGACGTGCAGGGACTGGTCGCCGTTTCCGACCGGGCCGCCCAGAAGGATGAAGCCGTCGTCGACTAGCCCGTCCATGAAAGCGGCGTGCTCGTCCCATCCGTCCTGGCTCCGGATCGGCCGGGCAGGATCCCAGCCAGGGCCGTGCGCCAGCCTGACGGCGAAATTAGCCATGACGGGCAGCGTACTGACCGGTGCCGACATCGGCGGGCTGACGCCAGGCCGATCACCAGCTGCCGGGCGGGCAGGGCATGCCTTTGAACTCCGGATGGACACCGGGCGTCGGGTCAGTGAACCGGCAGCCGAACAACGGCGACGACACTGCGCCAGGGGCGAGGATATTGTCACCGGCGGGCCGCTTTCCAGTGTCGATCCACTTGACGAGGGCCGAGAATCCAGCCGAAAGCTCGCTGGTGGTGTAACCGCAGTGGGTCACCTCGCGGATCGCCCGGCCGACGAACAAGTCTCCCTCGCCGTGGGCGACCATCAGCTGGTCGTAGCGCTGATCCATGGAGAAGGGAACGAACAGGTCGCCGATGCCGTGGATCGACAGCACCGGGATCCCCGGGTCGCCGTGGATGATCGGCAACTCGGCGGCGGTCAGCGCGTCGGCCGACGTGGTGGCGGTGACCGGTACCCGCAGCACCGCGTTATTGAGTGCGACCTCCTGTTGTCGCATGACTCCCGGGTTGTCGGCGAACCTATAGAACGTGCCCTCGTTCCCCGCCACGCTGCCGTCGGCGAACCCGAGGGTGCCGCCGTTGAGCCCCGGGTACAAGCCGAACAAGAACGGGATATGGGTGAGCGGCGCGAACCCGAAGCTATTCCAGTAATTGAGGGCGCTGGAGAATCCAGGTCGGGTGCCGCCCGACAATTGCTCGACTGCGTCGGCCCACAGCGTCCCCGTGGCCGTCAGATTCGTGGTGAACGTCTGCCCGCCAGTGGCTGGGTTCGGAGTGATCCCCAGCTTGGCCAACTCTGAGAGCACCGCGTTGTTGTAGGCCCCCGCGTACGCCTGGCCGTTCAGCAGCCCGGTCGGATACTGGATCGTGGTCGCGGTGAGCGCCGCGGCCGTGACGTTGGCACCCAGGAAGAAGTTGAATAGGTCGTTGCCTGCCAGCACGCCGCAGTAGGGCATGGCTCCGGCGAACTCGCCCTTGTACGCCTCGATCTCAGCCGTCGTGATCTCGCCGCCCATCGACAGCCCGGTCATGATTGCCTGCTGTGCGTGCAGCCCGGTGATCGACGGGAACAGCTGCAGCAGGTCGTGGGTGTCGACGACGCCGTCGCCGGGGTCGTAACCGTTCAGCGCGTAGCTTGATGCGGCCCAGGCGAATCCGTTGTCGACGAAGTACTGCCGTAGCTGAGGCTCGTCCACCCACACGGTGCTGCCCGTACCTCGGAAACCATGGGCGAACATGACCAGGGTCCCGTTCCAGTCGGGTGGCACCTCGATGCGGTAAGCGGCGCCGTCAGCGCCGATCCCGGTCCAGACCTGAGAGAGCTGACCGCTGCTGTTGGCGATCGGGCCGAACGAGCCGGTGTAGACCGCGCCGTTGAACTCGCAGGCCGGGTCGGCGATCTGCACGCCCGGCACCACGCCGCTCGGAGTGGTGCTGCAGCTAGCGGACGCGGCGGGCACGGCGGTCGCCGGTCCGATGAGGAAGGCGCCGACGCAGGCGAGGGCGACGACGACGCGGCGGGCTTGACGGGGAGCCGGCACTGGCACACCTCCGCAGAAAGGGCAGCCCCCCTGCCGCGGGACATTACTACTGACGCTCACCTGGGTTCAAGGTGCCGGCTGGCGGCATGAGGTAACCCGCCGATATCAGGCGCTCTGCGCCGGCGGCGTAGACCGCAGGGTCGTCAGGGGCAACCGTCGCCAGCCCGTCGACGTACCGGTTCAGCATGCAGAACGCCGCCGCGATCAGCACCGTGTCGTGAAGCTCCTGGTCGGTTGCGCCCGCTTCGCGGGCGGTGTCGACCAACTCCGCCGTGACGGCGTGACCGCTGTGGCGTACCGCGGCGGCGATGTTCAGCAGCGCTTTCAGTTTCCCTGGCACCTGCGCTGAGTCGAGGTCAGCGAGCACCTCGTCGACCGCGCTCATGCCACCGGGGAGCTGAGCGGCCGCGCAGGCCGAGTGCGCCGAGGAGCAATACGCGCAGTCATTGAGCGCCGACACGTAGGCTGCTATCAGCTCTCGCTCGCCGCCGGTCAGCGTGCTCGGCCCGCGCAGCAGCACCTCCGCCAGCTCGCCCAGCGGCCGGCCCGTCTCTGGCCGGTAGCGGAGCAATCCACGGATGCCGGGCTCGGCTGACTTCAGCTCAATGTGCGGCATGGCTACTCCTGAGGAAGAGACGCTCCGAGCATTTTTCCTGACCTGCGATCTCCGCCGCACCCGATGGATAAATCGCTTTCCAGTGGCGCCGCGAGGGAGCAGGCTACCGGCGTGACAGCCGTAGCGATTCGCGATGCCTGCCCTGCTGACATGACCGCGCTGCGCGAGGTGTTCCGCCGGGCGTCGTTGTCGAATGAAGGCGACCGCCCGAATCTGCTCGCCCATCCGGAGGTACTCGAGCTATCGGATGACGCCGTGACCGACGGCCGCACGAGGGTCGCAGAGGCCGACGGGTCCGTCATCGGCTTTGCGACCTGGCTCGGGACCGGGGATGTGACCGAAATCGAAGACCTCTTTGTCGACCCGGACTGGATGCGGCGCGGCGTCGGCCGCGCGCTGGTGCTGGATCTGATCGCGCTGGCGCAGCGGCGTGGCGTGCGCCGCATCGAGGTGACCGGGAACCCGCACGCGCGTACCTTCTACGAGCGGGTCGGCTTCACCTGCGACCACGAGGTAGACACGCTGCTTGGCCCGGGCCTTCGGATGCACCTGGAGCTGGCCTCAGGCTAATCCGGCCGCCGGGCGAGCGCGTCGGCCCGCCGCATGGCGTCCGGCACGCGGTGGCCGCCAGCCATGCGCAGGACAAGCTCGGCCGCATCGTCGCGCGGCAGCCCGGTCGCCGTCACGAACAGGGGCCGCGACGAAGTCCCGCGCACGACCGGAATGGCGTGCGTCGCCGTTCGGTAAGCCGACTTGGCCACGCCGATGACCGGGATCCCGAGCTCGGCGTGCAGGCGCGCGCCGAGGCCAGGCCGGCCGCTGCCGTCGAGATCGGCGTAGCCGTCGACCACGACCAGGCGCAGGTCGTCCTGGCCGGCGAGCACCGCGCGAAGCGGCGGCAGTTCCCGGAGGTAGAACGCGCCTGGCCGGTAGGGGAGGACCTCGCCGACGGTCACGACCCGCTCGCTGAGTACCGGCGAGAACGACGCGCTCGCGGCCCGCACAGCCGCTGCACGCGCCCCGCCCGACTTGGGATAGTGGACGTCGACGGCGGCGACCAGACCGCGGTCAGCGGAGCAGGTCGCGGGCCGCATCCTCGATCGCCGCTTCCGACAGGAGAACAGTGCCGGCGGCGTCGCCGAGCGGGATGAAGCTGTCATGGCTCGCGACCCGCGCGATCCGGCCGGTAAAGCCCGCGTCGACCAGGGTGGTGATCACGGTCTCTGACACCCCGCCGGTGCGCCGTGTCTCGTCCGCGACCAGCACCGTGCCCGTTGCCGCGGCCGCGCGTAGCAGGTCCTCATACGGCAGCGGAGCGAGCCAGCGCAGGTCGAGGACGCGGGTTCCGATCCCGTCGGCGGCGAGCGTGCGGGCAACTCGCAGGCACATGCGGACCCCGTTACCGAACGTAATGATCGTCAGGTCTTCGCCGGTGCCGTAGAGGCGTCCGCGGCCGAGCGGTACATGCACGGCACCCCATCGCTCGGGCGGCTCGTAATCGGCCAGCCAGGCATTGTCACCTTCGGAGTAAAGGTCCCGCTCGTGATACAGAGCGATGGGCTCGAGGAAAACGCAGACGCTGCCGTCCAGTTCCGCCGCGGCCAGGCAGGAGCGAAGCATCGGCGCCGCGTCGTCGGGGCGCGCCGGGCAGGCCACTACGAGGCCGGGAATGTCACGCAAGGCGGCCAGGCCGTTGTCGTTGTGGAAGTGGCCGCCGAAACCCTGCTGGTAGGCCAGGCCGGCGACGCGCACGACCATCGGGTTGCGGTACTGGGCGCGCGAAAAGAAGGAGAGCGTCGCCGCCTCGCCGCGGATCTGGTCGGCCGCGTTGTGCAGGTAGGCGAGGTACTGGATCTCAGGTACCGGCAGGATGCCGGCGAGGCCCGCGCCCAGCGCGAGTCCGAGGATGGTCTGCTCGTCGAGCGGCGAGTCGAATACCCGGCTGGCACCGAAGGCGCGCTGCAGCCCGCGGGTCACCCCGTAGACGCCGCCCTTGCGCCCGACGTCCTCGCCGAAAACGATCATGTCCGGCCGCCGGGCCAGCTCATCGGCCAGGGTGCGATTGATTGCCTGCGCGAGCGTCAGCGGACCGGTGCTCGAGTCCGCTGACAGGGGATCTGCGGCGTGGCGGCCCTGCCCGCCGGCCAGCTGGCGCGACCGCGCGGCTATGTCGGCCGCGAGGATGCCCGGCCGCCGCGGTGCAATGGGGGCCATCACCTGCTCGGCTGTGCTGAGGCGCGGGGCACCAGCCAGGGCGCCCGCGACCGCCAGGATCCGGGTCCTGGACGCCTCATAACGCTCGAGTACCTGAGCCGCGGTCAGAGCGCCTGCCTCGACGAGCAGCCGCGCAGTGCCCAGCAGCGGGTCCCGGGCGGCATCCGCGGCGATCTCGGCCGGGGTCCGGTATGCCGACTCCACGTCGGTACCTGCATGCCCGCCGAGCCGGACCGTGCGCAGGTGCAGGAACGCGGGCGCCCTCTTCTCCCTCGTCCACTCGGCAGCTTCAACCGCTGCGTCGTAAGCCTCGGCTAGGTCGGTGCCGTCGGCGCTGAAGTAGCGAAGCAGGGGCTGGCCCGAGGCCGCCGCCTCGATCCAGCCAGGCGGGGTGCGGACGCTGATGCCCAGGCCGTTGTCTTCGCACACGAACAGCAGGGGCATCGGCAGCCGCTGGTAGGCGCATTGAGCGGCAGCGTTGAGGGCACCCCTTGCCGTGGAGTGGTTGACCGATGCGTCGCCGAAGCTGCAGACCACCACGCTGTCCTCGGGCCACGGCGTCGTGAGGCCCAGACGCGCCGCCCGCCCGATGGAGAAAGCCAGGCCCACTGCACGCGGCAGATGCGAGGCGATCGTCGACGTCTGCGGGATTACGTGCAGCTCCGGATGGCCGAACACCTTGTGCCGGCCGCCGGCGATCGGCTCGGCCGCCGCTGCCATTAGGCCGAGCAGCACGTCGCTGACACCATCCCTGGGTGGCCGTGACTGGGCGGCGCGGACCAGGTAGAACGCGCCCGACCGATAATGCAGCAGCGCCGGGTCGGTGCGGCGCAGCGCGGCGGCGACCGCCGCATTCCCCTCATGCCCGGACGAGCCGATCGTGTAGTAACCAGCGCCCTGGGTGCGCAGCCAGCGGGCTGCCAGGTCGACGTGCCGGCTGGACAGCTGAGCGCTGAACAGCTCCAGGCATCGGGCCACGGTCAGGCTGCTGCCTGGCCGGACCGGGTCGCTGGGCACCGGGAGCGCGTCCGTCGCCGGGGTGAGCTCCCGGATCGCGCGAACCAGCCGCTGCTCAGCCAGGTCCTGGCCTGGCGCATCGCCGGCTGCCGGCGCCGGGCCAGCCGGGGCTGCCTCCTCAACCGGGCCCGCCGGGCCCACCGGGTCCACCGGATCCACCGGGTCCACCGGGTCCACCGCGTCCATCGGCTCAGTGTCCGCGGTCGGGCGTCGCCTGGGTCCTTCAGCTGCGACGCTCACCTTCCGACGGTATGTCACCAGGGGCCAGACCGACAGGCCGATTGGTTGCCGCGGGGTGAATCTGTGGCCACCGCGGTGATGTGATGAAGCGGTCAGCGTCACGTCGCATCAGGGGAGGGCGCCGTGCTGCCATGGTCAGCCGATCTGGCCGGAGTCATCAACGAGCACGTCATCGTCAGCGAGCTGCTGCGTGGCAACCCGCTGGGTGACCCACACGAGCGGCCGCTGTGGGTCTACACCCCGCCCGGCTACGCGACCGAGCCCGGCCGCCGATACCCCGCGGTGTACGTGCTCCAGGGCTACAGCGGTCACGTGACCATGTGGCGAAACCGGTCGCCTTTCCGCCAGACGTTCCCCGAGACCGCCGACGCGGTGTTCGCCGGCAGGCAGGCCCCGCCAGCGATCGTTGTCTACGTTGATGCGTGGACTGGCTACGGCGGCAGCCAGTTCGTGGACTCGCCGGGGACCGGGCGGTACCACTCCTACCTGTGCGACGAGGTCGTTCCCTCGGTCGATGCGGCGTACCGTACCCTCCCGGATCGGAATCACCGGGCCATCATGGGCAAGTCGAGTGGCGGCTTTGGTGCCATGATCACCCCGATGCTGCGGCCTGACCTGTTCGGGGCACTGGCCACGCACGCGGGAGACAGCCTGTACGAATACTGCTATCTCAAGGATTTCGGCGCGGCCGTCCGGGCGCTGCGAGGCTACGACGGGGACATCTGGGCCTGGTGGCGCGAGTTCCGGTCCCGGACGCCCTTCACGAGCCCGGCCGACTACCAGCTGATCCTGCTGCTGGCGGTGGCGGCCGCGTTCTCCGCGAACCCGGACGGATCCGTCGACCTTCCCTTCGAGCCGCACACCGGGGTTCTCCGCCCGGCGGTGTGGCAGCGATGGCTGGACTGGGATCCGGTGCGGATGGCCGCCAGGTACGGCGACGCGCTCCGGTCGCTGCGCGCCATCTGGATCGATGCCGGGACCAGAGACGAGCATCTGCTCGATGTCGGGGCTGCCGCGTTCCGGGAGGAATTGCGCGCAATCGGGGTTCGCGACGAGATCGTCCGCTACGAGCTGTTCGACGCCACGCACGCCGGCATCGACTACCGGTACCCCATGGCACTGGCCTGGCTGTGTCAGCAGATGCAGGACCCGGAGCCGCGATGAACGTTATCGTCCGTTGCGACGTAGTCAGGGGAGAAGGTGAACGCTCAGCAGAACGGAGAAGTGGGCAAATGCGCAACCGATGGTGGGCAGCGCCGCTGGTGGCAGGCGCCGCGGCGCTGATAGCGGCCTGCGGCGGCACGGGCACACCGTCTGCGAGTCACTCGACGACGAACGCTCCCGCCTCACACGCGAGCGCGACTCCCCAGGGCGGCTCGCACGTCACGATCATGACCCAGAGCACCAGCAAAGGCACGGTACTGGCCAACGGCCAGGGCATGACCATTTACTGGTTCGCGAAGGACACGCCGACGATGTCGAACTGCAGCGGGACCTGCGCGACCTACTGGCCGCCGGTGATCGGCACGCCGGCCGCTGCGGCCGGGGCCAGCCTGCCCAAGGGTTTCGGCACCGTCACCAGGTCGGACGGCGAGGTGCAGGCAACATACAACGGGCACCCGCTGTACACCTACATGGGTGACACGGCAGCCGGGCAGATCAGCGGCAATGGCCTCAACCTCTCCGGCGGGCTGTGGTGGGCGATGACGCCGGATGGCGCCAAGCTCGGCTCAGCTCCGGCCGGCGGATCCGGCCCGCCAGCCGGCGGCGGGGGCTACTAGCGAGCAGGCGGGAGCGGGCGGCGGCGCACCTGTGCGCCGCCGCCCGCAGACCGTCGTGGCCCGGGGATGAACGGTGACAACCACGTCATAACTGGGTCGTTACCAGCACTTTCGGGGTTCGGGCCGGCGGGTACGTACCCGTCGTGACGGAGTCGGCGGAGGCGGTGCCCGCGGCGCCATCAGCCGCGCCGGGACCGGGCGGATGAACACGATCGCGAAGGTCGGTGCAGAGCGCGATGCCGCCCGTCAGGCGTACGATCGGCGCATGCCAGCGCAGTGGCGTGCGGCGGCCAGCGAGCCGCAGTTCCTCCAGGTGCAGACCACGACCGACTCACGGGCCGAGGCAGTCGAGCTGGCCCAGGCTGCGGTGGAGGCACGACTGGCGGCCTGCGCCCAGGTCGCCGGTCCCATCGCCAGCACGTACTGGTGGGAGGACGCGCTGGAACGGGCGGAGGAATGGCTGATCATGCTCAAGCTGCCCGCCAGCAGGTATGACGACCTCGCTGAGTTCCTGGCCGAACGGCACAGCTACGACGACCCGGAGATCATCGCGACGCCGATCATTGCGGGCTCAGAGTCCTACCTCGACTGGCTAGCCGAGGAGGCCCGGCCGCGGTGACCAGCCAGCCCCTCTCGCCGGCCGGCCCGCGGGATCACGGGCTGTTCGGTCCTGGCTCCGTCACCTGGCGGATCGCCAGTGAGCCGGTCATGTGGATCGCCGGACTGCGCGCGATGTACCTGCAGGCGCTGCACCCGAGGGTCATGCTGGGTACCTGGCAGAACACCGCGCTCGCCCGGCCGGATGAGGCCTGGGGGCGGTTTACCCGGACCGTGAAGTTCGTGCAGGTGCGCACGTTTGGTACGACTGCCGAGGTCGAGCGCGCCGGCGCCCGGCTCAAGAAGATCCACTCCTCGCTGCGCGGCATCGACGCTGACGGCGGGGAGTTCCGGCTCGACGAGCCGGAGCTGCTGCTGTGGGTGCACTGCTGCGAGATCGGCTCGTATGCCGAGATCGCGCGCCGCAGCGGCGTGCCCGTCAGTGCCGATGATCTGGACGTGTTCGTCGACGAGCAGCGGCGCAGCGCGGCGGTCGTGGGTCTCGACCCGCAGATCGTGCCGGGCAGCATGGCGGCGCTCGCCACCTATTTCAATCGGATGCAGCCCGGCCTGCGGGTCACGCCCGAGGCCCGGCGGGCGATGCGTGCCTCCTTCACGCTCCGCATGCCCCCGGCGCTGCTGCCGCTCCGGATGATCGTGCCGCCGCTCAACGTGCTCGGCTATGTCACGCTGCCGCGCTGGGCACGGCGCCTGTACGGCACTCCGGCCCTCGGCCTCACCGAGCCAGCGGTGACCCTTGCGCTGCGGGCCGCGTACGAGTCAACGACCAGAATCCCGCCGCGCGTGTTCCTGTTGCCGGCCCGCGCACTGGCCCGTCATGATCGGCGGCCCGCTGCCTAGCCGGGTTACTGCAGCTGCGTCCGGGCAGGGTAGGTGCGTGACCGAGATGTTCCCGCGGTTGCGGCGGGTGCTGCGCGACGACATGGACACCGGCGAGCGCGCGGCGCTGGCGAGCTGGCTGGCTTTCACCGCGACCTTCGCGGCAGTACGGGGGATCACCTACAGCATTCGGGCGGGCAGGGGACCTTTCCACAATCTCCGCGCCGGCGGCGAGCATCTGCATCACTACCTGTGGGGGATCTGCATGCTGGCTGGCGTCGGCGCGGTCGCGGTGCACGGCGAGGAACGGCACCGCTCGCACCCGGCCGTCGCGACTGCCTACGGCAGCGGGCTGGCGCTGATCGTCGACGAGTTCGCCTTGCTGCTCGACCTGAAGGACGTTTACTGGGCCAGGCAGGGCCGGCTGTCGGTCGACGTCGGCATCGGCAGTATCGCCGCGACCGGCTCGTACTTCGCCCTGCTGCCCGTTGGCCGGGCGCTTCGCCAGCGCACTGAGCAAGAGCGCGGCCTGCCCACCCCTGCGGCCGTTGGCCACCCGAATGGCCACCGCACAGCCGCGCCGAGCGACGCCCGGCGGGCCGGGCCGCCCTGACAGGTCGCCTAGCTCACCAGGTTCGCTGGGCTACTCGCCGACGTCGCCCCCGGCCAGCTCGCTGACGATATCCAGCTGGCCCAGGTGCCTGGCGTACTCCTGCACCAGGTGAAACAGCACCCGCTCAAGCGTGGCCGGCGGCTCGCCGTTCCACCGCTCGCCTGGCCTGCCCGCATCGGCAAGGTCGTGCGCGGCGATGATCGCATCGGAGCGCGCCGCCTGCGCTTGTAGCGCGGCCAGCAGGTCGGGCAGCGTCTCCTCGGGCCCGACGTACCACCGGCCATCCCTCCGGTCGCCCCACGGATCGCCGACGTCGCGGCCCTCGAAGCCCCACTCCAGCCAGCGCCGCTCCACATAGGTGAGGTGCCGGAGCAATTCGAGCGGCGTCCAGCCCGACGGCAGGGTGCTGGCACGCCGGGCGCCCGGCGGCAGCGACTCGATCTTGCTGATAAGCCGGGATCGGAAGTAGTCCAGGTACCGCGTGAAGACCTCGGTAAGGGACGTCGCCGGGACAGTCGGCGACGGGAACGGGATAGTCACGCCGCCAGCCTGCCGCTCGATGACAGCCGTCGGCTAGTCGAGGTCCGTGGCCGGCACGTTCCAGGAGCTGATGACGGGGTCGTCGTGCTCGGTGCCGAGCAGGCTCAGTGTCCCCGTGTCGAGCCGGAACAGCCGCCCGGCGTCCGGCGCGAGCCCGAGCCAGCGCGCCGTCAGGACGCGGAGCAGGTGACCGTGCGCGATGAGGGCGACATTTCCGCGGGCCAGCAGCGGCCGCGCCCGGCCGAGTACCGCATCCGCGCGCGACCCGACTTGCTGCACTGTCTCACCGGGGTGGGCACTATCGCCGGGGATGATCCCGTCCCGCCACAGGCTCCAGCCGGGCCGGCCCGCGCTGATCTGCGCGCTGGTCAGGCCCTCGTATCCGCCGTAGTCCCATTCCTGCAGGTCCTGGTCGATCCTGGCGTCCAGCCCGGCCAGCTCAGCCGTCAGCCGGGCCCGGCTGGCCGGGCTGGTGAACGCGGCCTCGAGCGTGCGGCCTGCGATGGCCGGGGCGAGCCGGGCAGCGGCGGCCAGCCCGGCGTCGGTCAGCGGTATGTCGGTCCGGCCGGTATGCCGCCCGGACCGGCTCCATTCCGTTTCGCCGTGCCTGATCAAGATCAGCTCGCCCATAGCCCAGCATGATGTCACCGCGTAGCCCGCCGGCGTCTTCCTGACCGGCGATTGTCGCTTGACTCGCGAGCCTTCACATGTAAGATCTAGCTGACAGGTGAAAACCCGAGTACTGGAGTGCGCGCTGACCAGCGAGGCGGATCTGCTGACCGTGCTCACGGCCGTGGCCAATCCGTTGCGGCTGCGAGTGGTGGCCGAGCTGTCTGGCGGCCGGGTGCATGTCAGCGAGCTGGCCCGCAGGCTCGGAATCTCCAGGCCGCTGCTGTACATGCACCTGGACCGGCTGGAAAAGGCCGGCCTGATCAGCGGGCAGCTGGAATTGTCGGAAGACGGCAAGGCGATGAAGTACTACGACCTGGCGCCGTTCGAGCTGCGGCTCGATGCCGGGGCCATCACCGACGCTGTCCGTGCGAGTGAGCAGGACACCGAGATGAAAGAGACGGCGAGCGACGAATGAACACCGCGCACCTGGCGGCCCTGACAAGCGGCGCCACGGCGGGCATCTGGATCGGCCTCGGCATCCCGGCGTTTATCTGCGCCGCGGTCGCCGTGATCGTGTGGTCCTACTTCCGCCTGCAGTCGCACCGCGCCGACGCGGTGGCGATGGCGGAATACCGCAAGCTGGCCGAGGAGGCTGTGGCCAACCAGCAGGAGCTTCGCACCGAGCTGGCACGGCTGACCGAGAAGGTCGCGGTCGTGGAAAAGCTGATGCGGGACGTCGGATAGTGACGGCCCTCCCCAGCGAGTGCCAGCTCGCCGGCGAGGGCCACCACACGACCAGCTGCACGTCACCCAGGAGAGGCCACCATGAGCCAGCCGCTCACCACGATAGTGCCCAGCCGACCACCGGATTCGCTAGCCGACCGGCTCAGGCTGCGCGTCAGCCCGGTACGCCTGCTGTTTTCTGCCAGTCCCTGGATCGCCGCCGGGTACCTGCTGACCTACCTCCTGGTGAGCTGGGTGCTGTTTTCCGTCGTCGTGACGGCCATGGCGGTAACCGCTGTGCTGGCGATCACCGTGGCCCTGGTGCCGGTGCTGATCGCGACGGCAGCGTTGATCCGCGGGTGCGCGCATGTCGAGCGCGTCATGCTCGGCCAGGTGTTCCGCCAGCCGGTCCGCGGCAGCTACCCGACGGCGGCCGGTCCGGGCCTGTGGCGGCGGGCACGGCAGGCCTGGACGAGCGGCGCGACCTGGCGCGACATCGCCTATCTGGCCGGGCTGTGGGCCCCGCTCTACGCACTCGACGCCATCGTCGTCGCGGTCTGGGCCGTCGCGCTGGCCGGGATCTCGGTGCCGCTGTGGTACCGGCACGCCGCCGACATCTGCATGGGCGCCTGCGGCACCCAGCACGTGCCCGGCATCATGATCGGGCACTTCCCGAACGGCCCGCACGGGGCGCACGCCAGCGGCCTGTGGATCTACAACTCCCTCGGACCGGCGCTATTGGTGGCCGGCATCTGCCTGATCGCCCTTCTGCTGCTCAACTACGTCCTCGTGGCGACGGCGCGGCTGCATGCCCGGGTTGCCGGGGCGGTGCTCGGCAGCGTTTCCGATCCGCTTGACCCCGCCAAGACCGTGCTCACCCAGCCGGGCCCGCTCGGTTCCCTGATCCGTCCGCCGGATTCGTAAGACCCATTACCTGGCCGGGTGCCAGCTCGCGGCCAGGCAGTCGCCACCACCATCACCCAGGAGAGGCAACGATGCGCCAGCAGTTCAGTTCAGCCTTGCCAGAAACCGACACCAGGGGAGCGAGCCCCCCGACTGGCCCACGGAGGGCGCGACGAGCAGTCCGCACGCGCTCCCTCGTCGAGAAAGTGGCCGCCTGGAGCATGCGGCATCGTAAGACCGTCGTGATCGGCTGGCTCGCCGTCATCGCGATCGTCTTTGTGGCCGGGCGCCTGGCCGGTGTCAGCACCGTGCCGAGCTACGACGCAGGCCAGTCGGGCGCCGCTGAGGCGACCCTGGACCGGCTGCACGTCAGCCAGCCGCCGTCGGAGGCCGTACTGATCCAGGCGCGCAGCGGCGCCAGCACGTTCCGCACCGACCCGCAGCTGCGGCAGGCAACCGGCGATGTGGTCCGCGCGCTCGCGGTGCTGCCGAAGTCGACGGCGAGCGACATCCAGTCGCCCAGCACGAGCAGGTCGCTCATCTCAGCCGACGGGCGGTCGGCCCTCGTTACGTTTAATGTCACCGGGGCTAACGAGGACCAGGCCGTGCTGCCCGCGCTGCACGCAGTCGCCGCCGTGCAGGCTCGCTATCCGGGCTTGCGGATCTCCGAGGCGGGCGGCGCGAGCGAGGACCGGGTCGCGAGCGCGCTCATCAGCCGCGACTTCCGCCACGCGGAGACGACCTCCCTGCCGGTCACGCTAGTCCTTCTGCTGGGCGTGTTCGGCGCACTGGTCGCGGCCGGGATCCCGCTGCTGCTGGCCGCCACCGCCGTCATCGCGGCAATCTCCGTGACCTCGGTGATCGGCCAGTGGCTGCCGACGGGACAGAGCACGTCGGAGGTGGTGCTGCTCATCGGGATGGCCGTCGGCGTCGACTACAGCCTGTTCTACCTACGGCGGGAACGGGAAGAGCGGGCCCGCGGCCGCAGCACGCGAGATGCGCTTCGGATCGCGGCGGCGACCTCTGGGCGGGCCATCGTCATATCCGGGCTGACGGTGATGATCGCCCTCGCCGGCCTGTTCCTCACCGGCTACTCGGTGTTCACCGGCATCGGCCTCGGCACCATCGTCGTGGTCGGCGTCACGGTCGCCGGATCGCTCACCTTCCTGCCTGCGCTGCTGGCGTGGCTCGGTCCGCGTGCCGATCGCGGCTACATCCCCTTCCTCGGAAGGCGGAGCGCTGCGGCACAGCCGTCGAGGCTGTGGAGCGGCCTGGCCCGCCGCGTGGTGCGCCGGCCGGTTGTCTGGGGAACGGTGGCGGGAGCGCTGATGCTGGCATTGGCCGCCCCGGCGCTCGGCCTGCGACTCGGAAACCCGCCGGACGGGGGCTTCCCGACCAGCGTGCCCATCGTGCAGACCGCGAACCAGATCGCGCGGGCTTTCCCGGCCGAGCCGGCTCCCGCGCAGGTCGTGGTGACCGGTCACGACCTGACCGGCCCGGCGATGACGGCTGCGATCGGGCGGCTCGAGCGAACCGCCTCGGCAACCGGCCCGATCAGGACTCCCGTGACGGCAGCGTCCGTGGCGGGCGGCCGCGCGCTGATCGTTGACGTTCCCCTTGCCGGGAACGGATCAGACGCGCGCTCGACCGCCGCCCTTCTCAGCCTGCGCGAACGCATCCTGCCGGACACCATCGGCAAGGTCAGCGGTGTCAGCTACGCGGTCAGCGGCGAGACCGCCAACAATTACGACGACCTGACCATCCTGCACACCCGTACGCCGCTGGTCCTGGCCGTCGTGGCGGGCATGGCGTTCCTGCTGCTGCTCGTTGTGTTCGATTCGGTCGCCATCGCGCTCATCTCGGTCGGGCTGAACCTGCTGTCGGTGGCTGCCGCGTTCGGCATCCTGACGCTGATCTTCCAGGACGGGCACCTGCAGTCGGTGCTCGGCTTCACGTCGTTCGGCGCGGTGGTCTCCTGGGTGCCGCTGTTCACGTTCGTGTTCCTCTTCGGCATCAGCATGGACTACCACGTGTTCATCCTCAGCCGGATACGCGAGCTGCGTCAGGGCGGCGCGACCACGAAGGACGCGGTCGTCGACGGTATCGGCGGCAGCGCCGGCGTGGTCACGAGTGCCGCGGTCATCATGGTGGCGGTGTTCTCGATCCTCGCGACGCTGTCGATCATCCAGACCAGGATGCTGGGGGTGGGCCTCGCGGCCGCCGTGCTGATCGACGCCACGATCGTGCGCGGCATCCTGCTGCCGGCCACGCTGGCGGCGCTCGGTGAGCGCACCTGGTACCTCCCAACCTGGCTCCGCCGCGTGCTGCCCGACCGTGACGTCCGTCACGAGGCGGCGGTGCCGGACGGCGAGTCCGCCCTGCAAGCAGGCCGGGCAATCGCTCAGGGTTCGGTAAAGAGGTAGCCAGAGGAGTCGATACCGGCCCAGGTAGTGGGGCGGCCGGGCTACAGTTTCCGCAACTGGCTGCCCGGCGCCCCCTGCCCTGGACTCGCGCGCAGCCGATTCCCCCGGTAAGTCCCGAGCCCGAGAGCGACGATGGGCCTGCCCCCTAGCGCTGCACCCGCTGGCCGCACGACCGTCCTCGGCCTGCCCGGTCGTGGCCGCAAGCCGCTCGTTGAGCGGGTTGCCCTCTGGAGCGCGCGCCACCGCAAGACGGCAGTGTTCGCCTGGCTGGCTCTCGTGGCAGCGGCATTCATCGCGGGCCAGTTCGGTGGCGGGGGCAGCGTGAAGCAGTACGACCCGGGGCAGGCCGGACAGGGCGAGCGGACGCTGGCAAGTCTGGGGGTCGTGACGCCGCCACGCGAGAGCGTTCTCATCCAGCCGCGCGCCGCGGCGCACTTGCCGGCTGCGGCTGCAGCCGCTGAGGTGAGCAAGGCCACGGCGGAAGTCAGGAACGACCTGGCCGCGCTGCCGAAGGCCGCCGCCAGCATCGGGGGCCCGTTCCGCGGCAGCCGAGGGGCAGCCCTGGTGACCTTCACAGTGGCCGGCCCGCACGCCGCGGCTCAGCAGACGGTCCTGACCGATCTCGCCGCGGTGCAGCGCGTCCAGAGCCGGCATCCGGATCTGATGGTCCAGGAGGCCGGCCAGGCCAGCACCAGCCAGGCCGCCAATTCCGTGCTCGGCAAGGACTTCCGCAAGTCCGAGTGGACGTCCATCCCGCTGACGCTGATCCTGCTAGTCGCCGTGTTCGGAGCGCTGATCGCGGCCGGGATCCCCGTGCTGCTGGCGGCGACGGCGGTGATCATGGCGGTCTCGCTGCTGGGCATCGCCAGTCACTGGTTCCCGGTGGGCTCGGGCACGTCCGAGCTCGTGCTGGTGATCGGGATGGCGGTCGGGGTCGACTACTCGCTGTTCTACCTGCGCCGCGAGCGCGAGGAGCGGATGGCGGGCCACGATGACCAGGCCGTCGTCGGGCTCGCCGCTGCCACCTCGGGCCGGGCCATCCTGGTATCAGGGCTGACAGTCATGGTCTCGCTCGGCGGCCTGTTCCTGACCGGCATCGACATGTTCACCGGGATAGCATTCGGCACCATTCTGGTGGTGGGCATGGCGGTGCTGGGCTCGCTGTTCTTCCTGCCCGCCCTGCTCGCGTGGCTCGGGCCCTGGGCCGACCGGCTGCAGCTGCCGTTCCTCGGCTGCCGCCGTACCCATCCGCAGCCGTCGCGGCTGTGGGCGCGCCTCGCGCGGAGCGTGGTCCGCAGGCCGCTCCTGCTGGGCGGCGTCGCCACCGCGGCGCTGCTGGCCCTTAGCGCTCCCGCGCTCGGCATGCGCCTCGCCAACCCGCAGGTCGACCTGCCCAGCAGTCTGCCCATCGTGCACGTGCTCGCCGACATTCAGCACGAGTTCCCGGCCCGGCCGGCGCCTGCCGAGGTCGTCATCAGCGGCTCCGGCCTGGACAGCCCCGCGATGCACCGGGCACTCAGCGCGCTGGGCGCCGAGTCGTCCCGCAGGGGCAGCGCAGCCTCGCCCGCGATCAGCGGGCCGGTCAGCGCCAGCTTGGTGGCGGGTGGACGGGCCCTGGTGGTCCAGGTGCCGCTGGCCGGCAACGGAACCAGTGCCGTGTCCACGAACGCGCTGCTCACGCTGGAGAACCGGATCCTGCCTGCGACGGTCGGAACCGTGCCGGGTGCCAGCTTCGCGGTGACCGGCAACACGGCGGCCAACCACGACTTGCGGTCCATGCTGCACACCCGGACGCCGATCGTGTTCGGGGTCGTCGCGCTGCTGGCGTTCCTGCTGCTCATGCTGGCGTTCCGGAGCCTGGCCATCCCCCTGGTCTCCATCGCCCTGAACTTCCTGTCGGTCGGCGGTGCGTACGGACTGGTCACGCTGATCTTCCAGGACGGGCACCTGCAATCGCTGCTCGGCTTTAACTCTTTCGGCGCACTGGTTCCGTGGGTGCCCCTGTTTACCTTCGTCATGCTGTTCGGCCTCAGCATGGACTACCACGTCTTCATCATCAGCCGGATCAGGGAGCTCTGGTCCGGCGGTGCGACCGCGCTCGACGCCGTCGTCGGTGGTGTCAGCCGGTCGGCCGGGGTCGTGAGCAGCGCTGCCGTGATCATGGTCGCCGTTTTCTCGATCTTCGCGACGCTGGACATGATCGACGTCAAGATGCTGGGCGTGGGCCTCGCGGCGGCGGTTGTCATCGACGCGACGCTCGTGCGGGGGATCGTGCTGCCGGCCGCGCTGGCGCTGCTGGGAGAGCGCGCCTGGTACCTGCCGTCCTGGCTGAGCTGGCTGCCCGGCCGCAGCCTGGTCTGCGAGGGGTCGCTGCTGCGCCGCCGCGCCCGGCTGCCACTGCCGGCCCCGCATGTGCCGGCCGGAACGAGGGTCCCGGTGGGCGCGGGCGCGACGCACTGAGCCGCAGGTTTAGCCGCGCTCTCGACGACGGACTCATGGCAGCCGCTGTCATCACGTAGTATCAGCGCATGGGCAGGTGGCAGCCTGATGCGCCCGGACGGCTAGCGAGAGCGGCGTTCGAGCTCTTTGCTGAGCGCGGGTATGAGCAGACCACGGTGGCGGACATCGCCAGCCGGGCCGGGCTCACCGAGCGGACATTCTTCCGGCACTTCTCGGACAAGCGCGAAGTGCTGTTCTCCGGCCAGAGTCAACTGACGGAAGCCCTCGTGAGCTCGATCGCCGGTGCTCCGGAGTCATCCGGGCCACTCGCAGCGGTCGCCGTGGCGCTGGCGACCGTGGGGGAGTACTTCGAGGAGATCCGCGACCGGGCCCGCAACCGGCAGGCGATCATCGCGGCGAACCCGGAGCTGCGAGAGCGCGAACTCATCAAGCTCGCATCCCTCGCCACCGCGATGGCCGAGGCCCTCCGCGAGCGCGGAGTGCCGGAGCCCGCAGCCAGCCTGGCTGCTGAGGCTGGGATGGCGGTCTTCCGCATTGCCTTCGAGCGCTGGGTCAGCGATGCCGGGCAGCCCGACCTGCCGACGATCATCCGCGAGTCCCTCGACCAGATGCAGGCCCTGACCGCGGGCAGTCTCGCGGCTGGGCTGGCTACGGCAGGGTGAGGATCTCGTAGCCGTCGGCGGTGACGACGAGGGTGTGCTCGAACTGGGCCGTCCGCTTGCGATCGGCGGTGACGACGGTCCACCCGTCCGCCCAGATGTCGTACTCGATCGTGCCGAGCGTGAGCATCGGCTCGATCGTGAAGGTCATGCCGGGCTCCATGATGACGCCGACCGACGGGTCGTCGAAGTGGGGCACGACGAGGCCGGAGTGGAAGGTCGTGCCGATGCCGTGCCCGGTGAAATCGCGGACCACGCCATAGCCGAACCGGCGGGCATACGACTCGATCACCCGGCCGATGGCGTTGAGCGGGCGACCTGGTGCGACGGCCCGGATGCCGCGCATCAGGGCCTCTCTGGTGCGCTCGACGAGCAGCCTTGACTCCTCGTCCACGTCACCGGCGAGAAACGTCGCGTTGGTGTCGCCGTGCACGCCGCCGATGTAGGCCGTGATGTCGATGTTGACGATGTCGCCGCTGGCGATCACGGTGTCGTCGGGTATGCCGTGGCAGATGACCTCGTTGAGTGAGGTGCACAGCGACTTGGGGAAGCCGCGGTAGCCGAGGGTGCTCGGGTAGGCGCCGTGGTCGAGCAGGAACTCGTGACCGATCCGGTCCAGCTCGTCGGTGGTGATGCCGGGCTTCACGTGGCTGCCGACCTCGGCGAGCGCCTGGCCGGCGATCCGGCCGGCTACCCGCATCCGATTGATGGTGTCGGCGTCCTTGACGTCGGACTCGCCGAGGCGTGGCGCGCGTCGGCCCACGTACTCGGGCCGGGCGATGTGCGCGGGCACGGCGCGGAGCGGGGATATCCGGCCGGGCTGGAGGGCAGCAGGCATGATCTGGAATTCTAGGGGACATGGACGACGACAAGAGCTGGTGGTTCTGCCTGCGCCACC
>Ga0126378_10000664_pt1 | contig 25219 bp, 15 predicted proteins | sample PanSoiMetPlot_23_FD_92587 | JGI IMG/M metagenome (GOLD analysis project Ga0126378, IMG submission 92587) | Tropical forest soil microbial communities from Panama - MetaG Plot_23 | ecosystem: Environmental > Terrestrial > Soil > Tropical forest > Bulk soil | place: Panama | collected 2016-02-17
GGCGGCCCGCGCCTACGATCCCCGGATCAAGGAAGTTCGCGCCAGCTACGCCGACGAATTGCGTCACATCCTGGTGGTCGGATCGGACAACACCTACGCCGAGGATTCACAACCATTGGCGCGGGTGAATGTCTCCTCGATTGCCAGGACTGATGGGAACTCGGCTCGCGGCAGCGCTGGCGGCGGCGGCCGCGTTGCGCTGGACTTCTTCTTCGGCGAGAAAACACCTGAGTATTTTGCCAAAGAGGCAGCGAGACAAGCCATCCTGCAACTGGATGCGCGCGAGGCTCCGGCGGGAGAGATGGAGGTCGTGCTCGGTCCGGGATGGCCCGGGGTTCTGTTGCATGAGGCTATCGGGCACGGACTGGAGGCGGACTTCAATCGCAAGAAGACGTCGGCGTTTGCCGGGCTGCTGGGAAAGCGCGTAGCCAGCGAAAAGTGCACTGTAGTTGACAACGGTACGCTGCCGTGGCGCCGTGGGTCCCTTAATATCGATGACGAGGGCCGGCCCACCCAAAATACTGTGCTCATCGAAAACGGGATTCTAAAGAATTATCTCAGCGACAAACTTTCGTCGCAGCTGATGGGCATTGCCGATACCGGCAACGGGCGGCGTGAGAGCTACGAGCACATCCCCATGCCGCGCATGACGAACACTTACATGCTGGCAGGCGAGGATGATCCCGAGGACATTCTGCGATCTGTCCAGCGCGGAATTTATGCGGTGAATTTCGGTGGCGGGCAGGTGGACATCACGAATGGGAAGTTTGTTTTCTCCGCGTCGGAGGCTTACCTGATCGAGAACGGACGTATCACCGCTCCGATTAAGGGCGCGACGCTGATTGGCAACGGTCCTGATGCGCTCACTCGTGTATCGATGGTCGGAAATGATCTCAAGCTCGACGAGGGGGTTGGTACTTGCGGAAAAGATGGGCAGGCGGTGCCAGTCGGGGTGGGGATTCCGACTATCAAGGTCGACCGGCTCACGGTCGGTGGAACAGCGAAGCGCGATACCGGCGGGTTCATGCAGTAAAGAGCTCCTGGCGCCCCACGCCGAATAAGAGCTCGCAGCGCAATACGGGATTTCGGCCTTCCGAAGCCCCGAAGTTGAGAGTCAGTCCATTTGACGCGTGCGGTTGGCGTCCTCGCGAGTGCGACAGTGGGTGTAGGTTTGGCTCTCGATTTCTCTGTGTCTCTGTCTCTCTGCCTCTAACTGTGCAGGATTTATTTTTATGTCATGTACGCAGCTCGAAAATGGAAACCAGATAGAAACTGATCTGAAATCATTAGCCCAACAAATGGTCAGGCGCGCCATGGCGAACGGAGCATCGGCCGCCGAGTGTGTGGTGCGCGAAGGAGACGAGTTCTCAACAGTGGTGCGGCTTGGCCAAGTGGAAACACTCAAGGAGTCCGGATCGAGAGCAATCGGGGTGCGGGTCTTCTTCGGCAAGCGCGCGGCCAGTACGTACTCCAGCGACTTTTCAGCCAAGGGGCTCGATCGCTTGCTGAATTCGGCGCTCGAATTGGCCAAAATCACTTCCGAAGATCCGCATGCCGGTATTCCGGAGGCCGAACAGCTCGGGTCTGTTACCGGTGATTTGGATCTTTACTATGACGACGTGTACTCCCTGCCTTCCGAGCAGCGTATCGAGTACGCGCGTTCCACCGAGGCAGCGGCGCTGGCTTTCGATTCGCGAATTAAGAACTCCGATGGCGGATCCTTCGATGCGGCCACAGGGCGGAAAATACTGGCCAACTCACATGGGTTTATAGGCGAATACCGGCGCTCGTACTGCTCGGCAGCCGCGGTTCCGATTGCACAGGATGAGCGCGGTAATATGCAGCGCGATTACTGGTTCTCGGTGGCGCGCAGCCTGAGCCGGCTCGAGTCGGCTGAGCACATCGGCAAGGTGGCGGCCGAACGCACGTTGCGCCGCTTGGGGGCGCGCAAGGCGAAGACCGCCCAGGTTCCCGTCGTTTTCGATCCGCTGGTCGCCACCTCCATTATCGAGCACATTTTCGAAGGCGTGAACGGCGACTCGGTCTATCGAGGGGCGTCGTTTCTGGCGGGGACGCTGGGAAAAAAGATTGCGGGTGACAATGTCACCTTAATCGACGATGGGACTTTGCCGGGAGGCTTCGGCACTAGCCCGTTCGACGGCGAAGGCGTGCCTACTCGGCGGACGATCGTCATCGAAAATGGCGTGCTGAAGTCCTATTTGTTGAATACCTACACGGCCAAAAAACTTGGATTGCCTACCACTGCCAACGCCTCACGCGGCCTGGCGGGAAATCCAGGAATTGGTCCGGGCAACTACTTCCTTCAGCCCGGAGGGAAAGCTCCGAAAGCGATTATTGGCGAAATCAAAGACGGGCTATACGTCACCGAGTTTCTAGGTCAGGGAGCGAACCTGGTTACAGGAGACTATTCGCGCGGGGCCTCCGGAATGTGGATCTCCGGCGGGGAGCTTGCCTATCCGGTCGAGGAGATCACGGTCGCGGGAAATCTGAAGGAGATGTTCTTCAACATCGCGGAAATCGGAAATGATCTCGAATTCCGCGGCGCGATGGCGTGCCCCACGATTCAGATCGAAGGACTTACCGTGGGCGGAGAATAGAGTAAACGGCAAGAGAAATGCCAAGGATTTTGAGCAGCGGGATCCGCTCGAGGCGCTGCTCCAAAGGCGTAAGTAGCGCTCGACAACCTCCGCTACTCAATAACCGATAGTACAATTCCTGCATGGGCGGTCTGATACAGCCATCGCCAGGTGCGGAAGAGAGTGCGCTGTGGCGACCGATTTTGATCGGTGTGGTGATCGTTGTTGTGGTGGTCGGCGCAGTTGTGTTGGGCCTGCGCGAATCACCGAAAGGCCCTAAGGGTCCGGCCTCGTATGCTCCGAACCTCAAGATCTCCGATCTCAGGAAGAGCGCCGCGGAAAATTTCGTAGGCGCAACGGTTGCATATCTCGATGGCAACGTCACGAATACGGGCAACAAAATCGTGCGTGGGGCCATGCTGCACGTTCTATTTCGTGACCAGATGGGACAGGTTGTCGGGGACGAGACTCTGCCTTTACGTATTCTCCAGACCGGCGGCCCTTACGCCGATACCTCGGATTTAACAACATCTCCGCTGGCTCCCGGACAGACCAAGCCGTTCCGTCTGACCTTCGAACGTATCTCCGCACAATGGAATCAAAACTTCCCGGATCTGGAAATCACCGACGTCGTTACTAAGTAAAGGTTTCTCCCCGGAAACACCCTGATTCCTCGCGTTGTTCAGGATGACAATCCATGAGGCGTTTTCAAACTAAAAGGCAGTCGGCCCCGACGCCTTTGGTTACAATGACAGCATGTCGGAAGTGAAAACCGTTCGGCTGACCGAGACGGTAAAAGCTGCGGGTTGAGCGTCCAAGCTGAGTCCGGCGGTGCTGGACGCGGTGCTTGGGAAATTAGCCCGGCAACAAGACCCGAATGTGTTGATCGGCTTTGACTATGCCGACGACGCCGGAGTGTATCAAATCGCGCCCGACACCGCCCTGGTGCAGACCGTCGATTTCTTCACACCGATCGTGGACGACCCATACACCTTTGGGCAAATTGCCGCTACCAATTCGTTGAGCGATGTCTACGCGATGGGCGGACGGGCGCTCACGGCACTTGCCCTGGTTTGCTTTCCTGAGAAAGGTGACCTGGAAGTTCTGGAACATATTCTGGCCGGCGGCCTTTCCAAGATGATGGAAGCCGGATGCACCGTGGTGGGTGGGCACAGCATTCGCGATGAAGAGACCAAGTTCGGGTATTCGGTCACCGGATTGATTCACCCACAGAAAGTTCTTGCCAATAAAGGGGCAAAGCCTGGTGACCGTTTGCTGTTCACGAAAGCTCTAGGAACGGGAGTGATCTCGACCGCCATTAAGAAAGGAGCCGCCATGCAGTCGTGGATTGATGCGGCGGTGCGGTCGATGACGACGCTCAACAAAGTCGCTGCCGAGGTAGTTACGGGCAGTCGATTGTCCAAGGAGCCGCTGCAGGCCAACGACCACGACCGTTTTTCCGTGCACGCACTAACCGATGTCACCGGGTTCGGCCTGATCGGCCATGCCCGCGAGATGGCGCGGGCTGCGAATGTGAGTTTTAGAATTCGAGCATCGCGGGTGCCACTGCTGCCGGGAGCGCTGGAATGCGTTCGCGCCGGCTACATACCCGGAGGCCTGAAGGCTAACCGCGAATTTGCCGAGTGTGTGGTCAATTACCAGGGCGAAATTCCGGAGGAAGTCAAAACGCTGTTGTTTGATCCGCAAACGGCGGGCGGGTTACTGATCTCGGTCGCTGACAACGATGCTGAGCGTCTGCTGACTGCGCTCGACAACAAAGGTGTCGGCGCAGTTGGAATCGGCGAGGTCCTACCCGCCTCTAAGCCGTTGCTTACTGTCGCTGTTTAATTTCGAGCGCAGCTAGTGCACAAAGCTCCGTGGCTTAGAATCGGCAGGCTTCGAAACGACGCCAGCCCAGCGTCCCTGGAATCCCCGCATTTATCGAGTATTCATTTTCAGGAGGAGCAATCATGAAGACGCGACGACTGGGACGTGGGCCGCAAGTGTCGGTTCTGGGCCTGGGCTGCATGGGAATGTCGGATTTCTACAGCGGGCGCGATGATAGCGAGTCGATTGCAACCATTCGCCGGGCCCTGGAACTCGGAATCAATTTTCTCGACACCGCCGATGTGTATGGGCCTCATCTCAACGAGGAACTCGTGGGCAAAGCTATTCGCGGACGGCGCCGCGATCAGCTGGTGATTGCCACGAAATTCGGCATCGTACGTGATCCTAAGGATGCCAATTTGCGTGGTGTGAATGGCAAGCCTGAGTATGTGCGGAAGGCGTGTGAGGCGAGCTTGCGGCGATTGGGAATCGAGTATATAGATCTTTATTACCAACACCGTGTGGATCCCGATACCCCGATCGAAGATACCGTGGGCGCAATGGCGAAGCTAGTGGAAGAGGGAAAGATTCGGCATATCGGACTCTCCGAAGCGCGGCCCGAGACGCTGCGGCGTGCCAGCCAGGTTCATCCCATTACCGCTCTCCAAACGGAATATTCGCTGTGGACGCGCGATCCCGAACAGGAAGTTGTGCCCACTTGCCGGGAATTAGGAATTGGATTCGTCGCCTATAGTCCTCTCGGCCGGGGATTTCTTACCGGCCGCTTTAAGAAATTCGAGGACCTGCCTGCCGACGACTATCGCCGGAATTCGCCGCGTTTTCAAGGCGAAAACTTTCAGAAAAATCTTCATTTAGTCGCCCAGATCCAGCAACTGGCCAGGGAGAAAGGCTGTACGCCGGCACAACTGGCGCTCGCCTGGGTGCTCGCGCAGGGCGACGATGTGGTTCCTATCCCGGGGACGAAGAGGCGCGAATATCTCGCAGAAAATGTCGGGTCCGTTGGCGTAGAGTTTACCAGAGAGGACCTGTGGCGGATCGAAAAAGTATTCTCCTCGGGAGCCGCTTCGGGCCAGCGCTATCCCGCGCACATGATGGAACTGGTAAACCGGTAAACATACGGCCGCGGATCTCGAGATTGGGTGAGAGCGTTGAGCCGGCGTAGAAGATAAACGCAGAAACTGAATACCTGGGTGATATGTTGCCGGGTCGGAGTGCGCCGCTGGGAAAAACTAGGGCGGCTCAATTGCCGCCCCAACTAGTAACTAGAACCGGAAACTGAGAACTGTCTCTAGGCCGGTGCCGGATGCTCGCCACCCTTGGCGAGGCCGGGCCTTCCAGGCTCCGGCTTCAGAACCTGCTGCACGCCATCATCCTTCGGAACCGGCTTCGTGGGCGGCAGTTCTTTTCCTTCGATGATCATCTTGATCTCGGTCGCGTCAAGCACTTCACGATCGAGAAGCGCATTAGCGACTTTGGTTAGTACATCCTTGTTTTCGGAAAGCAAGCCCTTGGCGGTGTTATAGCCGTTGTCTACCAGCTTGCGAACTTCCTGGTCAATCTTGATTGCCGTGTCCTCGCTGTAATCGCGATGCTGCGCAATTTCCCGGCCCAGGAAGATCTGCTCTTCTTTCTTGCCGAAAGTAAGCGGCCCGAGGGTGCTCATGCCCCACTCGCAAACCATCTTGCGGGCTAGTTCGGTGGCGCGCTCTATGTCATTGCCTGCGCCCGTACTCATCTGGTTCAGGAAGAGTTCCTCGGCCAGACGCCCGCCCATCAGAATTGCAATGTTGGTTTCAAGGTAGTCCTTCGTGTAGTTGTGCTTATCGTCGATGGGCAGCTGCATGGTCACCCCCAACGCCATTCCGCGTGGGATGATGGTGACCTTGTGCACCGGGTCGGAGTGTGGCAGCTTCATCGCTACCATCGCGTGGCCGGCCTCGTGGAAGGCGGTTACCTTTTTCTCCTCGTCGGAGAGGATCATCGACTTGCGCTCCACACCCATCAGAACTTTGTCCTTGGCCAACTCAAAGTCGAACTGCAGCACAGCCTTGCGATTCTGCCGGGCTGCGCTCAGAGCGGCTTCGTTGACCATATTGGCAAGATCGGCACCGGAGAACCCCGGTGTGCCCCGGGCTAGCACAGTCAAATCAACGTCATCGGCCAAGGGAATTTTGCGGGTGTGGACGCGGAGAATCTCTTCCCGGCCGCGAACATCGGGGCGATTCACTACTACGCGGCGATCAAAACGGCCAGGGCGTAGCAAGGCTGGATCGAGCACATCGGGACGGTTGGTGGCAGCCATCAAGATGACGCCTTCGTTTGACTCGAATCCATCCATCTCGACCAGCAACTGGTTCAGGGTCTGCTCGCGCTCATCGTGGCCGCCACCGAGGCCAGCTCCACGGTGCCGTCCGACCGCGTCGATTTCATCAATGAAGATGATGCAGGGAGCATTCTTCTTGCCTTGTTCAAACAAGTCGCGAACCCGACTCGCGCCCACGCCTACGAACATCTCGACGAAATCGGAGCCTGAAATGGAGAAGAACGGAACATTAGCCTCGCCGGCGACTGCCCGGGCTAACAGGGTCTTACCGGTTCCCGGAGGTCCGACCAAAAGCACGCCCTTGGGAATGCGCCCGCCCAGTTTCTGGAATTTCTGAGCTTCACGCAAGAATTCGATAATCTCGCGCAGTTCCTCCTTAGCCTCATCGACGCCGGCCACGTCCTTAAACGTAACCTTCTTCTGCTGCATCGAGAGCAGGCGTGCGCGGCTCTTGCCGAACGACAAAGCCTTGTTTCCGCCGGTCTGCATCTGGCGGATCATGAAGAACCAGAGCGCCGCCAGCAGGATGATGGGCGCAAGATTGAACAGCCAGCTGGGCCAGCCACCGCCGCTGACGTCGCGGATGTTCACACTGACACCCTTATCCTGTAACGTCTTATACATGTCGGGAAAATTGGCTGGAACCGTGGTGTGGAATTGAGACTTATCGTTGCGGTACTTTCCGCGCACTTCCTGACCGTTGATCGTGACCTCGCCTACATTGCCCTGGTTCACATCGGTCATGAATTGGGTGAAGTTGATCTCTTTATCCTTCTGGCTGCCACCGCTGGTTTTGACTACCTGCCACAGCAGAAAGGCCGACAGTACGATAACCAACCAGAACACCACTGTTTTTACGGTCGAATTCACTGCGACTCCTCTGATCCGAGGGACACTCTAACCCGAGTGGCCCACACTCCCTTTTAGATGCCGGTCCGGCCCAAGTGTCGCATTTTTAAGGGTCTTGAGCACGCTGTCCGGGGGGCAATCTGAATCCCAAGAAAAAACCGATCCCGGCACCCTTCCTGGCACATTTTACCTGTTTCCGGGGTCAGACCGCAGGAAATCGAAAAATTACCCGGATCACTGGGTTCATGGCCAAGTGGATGGCTATAGCCGCTCGTCTGGAAGACCCGTTGCGGCACCCTGAAGGCCCTGATATGACTTCGCCGACCGCACCGGGCAAAAACTTAGCCTACCGGCCGAAGATTTGTCGCACGGTTGAGGACAAACTAGAAACAGGAACTCGCATCGGGGCAATCGCTTTAGATCAAAGAGGTGGATCGCCAGCAGCCTCGCTGCCCTTTTCAGGGCTCGCAATGACTTCGCGGATCAGCACCGCGCCCTTGCCTTCCCTCGGCCTCATATGGGCCCGGCCGGGGAAGCCGCGCACCCAAATCACTTCTCCCCCGCTGAGCACAACAGGCCAGAGACTGCGCTGGGCTTGGGGCACATGCCGTTCCTGCAGTAATTCCTTAATTTTCTTCGGTCCTTTTGCATGGGCCGGCCAATAGCGGTCCCCCGGGCGCCAGTTTCTTACGGTCAGCTCTCCCACCAGGAATATCGGGTCGAAGAGGTGGTCGGAATCGCAGTCGGCGGGTAATCCGCCGGGTCTGACCCGGATCGCTTGCAGCCGCGAACCGGTCTGAGGGACAGTGACTTCGCCCGGGATTGTCAGGTGCAGTTCGTAATCTTGCTTAGCCCGAGTGACAGTCGCCTCCGGAGCCACAAACTCCAGGGCGTCTTCCCCGTAGGTGAGTTTCCAGCCGCCGGGTAAGGCCAATTCTTTCCCAGCGCTCCTCTGTCCGGAGGCAAGGCGCAGGATCTCCTCCACATGCTGTGCGTCGAGAGCAAAACCGGCTTGATCGGCAATGGCTCTTACGATCCTCCGCTGCACGGCCAGGTGCTCGGAAACGAGCCAGGCGAGATCGAGCAGGGCATTCCTGCGCTCCTGCGCTCGATCTGCCTGGTGTGGCATGGGGTTCCCGCCGGCCGGGGCGAGCTGAACCAGCTGCGGCATTCGAGGTTGCGGCTCGACCCAGTGGATGCCAGTGCCCATCCAACCTGCAGCCTCGTTTTCCCAGAAGTCCTCCTCCACGCGCGCAATGTCAGCGAGTTCCGCCAAGCCTTCGACAATGCCAGGATTGAACTCTCGCTCGAGCAACGGCAGGACCAGTTGGCGGACCCGGTTGCGTGTGAATTTCAGATCGCGGTTGGTCGCGTCCTCCCGCCAACTCTGGCCGATATCAGCGAGATATCTTTGCAATTCGCTGCGGCGAACACCGACCAGAGGACGAACGATTTCGCCGCTTCCATACTCCGCTTGTACTTCAATTCGTGGTTGGATGGAGCGCAGGCCGCGCATGCCCGTCCCCCGGATGATGCGCATCAACACGGTCTCGGCTTGATCGTCGAGCGTGTGACCGGTGGCCACTTTGTCCAGTTCAGGTTTGCTGCTCGATCCTTCCCCGAGGAGTTCGCGAAAGAACTTGTACCGTAGCTCGCGAGCCGAGGTTTCTAGGCTGATTCCCGCTTGCGACGCGTGTTGAGCGACATTGACCTCCATCGAGCGAAGTTCGAGTTTGTGCTCGCGAGCCAGGCTGCAGACGAAATCCCGATCACGATCCGATTCGCTTGCGCGCAGTTTGTGATTCACGTGTACCACTGAGAGCACGATGCCCAGTTCTTTGCGGAGTCGAAGCAGGAGGCGCAACAGTGCGATCGAATCCGGGCCGCCGGAAACGGCGACTCCTACCCGATCCCCGGGGTGGAGCAGCTCGTCCCGGCGAATAAAATGGCAGAGTTTCTGCGCCAGTTGGTGCACGGAGACATAGTACAACTGGCCCGCGATTCGTCGTGTCTGGGGGTTGTGGCACAAGGAGGCCGAGGTGCCGCTGCCAAAGAACAGAGGTAGTGCTGTGAGCAAAGAACAGTTGCAGCACACCGGGCAAAACCACAACGAAGCAGCGAAGACTCGGATCTCGAACACCGTGCGGCAGGCGGGGCGCGGGGTGCACCTTGTACCTTGGCGGTTGCGCTAGCGAGGACCGCGCTCACCGAAGGCGCTGGCCGTCAAGCCAGATCGGGATTGGGCAGCATGAAATCGCGTACCAGGCACTCTAGCTCGTGACAAGCGGCGATAAATTGGCGGAGTGTCCTCCGGGTGGCAGGAAAGGAATCGAACTCCTCGATTGCCAGCCCGTCTTCCGTGTAGGCGCGGCGGAAGTCGGCGAATTTCCTCTCGAGACCATCGACCACTTGGGGATCGACAGGATTGTCGATGCGTGGCCGAACATCGACATCGCTGGCGTTAAAACGAACCTGCCACGCGTGGGGTGGAGAGATTACAACCTCTCCACCGATAAACTCGCTCCAATGCATATGATTGCGAAAGGCAGCCGAAAGCAGACGGATTCGGTAGCCGCGCTCGCGGAAGATCTTGTAGGTCTTCTTAAACACCGCAACCCCGGCCCACTCCAAATATCCCGGGTCGATGGTGATGTTTTGCTTTTCGGTGACAACCTTCAACCAGTCATCGAGTCGGCCGACCATGATCGTGCAAACCGGACCCATGCTGGCAATGTCCTTGCCTTCCCTTTCCCGCCGCCGCAATCCGCGCTCGACCGCTTCGGCTACAGCAATCGACTGCGGCAGAGTGAAGCAAACGGTCGCGTTAATGGAAATGCCGCGGTAAGTGGCTTCCTCAATCGCTGGGATACCTGCTCGCGTGACCGGGATTTTCACAATCATGTTGGGTGCAATGCTGGAAAATTTCTCCGCCTGCTGGATGATGCGGTTCGTATCGCGATAAAAGCGCGGATCGGTTTGGATCGACAGTCTTCCATTCCTGCCCTGGTGCGCCTCAAACGCCGGTCGCAACAGGCTTGCAGCCTTGGCGGACACCTCGCGCACCAATTGCCAGCCGATTTCGCTCTCAGTCGAATGAGGATTTTCTTCAATTGCTTCCCGAATGTGATCCTTCCAGGCAGCCATTTCCTTCTTTAACACGCCGAGCACGATCACCGGGTTACAGGTAGCGCCCACGCCGCCGTGTTCGATCGAATAGGTCAGTTCCTGGATGGAGGCGGAGTCGTTCCACAGGCAGGTAGGCGTCGTCTGCGTCATTTCATGCAATGGGCTCTTGTAAGCAATAGCGCCAGCCACGCGCGTCATAGTTCCTCCTGGGGGTAAGGCTCGGGTCCATCGGCAGCACTCGCCGACGTGATAGAACCGCCCCTACCATGAATTTAGTGACCGGTCGGGGCGACTTCCACCCCGCTGTCGACAGCTTGCTTTTCCACTTGGCAGGGCCTTTGTTCGAGATGTGACTGCTCGGCGGCAACTGCAATTTCAAGGGCCCGAAATCCATCTTCGCCGGTAACTCGCGGCGCCCGATCGGCGGCGATATTTTGCACGAAGTCCCTGACCTCAAGCAGGTACGCATCGGCGAACCTGGAGAGGAAATGATCGGCGAGGGTCTGGCTGCTGCCGTGTGTATTCAGGAAAACTGCGGGTATCTGCTCGAGGGTGCCCACGAAGACGGATCCCTTCGAACCAACAATTTCGGTGCGCACATCGTAAGCATAAATAGCTTGCACATAGGACTCCACATTGCCGATCGCGCCGTTTCGGTATTTTAAGTTCACCACGCTGGCGACCACGTCAGCGTATTGCGCCACTTCGGGACGGATGGCCACCGTTGTATAGGAGTGGGTTTCGATGACCTCATCACGCATCAGCCATCGGGCCAGATCGAAATCATGAATGGTGTTGTTGTAGAACAACATACCATTTACACCAGACTGGTACGCCGCCAGCGGAGGAACGTCTTTATCGCGACCTATCGATTTGAAGATAACCGGCTCGCCGATCTCTCCGGCCTCGACGCGCTTCATCGCCGTCTGGTAGGCCGGATCATAACGCCGCATGAAACCGATTTGCAGGCGCACTCCGTGATCGTTGACAACCTTCAGCGCAGAGAGCCCCTCCTCGAGGCTCAAAGCAAGAGGCTTTTCGCAGAGTATGTCTTTTCCCGCCGTCGCCGCCACACCAATAGCCTGAGCGTGGAATTTATCCGGAGTCGCAATCAGAACGGCCTGAATATCCTTGTGTTCGAGCATGGCTTCGAAACACCCGAAAGCGTGCGGAACCTCGAGTTCGGCGGCCACCTTCCGGGCACGAGCTTGGTCCACATCGGCGATCGCGACCAGTTCGGCTTCCGGTACTTGGCGACGCAGATTTTCTGCGTGACGCCGGCCCATCTCCCCGACACCGAGGATTCCAATCCGTAGCTTGGACATCTAAGCCCTCTGCTTCGCCACTATATTACCGGTTTGCCAGCTGCTCCGTTAAGGGTTTTTGGTCACTGACCTTGTATTTCTTCAACGACGGCGACCGTGTATTTCTTCAACGACGGCGACCGACTCCAAGTGGCTCGACCCATTTTCAGATGAAGAGACCATAATGTGCGCCACTGGCGTGAAGTCAATAGGAAAATACGAGAAAAAGACACGTGCCTCCTGGTTCCTGAAATGAAACCCGAATCAGTGTCAACCGAGCGTTGCAGTGGTCAAAGCACTTGACAAAGCAACCACCCTGCACTATAAGCGCTTAGCTAAAATCGCGCGTCGGACCTGAACATCGGTTTCAGCTGGGCAAGGCGGCAGCCGCTGGCCATCGACGCGTTGTAAAAGCCAAGTCGGGAGCGAGGTTCTTTCGGGAGGCGTCATGAAGACGATATTTTTTGCAGGTTCGGTCTCGGGCTCAGCCACTTACAGTCAGCATCAGGCTTACGACCGCCCCTCCTCCGGGCGTTGCCTGCTGTATCAATCGAAGCGGCCCATGGTTGTCTTTGCGACCCTGTGTGTGCTTGTGTTGTTGAGCGCAGTCGCTATTGCGGGAGTGACCGCAAGTATTTCCGGCACAGTTAAAGATTCGAGTGGAGCAACTGTCGCCGGCGCGACGGTAAAAGCCGTTAATAGGGAAACCGGAATCAGTCAAACTCAAACCACAAATGCACAGGGTTATTTTGTGTTTCAAGCCCTTCCGCTCGGCCATTATGATCTTGAAATCCAACAAGCGGGCTTTAAGGGCTTCCGTACAACGAACTTGGTCCTCGACGTAAACTCCGCTCTGGTGGTGGATGCCACGCTGCAGGTGGGCGAAGTCCAGGAGGTCATGCAAGTGACGGGTGATGCGTTGCATGTAGAAACAGCCTCTTCGCAATTGGGCGAGGTGATCGGCACCAACGAGATGACAAACGTACCGCTGGTGACGCGCAGCTACACCGATCTGCTAGCGCTCCAACCTGGAGTGGTTTCTCAAGCGTCCGGCATGACCGGCGCCTACGCGGGTACCTTCAATTCGGCCGGTTTCGCCGTACCGCAAGTTTCCGGCGACCTCAATGGGGGAGCTTTTTCGGTCAACGGCCAACGCGAAGCTAACAATGGATTCCTGCTCAACGGCGCCATCGTTCGGGAAAATGGTTACGGTGGAACCACTGCAATTCCCAATCTGGACTCACTCGCCGAGTTTCGCATCTTGACCAACAACTATGACGCTGAGTATGGGAACTATAGCGGCGGGCAGATCAACGTCATTACCAAGTCCGGCACCAACCGTGTTCATGGGAACGCCTTCGAGTTCCTCCGCAACACGAACCTAGACGCGCGAGGGTACTTAGATCCTCTGCGTGGCGCCTACCACCAGAATCAGTTTGGTGGAACCATCGGGGGACCGATCAAGAAGGACAAAGTGTTCTTCTTTGCTGACTATCAGGGCAATCGCAAAGTGCAGGGAGTGAGTTCGCCGCCTAATGGAGTGCCCTCAGCGGCAGAGTTGGCGGGGGACTTCTCCGGAGTACTGAACACGAACGGCGTCAACGTGATGAATGGCTTTAATGTACCGACAGGAGCGACGGCGTGGGCTAGCCAGCTCTCGAGCGCACTGGGATATACGGTGACTCCCGGAGAAGCTTACTATTCCCAGGGCTGCATCAGTAGCTCTGCCTGTGTATTCCCGAATGCCAAAATTCCGACCTCGGCCTTTTCACTCCCTGCGCAGAAATTGCTGGCGGCGAATCTTATTCCCTCCACGCCCAACGGAGGTTCGCTGTTCAGCACGTCTTTCCCGCTACGGCTGCGCGATGACAAGACCAGTGGCCGCATCGATGCCAACACTGTGGCCGGGTTAGTGTCGGTTTACTACCTTTTTGACAACTACACTCTAGATAACCCTTATCCCAATGCCAATGTGCCGGGATATGACGCCGCAGGAACGGGACGGACGCAGGTGATCAACCTGGGCATCACGAAGACGTATGGAACTTCTACGGTAAACGAAGTCCGCGTCCAGGCAACACGATACAACAACGGTTTCAATCAGCCGAAGGGTGGCACGGGTCATACCCTCGATTCGCTCGGTTTCACGACGGGAGGAAACGGCATTGTTCCACTCGCGCCGGCGATTGAAGGTGTACCGGAACTCGATTTCAATCAGCTGAACATGATTGTTGGTGTGCCCAGCCGACCTAATCGGTTGATCGAAAATAATTTCCAGGTACTCGACAATTTCAGTAAGGTGATTGGAACGCATACCCTTAAGTTCGGGGGTAACTTCCATTACAACCAGCTGGTGGAGCAACTTGATAACGTGCTGAACGGGAATTTTGTATTTAATGGCACGGAAACGGGAATCGACTTTGCTGATTTTCTGATCGGCGCACCGACCAATTACGTGCAAGGGCAAGCGGAACCGTCGAACGGCCGATCGCGATACTTTGGACTCTACGGTCAGGACAGCTGGCGTGCACGCTCCAACCTCACGCTGAATTATGGACTGCGCTGGGATGTCAGCACACCCTGGTGGGAACAACATAACCAGATCGAAACCATCGTGCCGGGATTGCAATCCATCGTTTTCCCAGGCTCGCCGAGAGGCTGGGTATTCCCAGGGGATCCAGGAATTCCGAGTACGTTGGCACCGACGCGGTACAACAATTTCGGCCCCCGGCTCGGATTTGCGTACTCGCCCAGTGCAGACAGCGGTTTTCTGAGTAAGTTACTCGGCTCTCCCGGGCACACAAGTATCCGCGCCGGGTACGGTGTCTTTTTCACTGCCCTCGAGGGCTCCACTAACTTCAACGAAATCGGCGACTCGCCATTTGGATTCTTCTACGTTGGAACTAACCCCTCTTTTACATCGCCGTATCTTAATCGTGCGGACGGGACCCCAGTTGGCCAAAAATTCCCAGTGCAATTCCCTCCGCTTAGTGTGGGGCCGAGCAATCCCGATAGCAGTGTCAACTGGGCGAACTTCACACCTATCGGCAGTTCCCCTGGCTTCTACTACAAGAACCGTTTGCCTTACTCGGAGAATTACGAGTTGTCGGCTCAACGGCAGCTAAGGCCTACCGATCTGGTGACTATAAGCTTTGTGGGAACACAGGCGCATCGCTTGCTGGTGACGCAGGAATCCAATCCGGGCAGCCCCGCCCTGTGTCAAAGCCTGAGCCAAACCACCGATGTGTTGCCGAATACACCGACTTGCGGACCTGGGGGTGAGAACAACACCTACTTTCCACTCACCGGAGGGGTAATTAACGGAACGCGGCAGCCAGTCTTCGGTAAGGAGTTTCAAAGCAATGGCTGGTTCATCACCAGCGGTCAGTCCAGCTACAACTCCTTCCAGATGAATTACCGGCACACCAGCAACCGATTGCAAGTTCTCCTGGGGTATACCTACAGCAAGTCTCAGGACAACTCTTCCGGTTACGGTGAGCAGGTGAACCCGTTCGATCCCAAGCAAAGCATCGCACTATCAGCCTTCGATTCGACCCACAATTTTGTCGTGAGCTACAACTACGAGCTGCCCATCGACAAATTCGGCGCTTCGAATCGCTTGACGCGCGGTTGGGCCTTGAGCGGCATCACGCGATTTGCTACCGGGCTGCCGGTAACGCTGATCGAAACAGACGACAACTCTTTACTCGGCACCCAGTTCACGGGGCCGATTCCGCTGGGCATCGATGTTCCCGATTATTCGGGCGGAAGTGTTCACATCAGCGACCCGAGAGCGTCCACGACTTACTTCAACACCTCAGGTTTTTCTCCTGAGCCACTGGGCCAGCTCGGAAATGCTCATCGTCGATTCTTCCACGGGCCTGGGATCAACAACTGGGACATGGCTCTGCTGAAAGACACTAAACTGACGGAAAGCATGAATGTCGAGTTCAGGGCAGAGTTCTTTAACATCTTCAACCATGCGCAGTTTGCCGTGGTTGACGGCAACATCAACAGTCCAACTTTTGGTCAGGTCAAGACCGCTCTAGCGCCACGCATTGGACAACTTTCTCTGAAACTTAACTTCTGAACTTTGAGGGCTGATCTTCGGCAGGGGCCAGGTCCGCTCCTGCCCTTTTACGCAAGAAAATCGTAAGAGACTCATATGTCTGCGCAAGCAGTCGTAGCCGCGACGCTAGTTGAACCTGGACGATACGAATTACGCGAATACCCGCTGCCCGACCCGAAGCTGGGTTGCTTGCTGGTTCGCATGCAGATGTCCGGTATTTGTGGCACCGACAAGCACACCTACCAGGGTTACACCACGCAGTACGCTGGCGCCGGACACGCTCGGCAGACCCCTTTTCCAATCATCCAGGGCCACGAGAATGTGGGTACGATTGCCGCGATTGGCGGGAATGATCGCTACACCGACTTTGAAGGGATTCGGCTTGAAGTCGGTGACCGCGTGGTTGTCGGCCCAAATGTTAGCTGCGGCACCTGCTACTACTGCCGGCACGATTTTCCCTACTATTTGTGCGAAAACACCACCGATTATGGAAATAACCTGAGCGCCAAGAATCCTCCCCACCTTTTTGGAGGGTGGTCGCAGTACCTCTACGTTTTACCGGGAAGCTTCGTGGTGCGCGTGCCCGATGATTTACCTTCCGAGATTGCCGTACTCACCGAAATTATGGCGGTGACCGTTGGCCTAGACAGGGCTAAGCAGATGTCGGCTTTTCCTAACGAGTCGTTCCGTTTCGATGACACCGTGGTGGTGCTCGGAGTCGGACCGCTGGGCATGTGTTTTCTCATGAAGGCGCGCATGCTGGGTGCTGGTACGATCGTCGCGGTGGATCTCTCTGACTACCGCCTGGATTTCGCCAAGCGGCTGGGGGCTGATCATGTCCTGAACGCAAACCAGATGGGCTCGAGCGAACGGCTTAGCGCTGTTCGCGACCTGACGCATGGGCGTGGCGCTGATATGGTAGTCGAATGTGCTGGCGTGCCGGCGGCTGTTCCCGAAGCGCTCGACATGCTACGACTCGGCGGATTGCTGGTTGAAGCTGGCAACTTCTCCGATTTGGGGGATGTGGTCATTAATCCACACCGTCACCTGTGTTCGAAGAATGTTCGGATACTCGGGGTAGGGGGCGAAGAGCCGGCAGCGTACGCACCCGGCATGCGGCAGATGGCTCGCTACATGCAGCAGTACCCCCTGGCAGAGTTCATTACACACCGGTTCGCGCTGCGCGACGTGGAGGCGGCCATCAAACAGTCCATTGCCAGCGACTCGATGAAGGTCGTGATCGATCCTTGGCGCAACTGAATTTTTACAGAGGCAAGAAAATGAATCTCAATGATCGTTTTAAGTTCGCATCCGCACCGGACAGCTGGGGTGTACTAGATTACCCCGGCCCCTCATGGAATCAGTCTTGTGAAAAAATGCTCGATGAAATGATGGAGGCCGGGTATACCGGCACGGAACTGGGGCCCTATGGTTTCTTTCCGACTGATCCGGCAGTGCTGAAACAGCAGCTCGGGAAACGCAATCTGAAACTGCTGGCATCGTTCGTCCCGGTACCGCTCGGCGATACGGCGTCCACTAAGGCGGTGGTTGAGCAGATCCGCAAGGTTGGCGCGCTGCTCTCGAACCTAGGGGCGCCATTCCTGGTTCTGGCCGACGCGCAATGTGCAGAGCGCGACCGAATCTCCGGCCGCGTTCCTGCTGACGGCAGCGCTGGCTGGACGCCGGACGAGTGGAAACAGGTGGCAAGGGTTGTGGCCGAGGCTGGCCGTGTGGCCGGCGACTACGGACTGGACCTGGTATTTCATCCCCATGTAGCCACCTATGTGGAGACTCCCGACGAAGTAGAGAAATTCTACGACGTAACCTCAGCCACAGGAATTGGCTTGTGTCTCGATACCGGGCACTCGGTCTATGGCGGCGGTGACGCGCTAGCCGAAGCCGAGAAGTATCGCCAGATTCTCCGCTTCGTGCACATTAAGGATGTGAATGCGCAAGTTTTAGCGGAGTCGCGTCGCAAGAAGCTCACCTTCGATCAGGCCATCGAGGAGAAGGTCTTCACCATCATCGGTCAAGGTTCCATCGATTTCCCGGGCTTCTTCCGAATTCTGGAGCGAAACAACTATTCCGGGTGGATGGTCGTCGAACAGGACGTGAAATTCGGCGCAACTCCGGTTCCGCCGGCCGTCAGCATTGCCGCCAGCCTTAGATATCTGCGCGGGGTTGTGAACCAGGTGTCAGGCGCCGCGGTTTCATGAATGCGGAGGCAGACAGGAAACTGGTGATCGCCATACTGGTCGACGAAAGGAGAGATTTGATGGCAATCGATATCGTGGCTCATTCGCGAAAACTCTCCGAGGGCACATCCGGCGAACTGTTGCGCTTCTCGCGCCAGGAAGCCGGGTGGGAGTGGATGGGCTTGGAGGTAAAGCGACTCAGCCCGGGAGAGATTTGGAAGTATCAGCAAAACGAGGAGGAAACCGTTTTCGTTCTTCTTTCCGGAAGGTGTTCTGCTGACTGGGGTGGCGGCGCGCACAATATCGGCCAGCGAACCAGCGTTTTCGACGGATTACCCTACACGCTTTACCTTAGTCACGGCAGCGAAGTTCAATTCGAAGCTTCGACGACGTGCGAAATCGCCGCCTGTCACGTTCCTGCGAAAGCGAATTTCGCTTCCCGGTTGGTGACTCCCCGCGATGTCCAGGTATCTTTACGGGGCGGTGGGAATGCGTCTCGTCAAATTGTGGATGTCATGAGACCCGATTTTCCCGCTGAGCGGCTGATTGTGGTCGAGGTGTACACGCCGGGAGGGAACTGGTCCAGTTATCCACCCCACAAACATGACGTTCATAAGCCTCCCACAGAAGTGGATCTGGACGAGATCTATTACTACCGCATGAACCGGGTAGGCGCGTTCGCACATCAGCGCCTCTACACGCGCGACGGGCGTCGCGATACGGTGGTGACTGTCCATGACGGCGATGCCGTGCTGGTTCGCGATGGATACCACCCTGTCGTCGCCGGGCCGGGATACGACATCTATTATTTGAATTTCATTGCCGGCAGTGCTCGTTCTCTCGCCGTGACCGAAGATCCAGATCATGTGTGGATACGCGACGTCTGGAAGGGATTCGATGCTCGACTGCCCTTGGTAACCGCCGCGGAATCGGGAACCTAAAAGGTAAAAAAGGCGGTGTTGTGCTTGTTTGAGCGACACGGGCGTGTGAAGTAGAAAATCACGCTTCGGTTCCAGATACCAGCACAGTCGAGCTATCCCGTCCGCTGGTTCCTGGCCCGCAGCATAAACCCGCAGGATTCCCGCACCCGCAATTGAGGCGCAAGCGTGATCGTGGCGGCGCGGCTATTCTTGCCCGATAAGCGCTCGAGCAGCAGACGAACGCTGTTGTCGCCGAGCTCATACTTGGGGAGTTCGATGGTGGTCAGCCGAGGACGAAAACAACCGAGCCACGGATAATCGTCGAAGCTCACCAAGGCGAAATCTTCAGGGCAGCGCATGCCAATTTCGTCGGCCGCCTTCATGAAGCCCACGGTCATAAGATAGTTCGTGACCAGCACCGCATCGGGGCGTCGCGGTAGCAGCGCCAGGCCGGCGCGATAGCCGGAATCAACGCGGTAGTCCCCCTCGAAAAACAGCTCCGGGTGATCTTGAAGACCTTCAGCTTCCAGAGCCGATAGATAACCGTCACGCCGGGCGCGCGCATTGCTCACATCCATCGGTCCGGCGACCAAGCCGATAGTTTTGTGACCGATCCGCGCAAGGTGGGAGATTGCCTCGACTGCTCCTCGACGATCATCGGTCTCGACCAGATCAGCCTTCAGACCAGGACAGGTCCTCATCAGCAGGACTACCGGTACTTTGGCATCGGACAACATCTGCCGCTGCGCGGTCGAGAGCTTACCCGGGGTCTTATTCAAAATGATCCCGTCCACCCGCTTCGACAACAGAAGCTCCAGGTACTTCGCCTCTTTGTCTTCTTTGTCGTCGCTGTTACACAAGAGGAGAGTGTACCCAGCCTTCTGAGCCGCGTCTTCTGCCGCGCGAACTATCTCAGGGAAGAAAGGATTGGCGATGTCAGTGACGATCATCCCCAGAGTGTGAGTCTGCTGTTTCGCCAGGCTGCGGGCGAGCAGATTGGGGCGATATTTCAATTTGCGGATAGCGGCCTCAACCCGCCGGGCGAGCGTCGCGCTTACCCGGCCCTTGCTATTGATCACCGCCGATACCGTAAAGACCGAAACCCGAGCTTCGCGCGCCACGTCGTAAATGCTCGCGGCCTTGGACCCGTTCGAGCGCGCATTCATCCTTTTATTACGCATAAACGTTAGACATTTGAGTATATGGGCATAGTAAAACACCAGTTAAAGGGGAGTAAAGCCAAAGCGCTTATGTCTGGTTTCTTACCCAGCGGCTGGTCAGAGTATTTGGGCAGTTTGCGCAGAGTTCCCGGCGGATGTCGAAAGGGGAGCGCTAACCGCTTTGATCCGGATAAAGTGCTGGCCTCAATTTGCCGATTGCAGTATTCTGGCTGCCCATAACGAAAAGCCGGAATCACGATTGACCAGTTCAGCCACTCCCGCCAAGCCCACGGGGCATCCGCACGGCCATATGATGCGCCGGTTGGGACTGCTTAACGCGGTCTCAATCAACATGTCGAACATGGTGGGCACCGGTCCGTTCATCACCGTGCCGGCGATCATCGCCACCATGGGCGGTCCACAGTCACTGATTGCCTGGGGCGTCGGAGCCCTTCTGGCGATCGCCGATGGTCTGGTTTTCGCCGAGTTGGGCTCTGCCATCCCTGCCTCGGGTGGTTCCTACATTTTCCTGCGTGAATGCCTGGGACGTGCGCGCTGGGGGCGCATGCTGGCCTGGGTGTTTGTATGGCAATTCATGTTCAGCGGTACTTTGGAAATCGCCACCAGTAGCATCGGTATGGCCGAATACACTGGATTTCTATGGCCCAAGCTGGCGGCCAACGGCTGGAGTGTGAAGTTTCTCTCGGCTGCCATCACCGGCGTGGCCATGCTTGCACTGTACCGCAAAATCCAGGACATCGCTCGCCTGATGCTCATTCTGTGGATCGGCATGCTCCTCACCGCCGCCTGGGTCATCGGGACCGGCCTAACCCATCTCAATCCACACCTGCTCTTGGACTTTCCTCCGGGAGCCTGGCACATTGGCATCCCCTTCATGCTGGGATTAGGCAATGGCACCATGCTGGTGATGTTCAACTTTCTTGGTTATTATCAGATCTGCTATCTCGGCGACGAAGTAAAGCAGCCGGAGAGGGTTGTTCCCTACGGCGTGATCATCTCTATTGTGATTGTTACCGTCATCGATTTTCTGATTTCGGTCAGTTTCACCGGTATAGTGCCCTGGCGCGAGATGGTTAACCCGGGGTCTCAGGCTTTCACTGCGATTGGTTCTGTCTACATGGAGAGAGTCGACGGTCACTGGGCTTCCAGTCTGATGACCGTCATGATCGAAGTAACCGCGTTCGCCGCGACTTACGCCATGATGCTCGGCTACTCGCGAATTCCCTACGCGGCTGCGCTCGACGGCGCGTTTTTCCGCTGGTTCGGGAAACTGCATCGGACTCGCCAGTTCCCCCACCGCTCGCTTTTGCTGGTTGGTTCGCTGTGCATGGTTGCCTGCTTTTTCGACCTGGTTGAAATTATTACCGCCTTAATGCTGGCCCGGATCTTATCGATGTTTATCGCGCAAATCATTGGGCTGCTGATCTATCGCAGGGCACGGCCCGAAGCTCCCCGTCCCTTTCGAATGTGGCTCTATCCGCTGCCCGCATTTTTCGCGCTTTGCGGCTGGATTGGAGTTTTTCTGACTCCAGCCCTTCAGCCGCATGGGTGGCAATATATGGCATATGCTTTCGGCACCATTGTTACAGGCTTCGCAGCCTTTCTTGCCCTGGCGTGGCGCAGACGCGACTGGCCGTTCTTTCCGCCGCAGCCTGGTTTGCCCTCCGAAACGCCAGCATTGGAGCCGGAAGGAACTTTCTAGATCGTGTATCGCTGTGACAAGGTACAGGAGTGGCCATCCCTATGAGACTGACAACGGCGCAAGCGATTGTGCAATTTTTAAAGGTTCAACATGTGGCGCGCGACGGCGAAGAGCACCCCTTCTTTGCCGGCTGTTTCGGCATTTTCGGGCACGGAAATGTGGCCGGAATCGGACAGGCCCTGCAACAGAATCCGGATTTTCCATACTATCTGTGCCGTAACGAACAAGCCATGGTGCATACAGCTGCCGCCTTCGCCAAGATGAGCAATCGGCTGCGTGCGCTGGTGTGCACGACATCGATCGGTCCCGGGGCGACGAACATGCTGACCGGCGCCGCTGGGGCGACGATTAACCGCCTACCCGTGCTGTTGCTTCCGGGCGACCTATTCGCTCGCCGCAATGTTGCCCCGGTTCTGCAGCAACTCGAATCGTCTTCGACCCAGGACGTATCCGTCAACGATTGCTTCCGCCCGGTCTCGCGCTATTGGGATCGGATCAATCGTCCCGAACAGATTCTGACCGCACTGCCCGAAGCCATGCGTGTACTCACTTCGCCATCGGAAACGGGCGCGGTTACATTGGCGCTTCCTCAAGATGTGCAGGCCGAGGCGTTTGATTTTCCCGACGAATTTTTTGCGGCGCGTACCTGGTCAATGGCACGCAATCGTCCCGACGAAAAGCTAATGGCTCGCGCCGCTGAGCTGTTCGCTGCCGCCAAACGCCCACTGATGATTGCCGGTGGTGGGGTCACCTACTCCGGCGGCAATGAAATTCTGTCCCGCTTTGCGGCACAAACGGGAATTCCAGTGGCCGAAACTCAGGCCGGCAAAGGTTCTCTCTGTTTTGATCATCCGCAGTGCGTCGGAGCGATGGGGGTGACCGGCAGCTCCGCGGCAAACCAGCTGGCGCGGGAAGCCGACCTGGTGATCGGCATCGGTACCCGCTATAGCGATTTCACGACTGCTTCGGTGACAGCGTTCCAGAATCCGAATGCCGGCTTCATCAATATCAATGTCTCGGAATTTGACGCTTACAAACACTCATCGGTTGCGCTCGTGGGCGACGCTAAGGTGACTCTGGAAGAGCTTCACAAGGCAGTTTCGGCCTATCGAATACCATCTGGTTACGCCCAGATGATTTCAGATCTCCGTGCTGCTTGGGATGCGGAAGTAGACCGCATTTTCAGCCGTCGGGTAGGACCACCAATCAGTCAAGGAGAAGTGATCGGGCTGTTAAATTCGCTGCTCGGTTCCCGCGACGTCATTGTTTGTGCTGCCGGCAGCCTTCCTGGCGACCTGCATAAGCTTTGGCGCTCGCGGGACTCCAAGGGCTACCACCTCGAGTACGGCTATTCCTGCATGGGATATGAGATCGCTGGCGGACTTGGCGTAAAAATGGCTGATCCCAGCCGCGAGGTCTACGTGCTGGTTGGCGATGGCTCTTATCTCATGATGTCCCAGGAGATCGTGACCGCAATCCAGGAAGGAATAAAGCTGAATATCGTGCTCCTGGATAACCACGGTTTTTCGAGCATCGGCGGCTTGAGCCGCGCCTGTGGCAGTGGAGGATTTGGAACCGAATACCGCTATCGAAGCAACGGTTTGAGAGGAAGCGTAATTGCGGTGGATTTCGTCGCAAATGCCGCCAGTCTGGGCGCACACACCCAACGAGCAAACACGCGCGAAGAGCTGGCGGAGGCAATCGAGCGCAGCCGGCAGAACGTTGGCGTCTCGGTAATTGTCGTCGAAACCGACTACCACGATCGCGTGCCAGGCTACGAGTCCTGGTGGGACGTCGCCGTGGCTGAAGTATCCGAATCACCGGCAGTTCAGGAGGCTCATCGCCAATACCGAGAGGCCAGACTCCGTGAGCGATACCTCTGGCCCGGGAATCGGAAGGTTCAAAGTGAGCTGCACAGCAGCGCTGAAACTGGCTCCTCGTCCCCATAAATCTCTGGATTGGCAACGTGCATTGCCGTCTGCAGTCCTCCGCGATTTATCGCTTCACCATGGGTGGCTGAGGTTTAGGTCTAGCTATTTCATTTTCCGCTGCTGGTCAGATCGAACTTGCTCAATGGCGAGATGCGGCGGAGCTACCGCTAACCCAAACTAGAAGATGGCTGGACGCAGCAAGGACAGCTTTGCCGACTACAATTTTGGAGCCTTGCACAGGCGCCTGAGGTCACTCGGTTATTGCCCGATCACCCCTAGGCGCACTCCGCTGAGCTTCTTCGCATCAAACCAGGCTACCCGCTGCCCAAACCAATTCTTGGTTCCGGAAAGATGGAATTTCTTCACTCCCAGGTTCAGGTCACGCGTGGCTAACAGATAGGCCGCCGGACTCTCGCCATTCTTCTGCAACCTGTCCGCTAGCCATGAGTGGCCGCCCGCGGGCGCCGCCAGGATCACCGGCTCGCCGGGAAAATATGCGAGCTTGGCATCGAAGTCGCCATGATCCTCTATCATCGGCGCGGCCCAGCCGTACGCCTTGCGGAACAGTGCGACGGCGGCGTTCAAATCGCTTACTCCCACGACCGCGATGTCGACCCCGCTAATGCCGGAGCCTTCGACCGACTTCGAAACAACTACTCGCCATTCGCGCGGCGTTCGATCCTGGATCAGTAATGGCAAAGTTGCGCCGGGCGCGCCGGTGCCGACGTTCGCCAGATCCCATTCGACGGCCATCCCGTCGGGCTTCTTACGGCTGCCCAGCGTCGGGCCTACAACCGGGATGCCTATTGTCTTCAGCCGCGCCGCTTCATCCCCGATGTCTTTCGGCTCGACGGCCCAGGCACACGGCCCGGCGTTGTCGGCCATCAATTTTCCCCAGCCGCTCCCGTTGCCTTGTCCCGCCCCCTCGGGCGCGATCAGCTCGATATAGGACCCGTCATCGAACCCGACGAGCGCCATGTGCGTGCCGTCCGTGGCATGCAGCCCGCCGTAGTCCGTTGTGAGGCCAACCGCGGCAAATGCCTGCCGCATAGTTTCCAAGTCCGATCCACATACCGAAACGTGATCGATGTTGAGAAACACAGATCCGCCCTGGGGTTGGGAAAACCCAAAAAAGGCAAATATGGCGACGGCCCCAAATGAGCTTTGTACGACC
>Ga0126378_10000666_pt1 | contig 25207 bp, 19 predicted proteins | sample PanSoiMetPlot_23_FD_92587 | JGI IMG/M metagenome (GOLD analysis project Ga0126378, IMG submission 92587) | Tropical forest soil microbial communities from Panama - MetaG Plot_23 | ecosystem: Environmental > Terrestrial > Soil > Tropical forest > Bulk soil | place: Panama | collected 2016-02-17
GAGCGGAGGTTATCGATGCGCAAATCGGCTTTGAGGTGCCAAGAGAGCTCGAGGGATTTCTGCTCGTAGGCTCTTTGTAACAACTCGAAGGCTCTATCTTTCTCGCCAAGTCCAGCGTATATGGTTGCGAGGAGATATGGCGAGATGTAAGAAATGTTCGCCTTCTGCTGCAGGTCACGAAGAATCTTCCTGGCTTCCGCTCTTTTGCCGATTACCGCATACGCATGCGCGAGCGCAGCGGTGGCGTCCTGATCGCCGGCCGACAGCTCAACCGCTTTTTGGTACTCGGAGATAGCTTCCAGTAGTTTTCCAGTACCTTCATATCCGACGCCGAGGTTGTAGTACTCAACCCATTCCTTCGGATTCGAAGCGACTCCTCTTCGGCTTGCCTCGACTAAACGTTCATAGTCCCGCAGTTGATAGTAAGTTGCCGATTCGGCCATAGCAGAGCTGGGACCGGGATCCAGCTCGTTGCTCTTCGCGACCTCCGCCAAAGCGTCGGCACGCCGTCCGACAAAGCCCAGATAAACGGCGTGATCCTCATGAGCGCAGCTATAACTTGGCGCCAGTGCAATCGCGCGATTGAACTCCTGCTCGGCAGTGTCCAAGTCCCACTTGTACCGCCAGCTCAGCACTGCCCGCGTGTCGTGAATTTCGCCGATGCTATCGTCAAGTGCCGACGCTTTGCGCAAGGCGTCGGTCGCTGACTGATATGCCGACTCGGGCGGCACCTGACGGAAGTAGGCCAGGAAGGCATAAGAATCAGCGAGCCCAGAGTAAGCGAGTGCAAAATTGGGATCTTTCCGGATCGACTCTTCGAAGTAGCCTTTCGCCCGGTTCAGTGGTTGCGCCGTGGTGAACTGGTTCGTCAGGTAGTAACGACCTCTGAGATAAGCGTCATAAGCCTCCGGATTAACCTGCCGAACTGAGCCCAACCGGTCCTGTTGCTGCGGAGTCAATTGCGCGCGCACTTGCTGCGCAATCGCCTGCGCCACTTCGCTCTGCAGTTTGAGAACATCGCCAAGATCGCGTTCGTACGTCTCCGCCCAAAGATGCTGATCCTCAGGCGCATGGAGCAGCTGCGCGGTGACTCGCACACGATTCCCTGAGCGCGTAACCGATCCCTCGACGATTCCTTCCACGTTCAGTTCTCGCGCAATCTCCGGCAGACTCTTTTTTGTGCCTTTGTAACGCATGACGGAAGTTCGGGAGGTGACGCGGAGGGCGCCGACCTTGGCGAGGTCCGTGATCAACTCGTCGGTCATACCATCAACGAAATATTCCTGGGATGGGTCGCCCGACAAATTATCCAGTGGCAGAACCGCGATGGAACGCATTGGAGGAACTGCTGTAGTGCGGTGGGAAATTGCCGGAAGGAGCCAGAGAGCGAGAGCGATCATGACAAGAGTAAAGAGCGCTACGGCCAGGGCTGCGCGCGCTTTGCTTCTCGCCAAGGGGGCTGGGGCTTCGCTTGGCTGCACCGTTTCAGCGGAGCGCTCCGGTTCACGCGTCGAGATGCCTTCCACGTGCGCAACAAACCTGTAGCCCCGGCGTGGGAGTGTCTCGATGTACCGCGGCGTCTCGGCCGAATCACCCAGTACTTCGCGAATACGGGCAATGGCGTTATGCAGGCTATGATCGAAATCGACAAAGGTATCGGCCTGCCAGATTTGCGCTCGCAGCTCTTCGCGCGTGACCAGTTCGCCGGGATGTTTCAGCAGCGCCGCCAACACCTGCAGCGGCTGGCCTTGCAGGCGCAGCTTTACTCCATTCTTTCGCAGCTCACCGGCACGGACATCCAGTTCAAAAATGTCAAAACGCAACACGGACGCGACAGTGGCCGGTGCAGACAAGTGCAACTCCTCGGAGGTTGGCAAAGGCTATCACAGTTCTTAAACGTTGGAGAGCTGTCTGAAACACCTTCAAAAGCCTCTCCCTACAGCGTATTGGCAATGGAGAAAACTTTGGGGATACAAGGAGCCTCCGGGGATTCACCTGTGCCGGCATTGCAAGGAGAATCGGCGCTGTTCACCGCGCTCGAGAACGAAACTGCAGGAACCTTGATCCCAAGGCATCAGCGTTCCCGAGCACACTTCGTTGAACAGTAAAGGAGAACTCTGATGAGAATGATGGGAGCAAAGTTCAGCCTGCTCACCGCCTGCTTCATGTTCGCAGCCGCGAACTACACAGTTGGGCAAGACAAATCCGAAGACAAACCAGGTATCGTCCAGATCGTGGCGCTGGACGAATGCGATCCACCCAGTTTCAATAACGCGATTGGAGCCGACTTCTGCAAGAATGTGGCGCTTGGGGCCTCCACTATCTTTAAGGACTTGTTTGCCAAAGCGGCTGCCGGAACTCCAGATCCGGGCTGGGACTTCGAACCCGACGCCCTCAAGGCCAAAGAAGGAACCGAGATTATCGTAGTGAACCAGGGCGGCGAGCCTCATACCTTCACCGAGGTAGCGAAGTTCGGTGGCGGTTTCATCACCGAACTTAACGGAGGAGAGCAGACAGCCCCAGAATGCTCCGGCGGTTTTAAGAACCTAGCCGTAGCAAGGACTCGAATCCTTCAAGGCAGCCAGTCGCACATCACCGGATTGTCGAAAGGCACGCATTATTTCGAGTGTTGCATCCATCCCTGGATGCGCGTCAAGGTAGAGGTCAAATAAACGCGGCACGGGACGCCGAAGTGCCCCATGTTTGGTTGGTTTGCGAAACGTGGGGCACCTGGGCCTTTTCTCACGAACTTGACTTTTTTGTCTTGACCTTTGGGGCTTCCTCTCTGCGCTCCCTCAACTCGGAGAGTTCGCTCTCTAAGACGATCGTCCAGTCTTCGCGGCTCTTGCTATTCACGCAACGTGACTGCATCACGGTGAACATCTGACCATCCGAGGCTCTGTACTTCGCCCTGACGCATTGCCGGTGATGTAGGGAAGGGTTCTATAGAGGCGATGTCAAGAGCAAACACTTCTCCTGATCAGATCGGAGAGCAGTGCTCGGCATCGAGCCCCGTGGGAGATCTGCATGCTCTCGGTTGGAGCCGTGCATAGGAGTTCGATGATTCCTGTTCTGGTACAGCATCGCTAGTAACGGTCAGATCCTGAGGCTAAACAAGCTGCATGGATTGTGTGGCAACCATGGTTCTATCTGAGACTCGCTGCCATCAGCGGCCTATAGCTGGATTGGGTTGTCCGAGGGAGCATATGGTGGCGCGTGAGACTTAACGTCGAAGCTAAACTCGAGCACTCAGAGACTGACCCGCGATGATAGGAATCGATCTGTGTCTCTGTCGCGCTCAAGCTGCTTGTGTTTTTAACTGCTCTGGATCGAAGTGTTCTCCTTTCTTCCAACACTTAAACTGATGGCGGCGATCTTGCGCGCCTGGGTCAACCTTGCCATCTCCGGCTTCATCCCCTTCCCCAGCAGGTTTTCGTAGTAATCGCGAAACGGTCCGGGAGTGGCGCTGGCAGTAGTAGCCGCCGATTTGAAGATGTTTTTCAGATCGTGATTGTGATTCAGGTTCAGTCCGCGAATGAACACCGGTTTGCTCCTGCATCTGAGCTCGCCGTCGATGACCTGGTGATCGGCGCTGCTGCGCGTCTCGAGAGCTAGTCCGCAGTAGGCCCAGAACTGGCGCTTGGTGCGGAAGCGAAAGGGAGTTTGCACGCGCGCAATCAGCAACGCCGAACGGATCGGTCCCATAAAAGGAATGCTGCTGAGTACTGCGGTCGCTGCATGCTTGCGACCTTCCTGCATGAGATCGCAGCATATCTGCCGGCGCAAAGCCTGCAGGCTGTCAAACTGTTCGAACATACGTGCGGCGGGACATTGATTGACGCTAACAAGGCAATTTCACTCATTGACGCAGTAATAGATACTGTGAGCTGCGCTGCTGAACATCAACGGGCTGCGTTTCAGGCTGGGCTTCCCACAACAACACCGCGAGACTCGCCGGTTTCGCTGACCGGAGACTAGATGAAGCGCGTTGAAGGAAGTTCACGAAGCTAACGCGAAGGTCAAAGCAGGATGAAGAATGCCTACCTATTGCTTTCCCATAGGGTTCGTGTCATCCTCTATGGGATTCCAACAGGAGACGACGATGGGCGAGAAGGAAGTCCGCCAGGGGACTCTGGCGCTGATGGTGCTCAAGACGCTCGAGAGCATGGGGACGCTGCACGGGTACGGTATTGCGCGGCGTATTGAGCAGATTAGTGGAGATCTGTTGTCGGTCAACTACGGAACGCTTTACCCTGCGCTTCTCAAGCTGGAGCAGGAAGGCTACATTGCGTCAGAGTGGGGGGTCTCTGAGAACAACAGGCGCGCTAAGTACTACCGGCTCACGCGTGCGGGCAAAAGACAAGTAGAACGGGAGACACAGGATTGGCAAGAAACCGCTGCGATCTTGCAACGCTTTCTTGCTCCGGGGGAGTCGCAATGAAAACGCTGCGTACCGCTTTTGCCAGAGTTTCCGGACTCTTCAATCGCGATCGCCGCGATTCCGAATTGCAGGCGGAGCTCGAGAGTCATTTGCAGATGCACATCGACGACTACGTGCGTTCGGGCCTCTCTTCTGAGGAGGCGCGACGACAGGCGCTGCTCAAACTCGGGGGAGTGGAGAAGGTCACAGAAGCTTATCGCGAGCAACGCGGACTTCCATTTCTCGAGACCCTGCTCCAGGACCTGCGATTTGCATTCCGGGGCATGCGCAAGAACCTTGGATTCACCTGTGTTGCCGTAATGACGGTTGCGCTCGGCATTGGCGCAAACACTGCGCTGTTTTCGGTGGTCAATGGAGTCCTGCTGAATCCATTGCCGTATCCCGACTCGGAACGGTTGCTCATGATCTATAGTTCCTCAAAGACCTTCGAGCATTCTTCCGTTTCGTATCCTAACTTTCTCGATTGGGAGAAGCAGAACCGCAGCTTCTCTTCCATGGCGGCTTTTCGTAACGATGATTGGAACTTGACGGGACAAAGTGAGGCGGAACGTCTCCACGGCTACATGATTTCTTCCGCCTTCTTCCCTACGCTGGGCGTAACTCCAGTAATTGGCCGCAACATCTCCATAGACGAGGACCGAGTCGGTGGCGCTCCTGTGGTCATGATCGGACAGGGACTGTGGCAACGAAAGTTCGGGGGCGCCCACGACGTTCTGGGAAAACGGATGATCCTGAACGGCGAGGCATACACCGTCGTCGGAGTCATCGCGGCGAGCTTTCGCCTGTATAGCGGCAGCAACATTGAGATTTACCTCCCCATAGGACAGTGGAACGATGAAACATTCCGCAATCGCCGTGTCGGAATGGGAATGAATGTTCTGGCGCGCCTCAAATCCGGAGTGACCGTAGAACAAGCGCGTGCAGATATGCAGAGCGTCGCCCGCAGCCTGGCAGCCGCATACCCGGAGTCGAATGCGGGTTCCAGCGTGAGCATCAGTCGCCTGAAGGATGACATAGTTGAAGGCATTGGGCCGACACTCTTGGTGCTGCTTGCGGCCGTGGGCTTCGTGCTGCTGATCGCGTGTACCAATGTCGCGAACCTACTCCTCGCTCGATCCACAGGACGCAGTCGCGAATTCGCGGTGCGCAGTGCGATGGGCGCCAGTCAGTCGCGTCTCGTTCGGCAGCTCCTCACGGAAAGCACGCTGCTTGGACTGATTGGCGGTGGACTGGGATTATTCCTCGCCGCGCAAGGAACGAAGCCCCTGCTCGCAGCCGTTCCACACGCTGTGCCCCGGTCGCGTGAGATCGGCGTCGATGCCCGGGTGCTGTTATTCACCTTGGGAATATCCATCGCAGCTGGGATTCTTTTCGGCCTGGTTCCCGCATGGAGAGTGTGGCGCACGAACCTGCAGGAGACGTTAAAGGAAGGTGGCCGCGGTTCGTCGAGCATGCGGCATCGCGCGCAAAATGTGTTTGTCGTGATCGAGATGGCGGTCGCGCTGGTGTTGCTGGTTGGCTCGGGATTGATGATCCGTAGCCTCATCGTCTTGTTGGGAGTGAATCCCGGTTTCGACCCGCATAACGTGCTCGCCTTCAATGTCACCATGCCTCCGGATCTCATGTCCGACGCGCCGCATATCCGAGCAGCATTACGGCAGCTGCACGATGCAGTCCGGAATACTCTCGGGATCAGGGCTGCCTCTTTGGAAGGCGACACTTTGCCCATGGATGGCGACTCGGAACTTCCCTTCTGGTTAGAAGGTCAACCCAAACCGGCGACCGACTCAGAGATGAATTGGGCACTGTTCTACCTCTCGGAACCCGATTATCGGCAGGCGATGGGGATTCCGCTGCTGCGGGGGCGATTTCTCACAGCCGCGGATACCGAACGGTCAACGCCGGTTGCGGTGGTCGATGAGTTTCTGGCGAAAAAGTTCTTCCCGAATGGGGACGCAATCGGAAAGCGACTCAATCTCGGCATTTTTGAAACCCAGCCAGAGATTGTTGGCATCGTTGCTCACGTGAAGCACTGGGGTTTAGACGCAGATTCAAAATCTAAAGTCCAGGCACAAATCTATGTGCCTTTGACACAAGTGCCCGACAGATTCATGCCGCTCGTGAAGCGCGGAATCGGTGTTGTGGTTCGCTCGGAAGCCGAGCCGTTGTCGTTACTTCCGTCGATACGGCACTCGATTTCGCAGATCAACAACGAGCACGTGATCTACGCAAGCCGAACATTGGACCAGATTGTTTCTGATTCGCTGGCAGACCGGCGTTTCGCCATGCTGCTGCTGGGAGCGTTTGCTGGTCTGGCGTTGCTGCTCTCAAGCATCGGTATCTTCGGTGTGATCTCATACCTCGTCGGCCAGCGCATTCAGGAGATTGGCACTCGCATGGCTCTGGGCGCGCAGCGAAAAGACGTCCTCCAGCTTGTGCTCGGTCGGGGAGTGGTGCTCGCGGCAATCGGTGTCGCGGCGGGAGCGATTCTTGCATTCGGCTTGACGCGACAGATGAGGAGCATGATCTACGGCGTGAGTGCGGCTGATCCGGTGACGTTCGTGGCAGTATCCATCCTGTTGATGCTGGTAGCCATTGCGGCTTGTTATGTGCCAGCACGAAGGGCGATGCGAGTCGATCCGATGATGGCGCTGCGGTACGAGTGAGGGAGCCGCCATGAACTGACGGGACCGCCGCGCGCTCGCGCGGGTGTTTGTCTCGGACTGCTGGGAGTTATAGGGTCTCGAAAGTCAACAGTTCGTCTACCTTCGACTTCTCGTGATCGCAAAGAAAACCCGCGAGGGCGCGCGCGGCGGTCCCTGTCGTCCAAGTCGACTTTCCTGTCCCGTTGGTGGCCTACTCGGAGCGTAGCGCTGTGGCCGGATCTACTTGTAACGCGCGGCGCGCTGGGATCGCTGCCGCGGTCAAGGTAATGAATATCGTGAATACTCCGGCCAGGGTGTACACCAGCGGATCAGCCGGGCTTACCGCTACAAGCACTGAAGACACCACTCGCGCCAAAGCTCCAGCCACCAAGGCGCCGACAAGCAGGCCGCCCACCGCGAATCGCATACCTTGGCGGATAACTAACTGCATGATGTCTCGCGGTTGCGCGCCTAGCGTTACGCGAATGCCAATCTCGCTCGTGCGCTGCGCGACGGAGTAGGCCATCACGCTGTACAGGCCAAGCGCTGCCAGCAGGAGTCCTAATCCACTCAGCACGCTGAGCAGATTTGCAGCGATTTTTGCGCCGAAGAGTGAGGCGGAGATGTACTCCGTCATGGGCTCAGCGTCGAAGATGGTCAGCGATGGATCGATTGCTGCCGCCTCACGGCGGATTGTGGAGATGGCTTCGTTCATCGATCCTGTCGTGCGAACGTGGAGAGTCAGCCCATATTCCGGTCGGAAGACCTGGCGGATCGGAATGTAGAAATATGGCTGCGGATTCTCGGTAACGCGGTGGTATTTGCTGTTCTTCACCACGCCGATGATGGTGAACCACTCGCCCCATCCCTGGACTTTGTGACCGATGGCGTTTCCGTTCGCGAGGAATCGGCGCACAAACTCCTGGTTGACGATCATTACTTTCGGAGACTTGGCCTCGTCGCGCAGATCGAAATCGCGTCCGTCGACGAGCGCGATCTTCATGGAGTTGAAAAACCCGGGCGAGACCAGGTCGCGGTAGATCTTCATGTTCTCGCTTGTACCCGGCACGTAGCCTTCGACCTCGAGGCTTTCCCAGTTTCCGCCGCTGAATCCTAACGGTACCGAATCGTCGTAACTGACGGATGTAACTCCAGGCTGTTGCTCCATCCGCTCGCGCAGCCGGCGGCAGAACTCGTCGGTCTGTTGAGCGTTGTAGTTTGCGGTCGAGAAGTCGAATTGGGCAAGGGCTACTCCATCGGCAGAAAACCCGGGATCCATAGCGCGCGCAGTCTGAAAGCTCTTCAGGAAGAGACCGGCGCCGACAAGGGCCACCACTGCGAGCGCTACCTCAGAGCTGACCAGCAGTCCACGCAGACGCTGCGAGCGAATTCCTGAGGCTCCGCCGCGTCCTCCCTGCTTAAGCGCTTCGTTTACGTTGGCGCGCGTCGCGTGCACCGCCGGAACCAGGCCGGAGAGAATGACAACGACGAAGGCCAGCGCCGTGGTGTACGCCAGAACCTGGCCATCGAGCGGCGGCTGCAACATCGTGGGGCGGGCAAGAGCAGGAAGGAACCAGCCAAGGGCGCCGCCGAGCAGGCTCGCCAAGGCAAGACCACACACCATGCCGGCAGCGGCCATGAGCAGTGTTTCGGTGAGGATTTGTCCCGCGAGCCGCGCAGGCTTCGCGCCAAGCGCAATGCGGATGCCAAACTCCTTTTGCCGTCCCGTGGCTCGCGCCAGCAGCAGATTGGCCAGGTTGGCGCAGACAATCAGCAGCACGACCCCACTGATTCCCATCAAGATGGCGATAGGCGTCAGCAGGACTGATTGTGTCCCGAAATGGGATTGCCAAACCGGTAATACGGTGGCTCCGACCCCCTGATTTGAATCGGCATCGAGAACCGCCATGCGGTTAGCAAGCGCCTCGGTCTCGTCGCGAGCCTGCTCGATCGTTGCTCCTGGAGCGAGCCGCGCGAATAACTGGAAGTTCCGCGTGTTGCGGTCGCGCAGCATCCATGTCCCGGTGTGAGTCAGCTTGCCGTACATGGTGAGAGGCATCCACAGCTCGTAATCGAATCCTGCGCGTGTGCCATGAAAGCCTTTTGGGGTGACCCCGATAATGGTGAAGACTGTGTCGTTGATGCGAAGCGTCGATCCGATGGCCGACGGCTTGGAGTCGTAATGGTTCTTCCAATACGTGTGGCTAATGATCACTACGGGATGAGCGTTTTGCGCGTCGTCGCGTTCCGCTCCAGTGAAGAATCGTCCTGCCTCCGGAGCTATGCCCAGCATGTCGAAGAGGTGGCCCGAGACCATCTCGCCCCACACACGCGCTGTGTCGGGGCCGTTGCCCACTGCGAATACGTTACCGATGCGCGCTGTTACCTGGCTGACCAGCCGCAGACGATCGCGAAAATCAGTGAAGTCGAGATAGGACGTAGTGAGCGGCTCGCGATCGGCAGCAAAATTCTCAATCGCCACAATACGCTCGGGCTGCACCGCCCCGGGTATCGGGTTCAGCACCATGGACCGGACCCAGGTAAAGACAGTTGTGTTTGCGCCGATCCCGACAGCGATCGACAGCACAGCTACAGCGGTGAAGCCGGGATTTCGCAGCAGCGCCCGCACCCCGTAGCGGAGGTCGCGCAGTAGGTTGGTCATGGCACCTAATGAAGGCGCAAACGGGATGCCGTTTTCAACTTATTGAAAACAGGTGTTATGCACGGGCGTGGTCGAGACGGAGTGTCCGCTCTTGGGAAAGGCTGTTCGGATGAAGGGACCGCCGTGCGCCCGGCACGGGTTTTTCGGGGATTCAAAGATTATGACCAGACCAACGGATAGGTCGAAATTAGCCGTAGTCTGCGACCCCAAACACTTGGCTCCCGGAAGAGTAGTTCTAGTCACAATCACATTGCTGCGTGGTGCCGCCAAAAACCCGCGCGAGGACGCGCCGTCGTGTACTTCTACTTCTCAACAAGATCAATTTCCTCTAGGTCGTACAATCGGACCAGTTGTCACTTCGCCCGATGACCCGATCACCCGATCGCCCGATTCTTCATGTCCTTTAGATCCGGTTTCGTCTCCATCATCGGTCGTCCCAACGCGGGAAAATCTACCCTACTGAACGCATTGGTGGGCGAGAAGGTGGCGATTGTTACGCACAAGCCACAGACTACGCGCCATCGCATCCAGGGTTACGTTAACCTGAAGGGCGGGAAAGGAAGACCGCCCGGGCAGATTGTGCTGATCGATACTCCCGGCGTCCACAAGCCTGATTCGCCGCTGGGCAGCCGCATGATGCGCGAAGTGAACGCTGCACTTGAGGAACGCGATGTTGTCCTGCTGATCGTGGATGCCACTCAGCCCTTCGGCAAAGGCGATCAGTTTGTTCTCGAGCTGCTCAAGGACGTCACTTCGCCCGTGATCCTACTTCTGAACAAGATTGATGTGATCGAAAAGCCCAGGCTCCTGGAGATTATCGATCGCTACTCTAAGCTGCGCGAGTTTCCCGAGATCATTCCCATTTCGGCAACAAAGCGAAAAGGACTCGAAGATCTGATTGACTCCGTAATCAAGCGGCTGCCCGAAGGACCACGCTATTTCGAAAAAGACCAAATTACGGACCAGCCCGAACGGGTGTTAGTGGCCGAGATGATCCGCGAGCGCGTGTTGATCGAAACCGGACAGGAAGTTCCATACGCCACGGCGGTGAAGATCGAGCGCTTTGAAGAGGGAGACAAGCTAACGCAGATCGCCGCTGCCATTTATTGCGAGCGCGATGGCCAGAAGGCGATCCTGATCGGCAAAGGCGGCGCCATGCTGAAACGCATCGGTACTTCTGCGCGTAAACAGATCGAGCGCTTGTTGGGAACGAGGGTATTTCTCGAACTCTTCGTAAAAGTCCGCGAGAACTGGCGAAACTCTGAGGCGGCGCTGGATGATCTGGACTGGCGGAACGCCAAAACTTAGAACGCGGATTGAACGGATCGGACGGATAAAGCCAGGGCGGATGAAACCCGAAGTCCTAACAGAAAAGCTGATTGGAGCGTTTTATACCCCTTACAACGAGCTCGGCCACGGATTTCTGGAGAGTATTTATCAGCGAGGATACGCCTTCATGCTGAAGGATGAAGGCCTGCCGTTTGTTGAACAAGCTCCCGTCCGAGTCGCACCGTGGTCGCGATTTCCGCCCGATCCGTTCAATCCGTGTTCTTGTTGTTGAATTTTCATTCGCACACTTTACGAATAATCTCCGCAGCCTGCTCGCAGTCGGCGCGGGTGACGTCCATGTGCGTCAGCAGCCGGACTGTCGTGTCGTTCACTGTGCTTCCGATCACATTTTGCTCACGCAGGCGGTGTAGGAATTGATCGGACGTCATTCCGGTTCCACTTACGTCGAAGATGACGATGTTGGTGTTGACCTTTCCGGGGCTGATTCTCAGTTTGTGAATTCGAGCTAGATTGTCAGCAAGGAACCGAGCGTTGGCGTGGTCTTCGTGCAGACGCTTGGGCATGTCTTCTAGAGCGATCAGTCCTGCGGCGGCCAGGATTCCCGCCTGACGCATTCCGCCGCCTAGGGCTTTGCGGACTGAGCGTGCCTGATCGATGAAGCTGCGACTGCCGACAACCATGGATCCAACCGGTGCGCCGAGGCCCTTCGAGAGACAGAACATCACCGAGTCAACTTTGCGGGTCACATCGGCTACAGGGAGCTTCAACGCAACTGCCGCATTGAATATCCGGGCGCCATCCAGATGCACAGGGATTCCGCGCTCGTGCGCTGCATCGCAGACTTCTTCCATGACTTCAACAGGAGTTATAGTGCCTCCCGCCATGTTATGTGTGTTTTCGATTTCGATAAGGCCGGTTTGCGCGCGGGCGTAGCTGTAAGCAGGAATCTTCTTCTTGATCTCCGACCACGGGAGGATGCCGTCGTCGCCGCGCAGTGTACGGAGGAGGCATCCGGAGAAGTGGGCTGGCATGCCCATCTCCCAGTCGAGTATATGGGCGCGCTCCTCACAGATGATCTCCTGCCCAGGACGCGTATGCACCTTGATCGCGATCTGATTGCCCATGGTGCCGGTGGGCACGAAGAGCGCCGCCTCGCGCTGGAAGATGCGGGCCGCGGAAGCCTCGAGACGATTTACGGTGGGATCTTCGCCGTAGACGTCGTCTCCGACCTCGGCTTCGGCCATGGCCTTGCGCATAGCGGCCGTGGGACATGTGACCGTGTCGCTACGCAGGTCGATTACCGATTTGGTTGTGCTTTCTTGTTGCTCCAGGAGTTGGGATGAGGTCTTTGTCATGAATACCTTGTGGTTGAGTCAATGCCGGCTGCGGTAGCAGCTGGGTCAATCCTATCGTGGCTCAGCGCGTAAAGGGATAATCCAGATTCACCCCGCAGCTACCTTCACCCCAACAGCCGCAACATCGGCGTTTGCCGGGGACCCCGAGACCGCCGCCGGTACCGTGATGAAGCGCTCAAACACTTCGTTTGCTAGCAGTCTGCCCCGGCGCGTGAGGCGCAGGGAATTTTCAAATTGCTCGAGCAGTCCTAGATCACAGAGTTCAAGAATTTGCTGTTTGAAGCTCTCTTGGATTGTGGGTGCGACGGTGTCGAGATCGATTCCTCGGTTCAGGCGAAGACCGAGGAACATCGTTTCCTCACTCGCGTTTTGATGGTCGATCAATGTTGGTTTTGCCTTCGAAGCTCCCGACACATAGGCGGACAAATCATCGCCATTTGCGAAGCGTACTGAGTCCAACTCCGCCGATGAGCTATTTGCGTAAAGCATCGAGTGTGCGTCGAGTCCGAAGCCGAGGTATGGCTGACGAGTCCAGTATTTCAAATTGTGACGTGATTCGAAACCGGCTCGCGCGAAGTTCGAGATCTCATATTGTGGAAGACCTGCGCTGTCCAGGAGTTCGATGGCCTCAAGATAAAGATCGGCACACAGATCCGAATCGGGAACGTGATGTGCGTGATAGCGACTGCCTCCGGCGATCAGTTCACGTCCTAAACGTGAGTCCTCGTCGACTTCGAGGATGTACACGCTTGCGTGGGGAACGCCGGATGCAGCAAGTTGTTCGAGAGACACGCGCCATGTGTCGGCTGTCTGGTGGGGGAGTCCCGCGATCAGGTCCACATTTATTTTGGAGATGCCGGCCGTGCGAAGCGTAGCGATGTCCGTCCACGTTTGTTGCGCAGTGTGGAGTCGACCAACCGACTTAATTTCGTTGTCAATAAACGATTGCGTGCCCAGACTTACGCGATTTGTGCCACCGGCAAGAAGCGCATCGAGAATTTCGGGTCTCAGAGTTCCAGGCGCACATTCCACGGTGATTTCTGCATCCATTTGCACGTCGAATTCATTTCGCATTGCTTGAAAGATGCTGCCGAGTTGATCTGGAGCGAGCGTGCTTGGCGTGCCGCCACCAAGGTAGATCGAATCAACCGTACGTTCGAATTTGGCGTCAAAGCTCGCGGCCAGACTCTCCGCGGCTGCTATCTCCGCTTGCAATCGCGCGATGTATCCATCCATCTTGTCGCGGGCGAACACGCCTGAGGCGAAGTTGCAGAAGCTGCATTTGGAGCGGCAAAAAGGAACGGAGATGTAGAGGCCGAGAGGCATGAGGACTGAGTTTCATTATAGGGAAGCAGGCAGAAATCGGGTTGATTGCGCGATTGGACCTAGGGGTGAAGTCTATGGGTGCGTAGCCACATCGTCCCGTCGCTCGGGCTAACTTCGGGACGAACGCATAGAATCGAGGTGAGGGCCACACATGCTGATGAAGCGGGCGGTGATCACCGGAATTGGGGTTGTGAGTCCGAACGGAATTGGCAAAGAGGAGTTCTGCCGGGCGATCCTGGCGGGGAAGAGCGGCGTGAAACGGATCACGCGGTTTGATGTCAGCGATCTTCCAGTACAGATCGCCGGCGAGATCACCGACTTCAACGAACTCTCCTGGATCGATGCCCGCGAACGCAAGCATGTTTCGCGGGCGGTTCCCCTCGCCATCGCGGCTTCAACGGAGGCCCTGCGCGATGCGGGAATCGAGTGGGATTCGATGGCGCAGGTGGAGAAGCGCGACATGGGCGTGATGCTGGGCAGCGGAGGTGGAGCCCAGGAGTTCAGCGAGGAGCAATACCGCCATTACTTTCAGGGCACGGTGAAGCAGGCGAGCTTGTTCAGCATCCCCAGCGGCACGATGGGAACTCTGTCCAGCGAAGTGAGTATGCGCTTCGGCTTCCGCGGATTCAGCCACGTCTTCACCACCGGTTGCACCTCTTCCACGGACGCGCTGGGCTACGCGCTGCGTCAGATCCAATTTGGATCGTTGCCTGTGCTATTAGCCGGCGGAGTTGATACTCCATTAGCTCCGGGCATCATGAAGGGTTTTTGCCTGATGAAGATTATGTCTCCATCGTGGAATCATGATCCTGAGCGTGGTTCGCGTCCTTTTTCGCAGGATCGCGATGGTTTCGTGGTGGCGGAAGGTTCGTGGATGTTCGTCCTCGAGGAGTACGAGCATGCGCGGGCACGCGGAGCTCGCATTTACGCAGAGATCGCCGGATACGGTTCCACCTGCGAGGCCTTTCATCGCGTGCGTCTTGCAGAATGTGGTGAGGAACCGGCGCGAGCGATTCAGCTAGCCTTGCAGGAAGCCGGGATCTCTGCGGAGAATGTTGATTACGTGAACCTGCACGGCACTTCCACGCAACTTAACGATCGTATTGAGACTCGCGCGCTCAAGCTTGCGTTGGGGGATCATGCGTTCTCCACTCCGATGTCGGCGTTAAAGTCCCAGATTGGGCACCCACAAGGCGCTTGCGGGGCCGCAGGCGTGGCGGCGACGCTGATCGCGATGCATCACGGTGAAATTCCGCCGACCATCAACCTCGAGAGTCCCGATCCTGAGTGCGATTTGGACTATGTGCCGCAGCCTGGACGCAGAGCCCAGATCGAGCATGCCGTCTGCAACTGTATTGCTTTTGGCTCCAAGAACTCGGCGCTGGCACTACGACGAATCGAATAATCGGCGGTAGCAACCGGAGGCCGTAGTGACTTGGTTCTTGCCTTCCAGGCACCCACGACCAAAGGCGGCTACCGCCGCCGGTACTGCCTTTGTATGCGATCACCCAATTAGAATGCTGCCATGAATCTCGACGCCATTCAGTCTGCTCTTCGTGAGCGTAAGCTTAGCGCCTGGCTTTTCTACGACCACCATCACCGCGATCCCATCGCATACCGCGTGCTTGGATTGCGGCAAGATTTGATGGTCACGAGACGCTGGTTCTATCTGATCCCTACGGAAGGCGAGCCGCAAAAGCTCGTACACCGCATTGAGGCTGGCCACCTCGACGATCTGCCGGGGAACAAGAGGAGCTATTCGTCATGGCAGGAGCTCCAGCGCAATCTGCAGGAGATCGTCACGCCATATCGTAACCTGGCGATGCAGTATTCCCCACAGAATGCGATTCCGTACGTCGGGCTGGTTGATGCCGGCACGATCGAGCTTGTGCGCAGCTTCGGAGTGAACGTTGTGAGCTCCGGCGATCTGGTCAGCCTGTTCGAGGCCGTGCTCAATGACGAGCAGATCGCCAGTCACTTTATCGCTCGAGATGCCGTCGACCGAATTACGGCCGAGGCGTTCAAGACGATCGGCGAGCGCGTCCGCAACGGCGGCACGCACGAGTACGAGATGGCACAGTGGATCCTCGAGGCATTTCGACGCGAGAATCTTATTTCGCAAGACTCGCCGATTGTGGCCGCGAATGCGCACAGTGGAGATCCGCACTTTGAGCCGCGTGCCGACCGTTCGCAGCGACTGAAACAAGGCGACTTCGTTCTGCTGGATATTTGGGCGAAGACCAAGGCACCGGGAGCTTGCTACTACGACATCACGTGGACCGGCTGCATCGGTCAAAATCCTGGGGAGCGCCAACGCGAGGTGTTCGAAATCGTGCGCGACGCGCGCAAGTTAGGTTGTGAGACAGTACGGAAGGCTTTCGCTGACGGTCGCAAGATCGCCGGTTGGGAGGTGGACAAAGCCGTGCGGGAGTTCATCCAAGGCAAGGGTTATGGCGACAAGTTCGTTCATCGCACTGGACACAACATCAGCAACGCGATCCACGGCAATGGCGCGAACATCGACAACTTCGAAACTAAAGACGAACGCGAGATCCTGCCCAATACCTGCTTCTCCATCGAGCCAGGAATTTATCTGCCAGAGTTCGGCGTGCGCAGTGAAGTGAACGTGCTCACGCGTCCCGGCAAAGCCGAGGTGACGGGGAGAGAGCAGGAAGAGATTGTTCTGATCTGAGGATCGAGTGATCGACTAGCGGAAGAAATCGAGTGATCGGGGTCATCGGGTGAAGTAAACCGTGAGTTTCCTCCCACGGACCGTGATCACCCTAAAATGGGCAGAGATTGCGATGCATGTTGTCCGTAAGAACCTTATATTCAGTCGCTTACGATCTTGATCCCGCCCTGCATTTTGCCGCTTAGGACGTGGCATAATGTTGTGCAGAGCTATGACTGCACTCCATCAGCAGCTTGGTCAATGGCTTGGCGTTCGACCTCCCGAATCGGAACAGGACCTGCTCAATCTGATCGAGCGCCAGTTGCCTGCATCTTCCATCAACCGCCTGCTGACGCTTGGCGTTACTCGCTCCGAGGTAGGTACGCTAGTGATCCCTCTGCGCACGTTGCAGCATCGCCGTTCGCGCAGGGAGAAGCTTACTGTGGAGGAGTCGGATCGGGTGTTGCGGCTCATGCGCATCCTTTCCCAAACTGAAAGTCTCTACGGATCGCGTGAGCGGGCGCTCAAGTGGCTGCGACATCCAAATCCGAGGCTGGGGAATCGCTCGCCTTTCGAACTGTTGAAGACCGACGCCGGCAACCGCATCGTCGAAGAACTGCTCGTCCAAATCGATGAAGGTATGTTCGTCTGATCCAGCTCTGGCGCATCAGCAAGCACAAAGAGTTGAGTGGGACAGGCGGCCTGCGTGCTTCCGGCCGCTGGCACAATGCGGGCGCACCGATTGTTTATCTCGCCGAGACTCCTGCCGGCGCGCTGCTTGAAGCATGCGTGCACACGAGCGCCAACGACTTTCCACCCAAGTACACATTGTTGTCGGTTCGAGTCGACGATCAAATCCGCACCGAGATTTTCGACGAGAAAGCACTGCGCAGAGATTGGATTGATCACTTAGACGAAACTCGAGAGATCGGTTCTGAGTGGCTGAAGTCGCAACGTTCGGTCTTGCTACTTGTGCCTAGTGCCCTCGTACCTGCAACATCCAATGTACTGCTCAATCCGCTGCATCCCGATGCAGTGCGAATTCGCATTGATTCTGCTTATGAGTATCCGTTTGATGTGAGAATTAAGAAGTAGCTGGGAGCCCCCAGGTTAACGCCCAGGGCCCACGTTTTCATTCGAATTTGGATCCCACGTCAGTTCCACTCCGGAACCTTCTTTTACCTTGCCCGTGAAGCCAGTTGCTTCCTCAGGAGGTAGACCAGCCAGTTCGCGCTTGCGGTTCTGGATTTCGCGCAGCTCACGAAGGATCTCTGCCTCCTGCTGGATGTATTCGTCTTCGGTGATCGTGCCTTCCTCGAGTTCCACCTGAAGATGTAAGAGGCGTTCCTTGATCGGAGCGTCGTCGGTGTACTGCTCCTCGGCAACTCTGGCTAGTGTCCGGAGAATGGACTTGAAGCCGGTGATTGGAAGCGCGAGTAAATCGTCGAGGAAAAGCATGAGCCTCTAGCTTGCCGTTCCTCTCTCCAACTTCAAGCGTATGTTCACGAAGTTGTATGGCGGCCAAGGGCCTGTGTACTTGAAGTTCAGGCGGTCACCGAATTTTTGTGCGACCGCGTTTACAGCGGCGTCGAACTCGGTTTCCTTGTCTTTCTGGATCAGGAAGGCGGCGTTCATGATCATCTTGTCGCCGATTACTTTGTTATCTCGGGAGGCGACGCAAACAGTTCGCAGTCCGTCGTAGATTTCGCGTACTACCTCCGCTGCTCGTTCGGAGAGGGCTTTGTCGATCATGCGTCCGAGTTGCATACGCGCGAAATAAGTGGACTGCAGGTGCTTCCGTGTGAGTTCGTGCTGGAAACGGTGGATCTCTTCGTTTTCGCGCTTAAGTTCTTCGACGATGCGGTCGCGGTCCCATGTGACCTTCAGCCCAAACTCCAGCTTGTTGGCCATTTGCTTGAGCACGTCTTTTAGTGACGGATAAATGCTTTTGAGCACCTCGCGGATGTCATCGTCCGTGCGGAAGACGGTGCCGAAGCTCATGGGGATGATCGTGTTCGACTTCATCACGGTTTCGATCACATGCTCGTGGGCTAGCGCGTTCTCACGCGTGGGATCGAAGATGAAGACCGGCGTCTTGCTCACAACTGCGGCAACGTCGCCGTGATGGACGGAATATACGCTCTCGCCCAGACCGCCAATGCCGATCTTGCCGAAGCCGACGTTGTCGCGGGCTTCGATAACTCCGTAAACATATCGGCCCTCTTGCTGCTGCGATGGCGGCTGTCCGTTAGATTGCCCGAGTGCGGGAGTGTCGACCGGCTCCAGGCTGTGGACTTCCTTCCTCGTCGCTTCTTTCTTCGGCCGTGCGGGCACCGTGCCCGCCTTCTTCTTCGTTGTTTTGGAGGGGCTCATACTCTTCTCTCAAAAGTTTGTCGATCGTCGTAAAGAACTCTTCAATGTCGATAGGCTTGTAGAGGATGGCAATGCCATCTTGCCGCGCCTGGTCTGCAGTCTCTTTGCTTGCGTATCCAGTGAGGATCGCCGCTTTGGTGCTTGGCCGCTTTCGTTGTCCGTACTCGATGACTTCAAAGCCAGTGTGTTCCAGCTCCAACGAATAGTCGCAAAGCAGCAGATCGAAATCTCGACGATTCAACGCCTGAATCGCCTCCACGGATGAGATCGCGGTTTCAACGTCGTATCCTTTGCGCGACAAGATCAGACCGTAGGTCGTTAGCACGGCGCGCTCGTCGTCGACCACGAGAATGGAATGTTTCTTGTCGGTTGACACTTTCATCTCGCTGCAGGCAGTTCGATCTTGAACACCGTGCCCTTGTCTACCTTGCTCTTTACTGAAATCTTACCGCCGTGATTGCCTACGATGCCGCGGACGATCCACAGTCCGAGGCCAGTACCTTTCTCGCCTTTCGTGGTCACGAAGGGCTCGAAGATGGTCTTTCTTAATTCTGAAGGAATTCCGCTTCCGGTATCTGCAACCAAAAGCCGAATGCTGCCGAGAGGGTATTCCTTACTGTGGCGCACATGACGAGTGCGCAATTGCAGTCTGCCACCGTCGGCCATGCTGTCTTTGGCGTTGATTACCAGGTTCGAAAGCACCTGGCGCAACTGGTCGGCCGCAACCACCGCGTCGGGCAGGTCGCGCAGCTTGGTCTTGATTTCGATATTGCTGCGCTGCAGCTGCCGATTCAGCAGCAGGATGGTGTCTTCCACCAGGGTATTGATGTTTACCGGTTTTACCTGCTCATTGTTCCGATACAGGCCAAGCATCTGCCGCACGATGCGGGCTACGCGCTCAGTTTCCGACTTCAGGATGTCATAGACCGGGAGTGCGTCGGCCTTCACTGAGTCGGATAGCAGATAAATCGCGTTTTTAATCGCCTCCATGGGATTGTTCACCTCATGGGCGATAGTGGCGGCTAAGCGTCCGGCGGCAGCAAACTTTTCGATCTCCAGCATGCGCCGCTCGACCTTCAACTGTTCAACGCGGCGAAGGGCGGTCAAATCGCGTAGAACGGTAACCGTGAAGGCCACCTGCCCACGCTCGTCGTAGATCTTGCCGGAGCGAGTATCGTACTCGATTTCCTGCTTCGTATTTGGATCGCTCAGCTTCAGGATGCCACTCTCTTTGTCCGCAAACCCAAAAGTGAAGGCTGTTACATATGCGTCAAGTTGCGCCTGATTTTTGACGCGAACGGTGTCAGAGAGGGTTTCCTTCTCGCTAAGACCGAACAGGTTTTGCGCCAGAGGATCGAGTAGCACGATTTTTGCCGATCCATCGCATACCACAATGGGATCGCCAACGCTCTCGATGATTACGTTCAAGCGATCGCGATCCTGGCGGACGACTTCTTCCGCTGCGCGCAACTTTTCGTAGTTGGTACGCAACTCCTGATCGGCGCGACGCAGGTCGGTGACGTCGCGCATCACGGTAACCATTCCCAGGGGCATGCCGTCGCGAGTGAAGGTGGGCGTGCAGACAGCCTCAAAGAGCATCTCCTCGCCTTCGATCGCATCGATCAGGGTTAGATCGCGTGAAGCCTCGACTCCGGAAACCGCGACGGACGACAAGGCCGCGGAGAAGAGCAGGTTATTCATTTCCACGGCGCGAGCCAGACCTTCGGTGAGCCCCTCTGCCACACTACTGTCAGGAACTTTGAAGAATCGTTCGGCGGCCCGGTTCTGAACGATTACGCGGTAGTGATTGTCGGTGAGGATGACCGGGTCACTCATCGATTGCATGACAGTCTGGAGCTGGGCGATGGTTACGTCCATGTCCGTCATGCGGTTGTAATAGTGCTCGACCTTGAATAAGCGTGAGAGATAGCGGTTGGCCATCTCAATCAGGTTGTTAAGCGAGATGAGTTCCGGTGTTGCCTTGGACGGAAGTTCAACTGACACTAACGCCGCGTAGGCCCGCATATTACAAGTACCGCAGACCTGACTCTCGAGACTCATTTTGCGGCGGCGCAGGTGATTGTCGACGGCCAGGCACTCGGCGCGTCTCTCGCGCTCGGCCTCCCAGCAGACGCTGGTGTTGCTGTACAGGATGGGATGACAGTAGAGCGAGCGGTGGTGCAGCGAAGAGTCTCTTACCACGCTGGGACGCTGCGAATGCAACACGTCCACTACCGGATTTTCGGCTGCGAAGAGCGAACTGCGAAACCGGTCCAGGTAGTTCTTGGAGCAATTCAATGAAGCCGAGGGGAGAACTTCGCCGGTTTCAAAATCGACCGCAACGATGAACGTCCTCTGAAAGCCAAGGCCAACGATCTCCTCCAGCAGGATCGGATAAACCTCCTCGGAGCGCTCCGCCTGAAGCAGACGTAAGGCCGCCGGAGCGCCGCGTGAGACGCGCAACCGTTTTTTAACTGGTTCCGGCTTCTGCAGACGAAGTTCAGGCGTTGCCATTAGGACCCCTACAGGCGTGTGGGCTTACCGCCGACCTCCGCCTTTTCTGGGCCTGCGAGGCCGTGGAACCGGTGCGGGTTCCTCACCCTCTGCGCGCGGTCCGCCTTCCTCCCCGCCTGTGAGCTTCGGACGGCTAATCGTGGGCATCAATCCGACTGCGTCAGCGTACCGCAGGTAGGTCTCGATAGACGCGACCACAACGCGAGCTTCTACCGTGATCAGATCAATACCGACCAGGGAAATACGCACCCACGCGTCTATGACCATGCCTTTGTCGAGAACGCGATCAAGAACATCAATCAGGCTTGATCCGCCGGATACTCTCTCAACAGCCATCTTGGCCCCTCCTCAATCTCTTCACTTGTGCTTCTTTCATGCCTGCTTCTTTCGTGACCCCGGTTTAGGCCGCGTGAGCGGCGGAGTGGCCGAGCGACGGGGCTTTCCCCCAAGGACGGAAGCGACGCTGCGGCTTTGCGTCGATGCAGACAGACTGCGCGTTCTTGTTTCTGTCACTTGACGCGTAAGGTTCGGATCAAACTTCCACCAGTTCATTCCGATCTGCTCAGCCTTGTCTACCGAGCAAATGAGCAGTCGGATGCGAATGGTCAACAGTTCGACGTTGGCTAAGGAAACGCGAATATCGCCCGCGATTACCAGGCCCTTGTCAAGGATTCGATCCAGGATGTCTATTAGGTTTGTGGTGCCGGCTACTGTCGGTACGCGTTCCATCCGTCGAGTTCTCTCTCTACACCCCGATTACGCCTAAAAACACGGCCTGCTCACTGTACAGAAAACAGCACCATTCAGCCAAGGCTGCGAACCCTTGTAGCCAAAATAAATCAGCGGAAACGACACCAGAACGGGTGCGGGGGAAGCATCCGCAGGGGAGTGCTGGACAGATTTGATTACTTTGATGCGATTTGTAAGAAACAGAGTTGCTTTTGGGCGGCTTCTGAGCTCGGTTCGGGAATCCGTCTTACTGTCCTCGAGGGATGCAATAGGGTTAACAGTAAATTACGAGTAAGCCTGAATTCTTGCTCTGGCGCAATTTGGCACAAGTTTCGGATGAGCTAGAACCCGGCACGGAGTACCGGGGTTCACGCCTCATCCACGCCACAAGACCGGAGCGCAAACTTCGTCGCTTTCCTACGGACTCAGGAACGATCTCTGCAATCGGTTCGCTTATTGCCCGCGCGGCGAGTTTGCCGCAGCTACATCAGTCCCGATCGCATCACCTGAGAGCACGAGTTCCACACGGCGATTGCGCTGGCGGCCTTCCGGTGTGTCATTGCTGGCGATAGGCTGCATCTTTCCGAAGCCTCGTGCCGTTACGGCCGCTGCAGCGACACCCTGATTCACGAAGTAGTCACGTACAGCTTCTGCGCGCTGTTCGGAAAGGCGCTGATTGTAGTCGTCGGTTCCGACGGAGTCGGTGTGTCCCTCGATCGCGACCTTCAAGCTCGAATAAGCCAGTAGGATGCCCGAAACCTTGGCCAGTCGCTCGCGGGCTTCCGGCTTCAGTTCGTACTTGCCAGTCTGGAAGAGAACGTCACCCATGTTGGCGATCAGACCGCGTGCAGTGTCGTGCGTCTCAAGCACAGCATTGAGTTGCTGCAACAAACGCGCGCGAAGATCCGCTTTGTCCTTTTCAGCCTGTTGTCGCAGACGGTCTGCTTCCTCCGCGGCAGCGCGGGCCTTGTCGGCTTCCTGCGCCAGCTGCTGCTGTTGCGCCAGTGCGGCCTGACGGGCGGCGTCTGCTTCTGCCTTTGCTTGTTCAGCCTGAGCCTTGGCCTGTTGCGCCTGTTGCGCGGCTAACTCAGCTTCCTTACGCATGCGCTCGGCTTCGCCGCGCGCGGCTTCTGCTCTGGCGCGATCTTCTTCAGCCTGAGCGCGGCGCTGTGCTTCTGCGGCTGCCTGAGCGCGGGCCTGAGCTTCGCGCTGCGAAGCTTCAAGCGACAGACGCTCTTCTTCCTGTTTCTTCAGCGACATTACGCGAGCGTCCTCAGCGGTCTGAGCGGCGTCGCGGGCGAAGGTTGCAACCTGTGATTTCTGCTTGTTGCGATATGCGGTTTCGGCGTTGGATAGCGATTTCTCAGCATTGGCCAGAGCGCTGGCAGCGTATTTGTCAGCATTGGCATTGCGAGCTATGCGCACTGCATTGCGTGCTTCAAACAAGCTCAGCGGAGTCCGCGGATCGATTCCGAAAATCGCATTTTCAATGCGCGCGTTCGTTGACCTGTACGCGTCACGTCCCAACAGCTGGTAACTGAACTGGATCTGTTGCTCCATTCCGGCAGTGTCGGAACGCAGCACGTTTTCAGAGACAACGAGGCTTCCCGGCTGCGTTACTGCAAAGTACGGCTCGGCCGTAACCACCAACCCGAAGGTCTGCAATTCCGTGGTCGCCTTTATCGCTGTCTGGCCGTGATCGAGAACCAGCTCGCCCAAGTTTACGGCACGACCCTGCGGGCTGATCGCCCATAACACGTAGGTCAGATACTCCATTCCGAACTTGTTGGCGGGTTCCAGGCCAGCCATCCTGAGCTCCACTTCCACACGTCCGCTCTTGCTTTTTACTTGCGCTTCGCCGCCGGCCGAGGGCATGAGCTGCGTGCCCTGCATGTTGACCTTCGACGAGGAGGAATTGCGATAGTTGATCGCCTTCATCTGGTGTGAAACAGAAGCCATGCCGGCTTGTGAAGACGCGGTCTGAGCGGCAGCCGTAAGGCTGAGAGAAGCTGCGAGGGCAAGATGAACGAGTGGTTTCATGGACCTCTCCGAATGGCGCATTCTGGGGGAGGACAGAGAATCGCCTAAAGGATGTTATGCAGCATGCGTGCCGACGAGAACGTCACTCAGGTACTAGAACGCTTGGGCATTGCCAATGCAGGTGCTTGTCTGCATTGAAGTTAACCGATGGCCGGGAACGTGCCCACAGTGGAATGTCGAAAATGGGCTTGGAACAACAAAGGCTTGGAGCTTTCGCTCAGGGTGATCTGAATCACATTGACTTTCCCGAAACCAGCGGAAAATTGATGAAAAGCCGTGGCATCGATTGCACATAAATCTGTCCCATCGACGTATGAGCTGAAGCAAGGTCTAAGCCATCACGAGGCAGCCGAGCGACTGTCACGGGATGGCTTTAACGAGTTGCCATCGGCCAAGCGGAGGGGACTGTTAGCGCTCGCCCTCGACGTTGTCCGTGAGCCTATGCTGCTGCTGCTCGTGTGCACAGGCGTGATCTATCTCCTGTTGGGCGATCCTCAAGAGGCGGCGGCGTTAGTAATTGCAATTCTCGTCATTGTCGTCATCTCTATTTATCAACAACACAAAACTGAGCGCGCCCTCGAAGCATTAAGGGATCTGTCCTCTCCGAGGGCACTTGTGATTCGAGACGGTGAACGAAAACGTATTCCCGGTCGTGAAGTCGTGCGAGGCGACTTGATTGTGCTTCAGGAAGGGGACCGTGTTCCTGCGGATGGGATGGTTCTTGAATGCCGCAACTTGTTCGTAGATGAATCCCTCCTCACCGGGGAGTCTGTCGCAGTGCTCAAGAATCCCGTTTCTTGCGATGCCGCGATGTCACCTCTCGGCGGAGACAATGCGCCGTTTGTATTTTCCGGGACTTTAGTCGTTCAGGGTCGCGGCACAGCAGTAGTCAAAGCGACAGGGCCTCGTACCGAATTAGGAAAGATTGGGCATTCCCTGACAAGCTTGCAACCCGAAAGCACTCCACTCGAACGGGAGACGCGGAGAGCGGTTTCGATTCTGGCAATTGCGGGAATTGCATCATGCGTGACTGTGGCTGCGGTTTATGGCTACATGCAGGCAAGTTGGTTACGGGGAGCTCTTGCCGGGCTGACATTAGCGATCTCAATGATTCCAGAAGAATTTCCTGTTGTGCTCACAATCTTTTTGGCTCTTGGGGCA
>Ga0126378_10000667_pt1 | contig 25196 bp, 16 predicted proteins | sample PanSoiMetPlot_23_FD_92587 | JGI IMG/M metagenome (GOLD analysis project Ga0126378, IMG submission 92587) | Tropical forest soil microbial communities from Panama - MetaG Plot_23 | ecosystem: Environmental > Terrestrial > Soil > Tropical forest > Bulk soil | place: Panama | collected 2016-02-17
AAGTAGCTGCTCTGCTTACGGAGCGGGCCCAATTACGAAGCTGTCCGGCGGGGCAGGTCGCTGCCGTACCAGGTCTCGATCAGCCAGCGCGAGATCGACAGTGACGGCGGCATCAGCCGATCGCCGGCGAGCAATGCCTTTCGCAGGTCCTCGCGGCTGAACCAGTTCGCCTCGGCGATCTCCTCGTCGTCCACGGTGATCTCGGTGGTGGTCGCTTTGGCTCGGAATCCGAGCATCAGGTTGTGCGGCATCGGCCACGGCTGGCTGCCCGCGTAGGTGACGGCCGACACGACGACGCCGGTCTCCTCGTGTACCTCGCGCGCGACGGCTTGTTCGGCCGACTCGCCAGGCTCGACGAACCCGGCGAGCACCGAGACACGGCGCGCCGGCCATTGGGCGTTCCTGGCCAGCAGGCATCTGTCATCGGGATCGGTAACCAGCATGATGACGGCCGGGTCGCAGCGCGGGAAGTGCTCGCTGCCGTCGACCGTGCAGCGCCGGGAGTGCCCGGCCAGTTCCGGCTTGGTCGGCGCACCGCAACGCGAGCAGAATCCCGCGACGCCGTGCCAGTTGGCCAGAGCCACGGCGTGGGTCATGAGCCCGGCATCGCGGTCGGTGAGCAGCGTTCCGGCCTCCCGCAGGCCCGCTCGCTGCAGGCTCGGCTCCTCCCGGTCGGCGGCGATTGGTCCGCCCACCCCGAAATAGGCCACGCCATCGGAATCGACTCCGAGCAGGAACCTTGTTCCTTCCGGAGCCTTGTCAGGCGAGACGAACACGAGTTCCGCCGCCCCGTCGCTGATCCTGGCGAGCGCCCGGCCATCCTCGATCACCAGCACCCGCGTACCCGGATCTGACCAGGCCTTCGCTAGCCACTCCTCGTCACTGCGCAGAGCTGTCGACCGCTCGATTTCGTGCCTTGTCAGCGCGATCGGCCCGGAAACCGAAATGAGGGAGCCTGCCACGGCCTCAGAATACGGTCTGCAGGCCGTCCAGCGGCCGGATGACCAGAGCGCTTCCGCGGCCGTGGGATTCGAGGTTGTCCCTGGAGGGGACCATCCCAGGGGGCCATGTGAGCATGTACCCCATCTAACCGAGCCCCCCGCTCGGGAGCTGTGCGCCGTGCGAGGGGAGGTTAACCGTTGCTTGGCCTGACCAGTCTCACCCTGATCATCGCGCTGGCCGGACTGGCTGCGGTCCTGCTCGGCGTTGTTCTGGTGAGCTGGCCACGGCTGGCCGGCTCCCGGGCGCGGCACGTTGCGCTGCGCCTGATCGTGCTGTGCTCCCTGGACGCGATCGTCCTGCTGCTCGCCTTCGTGACCGTGAACCGGGCGAACCTCTTTTACTCATCCTGGTCCGATCTGTTCGGCCGCTACACAGGGGTCGGCACTGTGGTGAAGCTGACAGTTCCGCAGGGCTCAGAAGGCTCATCGCCACTGGTGTCGGTACGGGCCTCGCGGCCGATCAGGCTGCCCGGCCTGGCGAAGCCTGCCGGAAGCCTGCAGACCGTACAGATCAGGGGACAGCTGTCCGGGCTGACCATTCCCGGGCACGTCTATCTCCCTCCCGGCTATCAGCGCGACGCGCGGGCTCGCCGGCGCTACCCGGTCATCGTGGCGATATCCGGGCCGCCTGGGTCGACGAACATCAACAGCTCGCCGTTCGGGGCAGAAAGCCTAGCTGCCACCGTCGCGACCCAGATCGTGGCGGGCAGACTCGAACCACTGATTCTGGTGACGCTGCCAGTCGGCCTCAGGTCGGATCCGGGCTGCCTGGACGTGCCGGCCGGACCGCAGGCGGCACTCTTTTTCGCGCAGGATCTGCCTGTGGCAATCGGCTCGCAGTTCCCGGCAAGCTCTCACGGCAGTGGCTGGGCGCTGCTCGGCGATGCCAGCGGCGGGTACTGCGCGCTGCAACTCGCGCTGACGAATGCCGCGACATTCGCCGCGGTCGCCGTGCCGCCGAGTGGTTACCAGGTACCCCCCGGTCCGCGCCGTTCGGCTGCCTGGGGTGGCAGTCGGCAGCTCAGAACCCAGGACAACCTCGCCTGGCTGCTCAGGCATCAGCCCATGCAGCCGATTTCGCTGCTGATGTTCGGGCCAGGGTCGGCGGGCGTGTTCGGCACGCATGCCCGCGCTCCCATGCGGGTGACATCGGCCTCGCTGGCGACCGGACCTTGGCCGCTCGCGCCAGTCATCGACTGGCTCGGCAGGAAGCTGAGCGCGGGCCGGGGTCATGTCTAGCCCCCTCGGACTGACAGGCGCGCCGTTCGCCTGGATCGTTGGCTGCGCCGCGGTAGCCTCGATCGGAATGGCGGTCTGGCTCTGGCCGAGGCTTGCCCGCCAGGGCGTCGTTCAGATCGCGGGCCGTCTCGGGTTGATCATCGTTAGCCAAGTGCTCGTCGCTGCCGCGGTTCTGACGGCCATCAATGACTCGCTCTACTTCTTCAGCTCGTGGTACGCCATTGCCGGAACCGCGTCATCGCCGCAGGCTGCCCTTCCGCCCGTGACAGCTGGAAGTACAGCGATCGCACATCCCGTTGTCATCACGGGAAGCAGCATCGGGACAACGTTCCGCAGCGGTCGGGCGCTGCCTGAGGAATACCTCGGCGGCGCGCCGTCCCAGCCCGCAATCGCCGAAGCCGCGCGCCTGCCTTCTCATGCTCGAAGAGTGCTGCAGCCAAGCCGGGCACTCCGAGCGGCTGCCAGATCCGGCGCCGTCCTCCGGGTGACGATCCGCGGGCAGTACTCGGGCATTGTCGCGCCCAACGACTATGTGTATCTGCCGCCCCAGTATTTCCAGCCCGCCTATGCCGGAACACGGTTCCCCGTGGTGCTGGCCTTCACCGGATATCCGAGTGATCCGCTGGACCTGATGAAGCAGCTCCACCTGCCAGCGATCGCCGCCCGGCTTCAAGCCGCCGGGCGAATCAGGCCCGCGATCTACCTCATGGTGAACCCCTCGGTCGCGCCGCCTCGCGATACAGAGTGCACGAATGTCCCAGCTGGCCTGCAGGTCGCCACCTTCTTTGGCAGGGACGTCCCGCTGGCCGTGGCTCGGACATTCACGATGTCGGACAGGCGGGGATGGGGCAGCATCGGCTACTCGACCGGAGCTACCTGCGCGATGAAGACAGCCATGCTCTATCCGGACCAGTACACCGCGGCCGTCGGCATGTCCGGTTACTACGGCGCAATCAAGGACACGACCACCGGCAGCCTGTACGGCGGCAGCACGGCTTACCAGAACGAGAACAATATGAAGTGGCGGCTCAGGCACTTGCCGGCTCCGCCGGTGTCCGCGCTTGTCACCTCCAGTGCCAGCGGGGAAAGGAACCTCCCGGGGACCCTCGGCTTCTTGCGGCTCATCAGGCCGCCCATGCGCGGCTACTCGCTGATCCTGCCGCGGGGCGGGCATAACTACTACACCTGGCGCCGCGAGCTTCCGCAGTCGCTGAAATGGCTGAGCCGCCAGCTCAGGTCGGCCGCGTCGGCGGCGCCCCCCTGAACAGTTCCTCAGCTCAGCGCGGCGAGTTCGTCGCACAAGTAGGCGGCGGCCTCGGCGCCCTTGAGCAGCAATTTCATGTCGACTCGCTCATTCGGGGCGTGAATGCGGTCCTCGTCGAGTCCGACAGCGATGAATACCAACGGGGCTCCCAGGACGTCGGCCAGGTCGGCCTCGGGCCCGCTGCCGCCCTCCCGGGTAAACAGGACCTCCTGGCCGAACGCCCGTTCCATCGCCCGTCGCCCGGCTGCGACCGCCGGTGAGTCGATTGGCGAGAACGATGGCCGAACCCCCGGGCCATCTACCGTGACGACAACATCCAGGCCCGGCGTTTTGTGTTGGGCCACGAAATCACGGAGCTTGCCGACCACCTCAGCCGGGTCCTGGCGGGCGACCAGCCGGAATGAGAGCTTGGCGTGTGCCTCGCGGGGCACGATCGTCTTGCCGCCCGGACCGGTATGACCGCCCCACATGCCGTTGATCTCGGCGGTCGGGCGGGCCCAGAGCCGCTCGATTGTGGTGAAGCCCGCTTCCCCGTGCGCTGCTCCGCTGTTGCCGGCCGTGGCCAGCCAGGCCTTCTCGTCGAACGGCAGCCTGGCGAACAACTCTCGCTCCGATTGCGTAAGTTCGGCCACCTTGTCGTAGAACCCAGCCAGCATGACCCTGCCATCGGCGTCGTGCAGCGCGGCGAGCAGGCCGGCCAGAGCGTGCAGCGGGTTGGGCACCGCGCCGCCGAAGGAGCCCGAGTGCAGGTCGCGCTCGGGACCGTAGACGTCAATCTGCGCTTCGATCACGCCGCGCATGCCCGTACACATTGACGGCACGTCGGCGTCCCACATGGTGGTGTCGGACACGATGATGACGTCGCAGGTCAGCCGGTCGCGCTCGCGCGAGAGCAGGTCAGCGAAATGCTTCGAGCCAGACTCCTCCTCGCCCTCGATGAGCAGTTTGAGCGTGACGGGCGGCGCGGCCGCGTCGTGCGCGGCCAGCCAGGCGCTAAGGCCGAGCGCATGGAACAGGACCTGGCCCTTGTCATCGGATGCGCCCCGGGCCAGAATCTGGCCGTCTCGCTCGGCTGGCTCGAATGGCGGCGAGTCCCACTCCTCGAGCGGTTCAACCGGCTGGACGTCGTGGTGGCCGTAGACGAGCACGGTCGGGGCTTGCGGGTTGGATGCCGTCCACTGGGCGAACACCGCAGGCAGGCCCTGGCTGTCGGGCGTGCCGGTCTCCCAGACCTCGGCTGTCTCGAACCCGGTCTGGCTGAGGTGATCGGCTAGCCACTGCGCAGACCGCCGGACGTCGCCGCTGCGTGCCGGGTCCGCCGAGATTGACGGGATCGTCAGCCATTGCTTCAGGGCGGCGAAGAACTCGCCAGCGTGCGCGTCGATGTAGTCGCGGACGGCGGTGTCCATGCGTCTGTCACCTCACGGTCGGTGTGGCGCCGGCAATGATCCAGATAGGCACTCTAGACCCCGTGCGTGGCTGGCCGCCGCCGGCTGTCCCCCAGGGTGTCAGACTGGCGCAATGTCCACCGAGCTGAATGACCTGCTCGCCATCATGCCGTTCGCCGGCGAACTCGGCATGACCCTCGATGAGGCCAGCCCTGACCGGGTGGTTGCCCTGCTTCAGTGGGCGCCTCGATTGTGCACGTCCGCCGGGGTCTTTCACGGCGGCGTCCTGATGTCGCTCGCGGACACGGCGGGCGCGCTGGTCGCGTTCCTCGGGCTGGAACAGGGACAGACGACTGCGACAATCACGTCGACCACGCAGATGTTCAGGCCGGTGAGCGCAGGCACCTTGCGTGCTGTGGCCGTGCCCCTCAACCGGGGCCGGACGACAGCCACGGTCCAGACCAGCCTCTACGACGACGCGGACCACCTGGTCGCCCAGACCACCCAGATCCAGGCCATCCGCCAGCCAGCCACTTGACCGCCCGCCTTCGCCGGGTCCGTCTCGCGTGTCGATGCCCTCGCTGTAGTGCGTGGCCCCGGCGCGCTTACGAGCCGTCCGACGGGATGTCCTCTATCAGGGCAGCCAGGCCCGCAGTGTCGAGCAGGTCGGCCGGACGGACGGTGAGGTCCTCACGCACGTAGTAGAACGTGGCTCGCACTTGCTCAACCGGCACGCGCGCCAGGGCCGCCCAGGCCAGCCGGTACGCCGCTAGCTGCACGGCAACCGCGCGCTCCTCCCGGCCCGGGCGCGGCGGCCGCCCGGTCTTCCAGTCCACTATGTCGAACCCGCCGCGAGAGTCGTCGGCGAAGATGGCGTCGATCCGGCCCCGGACCAGTCGGTCACCGACTCTGGTCTCGAACGGCAGCTCAACCTCGGCCGGCCAGCGCTGGCCCCACTCTCCCGCCTCGAACCTGGACTTCAGCTCGGCCAGGTCGGCGTCGTCGGCAACCAGGTCCGCGTCGACTGCCCCGGCCAGATCGTCCACGTCGATCAGCCGCATCTGGCCGAATCGTTCCTCGAGCCAGCGGTGAAACGCTGTGCCTCGCTCCGCCCGCGGCGCGGGCCCGTGCGGCATCGGCCGCCTGATCTGAGCAGCCAGCAGCGCCGGGTCCTTGGCCATCGTGACGAGGGCCGAGACGCCGAACCGGCGCGGAAGCTCGACAGGGATCGGGCCGTCGGCCCAGCGTCTGGACCGCTCGGCGAGCAGAAGCTCGGCGTCGGCGGACCAGCCGACGACCAGATCCGCGTACCGGGCGGGCACTGCGCCGGCGCCTGCCGGGGCGGGGTCGGCGAGGCCAGGCGCCGCAGCGGCAGCGCGCACCATGTCACCGGCCTCGGTGATCGCGTCGTACCTGGCGCCGGCCGATGGCTCGGGCCAGGCCGCGGTGAGCGGCTCTGCCAGCGCCGGGTTCTCCGCATCGTCTTCGGGCGCGTCCGCCCAGGCTGTGACCAGGCCCGCACCCTTTCGGCAGCTCTCTGCCACCTCCTGCAGGAACGCAGAGGGTCCCAGCGGGCTCTTGCCCGCGCCCCACCAGTACCCTGAGCAGCCAAGCCAGTAAGCGGCCCTGGTGACAGCCACGTAGGCAAGCCTTCGTTCCTCGGCGAGGTTGCGGTCCGCGCAGGCCTGGCCGAACGCGGCCAGCGAGTCAGGGTCGAGTCCCGCCAGCCGCGGCAGGTCGGCTTCATCGCCTCGCAGCCAGAATGGCAGCAGCCGGGGGTTGTCCGTCCACCTGGTCGTCAGCCGCGGCCTGGCCGGAAAGTTCTGCGCCCTGGTCCCTGCTGCCAGCCCGGGCACGACGACCGCCGACCACTGCAGCCCCTTCGCGGAGTGCACGGTCGCCAGCTTGACCGCGTCGGTGTCGCTGACCTGGCCAGCCTCGAGCCCGAATTCCTCGGTCTCGGCCGCGCTCAGGTAGGCGAGGAACGCGCCGAGCGTCGGCTCCTGGGCGTCTCCGGCGAACGCGGCCGTTGCGTCGGCGAACGCATCGAGATCAGCCCGCGCGACCGCCGGACTGCGTCCCGGCCGGGCCGCGACCTCGACGTCAAGGCCGAGCGCGCGCTCGACCTCGGTGACCAGTTCGGGCAGGGGCCGGCCGGCATGGCGGCGCAGCGCGCGCAACTCCTTGCCCAGCGCAACCAGGCGCTGACAGCCCTCGGGCGAATACGCTGCCGGGTCACCAAGATCGTCGAGCGCCTCCACGAGGCTGCCGGCCTCGGCGGTGAAATCAGCCACGGCCCGGGTCAAGTGATCTTCAGCCGCAACCGGACCTTCTGGCGCATCGCCGTTTGCCGCGCCGGCCTGGTCCCGGGCTAGCTCGCGAGCCCTGCCACCGAGTGCGACGAGGTCCTGCGGGCCGACTCGCCACCGGGGTGATGTGAGCGTCCTGATCAGCGAGTCGGAGGCTGCAGGGCTGTGCAGCACTCGCAGCGTGGCCACTATGTCAGCGACCTCCGGGACTGTCAGCAGGCCGCCGAGCCCCACCACCTCGACCGGGATGCCCTCGGCCTCCAGCGCGGTCCGCAGCGGGCTGAACTGACTGCGCTTCCTGCACAGCACCGCGATGTCAGACGGCCGGACGCCGTCCCGGCGCCCGTCCGGCCACGGCTGCCCGTCAGGCGCGAACCCGCGCGGCAGCCGCAGCAGCCCGCCGACCTGCTCGGCGACCCATCGTGCCTCGTCGCCGCTGGTCTCGAGCAGCGCGCAGACCACCGCTCCGCGCTCGGCCCGCGCGGGCGGCGCTATGAGCCTGGGCACCTCGGGGGCTTCCCGCCGCAGATCGTGCTGGATCGCCGCTGCGACGTCCAGCACCCTGCCGGTGTTCCTGAAACTGGTCGACAGCAGCCTGACCTCGGCGCGCTCGGGCGAGGCGTCCGAGGCTGGCGGGAACTGGTCCGCGAACCGCAGCATGTTGCCGGCGCTCGCCCCGCGCCAGCCATAGATCGACTGGCACGGATCACCTACAGCGGTGACGGGATGACCGCCGCCGAACAGCGCCCGCATCAGCTCAAGCTGGGCATGGCTCGTGTCCTGGAATTCATCAAGCAGCACAACCTGATACCTGGCCCGTTCGGAGGCCCCGACCTCGGGATGCGCGATTGCGATACGGGCCGCAAGCGCCATCTGATCGCCATAGTCGATGACCTCGCGCTCTGCCTTCGCAGCCGCGTAGGCGCGGACCAGCGGAACCAGTTGCTCGCGGACTCGCTGGCATTTCATCGTCATCTCGGCCTGCCGGCGCCTGTCGAGCGGGACCTCGGCGAGGCGCCGCCGCAGCCATTCGCCCGCTGCCAGGACGTCCTGCGGACCCCGCAGGTGCTCGGCGAGCTCGCCTGCCAGTTCGACCACTGCGGCCGTGACAGTCACCGGGGCCCAGTCGACCGCGTCCATCGGCCCGTCGTATCCGGCCACGACCCTGGCCGCGAGCTGCCAGGCGACGGCAGGTGTGATCAGCCGCATGGTCGGCTCGAGCGCTTCGCGCAACGCGTGATCGGCGATCAGCCGCCCGGCATAGGAGTGATACGTCGCGATAACGGGATCACCGGTCAGGTCGGCCTCGCCGGGCCAGTCCTCGCCGGGGTTGCTTCGGTCCGGCCGGCCAAGCCGGCCAGACCGAACTGCCGTGCTCGACACCAGCCCCACCCGCCGCAATCCGTCAAGGCGCGACCTGACGCGCCCGGCGAGTTCGGCCGCTGCCTTCCTGGTGAAGGTCAGCCCGAGCACGCGTTCTGGCCGTACATACCGGTTCGTGACCAGCCAGACCAGGCGCGCGGCCATGGTCTCGCTCTTGCCGGAGCCGGCCCCGGCGATTACCGCCATCGGCGCTAGCGGCGCGCTGACGACGGCGGATTGCTCGGGCGTGGGCTCGTCAATGCCGAGCAGCCGCGCGAGCTGCGCCGGGCTGAACCTGGGCGGCGGCAGCGGGTCCGCGCCGTCTGCCGGCGGCTCGTCGTCCCAGAGAGCAAGCTGGCTCATGGTGTCACCTGGCCGCCGCGCTCGTCGACCGGGCAGCTTGTCGCGGCTGGGCAGGTGCGGCAGCGGTCATTAACGCTCGCCTTGAACTGGGGTCCGGCCATCGCCGCCGCGGCCTCCTTGACCAGCGTCTGCGCCCAGCCAGGATCCGGGTCGTCGGCCAGCGCGCGCTGGCCCTGCACGACAGCGGCCGTCTTGCTCGCGGCCTTGCCGAGGTGAACGAGCTCGGCGCCGCCAGGCTCGGTGGCGCCAAAATCGACGAAGGCACCGAGCAGCACGGCTAGCTGATAGACGCCGAGCTGCGGGTTGCGGTCCATATCGGCAGCGGAGGGCTTGGACGAGCCGGTCTTGAGATCGACGACCACGGCCTTGCCGTCCGCGTCGCGTTCCAGCCGGTCAACCTGGCCGGCGATCAGGACATCATCGATCCTGACCTGCAGTTTCTGCTCGACGGCGACCAGCTCGCGGCGGTTGGCGCGGTGCCAGTCGACGAACCTGGCGACCATCTGGCTCGCGGTCTCGCGCTGCCTGGAGCTGTACCAAGCGCTGCCGAAATCAAGCTGGTTCCAGATCTCGTCGATCCGCGCTGCGATATCGGCCTGATCGGCGCCCTCAGCCACGAGGGCAGCGGCCGCGTGGATGACGGTCCCGAGATGGCCAGCCACCGAGGGCGGGCTCGCGCCAACGGCGGATTCGATCAGCCAGCGCAACCCGCACGTGATGAATTTGTCGACTTGCGACGGCGACACCCGTACCTCGCCCTCGCTGATCGGCCCCGAACCTGACCACTGCGTCAGGGCGTACCAATGGTCGGGGCTCGCGCCGGGCACGTCGGCGGCGGCGAGCCTCGCGAGCTGGGCCGCTGCCGCCTGCCGGACCGGTCGCGGCAGTCCGCGGTCGGCGGCGGCCCGGCGCAGATCGGCGGTCAGGGCAGGCAGGGCCAGCCAGCGCGTGCCGACTCCCGTGACGTCCTCGATCGCGATCCCGTCCCCGGCCAGCTCGGCGAGGAATCGGGACGGGCGCTCGTCGCTGTCTTCGCCGCCGACGGCGGTCACGACCACCGATCGCCGCGCGCGGGTAACTGCGACATAGAACAGTCGCCGCTCCTCGTCCAGCAGCTTCGAAGTGAGCGCGGCCGCTGCCGCGTCCGAGGCGGCACTGCGGCGGGCAACCGGGTCGACGTCAAGGCCACGGTCGGCGGCTTCGACAAGCTCGTCCATCCCGAGCAGGGACCCGCGCAGCCGCATGTCGGGCCAGAAGCCCTCCTGAACTCCGGCGACCACAACGAGATCCCATTCCAGGCCCTTGGCCCGGTGCGCGGTGCAGATGGTGACAACCTCGCCCGGCTGGGCTCGTTGAGCCAGCGTGTCGCCGGCGATCTCCTGTCCGGTCAGGCTGTCGAGGAAGAACGCCATCGACCCAGCCGGCAGCCGCGAGTCGAACCGTGCAGCGGCGTCGAACAGCGCAAGCACCGCATCGAGGTCAGCGTCAGCTGTCGCACCGCGGGTGCCGCCGGCGGCGCTGGCGGCGTGCCACTTGCTCGCGAGACCGCTGGCATCCCAGACCGCCCAGAGCACCTCCTGCGCGGTGCCTGCCGCCGCCGCTGTTCGCGCCACGTTCAGCAGGTCTGCGACTTGCCGCGCGGCCGCCAGCGCTTCACCGGCCGCAATCAGCGCTTGGCCGGGCCGCCAGCCGGCCTCCGACAGGAGCCGGGGATCCATGAGCGACGCCGCGAGCGGCCCCGGATCTGTTGCTCGATCTTGCGCAGCGGCATTCGCCGGATCGCGCTGGCGGAGCAAGCGGAGCAAGCGGCGCAGGCCGAGCGCGTCGGTGCCGCCGAGCGGCCCGGTGAGCAGATCCGCCGCAACCTCCTCGGTCAGCGATTGTGGCTCGATCGCGCATCCGATCAGGCGCAGCAACGGGGCTGTGCCAGGTTCGTCGGCCAGCGGCAGCTCGTCTCCCGCGACGGCGATCGGAACGCCTGCGCTGGACAATGCGCGCTGCAGGGCGGGAACCTGCCGCACCGCCGACCGGACGAGTACGGCCATCGACGACCACGGAACCTCGTCGATCAGGTGCGCGCGGCGCAATATATCGGCGACGAGTGCGGCCTCCTGTCGCTCGCTCGCGGCGATTACGACTCGCGCCGAGCCGAGAGTGGCGGCGTCGGACGGGACCAGCGCCCTGTGATCTTGTTGGGCCCGGACGGCCGGAAGCCTGGCGGCGACGCGGCGCGATGCTGCGAGCAGGACCGGACCGCTGCGCCGGCACGTTCGTAGCGCGATCACTGGTGCCTGCCGGCCGTCGGGTGCGCGGAACCTGACGGGGAAACGACCGATCGCATCAGTGTCCGCCCCGCGGAACGCATAGATCGACTGATCCGGGTCCCCGACGACGATCAGCTCCCGGCCGTCTCCGGCTAGCGCGTGCAGCAACTCTTCTTGCGCGGGGTCGGTGTCCTGGTATTCGTCGACCAGGACTACGTCGTACGCCAGCCGCTCTCGCCGCCTGATCTCGGGCCGGCTGAGCAGCTTGCCGGCGATCCTGACGATCTCCGCGTAGTCATAGGCAGGCACCGGCGCGAGGTCGAAACGCGCAGCGTACCGGGTCAGAAATCCGCCAGCAGCCACCCAGTCGTCACGGTCCAGGTCGCGGCCAAGCCGGGCAAGCTGCGCACCGTCCATCCCGCGCTCGGCGGCGCGGAGCAGGAAATCGCGCAGTTCGGCGGCGAAACCGCGGGTTGCCAGCAACGGGCGCAGCCGCTGCGGCCAGTGCCTGGCCCCGTCGGATGCCTCGCCGCGGAGCATCCGCCTGACTTCCTGCAGCTGCTCGGGCCCTGAGAGCAGGATCGGCGGCTCCTCACCGGCGAGCACGGACTCCCGTCTGACCAGGGCGTAGGCGTAGCTGTGAAAGGTAAGCGCCAGCGGCGCGGTCGTCGTCTGGTTCAGCCGCAGCGTGATCCTGGCACGCAGTTCCTGCGCGGCCTTGCGGCTGAACGTGAGCGCCAGCACGCGGCCGGGATCGAGGCCTCGGCGGGCGATCCGGTCCACCACGGTCTCGACGATGGCGGTCGTCTTGCCGGTTCCCGGCCCGGCCAGCACCAGCAGCGGGCCGCCGGAATGGCCGACGACGTGGGCTTGGGCCTCATCGAGGAATGGCGGCCCGGTTGAAGCAACGGGCCTGCGAACGAGGCGGTATGCGGGCAGCTGCCTATCCATGTCGTACCGATTCCAGCAGAGCGCACCGACACTCCGCTGGAGTCTTAACCAGACCGGCGTGTCTAAGCGCCGCAGCCAATCCCGGACTGCGTCAAACCACCGACCGGCGAGTTGCACAGGCTCGCGAGCCGGACCGGGATCAGCCCGGCTACGACGCGTCTGGCCAGCGCGCCTTACGCATATCCAGTCGTCCCGGCGCGCCATCGGCACCGGACCGCAGCGGAGTTCCCTCCTCGCGGTAGTGACGCAGGGCCTCGCGTTCGTGGCCGGACAAGATGCTGCCATCGGTATGCACAACCCGCCACCACGGCACCCCGCCTCCCCACAACGCCATGACGCGGCCGACTCGTCGCGGTCCGCCCTCGCCGAGGTACTCTGCGACGTCGCCGTACGACATCACGCGCCCTGGCGGGATCGACTCGGCTACGTCAAGAACCCGGCTTGCGAACTCGCCGATCTCGGCTCCAAACCGCCCGGCCTCACGTCGTGTCATCGCCTGAATCAGAAACCTCGGCCTGGGCGGCTCGCCGGGCGGCCGCCGCTGGCCGCCAGGTGTCCCACACGCTCGGTAGCTTCTCGGCTGTCTCCGCTTGCTCTTGGCGTCCAGCCTGAGGCGATGGCCCGGACTGCGACCGCTCCGGCCGTGACCTCCTTTCCCGGCGGAGCTGGGTTGCCAGGTGGGTCATCGGCTGGCGGCGCGGCAGCGGTCCTGTCCCCGGCGGCTCCCAGCTCGGCAGCGGCCCAGAGGAGAGCGTTTCTTGTGGCGAGGAATCGGCCGCGGACAACCCGTCAGACCTCGCACCGGCATGTCCCCCAGCGGAGCTGGGCTCGGCCGACGGCCACGACGGACTCGCACTGGCGGGGTCCGGCTGCGGTGACGGGCCTGCCCTCCAGGCGGCCGACGCCGAGCCGATCGAAGCGTCGCCGACCGGGCTTCCACGCCCAGCCGTCTCGCCAGCGGCTGGGGCGGCCGGGGCGGCCTGTGTCGCGGGAGCGGACGGGGTGGCCGGAGCGGCCGGGGCCGGACGATTTCTGACCAGCGGTTCCCAAACCGACCGCATCACCGGCTCAGACGGCTGGAATGGCACGTTACCGCCAACTTCCGGTTGCACCGATTCCGTGACGGCAGACGAGGCGACTTGCGACTGTGCTGGTGGTGCAGGCACCTCTGCAGCCGCTGGCTCGCCCTCCTGATCTCCCTGGAACCAGCGGCCCTGGTCAGATGTCGTTGGCGCGGTGACCTCATGCCCGCGGGTGAGCCAGTCGCTGCGGAACGCGCGCCATCGGCCGTCGTCGCGCCGCAGGTTCTCCCTGGAAAATCGTGGGCTGGTCAGCGGGTCTTCGTCCCACTTGGCTACGTCCGGCTCTGGCGGCGCGGTGCCCGGCTGGGGCAGCAAGGTCCTGCCCGGCGGTATAACCGCATGCGGGCGGTGATCTGCCCGCGCGGCCGCTGGGCTTTGGAGGTCGGGAACCTGGCCTGCTACAGAGCCAGGCTGAGCGGCCTGGCCTCGCCCTTCTTCGAACACCCAGTCGTCCTGGCTGGAACCTCCCGTAGCACCAGGGGAGGGGGCCTGAGCTTGATGACCAGGCGGTGAGACCGCCTGGCCCGGAAAACTCGCCGTGGAGCCCGGCTGGGCAGGTGTTTGGCCGGGTTGTCCAGCAAGCGAATATCCCGGACCTGGGTATCCCCCACCGGAGACCCCGTAGCCGGGTGGGGATGGCTGACTGTATTGCCCTGATCCGAACGTCGGCTGCGCAAAGGAACCCACCCCAGGCTGAGCCGGCCCGGAGCCGCTCTGTCCGGGCTGCTCCGGCCCCGGCTGCGCTGCCTCGAGCCCATGCTGCCCCGGCTGCACCGCCCCAGGCTGCACCGCCCCGAACCCGGCCTGCCCGGGCTGACCCTGCCCGGGCTGACCCTGCCCGGGCTCAGCTGTCGGGCTGAACTGACCTTGGCCAAACTGGGCAGGCTGCGCCGACGGGCCAAACTGCCCAAGCTGCTGAGTCGGAGCGACCTGCGGCGGCTGACCGACCTGCGACGGCTGGCCCGCCTGCCCAAGCGCACCCTGGCCTGGCTGGCCAAGATAACCCTGCACTGGCAACCCCTGCCCGGGGTGGCCGAGGTAACCCTTGACCGGCACAGCCTGACCAGGGGGATGGGCAGGGTAGATCTGCGTCGGATAGCGAACATCCAGTTCAGACCCAGTGCCACGCACGTTCGCGGGGTCGGGTACGCCTCCGCCGACGACCGCCCCACCCGCGACCGCTCCAGGGGCCTGTCCACCCGCGACCGCGCCCCCTGCCATAGAACCGCCTGCGATCGCGCCGCCTGCGATCGCGCCGCCTGCGATCGCGCCGCCTGCGATCGGACCGCCTGCGATCGGACCGCCTGCGATCGGACCGCCTGCGATCGGACCGCCTGCGATCGGACGGCCCGGGAAGGCCGCCGCGGCACCAGGCGGGCCTGGCCGCATCTGCGGCACCGCCAGCCTGGCCTGGCGAGTCTGCTTTGCGATCTTCCTCTTGCGCCTCCCGCCGATGAGCAGGGCAAGCGCGATGATCACGAGCAGCAGCGAGCCGAGACCGATCCCCAGGAACACCAGCAGTTTCTGACGGCCCCTGGGTAGAACGGGGAACGCCGACACGCCAGCCTGCCCGTTGCCAAAGTTGCCGGAGGCCGCCGCCTTCCCCGCATGGGTATTGCCGCTGGGCACCTGCCCGGCGAGCCGACCAGCCATCCGCAGCGCAGCTGCCGCGTCGACAGTCCCGAATCCCAAATGATCGTCGTAGCCGCCGCGAGGCCGGTGCGCGGTCGACTGGGTAATGGCGGAGCGTACCTGCGCCGCAGTCAGCTTCGGGTACTTCGCCTTGACCAGCGCGGCAACGCCGGCCGTCAGCGCGCAGGCCGGACTGGTCCCGCTCACAACCCAGTACTTACTGCCCCTGCCCTGAGCCGGCACGTTCACCCCAGGCGCCGCGACAGACACCGACAGGTTCTCGCTGGAGAAGTAGGCCGGTTGCCCCGACTCGCTGACCGCGGCGACGCCGATCACGCCCGGATAGTCGGCCGGGAAGGAATACGGGGCGATGCTATGAGTCTGCGCGGTGTGCGACGTGCCCTCGTTTCCCGAGGACGCCACGACCACAACGTTGTGGTCGAGCGCGTATTGCAGCGCTGATCGCACCACCAGGCTTGATTCGTCATATCCCAGCGACATGCTGATCACGCCAGCGCCGTGCCCGACCGCGTACATGATCCCCCGTGCCAGCTCACGTTGCCCACGCCACGCCGGCTGGTTCTGATACTTTCTGTGTCCGGGATCGCTGCGATCTGTGATGACCCGGATGGACAGGATCTTGGCCCGCGGCGCGACGCCTAGCACGCCGTTCCTGGTGCCGCGCCCATGTCCGTGGCCGGCGATCAGCGATGCCATCCAGGTGCCGTGGGCGCCCCAGTTGGGATTCGACACGGGCGTCCTGACCCCAGTGAAGTCAGGGCCCTTCAGGACCGATCCGGTCAGGTCTGACACCGACGGGTCGACACCGCTGTCGATCACGGCGACGACCACGCCGCTACCCTGCGTCACCCGCCATGCGGCAGGAACGTCAAGCGCGTTGAGCACCCACTGCTGCCGCTGTCGCGCCTGATCTGCACGGGCTGGAACTGCTCCGCCTAGCAGCAGCGCGGTCACAAGGACAAACGCAACGAAAGTCGTGAGAGAAAGAAAAACCCAGCGACCGGATGATTGGCGCGAGCTCAACGATCCCCTGACGGGGACGGCTGACGGGCCTGGTCGGCGGGCCCATTTGCCACGACCTGCCGCCAGGCTGGTGCGGCAGCGGCTGGCCGCCTGTGTCGCTTGGCGATCGGTGGCGCGCGCTCGGACAGGGGTCAGCATGAGGGGGCTCCCGGACAGCGCAGAACGGGCGGTGGTGCTCGAAGCGGAGCGGCGATCCGCGTCGCGACCCCGCGGGCCAAGCTCGTCATTTCTTCCAACGCGTATTGGTCGCTCGAGACGGACACCCGCGGGCGGCCATCGGAATAACCGACCGTCGCCATGACGAGATACGAGCCCGCCGCGACAACCCAGGAGAGCTGGCGCTGCGGGTAGCTATACAGGGCCGCGGGCGTGCCACCGACCCGGAAGGGTCGCAGCACGAGCTGACGGGCAGGGCCGCCCTGCCCCAAGGCCGGCCCACCAGTCAAGAACCGGGCGGCGGCCATTGCGCTGGCCTTGTTCTTCAGCACTGCGACGCCTGCGGTCACCACCAGGCTGCTCGTTGCGTCAGCATAGGTCGAGCGCAACAGCGCCTGGCAGCCCTGACCGCTCAGCACCGACATGAAACTGCGGCTGCCTCCCGCGGCGTGCCCGCAACTTGCTTGCTTGGCGATCCCCAGCCGACTGGCGCTCAGCTTGAGAGTGCCGCCCTTGGCTCCCACTGGCTTGCTCAGGTCCGCCAGCGTGTAGTTGATCGCGTACGGGAAGATCTGCGTTTTGGGCATCGTCCGCCAGCGCTTGGCTATCTCCCAGGCCTGGATCCGCTTTTGCTGCGCAGCCGTGAACGTTCTCGGCTTGAGCTGGCCGCGGACCACGAGGCCCGCGACCACGAGCCCGCATAGGCCGATCACGGCGAGCAGCGTCGCCACCAGCGGCCGGCGCCCGCGGCGTACAGGCCGCACCTTCAGTTCCGCGGTGTTAGTCCGCTGCTGGATGGAGGGTCCCGGCTGAGTAGCCACCTGACGATGTTACGGCCAGCCGCGGCGCCTGCCCACCACAACGCAGGCTTCCGCTAGGGGGGCCCGGAGTCAGGCCAGGTCAGTAGACCGGCAAGGAAGGGTCGACTGTGTTCACCCAGGAGAGCACGCCGCCACCGAGGTGGACAGCGTCGGAGAAGCCCGCGTTCTTGACTACTGCCAGGCATTCGGCACTGCGTACACCGGACTTGCAGTGCAGGACGATACGCCGGTCCTGTGGCAGCCGCTCGAGCGCAGACCCGTTCATGAACTGGTCCTTCGGGATCAGGACGGCCCCTGGGATTGAGACGATCTCATACTCGTTCGGCTCCCTGACGTCGATCAGGAAGATGTCATCGTCCCGGTCGAGCATGGCCTTCAGCTCGGCCGCGGTAATCGTCGATCCCGAAGCGGCCTCCTGCGCGTCGGCAGGGACGGCTCCGCAGAACGCGTCGTAGTCGATCAGCTCGGTGATAGTCGGGTTCTCGCCGCAGATCGGGCAATCCGGATCCTTCTTAACGTTGAGGCTCCGGTAGCTCATCTCTAGCGCGTCGTAGATCATCAGCCGGCCGACGAGCGGCTCGCCGATGCCCGTGAGAACCTTGATCGCCTCGTTGACCTGGATGGACCCGATCGAAGCGCACAACACGCCGAGCACGCCACCCTCGGCGCACGACGGAACCATGCCGGGAGGCGGCGGCTCTGGGTAGAGGCAGCGGTAACAGGGACCGTACTCGGCCCAGAACACGCTGGCCTGGCCGTCGAAGCGATATATCGAGCCCCACACATAGGGCTTGCCCAGCAGGACGCAGGCGTCGTTGACCATGTACCTGGTCGCGAAGTTGTCGGTCCCGTCCACGATCAGGTCGTATCCGGAGAAGATCTCCATCACGTTGTCGTTGGTCAGAGCTTCTTCATGCACGACGACGTCGACGTAGGGGTTGACTTCCTTGATGCTGTCCCGCGCCGACAGCGCCTTGGGCCGGCCGATGTCTGCCTGTCCGTGAATGATCTGCCGTTGCAGGTTGGACTCGTCGACCACGTCGAAGTCAATGACGCCCAGGGTGCCGATGCCGGCCGCGGCCAGGTAAAGCAGCGCTGGGGAGCCAAGGCCGCCCGCGCCCACGCAGAGCACTTTCGCATTCTTCAGACGCTTCTGACCGGTCATCCCGACGTCGGGGATGATCAGGTGCCGCGAGTAGCGCTTGACCTCATCGACGGTGAGCTCGGCTGCGGGTTCGACCAGCGGCGGCAGAGTCACGGTTGATCTCCTGTATGACGAATGGCTTAGCCACCTAGTCTGAACCAAGCACGTCGGCCTGGCATTCCTGAGGCCGCCTCGCAGGGCCTGCGCCGTCCGGGCTCGCCAGATGTGTCCCCGGCGCGCCTTAAAGGCATAGCACGTCGCTGTCACTGGCGCCAGATAGAACTCAGCCATGCCTGAATCGCCCGATGCGCAAGCCATCCGCACATTCCGCGTTCCTGAGATTGCGCCGCCCTATGACGACATTGCCGCAAACGGGTCAACCGCACGCGCCGGCCGGCAGCGGCCAGCGACGACGATCACAGCAGTCACCGTGCCGGGGCCAACCGGGCGGCCTCGGCCTGCGGCGTCAGCCGCATGGCCGACCCAGTTCGCCCAGATACTGGCAGAGACACTGGCGGGCTACAGGCCCCAGCGGCAGTTAATGCCGTGGACCACTGAACGCGCCCGCCGGCGAATCAGCCAGCTCGGCCTGATGCTGGCCGGGGCGCGCCAGCTCAAGGTCCGCCGTGTCGTCGTCAGTTCGCCGACGGGTGACGTCCTCGAGATGACCATCATCGTCGACCTCGGCTCTCGCATCCGAGCCGTCGCCGTCCGCCTCGAACGGCCTGGAAGTCGCGGTGTGGCCGACCGCTGGCAGTGCACGGACGTAGAGGCGGCCTAGGTGCACCAATGACTTCTCGCGCCTTGGCTAGACCAGATACCCGACAAACTGGACGCACCGGCGACCGCAGTACGTTGGGAAATGGTCTCAGTTCGGCCGAATCCCTGATTAGCGCTTGCGCGGGTCTCCGTGGCAGAGCTTGAACTTCTTGCCCGAACCGCACGGGCACGGTGCGTTCCGGCCCACCTTGGAGTAGTCCGCCGACGCGGCTGGACCTGACGTCTGCGTGGCCTTGCCGGATGCGTCATCGCTCGGCGCGCTGTAGCTCAGCCGGTCCGGTCGCTTGGGCTGAGCCAGGCCGCGGGGAATGAATGCCTCTGGAACGGCGGGCTGCTCAGGCTCCGGTGCGGCGTCGCCGAGGGTCGGCAGCGGCATAGCGTCGTGGATGTGGCCGCCGAGCGCGTCGACGCCCTGGCCCATCCACTCGCCGTTAGGACCTGCCTCGCCCACGATTGGGTTCTCCTGAACCTGCACCTGGAGGTTGAACAGGTTGCCGACCGATTCCTCTTTGATGGCGTCCATCATGGCGGTGAACAGCTCGTAGCCTTCGCGCTGGTACTCGATCAGCGGATCGCGCTGGGCATGGCCGCGCATGTGGATGCCGGACTGGAGGTAGTCCATCTCGTACAGGTGCTCGCGCCACTTGGCATCGAGCACGGACAGGATGACTCGCCGCTCAAGCTCGCGCATCACCTCCGGCGTGAGCTCCTCCTCGCGCCGGTTGTAGGCTTCGTGGGCCTCGCTGTGCATCCGATCGGTGATCATCTCGGCGGTCAGGAACGACCGCTCGCCGTCGGCCTCCTCGACAAGCTGATCGACCGTAACGCTCACCGGGCACAGCCGGCGGAACGCGGTGCACAACTGGTCCAGGTCCCATTCCTCGGCGAACCCGTCCGCAGTCGCCTTGGCAACGTAATCCGCGATCACCTCCTCGACCATGTGCCTGACCTGCTCGTGCAGGTCCTCGCCCGCCAGCACCCGGTGCCGCTCGGCGTAGACGACCTGCCGCTGCCGGTTCATCACGTCGTCGTACTTGAGCAGGTCCTTGCGCATCTCGAAGTTGAGCTGTTCGACCTGCGTCTGAGCGGACCTGATCGAGCGGCTGACGGTCTTCGACTCGATCGGGACGTCCGGCGGGGTCTTGGCCCACTCCAGGAACTGGGCGACCCGGTCCCCGCTGAACCGGCGCATGAGGTCGTCCTCGAACGACAGGTAGAACCGCGACTCGCCTGGGTCGCCCTGCCGCCCCGACCGGCCGCGCAGCTGGTTGTCGATGCGGCGCGACTCGTGCCGCTCGGTGCCGAGCACGTACAGCCCGCCGAGGCCGACGACTTCCGCGTGCTCCTCGGCCACGGCACGCCTGGCCTTGTCGACCGCCTCGGGCCAGGCGGCCTCGAAGTCCTCCGGTGTCTCCACCGGCGACAGGCCGCGCTGATGCAACTCGAGGTCAGCAAGGAACTCGGGGTTGCCGCCGAGCATGATGTCGGTGCCTCGGCCTGCCATGTTCGTCGCTACAGTGACGCCACCCTTGCGCCCGGCCTGGGCGACGATCGCCGCCTCCCGCTCGTGGTACTTCGCGTTCAGCACCTCGTGCGGGACGCCTACCCGCCTGAGCATCCGCGAGACGACCTCGGACTTCTCGACGCTGACGGTGCCGACGAGGACGGGCTGGCCGACCCTATGCCGCTCGGCGATGTCTTGCACCAGGGCATCGAACTTGGCCTGCTCAGTCTGGTAGACCACGTCAGACTGGTCGAGCCTGATCATGGGCATGTTGGTCGCGATCGGGACCACGCCCAGCTTGTAGGTCTGGTGGAACTCGTTCGCCTCGGTCATGGCCGTGCCGGTCATCCCGGCGAGTTTGCGGTAAAGACGGAAGTAGTTCTGCAGCGTGATCGTGGCGTGGGTTTGGTTCTCGTCCATGATCTTGACGCCCTCTTTGGCCTCGATCGCCTGGTGCATGCCCTCGCTGTACCGGCGACCGTGCAGAATGCGCCCGGTGAAGTCGTCGACGATCAGGACCTCGCCGCCCTGGACGACGTAGTCTTTGTCCTTTTTGAACAGTTCCTTCGCCTTGATCGCGTTGTTCAGGAACCCGACCAGGTGGGCGTTCGAGTGGTCGTAGAGGTTCTCGATGCCAAGCCAGTCCTCAACCTTGGCTACGCCGGTCTCGAGGATGCCGACCGTGCGCTTCTTCTCGTCGACCTCGTAGTCGCCGTCGCCCTCCTCGCCGCGGCGCAGCCGCGGGACGATCTTGGCGAACTCGGAATACCAGACGCTGTTCTGGTCGGCCGGCCCGCTGATGATCAGCGGCGTCCGCGCCTCGTCGATCAGGATCGAGTCAACCTCGTCCACGATCGCGAAGTTGTGGCCGCGCTGCACACACTCCTCAAGCCCCCAGGCCATGTTGTCCCTGAGGTAGTCGAAGCCGAACTCGTTGTTGGTCCCGTAGGTGATGTCAGCCGCGTACTGCTTGCGGCGCTGCTCAGGCTCCATCTCGGACAGGATCACCCCGACCTCGAGCCCGAGGAGCCGGTGGATCCGGCCCATCCACTCCGCGTCGCGCTTGGCGAGGTAGTCGTTGACGGTCACGACGTGGACGCCGTTTCCCGGCAGGGCGTTCAGGTAGGCGGCAAGCACAGCGGTGATGGTCTTGCCCTCACCGGTCTTCATCTCAGCGATGTTGCCCAGGTGCAACGCGGCGCCGCCCATGATCTGCACGTCGAAATGCCGCTGGCCCAGCGTGCGCTTCGCCGCCTCGCGCACGGCGGCGAACGCCTCGGGCATCAGGTCATCAAGAGACTCGCCATCGGCGTAGCGCTCCTTGAACTCCCCCGTCAGGGCCCGAAGCTCGGCGTCGGTGAGCGCCTCATAGTCCTCTTCGATGGAGTTGACCTGCTCGGCGATCCGCTGCAGCCTTCGCAGAATCTTGCCCTCGCCAGCGCGCAGGACCTTATCGATGATTGCTGGCACGTCTTGTCGCGCTCCTCGCGGATATGTCTGGCTGGCCGGCCAGATGCTCCTGCTTCGGCCGCAGGTACGGTGCCGATACGGGTGACGGCACGGCCGGCCAGTAAACCACTCTTTGACTGCCATGGTAGGCGAGATGACCGGCAATGCCGAGCCGACTGTGCCGAGCCAACAGAGCGAAGGCACGCTCCAGGCTGAACCGCACCAGGCGCCGCGAATAACATGATCTGCGGCACGTATCCGGGGGCCGGACGCCGGCGGGCTAACAGTCCTCGCCACAATATGAGGCACGTCGGCCAGGCAAGCGGGAGGAGTAGCGTGACATCGAACCACTCCGAACGCGGCATCATGGGTGACGTGCCAGCTAGCAACGTGACACCGCAGAGCGAGGCAGCTATGCAAGACGCATCCGTTGTGTCCGGCGGGCCGACCGGGCAGGGCGGTGTGGCAGCGCCAGGCGAGTCTGGCTCGGCAGCCGGGCCGTACCCGTCCTACCACGGGCGAACCGTCTCCTGGGTCGCAGTCGGAATCATCGTGCTCGGATTCATTGTCGGCGGGCTAGCCCTCATCTTCGGCCACGGCGGCCCGATCTGGTGGCTGTTCTGGGTCGGCGTCGGGGTGGCGGCTCTCGGCCTGCTCGTCTCGGTTGCGACGAACATGTTTGAGGACTGGTACTAAAACCGCCTGCCTCGCACCGGTTATTCCGCCCGCGTGACCTGGTCAAGACCTGGTTGGCTGGACCGCTAGCATGACCGGAATTGAGTGTCGGTACCGCCGGTTATGCTCGCTTTCGTGGTCGGTTCCCCCGCTCCAGCTCCGCAGTTCAAGCTCATCCCCGACGATGTCCGGTTCCTGACGCTGCAAGCGCAGGGCCTGGTGGGGGCTCAGGCGCGGGTTGGCGGCGTGGCCCGCATGCTCCGCAGGCTGGGTGCGGTTCAGCTCGACACGATCAGCGTGCTTGCCCGCTCCCATGAACTGGTCGCCTATGCGCGGCTCGGGGCGATCTCCAGGTCGGTGATCGAGCGCGCCTACTGGAATCCGCGCCAGGCTGCGGCGTTCGAATACTGGTCACACGCCGCCTGCGTGCTGCCGATCGAGGAATGGCCGTATTACGCGTTCCGGCGGCGCGGCTTGCTCGCCAGGGGGATGCGCTGGCACCAGACCAGCCAGTCCGCCTGCGAGCAGGTACTCGCAAAGCTCCGGGCGGAGGGGCCGCTGAACGCCACGCAGCTCGGTGGGGCGAAGAACGGCGGCGCCTGGTGGGACTGGTCGGAAACCAAGATCGCGGTCGAATGGCTCCTCGATACGGGCCAGGTGATCTGCGCACGTCGAACCGGCTGGCGGCGGGTCTACGATCTGCCCGAACGAGTCCTTCCTGCCGCACTGCTGAACGCGGACAAGTCAGATGCCGAGTGCCTCATTCACCTGACCGGCGTGGCGGCCCGGGCTCTTGGTGTCGTCACCAAGTCCGACCTGACCGACTATCTGCGGCTGCCTAACTTTGCCTCGGGCCGGAACGCCGCACTCCTGTCCGCAGACGATGCGGCTGCCGCCGCCGACCTCATCCCCGTCGCAATCGACAGCCCCACCGGGCCAGCGCAGCCCGCATGGGCCGATCCGGCCGCGGTCGCCGGGCTCGGCGATGGCGGCCGCCCACCGCGGCTTGGCCGGCATCGGATCACGCTGCTCTCGCCCTTTGATTCGCTGGTCTGGGACCGGAAGCGCACCAAGCGGATGTTCGGCTTCGACCACAGCCTCGAGGCCTACGTGCCCAAGGCCAAGCGCGTGCACGGCTACTACACGATGCCGCTCCTAGCGGGCGGCAAGCTCGTAGGCCGGGTAGACCCGGCCCGCGAAGGCAAAACCCTAATCGCCCGCCACCTGACCCTGGATTCGGCCCGCGCCGCAGACCACATGGCCCGAGCCCTAGTAGAAGCCGCCAAATGGGTCAATTGCGACAACCTCCACCTAGAGCGCATCGAGCCGCCAGCCCTGGAATCGCGCCTACGCTCCGCACTAGCGGCAGCAGAAGGTGCCGCCTAGCCGCCTAACGAGGTGGGGGCGCGTGGAGGTCAGCGCGAGGCGAGCTCGCTGGGGATGAGATAGCAGCTGGATAAGCGAGTCGTCCGGCAAGCCGTTCAGGCGGCCGGATGAGTCCGTTGTCCAGGCAGCGTAGCGCCCATGCTAAGGCCTTAACAGTCACCCCAGCTCGATCAGCTTCTCCCGGACGGCAACCATCACCGCCTCCATCCTCGAGTGGATCTGCAGCTTCTCGAGGATGTTCCGCACATGGTTCTTGACCGTGTTATCCGAAATGAACAGTTCCTTCGCGATTTCCCGGTTGTTCATCCCTCGCGCCACGAGCCTGAGCACCTGCATCTCCCGGTCGGTCAGCTTGGGCGCCGGAACGTCGCGGGGCGGCTCCTCGGTCTCCCGCCTCGCGAGCGAGGCGAATTCGGTGAGCAGCTTCCCCGCCATCGAGGGGCTGATCAGGGACTGCCCCCCGTGCACCGACCTGACGGCCTCCGCGACCTGGTCGAGTGGTATGTCCTTGAGGAGGTAGCCGCTCGCCCCCGCCTTGATGGCCTCGAACAGGTCCTCTTCCTCATCGCTCATCGTCAAGATGATGATGCGCGCGCTTGGCGCGACGTCCTTGATGGCCCGGCAGGCCTCGATACCACTGCTGCGCGGCATCCTGACGTCCATCAGGACGACGTCTGGCAATGACTCGCCGGCACGCTGCACAGCCTCGGCACCGTCGCTGGCCTGCCCAACCACCTCGATGTCAGGCTCGGTAACGAGCACAATCTCCAGGCCACGGCGGAAAAGCGCGTGGTCGTCGACGATGAGCGTGCGGATCGGCTCGGGACCGTGCCCGGCCTCCGACGCCGCGTCACCCTCCGCACTCGCAGTCATGGCGTACCTCTCGTCGCACGGCCGCTCGCCGTGATGCGGCGCGACAGAGCCACGCCGTATCGCGGCACCGAAGATCGCATTTAACCAAACTCTGTCCGACATGGCCTCTGCACGCAAGCGTTGCGCTCGCAGACCGGCACGAGCCATGACGGCCGCTGATCAACGGTCAGCATTTGCTTGGCTGCCTACCAGCCCGTGCCGAGAGCCGGCGAATGGCTGGACCGCCTGCCGCTCTGCCTGCCGACCTGGCGGTTCTGGGCTGCGATGGCAGCAGCTTGCGCAGCTGCTGTCGCCGCCTCCGCAGCGCTGGCCTGGCGGCTGCGGCTTCTGCCCAGCTCCGGCCTTCGCCTGATAGGAATCCTCGCTCCCAACCCCGCAGGCGACTCCCTTATCGGTCGGCCGCCGGTCGACTCTTCAATCAGCCTGATCACCCCGTATTGATAACCGTGCCGCCGGTACACGACGCTCGGCGCATCCTCCTCAATGTCGTGGAAGAGGTAAAAATCGTG
>Ga0126378_10000671_pt1 | contig 25143 bp, 32 predicted proteins | sample PanSoiMetPlot_23_FD_92587 | JGI IMG/M metagenome (GOLD analysis project Ga0126378, IMG submission 92587) | Tropical forest soil microbial communities from Panama - MetaG Plot_23 | ecosystem: Environmental > Terrestrial > Soil > Tropical forest > Bulk soil | place: Panama | collected 2016-02-17
AAATTCCGGCACCGCCGCGTCCGGCACCGCCGCGTCCGGACGGCGGTTTCCGGCACCCGCTCGGCGCGTAAAATGCCATTTGTTGGCGTGCAGGAGGCCCTAGAATCGATCGGCGGAGGGTGCCCGGTACCGCAGCACCCGGCAATCGCAAATGTAGCGCTAACGCGGCTGAGCTGAGGTGTAGACTGATCACGGGTTGGGACGGCTGCGCCCAACGGCCGGAGTTAGGTTTGTAAGTCGTTGAGTTAAAATGGGATAGAGCGAAAGGGCAAGCGTGGCGCACACGGGGAAAAAGGCGCCATAGCGCGGAAGCGCTCCCGGGGCTTGTGTCGCGCCGGAGTGAACGGCACGCGGTAATTGAGATTACCGCGCGTCGGACGGACACTCCAGACTACCATGGTAAGCGTAAGCTAGGACTAGGGTTAGCCATAGGCACGAGACGAAGTCTAGCTTAGAGCGTAGTTACGCGCGCGGGTTATGCGCGCGCGTTGTCCGGGGGCTGGCCCGGCAGCGGAGCGGGTTGACCTCATCTCCGGATAAAATTTTCGTCGGAATTTTCGTTATTTGCGTTAGGATTCCGGCGTGATGCTGATGGGGCGGATTTACTTGACAAGCATCCCGGTGTGGCTGCGCCGCGACACTTTGCATGGGCTGCCTTCCCCAGTCCGCTTCAGGCATTTGCGCGGGGGTGTTGACCATAAGCGGATAGCGGGCCCAGAAACGGTGACAGTTGAAGAGATTTGCCGTAGAGCGGAAGCGCGGGAAGCAGAGCGCGTGCTCCAGCCCGTAGAGGCCCCGGTGCATCTGCTACGGGGGTCGCCATGCGTGCGCGCCTGGTCGCGGTACGCTTCGACGGTGGCGGGGTGGACGCTGTGCGGGATCAGGCTTCCCCGGCGGCCTTTCCGCCGCCAGGCGGCTTACGTGGAGGAGGCCGGGCGGGTGAGCTGCCGCTTCTGCCTGATGCTGATCGGGGCGGCGAAAAAAGGGCGGGCTTTGTAGGTACCATGACGGTACCCAGGTGGGATTACGTATAGAATGGGTGGAACCCGGGCCCGCAGGCCTGGCTTAGCCTTTCCTTCAGCCGGGCGGTGCGGGCCGTTCCCCCGAGTCGTAACGGGAGATCCTCAAGACGGTGGGGGCGGCGGATCTTCACCGTTTCCGCCGCCCCCGGGGAGTAGATTTATGCGACCGCCACCGAAGCCTGGGATGGTGCGGATGCGTCTTCGGCTCAGCCGGGAGGTGATGCGGCTGATCGAGCGGGAGATGCGGCGCACGGGCGGGACCGTGGATCAAGTGATTCAAGGCCTGGTCGACCAGCTCGAGAGGGTGGACCCCTCCTCCCGCTGGTTGACCCCGCCCATCAGTGACGGGGAGGCTCGTGAGCTTTGGGGGGACAATTGGGAGGGCGAAGTGATCAGCGATTTGGCGATCCGTTTTCTGCGGGTGAATTGAACCGATGCGTTTTTACTTGCATGGCGAGGTGGTGGAGATGACCGAGGAGGCCTGGCAGCGGGTGGTGGAGCGGGCGGCCGAGGACGGGCGTTCGCTGGCCGAACTGCTCGAACAGCTGGTGGAGATGGGGCGGCTGGCGCGGGAGCGGGGCTGGGAGTGGGAGTGAGAGTGAGAGTGAAAAATGACCATCTACCGGGGTCGTAGAGTACGAGGCAATTACATCATCGAGCGAAGAGATGAATCGCAAAAACGCTGGTCAAATCTATCCCCGCGCAAAAGTTTAAAACTGTGGAATCATAGCCCAACTGGGTTTGCATGGGGCTATGCAGGAAGCGGACCTGCTCAGGCAGCGCTGGCGCTGCTACTGGATCATGCCGGGAATCGGGATCTGGCCTTGAACTTCTATCAGGATTTCAAGTTCGACGTTATTGCTCGACTGTCTGATGAATGGGAAATGACAGGCAATCAGATTTCGGAAGCCATAGCAGCCATCAAACAAAAACGGGTAGATGAAGAAGCAGTCACTTGGCTAGGGAAATAACCGGCGAAGGACCGGGTAACACACTCTCCCGAATCCGATCCTTCGCCGTTCTGAGTCATCGACTGATGTTCTCGCTTCCTGAATGCTACCACGCTCTGCTCACATGATTGCCTCGACCGTGTTTTCCACCGCCGCCTGCAGCGCGGTGTCGGTGATTTCCGAGCCCGCCGCCTGCACCGCCGGGTCCATGACCACCGGCTGCTGGATTTCCTGCGCCATCGTGTCCGGCATCTGGTAGGTGCGCTGCGCCCACTTCATACGCGTGTTGTGGCCCTTGACGGCGGGCAGCTCGAGCATGATCGCCTGCGCGAACTTCAGGCACGAGACCTTGCAGCGGCCCCGGAAGGTCGGATCGGTCATGAGGGTGGCGCTCTGCTCGTAGGTCAGGCCTCCCCCGAGCGTGGGAACGACCTTGGACGGATAAGGCTGCGGGATCATGAAACCCCCTTCAGTTCTTCTCCAGCTTGGCGAGCCGCCGGTCCAGCTCCTGCACGGCCAGGATCATGTGAAAGTGAATCTCGTGGTTGTCGAAATCTAGGATCTCGGTCTCGTGTTCATCGGTCTCGCGCAGCTTGCCTCGGTGTGAAGGTACGCATCCCGGCAGGATTTTCTTCAACTCTTCCACGATCACCGAGACCACCTTCGTTCCTGCGGGCGTACCGTTCAGGCCGTTGTACTGTGCTTCCACCGGCACGATCTGTTTGATGATTGGAAGCCCGCCTTCAAGTGGCTTTACGTTTTGTTTTAAGCGGCTGTCGGAGGAGATGATCCAACCGTTGGAGTTAGGCTTGGCCGCACTGTCGCTTTGCAGGTGAAGCAGGTACGAGGGACTCATTCCAAGGCCGACATTGCCTGTGTAGAAAATGAAGCTTGAAGCCTGAAATTGGAGGGGCAGCCACGCAGTGTTAGGCGCGTTAAGAACATTAATATAGCCGTAGCCGTTATAGCCCATATATATTCTGTCGCCGCCGGAGGCACTAGCGATAGTAATAGCAGTGGTTCCAATTACTTCTAGGGTACCGCGCGGACTCGTCGTCATAATGCCGACGCTACCACCGCTGGTCAAAACCATCTGCGGAGTCCCGTTTGACGGATTGATTGATGCACCGAAGGTTAGTTGGCCGATGGCAACACCAATCCCGTAGGCTGCGCCCGAGCCGTTATCCCAGGTGGCGATCTTTACCGGAGCTATGGTCTGCGCGGTGCTCAACGACAGGCCGGCACTGATGGTCGTCTGGCCGATGATCACTCCGTTGTTGGTGATGCGCATACGTTCGGCGGGTGTGGGTTGTCCGGTGAAGAATTCAATCTCACCACCGGCACCCGAGGCTGTCGTGACCTCGAACTTTATCTGGCTGCGAAGTATTCCGCCATCGTTGAACTGAATCATGGCGGCATTCCCGTAGGCGGCCCCATTGTTTCCCAACTCCAAGACGGGCCCGACAGCGCCGCTGGCAGCCTTATACAACGTCAATATTTGCCCCGGGCTCGTGGTTCCGATGCCGACGTTGCCCGCTGCGCTGATATACAGCCGTGCCGTAGTGTTGGCGGAGTCGAACGCATTTCCTCCCTGCGCATTACTCTGGTTGATGGTGAAATCGCCAAGGTTCCAGTAGTTCGAGGAGAGCGCCCAGTTCCGCGATGCAGTACTGGCGTAGGTGTTGTACAGGCCCAAGCCAACTCCGGTTCCGCTCGTGCTTAAAATGGCCGTCGGAGTGTTGCTCACGGTCATCCTTACATCGAGAAGCGCTCCCGGGCTCGCCGTCCCGATGCCGACGTTGCCCGCCCCGGTGATGATCATGGAAGAGTGGCTGGTCGCGCTCCCGGCCGCCGTGGTGAAGAACTGGATATAGCCTTCGGTCGAGGCGGTAGTCCAGGCGGTGTTGGTATTGAAGGCGATCTGGCAGGGCGCGACCCAGCCGCTGCCGCTATAGCCGTAGGCGACGATATTGAGGAACTGATCGCTGGCTCCGGTTGCCAGCGGTGCGGCCATGGTGCCGCGCGCGCTGTAGCCGAGAAGCTGCAGGCCGAGGCTCGGATTGGACGCAGACCCGGAATAGGAGTCGCCGCGAATCGTGGCCCAGGCGCCGGAGGCGGAGTTGTAGTCGGCGGCCACGCGCAGGGTCGGATTGAGATTGTTCTTGTAGACCGCAAGGTCGTAGAGCGGAGTCGAGGTGCCGATCCCCAGCCGATTATTGGTGTTGTCCCAGAACAGATTGGCGCTAGCCCCGAGCGCGCCCGCGTTGTTCCACTGCACCTGGCCGGTGGCGCCGGCCGCGATCGGGCTCCCCGCCGTCGTGACCCACTTGGTGCCGTCCCACTTGTAGACCACGCTGCCGTTAGTGACGGTCTGGTTCAAGGTCGGGGTGTTGGGAAAGTCGAACGGCATAGTTAGTTGCTCTCCAGCTTCTTGGCCAGCTGCTGCACGGCCAGGATCAGGTGAAAGAGGATCTCGTGGGAGTTGAAATCGTCGATCTCGACTTCTTCTCTGTCCTCTCTGCGGAGCCTGCCTCGATGCGTTGGCACGCAGTGCGGCAGGATCTTCTTCAGTTCCTGGGTAATCACGCTGACCACGCGCAGACCTTTGGGTGTTTCGTTCAGGCCGTTGTACTCTGCCTCGACGGGGCGGATCTGGTTGATGATCGGAAGCCCGCCCTCCAGCGGCCGTACGTTCTGCTTCAAGCGGACATCGCTGGCAATCGTCCAGGTGTTGGTGGAGGGCTTCGCGGCAGAATCGGCACCGACATGGAGATAGTAACTGGGACCTGTATTAGCAATACCAACGAGACCACTTGGTGAAACTGTAAGACGAGCCGCACCAGCCGTGGCATCATAAATGTTAAAATTACCCGGCCCGATCCCGCTACTGCCGGATGAAGAGAATAGAACCCATTGCCTTCCACTGGTGCCGGTATTTTCTAGGCGTATCCCCAGATCTGAGGCATTCGAGGTTAGCCTCAGAACACCCTGACCGCCTCCGGCTCCAGCACTTCCGCTAATATCAAGCGGATAACTCGGGCTCGTGGTCCCGATGCCCACCAGGCCTGCGACCGTTAGGACCATCTGTGCCGCGCCATTATTTGTGTAGAACTGCAGCGGATGGTTTGTGATACTGCCGAACGCTACCTTACCGGCATCGGCATACAAGGCTCCCTGCGCTGTGTTCATCCATAAGATCTGTCCGTTGGCTCCCGTGCCGCGAACATCCAACAGCGCTGCGGGACTCGTGGTCCCGATACCGACGCTGCCGGTCGGGTCAACCACCATCTTGATTGTCGGCTGCGTGGTATTATCGTCCGCGCTCTTGGTCATGAAGGCGACGGCTCCGCGCTGGCCTCCCGAACCTTGCGCGGGAAATCCAACAGCCGCGCCGGGAATGGGATTAGTGGAATAGAATCCGCCGACACGCGAGTAGTTCGCCGCGCCAACCCCATCGATAGGAGCACCGTCCGTTCTGCCCTCGATTCCGCCGAAATTGGGGCTGGTTCCAGCCTGGAAAACAACCTGCGGACTCGCCGTCCCGATTCCCATCCGGAAATTGGTATTGTCCCAAAACAGGTTAGCACTGGCCCCGAATATACCGGCGTTGTTGAACTGCACCTGGCCGCTAGAGCCTGCCGGAGAAACAGCCGGCTGCTGATTGACCGTGATTACCCACTGCGAAGAAGTCGGGTCCGTGTACCAGACGTACAACTGTGTCCCGGCGGAATCGAACCAGAGCTGGCCGTTAGTGGGGGAGGCGGGGGCGGTGTCGCTGACGGTGACCCCGGGAGGGGGGGCCGGGGGCGCGACCCAGGTGGCGTCCTCGCGCAAGAATCTGGTGGTCCCAGCAGTCGCACCGGGATCGGGGACAATACCGATGGAATGGGCGGCACCGCTCGCCCCCATGGGGATGGCCGAAAGCGTGACGTTAGCCGACAGCGGTCCGCCTCCCGCCAGCCCGCTTCCGGCGATGATCTGGGTGGAGATGGAGGGGTAGAAAGCGCTGTAGTCGTTGGCCTGCGCGACTACCGCCCCCACTCTGCCGAAGACGCTGGCCAGGGCCACGCTGATGGTGCCGTCGCCAGTCACGCTCACGTTACTGCCGATCTTGACTCCGCCCAATTGCGTGGCCGTGGCCGGGATGGCCAGCCCCGCCGGCCCCTGCGGCCCCTGCAGCCCGGGAGGGCCCTGCGGCCCGGCGGGCCCGGGGGGTCCGGGGGCGCCGCTCACTCCGGGGATTCCGGACGGCCCCTGCGGTCCCGGCGGCCCGGGAGGCCCGGGGATACCCGCCGCCAGCTGAGCGCTGAACGCGTCCGGAGAGACCGTGCCGGTAAGTGCAGCCGAGGTCAGCGAACCCGAGAGCGCGGGCGGCTGCATGGCGCCGGTGAGCGAAGCCGAAGAAAGCGAGGCCGAGAGCGAGGGGGCCTGGAGCGAAGCGCTGAAGGGATTCTGCGGGGTCATGGGCGGGTCACCTCCTGGGTTACCTTCACGTTGCCCGCCAGGATGGTGGTGATGATCCCGGCCGACGAGGTCAGCTGCAGATCCCAGACATATTGCCCGGCGAGGGTGGTGGTGACAGCGTGGGGGATGGAGAGCGAGACATTGGGCGAGTTCACGGCGGTCGAAATCTGGACCACGATCTGGGGATAGATGTCGGCCGGCCCCTGGCGGATCTGGGCTTGAGCCGTATATCCGGCCAACACCTGGGCGGGCGGGGTGGAGCCGCTAGAGACGGTGACGATGGCGCTGTAGTCGTCGCCCTGATAGATGTTCAGGTCGGCCGTGTCCGCCATGGCTCGAATTATAGTGCTATCTTCGGAGCCGATGGCACGGCGGACGCGCATGCCCAACCGCTTGGGCGAGCCGGTCGAGACCCGGCGCCGGAGAGTGCCGCGCGAGGTTTTCGGCTACCCGGCGACGGCCAGCTATCTCGAGGGCGAGCCCCGGCCCCCGGAGAAGGTTCCCGGCGATCCGGCCACCCTCGAGCGCACCCGGAGCACGAAGGCTCGGGCCGAGCGGCTGCGCGGCGCCAGGAAGAAGCGCTGATCAGTTCACCCAGCCGTTCCCTCCGTCGACGTAGCGGCCCGCAGCTACCGCCTTCCAGATAGCGTCGAACCAGGCGATCTGCTGCTCACTCAGCGGTATCAGGTCCACCTTCCGAGTATGGATCGCACGTCCACTCTTCGATCGCGGGGCAGTCGCATTCAAAGGCGTGGTCCTGGTGGATTCGACACCAGAATTCGCCGCATCCTCCGGGGCAGGGAATCCAGGCAGGGTTGGGCATAAAAAACCGGCCAGGCCCCAATGACCCGAACCGGCCTGGCCGGGGCTTGAGGAGATGGAGCCTTCCCGATTTTAAATCCAGCCGTCAATTTTTCCCCATGGACTATAGCTATAGTCTCGCGCGCGCGCGTATCTAGTAGAGAAATACTATATCTCCGAGGGTGGTTGACTCTTACTGTATGTAGAGGATGTAGAGAATGAGGAAAAGGTGGAGATAGATGGAGTTTTTATAGTAGGGGGGTATAAGGGGGGGGGCGGCTCCCATTCCTCCACCCCCATAGCCGGAGCCCGGACTCCCCTCCCTCTACACACAGAGCCGGACTCCACATTTTTCACGACCCCCCCGGCCTCCACACTTTTCACACCCTCCACACTGCTCCACATTCTCCACATACCTCCACACTCTCCACACCGGGCTATGATTCCGCCGGACAAGAGTATGGCTCTAAAAGGGATAGATGTGCGTGCGCGGGGGCTAGAAGTTCCAGTCTTCCCGGTTGTCGGCCAGGTGGACTTTTGAGACCTGTAACTCGGAAACAGGGCGCAGCTGCTCCTCGGGCACGAACCAGGCCTCCTCGTGCCCGCCGGGATTGGAGCGGAAGCGCGCCTGTTTGGCGTCCTTGCCGCGAATCCAGCCGATCATCTCGTAGACCGGCATGGCCCCCCGTACCAGCACGTAAAAGCGGTCGTCGTGATCGTCGTCGCGCACGATCAGATCGCGCTTCTTTCCCGGCTTGTCCCGGCGCCAGCGGACCTCGATCGCGCCGCCCACGTCCGAGACCCCCTGCTTGAAGGTGTTGATGGCGGCGTGCCAGTCGAGGTTCAGGCGCTTGGCTACCGCCCGCTCCGCGCCCGCGCTCTCGATGTGGTTCAGGATCGAGGGTTCCTCGGAGTACTGCTTCTTGGCGTGCTCGGGGAAGCGGAAGACTTCGGCTTCCCGCCGCGCTCCCACGTAGATCGCCTGCTCGCATTCGTACCATTCGAGCGCGATGCATTCTTTGGTCATTTCGTCTCCTCGTCTCTTATCGGTTCAGGGTCCTCGACGAACTGGATCTTGCTGAAGGCCTCCCTCAAGGCCTCGAACTCTTCCTCCGCCCGCACCCGGAAGGTGCCGCACAAAGCGAAGGTGCGGTCGGGGGCCTGGGCGATGAACAGCGCGCACCAGACATGCTTGCCGTTCTTGCGGTAGCGGACCTTGAAGGTCATTGGACGTGTTCCTCTTTTCCGTCTTTGCGGTTGGGGTTGAGGGTCTGGGTGTTGGCGTAGGTGCCATGGTCGGTCCTGACCACATGGCCCGAATCGCAGAGCGCATTCAGCAGACGGTGGGTGCCAGAGATCGCCTTGCGCAGCTGCTGCGCGATCTTGCTGACCTTCATCGGGCCCTGGTCGCGCAGCAGCTCCAGGATGTCTTTGCGCGCCTCGCTCTGCGTGATCTCGTCGCCTTCGCCGGTAATAGTCCAGGCGGCGTCCTGGATGCGTTTGAGGCCGAAGACGTTGTCGGCCACTTCGCGTCCGGTCACCGAAAGCATGGCTTCCCCTTCGGGGGTGCGCTTGAGCACCCAGACCGCGTCCGCCGCCGCCGTGGTGCCGCTGGTGCCCTGGATGCTGTCGAGGAACTCTCCGGCGGCCTTGCGGGTGTGGGCCACCAGCACCAGTGCGAGCGAGTGCTTCTCGCCCAGCTCGCGCAGCGTAGTGACGATGTTGTAGTCGGCCTGCATGGCGTCCAGGTTGGCGCGCTTGGCCTGCTTGACGATGGCTAGCAAACTGTCGATGATCAGCACATCCACCGGGCGCGCGGCCAGTTCACTGTCGAGCGTGACCGCCCCGCCCGCCATCAGCGGGCCCAATTCGAACAGGAAGCGCAGCTTGACCAGCTTGCGTTTGTCCTGGGCCAGGCGGCGCAGGCGGTAGCGGATCTGCCGCTCCCTGTCCTCGAGCGAGACGTAGAGCACGCGGCAGGTTTTTTTGGCCTCCAGATACTGGGCCAGCTTTTCCTGGTTGGCCACCGCGATCGCCAGCTGCAGGGCGAGCCAGCTCTTGCCTACCTTGGGACGCCCGCCCAGAATGGTCAGCCCCGGGTAGAGAATGGGTTCGACGATCGGCTCCGGGTCCGGGTAGTCGGCATCATAGATGGCGGTCGCCTCCTTGGTCTCGGGCGGCTTGGCTTTGGGCGCGGGGCGCGGAGCGGCCGCATAGCGCCGGCTGATATCGGCGGCCAGCTTTTCGATGTGGGCGCGCGGGCCCGGCTCCTCGCACCGCTTCTCGTTGACCTCCCACAATGCCGCCAGGATCTCGGCTTCACTGCAGCCCTTATTCCGCATGGCGCAGCCCATCTTGAACAGGGTGGAATGCTGTTTGCCCTTGGGGATGCGCGCGGGCAGGTTGAAGGGCTCGCCCGAGTGGTGGTTGGCCACCGCCCTTAGCTCGACCATCAGCCAGGGATTGGCGGGGCTGATGGTTTCCTCCAGGATCGAGCGCCGGGCGGTGTCCCAGACATACGGCTTGCCCGAGGGATGAATCGAGGGCGGCAGGAGCACGTAGCCACCCTCGCCCTTGATGTCGATCCCCGGCCACACCCCGGTGTGGCAGCCGATTTTGCCCTCCCGGGGCAGCGCCCAGAAATACTGCTTGCCGCCGCCCCCGGTCATCTGCTGGATGGTGTCGGTGAGCGCGGTGTGGCGTACGACCAGCGCCTCTAGCGACTCATCCCCGCCGTGGCGCGGGTCGATGTCCAGCACCCAGAACTTCACCCCGGTCGGCACCCCGATGTTGGCGTTGGGATGCTTCCCCCACCACTCGCGGATGATCTGTTCGTCTATGGTGGCGTCTTTGTGCCCGTGCGCAGAAAGCGGGTTCTTGGCGCGCGGATGAATCGGGAAGACCGGCCAGCCGAGGCGGGCGGCGTAAGCGAGAGCGGCACGGAGCAGGGGATTGCGTTCTTTCATCGGGCTTGCCTGGGGGAGGTGCGCGGCGTCTATGGATGGCGGCGTCTATGGGCGCTGCAGAAAGCGGGGCCATGGCTAGGGCTCCTCGTAATCGCGCAGCCACTCTAGCAACGCTTCCACGCGATCCACCAGGGCGGTTTCCAGGCTCCAGTAATGCTTGAGCGAGCGGATCTTTTCCTGCTGCACGTCGCTCGCTTTTTTCCCGGGGGCTTTGACTTCCAGAAAGAACGCCGGGATGACGTAGTCCGGTATGCCCGGTTCGCCTACCCGGATGCGGGGCGCGCTGCTGCGGCAGGCTTCGCAGAGCTTGTCCGGATTGGGGAACAGCCCCGATTGCAGCCGGATCGGATAGTAATGCTTGTACTGGAGCAGCTGAATGCAGGCCTTCTCCACGTCGTTCTCGCTGAGCTGGATGGCCCCGTCGGGGCGCAGGCGGAAGCGTGCCATTACCAGTCCTCCTCCGGGTCGAGTGGGTTTACTCGCCAGGCGGCATTCTTTCGTTCCGCACCTCGCGCTGATTTATTTTGATCAGCTCCCCATCGTCTGTCCGGCACAGCAGCTGTCCCAAACCAAGCCGGCGCACTAGCGTGAGCCGCGTACCTTCCTTCAACCGGCGGCCGCCGATCACGATTACCCTGTGGCCGGCCTCCATGACCGGACTCGCACGCAGCCTGGCCTCCAGGCTGTTGATTACGCCGCTTCGCAGGCCTCGAAATTTCATTCGTCGTCCTCCCCGGACACAGGTTTCGGTCCATTAGGGCTCCTCGAGCGCGCGCAAAAACGCGCAGTAGGCCTCGCGATCGTGCCTGCCGAGGCGCTCGAGCGAGATGCCCAGGTGTTCGCAGTGCGTGATCAGGGCGGCCAGTTTGCCCGCGACTTCGGCCGCATAGGCGGAAGCGGGATGCTCCCCGACCAGGTGCGCCACGTAGCGGTCGCGCAGCCCGCGCGCCAGAGCCCCCCAGACGTGGAACGGGTTGGCCAGCGTGGTCATGTCTGTCATTACGCCACCTCCAGCTCCTTGCGCAGCTCCTCCAGCACTCCCCGGCAGCCCGGGCAGAGCTGTTCGCGCAGGCCGTCGTCCAGGCGCTGGTACTTCTTGAACCACTGCCGGGGGACCTTCTCCCCGCAGAAGGCGTGCGTCGGCTCGCCCGCCAGGCGGATGTGGAAGCGCTTGGCGCCCGCCGGATAAGTCAGGGTCAGCTCCCCCCGGCCCTTAAACACCTCGGGCAGGTATGCCTTCTGGCTCTCCAGATACACGGCCTGCGACTTTCTTTCCATGCATACCGGGCAGATGAGCGCGGTAATATAGCGGGTCTTGCCCTTCTCCCTGCGCGGCGCCCGGTCCAGGTCGGTCTTGCAGACGGGACAGATCATGGCTTCCTTCCGGCTTTGGCGATTGTTTTGGGTTTGGCGGCGTTCTGGTGTTCCGCTGTCATGAGACGGATCAGCTTGTCGAACGAGCGGTTGATCAGGTTCTCGTAGTCGCGCAGGAGTACGCGGTCCTCCTCGGCGACCTTCACGTAATGGGCGTGCGCACTGGCCAGTTCCGCGACCGCGTTGAAAGAGCGCGTGGCCGCTTCCGCCGCGCGGGTTTGGGCTTCGGCGAGCTGCAACAGCGCCTGCTTGATGTTGTAGCCTGGATCGAGCTGGGGACTCATGGCTTCGCCTCCCGGCACTGGTGTCCGTTGCGCTTCACCCAGCGGCCGCACGGCTTGCAGTAGAATCGGCACGAAGGGCAGGGCACGGCTACGTCGTAGCGCTCTTCATCAATCGTTTCGGGTACCACGCCCAGCCCGCCGCAGCGGACGCACACGCCGCGCGGAGCGTTGGCGGGCGGGTCGAAAAAATTCCGCCCCCAATGCTTCCCTCCCCACTCCACAAAACGGCTCATGGCGCCACCTCCGCAAAATGGGGAAATTGGGGAAATGCGGCGGAATCCGAGTAACTAAAAATGCCTTTGTGAACTTCTGTAACTCTATAACTTATTTGCTGCGAGTAAGTTCCACGATTCCACGTCGCGCTCTTCATATCCCTTTGTTTGCCATAATTTGCAGAAAAAATTCCGGAAATTTGGGGAAATTGGGGAAACGGTGCTAAAATGCCGAGATGCCGAACACACTCACCCTGCTGCGCCGTCACCGGCCCGCCTGCCAAGCCGGGCGCCCCGCCGACTCCTACTCCACCGAAGCCGAGGAACGCCGCCATAATTTCGCCAAATGCCGCTGCAAGATCTACGCCCACGGCACCTTGAGCGGGGTCTTCAAGAAATTCGCGACCGGGGCCCGCGACTGGGACCGCGCCCGCGAAGCCGTCGCCCCCTATCTTCAGGCCGGACGCTGGGACCTCCCCGGGGACCCGCCTCCACCTCCGGCTCCGGCTCCCGCTCCCGCCGCCAGCGGGCTGGCCATCGCCGATGCCGTCCAGGCCTCGCTGGCAGCTCACGCCGCCGAGGGGGACGCGCCTAACACGGTCAAGAAATACACCGAGGTCCTGGGCCAGTTCGCCCGTTTCAGCCAGTCGCTCGGCCTGCGCTACCTCCACGAGTGGGATCGGTCGCATGTGCGCCAGCTGATGGCGGACTGGAGAAAACAGGGTAACTGCCCGCTCACCGTCACTAAGAAGCTGGGGCTCTTGAAGCCCTTCTTCGAGCCCTATCTGGAGGACGGAATTCTGCTCGAGAACCCGGCCCGCATCCGCACCCGCACCAACCGCGCCTCCCGCCTCAAGCAGGCCACCACCCGGCAGGTCAATCCCTTTACCGACGAGGAACTGGCTCGCATGTTCGCCGCCTGCGCCGCTCTCTCCAGAGGGCAGGTAGTCAGCATCAACCGGCTCCAGAGGGGCGAGGACCTGGCCGACTTCATCCACATCTCCTGCGCGACCGGCCTGCGCATCTCTGACGTGGCCACCTTCGACATCGCCCGCCTCACCTCTCAGGGCGAGGTCAACCTGCGCGCCACCAAGAACGGCAACTGGGTTAGCGTCTGGATTCCGGAGTGGCTGCGCGAGCGCATACGCACCCGCGCCGCGCGCGTCGGGCGGCTGATCTTCGGCACCCACTCGACCACCGACCTCAACGTCATCACCGCCTGCTGGCGCTACAAGCTGAACCGGCTCTGGGCCAAGTGCGGCCCCTGGGAGGAAAAGCCTACGCCGCATCGCTTCCGCCATACCTTCGTGCGCATCCTGCTCGAGCGCGGGGTGGCGCCGTCCGTGATCGCAGATTTGGCCGGGGATACCGAGCAGATGATCCGCAAACATTATTCCGCCTGGATGCCCGGGCGGCAAGAGCAGACCAGCCGCATGCTCGAAGAGGCCTTCCGCCATGTGCCGCGCTTCCATTACTCGTGACTCCAGGGGTTGGCGGAGCGGCGCATAACCCGCTCCCAGACCGAGCGCGGCACGCGGATGATCGGCCGGTGGCTGCCCGGGGTGCGCACCAGCTCCACTCCGGGCTCGCTGCGGAAGAGGCGCCGCGCCGTGCCCCGGCTGCAGCGCATGAGACGCGCGCAGTCGTTGAGCGTAAGGAACTCCTCATCCCACTTTTCCTGGTGGCGCAGCTGCAGCTCCAGCTGGCGAGAGCTGCGTTCCTCCGGGGTGCGCAGCATTTCAGGGCCTCACCAGGGTGGAGATCAGCCACAGAAACAGCCCGGCCGCGATCAGAGAGGCACGCCTCGGCTGCGGCCCGGGCGTGATCACGGGGCCGGTCACCTCGAGCGCAGCCAGCAGAAAGCAGACTAGAGCCAGAATGGCTAACACCAGATGCGCGCTAATCATGCACCCTCCTTCGGCTTTTCGCCGCCGGCGGCGGCGGACTCCCGCTGGGCGCGCCGCGCCGCCAGCCGCTCCTTGATCACTCTCATCCTTCCGCCTCTCTTCTCCTCGTCTTCCTCGCTCGGAATGGCGAAGGCCTCCTCCACCGTCAGTTCCTTGTCCTTGATCGCCGTGCCCAGGCCGATCAACAGCGAGAGATCTTCCAGGTTCACGCTCTCCACGGCTTCTTTGTCCAGCACGCCCAGGATGCGCTCCTTGTCCACCCCCATCGAGTAGAAGCGCTTGAAAATCTTGTCGCGCTTGGTGGCCAGCGTGCTGACATTGCCGGTGACCACCTGCTTAATCTCCTCGTAGACCGGCTTGATCAGGGCGAACGGCACCACCTGGAAGACCGCGTTGCGCTTGGCGATACTGCAGCAGGCGGCGGCGGTCACCAGCTGCATATCCTCGCTATAGGGCGAGCCATCTTTGTGGGTGATGCGGCGTGAGACCTCGGCGAACATGGACACGTTGTTTTGCAGATCGACGCAGATGCCGTGCGCGGTGACTTTCTTGCCGTCGTTGTCGACCGTGCGCGCTCCCGCGCGCAGGTTCTGCCAGCGCACCGTCAGGATCTCCGCCAGGCGGATACTGGGGCCCTGGATCAGCTTATCCTTTCCGGTCTCCCGGTCGCGGCGCTTGAGCGTGTAGATGCATGACTCCGCCGTCTCCTCGTCGACAATGGCGTCGTCCAGCATGCGCTGGCGGATCTTGCCGATCTCCGGCCGGGGATGGCTGTAAGCCCAGTCCATCATACTCTTGATCTGCGCGTGCTCCATGATTTCGAGCGCGGCGGGCGCGATCGGAACGAGCGGGTCCGGCACGGCCGGCAGTTCAGCTGGCATGGTTCTTCTCCTCTTCGCGGGTATGTTGCTCGAGCTTAAGGGCTACGTATTCCAGGGCGCGCGCGAAGCCGCTCTCCTCGGCCCCGGCCACCCAGCCGAGCGTCTGGAAGGCCGCCCGGGCCTCGCGTTCGGCTTCCGGATACCGGTGCCAGACGAACCAGCGCAGCTCCGCACAGCCAAAGCTGGCCCCCAGGATGGCGATCGCCTGCCGCACGTCGTCTTCGCTTCTCATGCCGCCTTCCCCTTGAGCAGCATGCGCCGGTAGCCCTCCACCACATGCGTGTACTCGGCGATCGATTGGGCCGCGTCCTTCTCGGACAAGGCGAGCAGCAGCTGCCTGGCCAGCTTCTGCCAGTCGGTCTCCTCCCGGTCCCTGGTCTTTCGCCAGGTCAGTTCGCCCTGCCCCCACTTCAGGCCCTCGGCGTCGCCGATGGCCAGCTGCAGGCGGTTCTCCAGTTCCTCTCGGCGGATCTCCCGCTCTTTGAGTTCGGCGCGCAGTACCGCATACTCGCCGACCAGCGCCATCTCCTCCGGCGTGGCCGGGCGCGATTTGGTTTTGGGGCGCGGAAAACGCTGCCGGAGAAAATCCCGCGAGCGCCGGCTGGCGCCGATCGGCGGCTCCACGTCGGCCAGCAGGTATTTCCGGAAGAAGTCGTAGCCCTCTTCCAGCAGCCACTCCTCCAGCTCCGGGTTATGCTCGATGCGGTAGACGCGGAAATCATTGCCGCCGATCAGGACCGCGACATAGGCGGTCTTGAGCTGGGTGGTGCTCATCTGCCACTCGACCTGGACCCAGTAGTATTCGGGAATCCCGTCCTCGTTCTCCGCCTCCCGGTCCCATTCGCTCGCCATGTGCAGGCCCGCAGTCTTACATTCGAGCAGCATCCTGGGCTCGCCCTGGATGAAGGCGTCGGGGCTACTGTACTGCCAGGCGCGCAGATCGCTGTAGATGCGCCGGTTGAACCATTCGACCTCCATGCCCATCTTCATGCCGAAGACCTTGGCCACCACCGGCTCGAGCATCGTGCCCCAGAACATGGGTTCGGTCTGCTCGACCTGGATGAGACCTTTTTTGCGGTTCCACACCTGACAGGCGTCGCCGAAGGGCGAAATGCCCAGGACTTGGGCGATCTCGCTGGCCCCGATGGCGAGCGCCTCCACGGCTTCGCGTGCGCTAGTCACACACCTCTCCCTGGGCCGATGCCCATTGCCTATTTCGGACCCGATTTACTTTTATTTCCTGGCGCTGCGCGGTGCTTCCTGGGTGGGATTGCGCAGCAGCTTCAGGAAGCTGCGGTGGTCGTGCTGGGCGTTGACGATGATGCGGGATAACAGCATTCCCATGCTGGGATCGCGTATTCCTTCCCGTTTGCCGAAGGCCTTCCGCGCTTCCTCCCAAAGATCTTTTTCTGGGTTTAACAGATATCCGCCGAAGCGCCTGTATGGCCTGTCCCCGTTTTCATGATTGCCGTGCATGAAATAGATCCCCCCTCTCAATACCCCTAGCGGGAGAGATTTCACTTCTACGTCCCCGCCCGGCACCGTTCCGATCCCAGCATGGCGCCGCAACGGGTCCGGGCGAAAAAAGAACAGTAACCCCGTACACTTCCGAAGTCAAGCTAAATCGCCTGGAATCAGCTTCGTGGGACCAGCACGGTACCATCGTGGTTCCAGCCTGGTGCCGAGATCACGATCAGATCTAACTAGGCGTCCTGGTACCTGCTATGGGTTACCCCGGGCAGCCGCAAGTTTTACTTAAATATCCCGGTAATGCGCGTTACCGTAACCCAGCCAAATCTAACTATGGGAATTCTTACAAATCGGCGACGGGCGGCAGCCGAAGGCGTGGCCCGCCAGCACGTCGACGACCCCCTGGCGGTGCTCGTCGGCCATGGCCCAGTGCTTCTTCTGCGAGTCCCACCGGATCACTCCGTTATGGTGCAGCCTTCTTAGCTCCAGCCGGGCTCCGTGCCCGCTTCTGCGGGTGGCTTCCTCGAGCCCCATGCGCCGCTCGAGCGTCAGCGCCTGGTGGGGGCCGTTGAGGAGCAGCCCGAGGGCGGTACTGATCCAGGGCGGGATCGAGTCCCTGGCCACGCGCGCCATCGCCCGGTGGTCCTCGGCTTCGGTTTGCCTGCGGCCGTACAGGCAGGCGTGGCGCACCCCCAGTATGGCGAAGGTTCTGAGCAGCGTCTCCCAGTCGGGATACCACGGCGCCAGGCGCTGGATCAGCTCCAGGTGATAGAGAAAGTTCGGCGGCTCTTTAAACGCGGGCGGATCGGGGGGCCGCGCCCCCACTCGGTCCTCGAGCACGCCGCGCGCCAGCGCCGAGAGCTGATCCTGCCGCCGCTCCTCCTCGCGTTCGTCGAGCGCGCGCAGCCCGTGGCCCACCCGGTTAGAGTGCGTGCGCAGGCGCAGCGAGCGCTGCAACAGGTACTGGGCATTGGTGAGACGGTGGAAGCGGGGATAGCGCTCGAAGTCCGGCTCGATGAAGAGCCGCTCTTCCCCGGCCGCGTCCAGCCACTCCACCGTCAACGCCTCGATCATGCGCCAGGGCGAGCGCGCGCGCAGCTGCGGCAGCGAATACGGCAGCCACTGCTCGCCGAAGCTGAACCAGGCCTCCCGGCACTCCCTCGAATACCAGTTGGTTTCGAGAATCAGCCATACCCCCGGCGTGCGCGGGCAGGGGACCAGCGCGGAGAGCAGGATGTCGATGGCCGCCCGGTCCTCCACTGCCCAGTCGCGCGAGAGCTGGTGCGCCACCTCGTCGATGCGCGCGCCCCAGTCCAGCATCCGGCTACGCTACTTTTTTGGCCCTGCCTCGGGCGGATGGGGCGGAGGCGGAACCACCACCCAGCCCACTCCGCGCCAGAATTGCAAGGTCCATCCCGAATCGCCGATGGGGACGATGGGCGGTCCCTGATCGGGCCTTTCAGGCGGCGGCGGCGGCGGCGGTTGCGGCCAGATGACGGCGGGCGGTTGAGGCGGCGAAGGCCAGATGCCGGGAGGAGTGCCGGGGGCGGGCGGAGTCGGCCAGACACCAGGCGGCTGCGGCCAGACGCCGGGGGGCGGCCCGGGCCAGATACCGGGGGGAGTTCCGGGCGGGGGCGGACTGGGCCAGACTCCTACCGGCGGCGGAATGATCGGGCCTCCGCCGACAGAGGGCGGCGGGGACGGCCAGACGCCGGGGGGCTGAGTTGGCGGGTAATAGATCGGCGGTGTGACCACTCCGGCCGGAGGCCAGATGCCGGGAGGAGTGCCGGTGGGCGGGGACGGCCAGATGCCGACCGGCGGGGACGGCCAGATACCGGGCGGCAGGCCACCGCCGACGGGAATAACGATGCAGAGTGTTGCCAATGCTTAGAACTCCTTTCGCGGCCATCTTACTACTACATTTGTAGAAAACAATGACAAAACACCCCCAAGCACCCCCTCCACTGCCGGTTTTGGCCCCGATCGGCGTATACTGGGGCGCATATGCCGCTGCCCTCGATGCTCTGCTATAACGAGCTGGACGGAAGCGAGGTGGGCCACATCCTGGAGCGGCGCTTCGAGCAGGTCATGCAATCGGTTCCGTATTTTCAGCGGCACATCACCTTGCCGCGCGTGCGCATGACGCTTCAAGTGAAGCTTGAAATCTGGGCCGACCAGCCTGCCCCCGAAACCCTGAACATCGGCGACACCCTTACCGTGGTGCTGGACGAGCCGGTTCTGGATACGATCACGGCCGAATCGGTGGACTCGACCGCGCCCGGCAGCGGCCATCCGCCGGACCAGCTGCGCGAGATGCACGGCCTGCCGGTCTCCCAGCCCGCGCGCGGCGCGCGCGAAATCGGCGGCCAGGTGGCCATCGGCGACCAGTATCCTGCGCCGGGTGCTGGCCTCGAGGGCCGCGAAGTCGAAGGCCTGCCCGGGCTCAAGATCAGCCGCACCGGCAGCGGGGTGATTGACGGCCTGCCCACGGCCCGTGGGGCCACCGTGGCCCTGATCGACCAGGGGCCCGCCGGCCTGCGCGCCAACGAGATGAACCGCGAAGCCTGGCGCTTCGGGAGGAAGTGATGGAAGTCGGCAGCATCGTGCGCTTCAGCGTGCCCGGGTCCTATGAGACCGAGGGGCAGGCGCGCATCGTCCCGGCGATCGTCATCAGCCAGTGGCCCGACGGCAGCCTGGAGCTGTTTGCCTTCAATTTCGCGGGCCCCTATCTCATCCATGCCAAGCCGCCCGGGGAAGTCGAGGTGGTCATGAGCCGCGCCGAGTTCGACGCCATCCACCGCCGCCTGGCGCAAATTGAGAAGGTCCCCCGGGAAGATTCCAGGTTTGCGCTCGCCGATGACCCTCGTTGAACTGCATGTCGATCTCAGCCGCACCGCCGACGCGCTGGAGCGGATCGCCTTCCTGCTCGAGCAGCTGGCCTTTCCGCCAAAGGCGCAAGCTGCGCCCGTCATTCAGGCCACGGTCGACGACTTGCATACCGTAAGCCCGGAAGATTACGCTTCCATGCGCGCGGAGCAGATGGCCTTCGCCGAGCGCTACCGGGTAGTCCCGGGAAGCGAAGCCTTCGCGCGCGAGCTGGCCGCCTGGGAGCAGGAGCAAAGGAGTCTGCATGGAGAAGCATGGCAAGCGCCCGACTGGGCGGCGGTCTTTGCCGCCACCCAAGGACCCGTTCGAGAACCAGCCGACCAGCCTGCCGTCCCCGCCGGTGAACGTCAGTGAGCCCAAGCAGCCGAAGCTGGCGCCGTCCAGCCGCAGTCCGCTTTCGGTCGCCTTCCGCCACATCCGGCCCGACTGGCGGCGCTATGTCGAGTTTGTCGATCTGGCGGCGCGCAAGGGCGATGCCGCCATGGCGCGCTACCGCGACTGCTACCAGGCGCTCGCCCCGCTCGACAAAATCCGCGCCTGGCCGGAGCAGGTCTGCGACCTGGCCAACGTCAGCCCGGGCGAATTGGTGGGCGCGGTCTGCCGCGCCATCTGGGAGTCGAAGGCCGCCGAAAGCTCGATGGTCAGCTCCATCGCTCATCCTGAGCTATTGCTGGACACGATCAAGTTCGCGCGCAAGGAAGAGAACTACCGCGACCGCGAGTTGTACTTCCGCATGATGGGCAGCCTGCCCGACCGCAAGGGCGCCAGCATCAACATCTTCAATCAGGCCGCAGGCCAGGTGGGCGAGCTGCCGGATCTGACGCGCGCCAAGTTGCGCAGCTTCGACGAGGAAGTGATCGAGATGAGCCGGGATCTGGAAAGCCCCGATCCGCCGTTTCTGGTGAAGCCGGATGTTCCATCCCAAGATCATTAACCGCACCCTCGAGCGCTGGGCGGCGAAATCGGGGAACTTCAGCCCCGAATATCACAGCGTGCTCGAGGCCGAGCGCATTGCGGCGCATTTCAATGCCCTGGTCGAGCCCGATCCCGACGGCGGGCTGGTCAGCCTGCGCGCCCCCGGCAAGGACTGGCGCGAGACCCTGGAACCCGATGAAATCCGCCTGATCCGCAACGAGACCATCCTCTGCCGCGCGGATTTCTCTTACTTCGTTTCGCGCTACGCCTGGATCAAATCCGACGAGGACCGGGTGGTGAGGATGGAGCCGTGGGTGTCGCAGCAGATCTTCCTGTCGATCCTGGCCGAGATGCAGGAGCAGGAAGTCTGCCTGATGTTGATCATCCTCAAGGCCCGCCAATTAGGCCTGAGCCGCATCATCTCGCTGATCCTGCTGCACGCCGTGCTCTTCTTCGCCCACACCAATGCCTTCCTCGCCTCGAGCACCGAGGACAAGACCGGCCTCTTGTTCGACATGCTCGATTTCGTGCTCGAGAGGCTGCCGTTCTGGATGCGGCCGGGCGAGAAGTACCGCCGCGAAAACAAGTTTCTCGAATTGATGAACGGCAGCGCGCTCACCCTGCAGCACGGCCAGCAGTCCACCGGCATCGCGCGCGGCACCACGCCCACCAAGTGCCATATCTCCGAGTTGAGCGAGTTCGACGAATTCAAAGTATCGGATTTGATCGACAGCTCGCTGTTGCGGGCCATGCACGACTCGCCGCAAACTTTCCTCGCCCTGGAAAGCACGGCCAAGGGGATGAACAACTGGTGGAACGACAAGTGGAACAGCGCGGTGGCCGGATGGCCGGAGCGCCGCTCGCGCCTCAGGCCGCTGTTTTTGCCCTGGTTCGTCGGCGGGCTGTATCCCAAGCAGCACTGGCTGCGCGCGCACCCGGTGCCCCCCGATTACGCCTCGCGCATGCTGCCCTGGGCCGCCGCCCACGCCGAGGGCGCCGAGCAGTATGTGCGCAAGACCGAATATCTCTACCAGCGCCTCTCTCGAGATTGGGTCATGCCCATCGAGCAGGTCTGGTATTACGAGTGCGAAAGAGACGCGGCCATCCGCGAACGGCGGCTGAATAAATTCCTGCAGGAGATGCCCGCCAACCCGGATGAGGCCTTTCAGTCCACGTCCATCAGCGTGTTCGACAACGAGACCCTGGTCTTCTACCGCGACAACGCGCACTCGCAGGAGCTGCTCGGCGCCTACGGCCTGGTGGGAGCCGCCGAGGTGGTCAATCCGCGCCTGCAGCCGCCGGAGCTATTGCGCAACCCCAACCTCGCGCCCATCACCGTGCGCAGCGAGCGCGCCACCGGCTACCCGGTCCAGTTCGATTTGGTGCCCCTGCGCTTCGACGGCTGGCCGCTCGAAAGCGGGACCGACAAGATCTACATCTGGGAGATGCCGGTGGCGGGCGAGGTCTACGGCATCGGCATGGACACCAGCGATGGAATAGAAAAGGACCGCACCGTGCTCGAGGGCCTGCGCAAGGGCAGTATCAATGGGCCGACCAAGCAGGTCTTTGAGTATGCCTCGGGCAAGATGAATGCCTTGGATTCATGGCCGTTCGCGCTCGCTCTGGGCACGCTCTACTCGGTGCCCGATTCCACCGGCATGCTGCAGCAGCCGCGCATGGCGATCGAGTGCAAGGGCCACGGCGATCTGGCGCAGAACCTGATCCGGCAGATGGGATGGACAAATTTTCACCCCTGGAATGACAAACAGCTCGACAACCGCGCGCCCAAGCTCTCCCACTTCCACAAGATCGGCGTCTACACCACCAGCTGGTTCAGGGACGGCATGATCGAGATGCTGGTCAAGATGCTGCGCGACGGCGACATCGAGATCTGCTCGCCGTTTTTCGTGCAGGAGATGGCCTCGCTCCAAGGTGACCAGTTCGTGCAGAGCTTGAAGGCCGGCTACGGCGGCTTCGACGACCGCATCATGGCCTTCGGCTTCATCCTGGTCTCGCTCTACAAGTGGGACGCCGATTATTTCCGCAGCGCTAAGATCGCCGCCTACAGCGGGCGCAATCCGCTGGCCCGTGGGGAGGTCAAGCGCCAGTACGCGCAGTGGGTCTACAGCGCTCAGGAGCGCAGTGACATGGGAATCTATGAAAAGCGGGAGTATTAAGTGGCCTCGCACCTGGCGGGGTTGGAGGAACCTCGTCCTGCTCACCTTGCGTCGGTGTCCAAGGTGCAAGCAGCGACTGCTGCGCGACTTTCCTCAATACGATGACGGAGATACCGTCTATTGCTTACATTGCGACGGCCTTATCCTGCCCAGAGGATTGATCCGGACACTCATCTGGAATGCGGCCGCACGGGAAGGGAAGGATTAAACTGATCGCATGCCAGTCGCCCAGTCCAGCCATCTCCAGTCATACGACTACGACACCAACAGCCAGACCCTGACGGTGGAGTTTACCAACGGCACCGTCTATCAGTACCCGGGCGTGTCGCTCGAAGATTTCAACCGGCTGGCCCAGAGCGGAGGCGGGGGCACCGCCTTCTGGGCTTTCATCCGCAATAAATATACCGGCGCCAAGGTGGCCGATACGCGTAGGAGGAACCAGGGTGACCACCACGCGGTGTGATCGCTTTCGGTTACCGAAGACTCAATTATTCGGCCAAGTTTTTGACCGATTGACCGTCATCGCTTACGCCGGAAGAAAATCTTTTCTCACTCACAGGACACCGCAATGGCTTTGCCAATGTCGATGCGGCAAGTACACTGTAGTTGCAACTCATTCTCTCAAGTCCGGTCATAGCCGGGGATGTGGTTGCAGTCGTTATTTTAGTAGAACTAGGCATGGTCACGCCAAACGCGCCAAGGGATTAAAGCCGAGTTCTGAATACGTGTGTTGGCTGGCAATGAAGACCCGTTGCTACAATCTCAAATGCAATGCGTATTCGTTTTACGGAGGACGTGGTATTCGTGTTTGCGATCGATGGCTTGAATCGTTCGATAATTTCATTGCGGATATGGGTTTAAAACCAGATCCTTCATATTCGCTAGACCGAAAAGATTGTAATGGTGATTACGAACCAAACAATTGCCAATGGGCCACGGTCGCTGAGCAGGCATGTAATACAGGGCCGAAATAGGAAATGGGCACTGAATGGACAACGAAGCAGCGCGACGATCTGACCACATGCCCGTTCTGTGCGACGGCGGCGATTGAGCAGGGGCGGATGGCTGAAAGTGACACCACTACGCAATGGCGGATTCAATGTGGCAACCCGTTCTGCGAAGTGGTCTGCCAGACCCGGATATTCGCTGCATTGTCGGACGCGGAACGTGCTTGGCAGGAAAGGTACGCCAATGTGGGCATGGGCATCATTGGCAGACAGCCATCCACAGGGCGAAGTTAACCTTCGGATCAGAAACTCTATCCCTTACGGATTGGGCTAGAAAATTGAAGGTTCATAAAAGGACGATTAGCGCGAGGTTAGCTAAAGGGATGTCAGTTGCTGAAGCTCTGGCTGATGCGGTACAGGTACGAAGGGCTTAAATGACAACCACGTGCAATCAGTGCGGGCACGAGATCGAGTTCGGCCAATGGGCCTTCTGTCCGCATAGCGCACTTTCCACACGTAATGCGCGCCGCTGGGAACCGATCGTGGTATGGCAGGCGGTCGGCGATCCCGATCACTACTCGTTTCCCGGTCAGGCCGATGAGCCATGTCCCCAAGGCTACCGGAAGATCGAGTTGACCAATCTAAGCGAAGCCGACAGATTTGTGTCACGCATGAACGCGATCGAGCGCCGCAAAATGGAACGGGCGCGCGATCTCAACTACCAGGCGCTGGATGAGCAGACCAGGGAGCGGAGGGCGGACATGCTGGCGCGCATTCGCGGCAACCCGCGTGCCGAGGCTCTCTTCCGGGCGGCGCGCGAGTGGGCCGATCGGCGCCGGGAAGAAAAGCGCAGCCGCCAGCGCAACCTTGATCCGCGCTTCCACTCCCAGGTGCTCTCCTTCGACAGCGGCCACCGCAATTCCTACTCCGGCCCTGAGACCGGATGGAAGGAGCGCAAGGTATAATTACGGTACCCTACCATAGCTGTCTGTCGATCAGCCTGCCGGGCCTTCTGCAACCTTCTGCAACCTCCGGCAGGCTTCCACCGCGTAGAATACCCATATGCCGGGAGTGGATTCGGCGTACCTGTGTCCCGCGCCTTTTGAGGGCGCGTCGGACAACCGCGAGATCGCGAGCGCCAATTCGCTGCTGGCCTGGGCCAAGGACATCGTCAGCGACGGCCGCTCCTACCTGCGCCTGCAGCCCGCCTATCCTTTCATCCAGGATGGGCTGGACCTGGTCAACGGCGAGACCCAGTCCACCCCCGTGGGCACGCTTTCCAGGATGCGCACCGACCAGACCGTGCGCAACGCCAAGGAGCTGATCGCGGCCCAGACCAATATCCGCATCATCCCCGCCTTCAAGTCGACGATGGAGGAGTTCAAGCGCCAGGAGAGCATCCTCAACAAGAGCTTCATGGCCTGGCAGTCCATGACCTTCGCCGATAGAAAGCTGCGCAAGGCCTGGCAGTACGCCGAGATCGCCGGGACCGGCTATGTGGGCACGCGCTACGATCCTAACCACTGGTACCGGGGTAGAGGAGATATCGTGTGGGACGCCTATGGCCCGCTCGACGTGCTGCCGGTGGGGATGGGCCGCCAGCACGATCTGCAGAAGGCCTACGCTGTGGCGCTCCGGGTCGAGACCCCGGTTCATGAGGCCTGGCGCCTGTTTCCGCTCTATGTAGATCAGATCAAGCCGGCGCGCGATTCGCGCGCGGGCCACGGCGTGGTCATCAGCCAGGCGGTCAAGTTCGCCACCGCCGTGCTCAAGCGCTTCGGACAGGGGGCGCGCTACGAGCGCGAGCCCGCGCCCTGGGCCATGGTGGATGTTTTCTACATCTACGTGGACGACGACTCGGTCAACGATACCGGCGAGCCGGTCAAG
>Ga0126378_10000673_pt1 | contig 25129 bp, 24 predicted proteins | sample PanSoiMetPlot_23_FD_92587 | JGI IMG/M metagenome (GOLD analysis project Ga0126378, IMG submission 92587) | Tropical forest soil microbial communities from Panama - MetaG Plot_23 | ecosystem: Environmental > Terrestrial > Soil > Tropical forest > Bulk soil | place: Panama | collected 2016-02-17
ATGGCCACGGCGGACGAGCACTAATCGATCTTTGCCGGTGCGTCTTGCCGGCAAGCTGCTGCTTCAGTGTGAGCCCGGCTGCACGGTGTCCGGGAACCACCCCCTGGCGGCAATTCAAGGAGGAAGTGATGAAGAAGTGGACGGTGGTGTTGGTGGCGCTCGCGACGGTGATGTTGGTGGCTCCGTCCGCGTTCGCGCAGGAAGCTGGTGGCGCTGCGGCCGGCGGAAAGGGCTTGCTCGCGATTGCCGCAGGCTTCGGCATGGCGCTGGCGGCCTTTGGCGGCGCGCTGGGGCAGGGCCGGATCGCTTCGGCAGCTTGCGAAGGCATGGCCCGCAATCCCGGGGCGGCGGCGGCCATTCGCGCAGCCATGATTCTCGGGCTGGTGTTCGTTGAAACTCTTGCGCTCTTTACCTTGGTCATTATTTTCGTGAAGATCTAAACTTTCCGAACAGGTTCCGAAATGGCCCGGAGGCACGATGCTTCCGGGCCATTTTTCTTTTTCCACCTGGACGAAATTACTTGAAGTGTGTTTCTGGGGAGCCGACGGGTGCGAGTCTAGTGTCCGAGCAGGCTCGGTCGCAGGATGAAATTGATGACGGGATTCGGGTACACGCCGAACAAGATCGTTCCCACAAAAGTGATGAGCAGCACGGCATTCACACCCAGCGGGAATTGCACCGGACCAAGCGCCGCAGCTTCTGCGCTCGGCTCGCGCATGTACATCACCACGATCACGCGCAAGTAGTAGTAAGCGCCGATCACGCTGTTGATGGCCATGAGCACGGCCAGCGAAATGAGGTGCGAATTCACCGCCGCCTTGAAGATGTAGAACTTCCCAAAAAAGCCTGCTGTGACAGGCAGCCCGAGCAGCGAAAGCAGATAGACGCTGAGCATCGCGGCAACAAAAGGCTGGCGCTGCGAGAGTCCTGCGTAATCGTCGAGCGAAAGACTCTTTTCGCCCGCGCCGCCGAGCTGCGAAACGATGGTGAACGCCCCCAGCTTCACGAGCGCGTAGCTCAACAAGTAAAACAGCACCGCTGCGTAAGCCGGCGCCGCTTCGGCGGAACCGCCTTGCGCCATGGAAGTGACCGCTGCGAACGCCACCAAAATGTATCCCGCGTGCGCGATCGAGCTGTACGCCAGCAGCCGCTTGATGTTTGTCTGCACCAGCGCGCCGAGGTTTCCTGCAAACATCGTCAGCGCTGCGAGCAGCCAGAACGCCCAGAACCAGTATTTCGTCGCCGCGGGAACGGTGGCAAAAATGCGCAGCAGCAATGCAAATGCCGCGGCCTTCGGCCCAGCGGAAAACAGTGCCGTGACCGGCGTCGGCGCGCCTTCGTACACGTCCGGCGTCCACACTTGGAACGGCGCGGCCGCCACTTTGAAGCCCAGCCCGATCAGAATCATCGCGAGCCCGAGTTTCAGCAGAGTGCTCGTTTCATCGGCCCCTGCCATTTTGTCGAGCAGCGTTGTGCCAGTCGCACCGTACACCAGCGCAATGCCATAAAGAAAAAACGCCGTGGCGAAGGAGCCCAGCAGGAAATACTTCATTGCCGATTCGCTGGACTTCAGCGAATCGCGGCGATACCCCGCCAACACGTAGCTCGAAATCGAGCTCATCTCGAGGCCAATGAACCCAGTGAGCAGTTCTTGTGCTGAAGCGAGCACGCCCATTCCCGCCGTTGCGAAAAAGAGCAGCGCGTAGAACTCCGCGACCGGCAAGTGCTCGCGTTCCAGGTACGGCTCTGCCGCCAGCACCACCAGGAACGCTACCGTTCCCACGAGCAGCCGGAAAAAGAAGCTGAACGAATCCGACTGCACCAGCCCGAAGAAGCCAGGCCCGCCGTGGAGCAGCGAAGTGAATGCGGCAGCAGTCCCCGCCAGCGACCCGAGCAGCGCGAGAAACGTGAAGAATTGCCGGCTGCGCACGAACGGCTGCAGCAGCATCACCAGCACGCCGAAGCCGCACCAGATCAGCTCCGGCAGCACGCGCTGAACATCGATGAGTTGCGGCAGCATCTAGCGGACTCCCAGCCTTTCCATGTTGGTTCCCGTAGCGGCCGAAGTTGCAGAAACACTTCTCAGCTGCCCCCCATCCGCCGGGGCCGCCACTTCGTACGCGCGCTGCGGTTCCACCTGTTCGATTACCGTTTGCGCGGCAACCGCTGTGCGCCGCGTGATGAACGCCGAGCCGATGCCCATCCACAGCGTGACGACCGCCATCGTCGCCAGAATCCATCTTTCGCGGGCGGAAGCATCCGGCAGCGTTCGGTTCTTCTCCACCGTGATTTCTCCGAAGAACACGCGCTGGTACGACCACAGCAGATAGCACGCCGAAAGAATCACGCCGAGCGCCGCCCATGCAGCCCAGCCCCAATGACGCTGGTACGTGCCCAGCAAAATCAAAAACTCGCCGACGAAACCGTTGAGCATCGGCAGGCCGAGCGAAGAAAGCGCCACGAAAAGGAAGAACGCCGCAAGCTTCGGCATTGGCGTAGAAAGCCCGCCAAACTCGCTAATCTCGAACGTGTGCCGCCGGTCGTACAACATTCCGACCAGCAAGAACAGCGCGCCGGTCGAAATTCCGTGCGCCAGCATCTGGTACACCGCACCCTGCATGGAAATGTTGTGAAATGCGAAAATCCCGAGCACCACGAAGCCGAGATGGCTCACCGAGGAATACGCGACGAGCTTTTTCAGGTTCGGTTGCACCATGGAAACGAGCGCGCCGTAAATGATGCCGATGATCGCCAGCACCGCCACCCAGCGCGCCGCCCGACGCGAAGCTTCCGGAAACAGCGGCAGGCAGAAGCGAATCATGCCGTACGTCCCGAGCTTCAGCAACACGCCCGCGAGCATCACCGAACCAGCCGTAGGCGCTTCCACGTGCGCATCCGGCAACCAGGTGTGCAGCGGGAAAAGCGGCACTTTGATGGCGAAGGCAAAGAAGAAAGCCAGGAAAAGCAGCATTTCCGTGCGCGGCGCGAGAATGAGCTGGCCACCCGCAAGCGCCTGTTGAATCGTCGGCAAATCGAAGGTGCCCGTGGCGTTGTACAGCCAGATGATTCCGACGAGCATCAGGATCGAGCCCGCCATCGTGTAGAGGACAAATTTCACTGCGGCATACACGCGGCGCTCGTGGCCCCAGATGCCGATCAGGAAGGCCATCGGAATCAGCATCAGCTCCCAGAAGAGAAAGAAGAGGAACGTATCGAGCGAGAGAAAAACGCCAACGACGCCCACTTCGAGCATCAGCAGCATCACGAAAAATTCTTTGACGCGATGCTGAATGCTGTTCCACGACGCCAAAACGGAAATCGGCGTGAGAAAAGTTGTCAACAGCACGAGGAACATGCTGATGCCGTCCACGCCGACGTGGTAGTGAATCGGGGGCGCGCTGATCCATTTCGAGAATTCCTCGAGCTGATAGCCGGACGCGCCGATCGGCACGCCGCGCAGCATAGCCAGCGAAAAAAGAAATTCCGCGATGGAAACCGCTAGCGCGATGGCACGAATGAATTTGTGGTCGTCTCCGCGCAGCACCATGAGCGCCGCGGCTCCGATAGCAGGGAAGAAGATCAGCACCGAAAGCAGATGGCCGCCGTTCAGCATCAGCGCACCATCCCCACAGCGGTTTTGCTGACGGTGGGCCAGAAGAAAATGACAGCAAGCACGATGATTGCTCCAACCACGACCCAAACGGCGTAGCTGCGCGTGTTGCCGGATTGCGAATGGCGCACGCTGTCGCCAATGGCCGTTGTCCCATGCGCAATTCCATTCACGGTGCCATCGATTCCAGCAACATCGGCGGCTTTCCAAAACACGTTCGTGGAGAGCCACAGCAGCGGCCGCACCACGAGGAAGGCGTACAGCTCATCAACGTAGTATTTGTTGAGCAGTGTTGTGTAAACCGGCTTCATAGACTTTGCGAGGTCGTCGGCCTTCTTCGGCTGTTTGATGTAGAGCCAGTATGCAACGGCAATCCCAACCAACGCTGCGGCCGCAGCCACGCCTGCAAGAATCAATTCAAGTTGATGCGCCGCCGCTTCCCCGGTCGCGTCTGTGGCTTCATGCGCGCCGCCGAAAATCGGCGCCAGGAAATTCGCGAAGTAGTCCGACCCGCCCAAGAGCGCGGGCGCGGCGAGCCCGCCGCCGATCGCCGAGAGAATCGCGAGGACCACGAGCGGCCCAAGCATGCTCCACGGCGATTCGTGTGCGTGAGCTTTGTGTTCGTCGTAGCGCGGCTTCCCGCTGAACGTGAGGAAAATCAGCCGGAACATGTAGAACGCTGTGAGAAGTGCTGTGAGTAACCCGAGGGCGTAGAGGATCGGGAGTCGATCTCCACCTGCGCTCTGGAAGGTCGCAAACAGGATGGCGTCCTTCGAGAAAAATCCCGCGAGCGGCGGTATGCCAGCAATTGCTAGAGTTGCCGTCAACATCGTGGCGTAAGTCCACTTTATCTTGCTGCTCAGCCCGCCCATTTTGTTCATATCCTGCTCACCGCCCATTGCGTGAATCACGCTGCCGGCGGCCAGGAAGAGAAGCGCCTTGAAAAAGGCGTGGGTCATCAAGTGAAAAATGCCGGCTCCGAACGCGCCCACACCGCACGCGAGAAACATGTAGCCGAGCTGACTGACCGTCGAATAGGCGAGAACTCGTTTGATGTCTGTTTGCACGAGGCCAATGGTCGCGGCGAAAAATGCCGTTGCGCAGCCAACGATCGCCACAACGAGCATGGCCGTCGGTGCATGCGTGAACAGGATGTGTGAGCGCGCGACGACATAGACTCCTGCGGTCACCATCGTCGCCGCATGAATCAACGCGCTGACTGGCGTGGGGCCCTCCATCGCGTCGGGCAGCCAGACATACAGCGGAAGCTGTGCGGATTTCCCGGTGGCGCCCATGAAAAGCAGCAAACTTGCGATTGTTAGCGTCCCAAACTGGCCCATTGCGTCTTTGGGCCACAAATCCGCCTTAGCGAAGAGTTGCGCGAAATCCAGCGTTCCAAACGCACGGAATAGCAAGAACATGCCCAGCATGAAGCCGAAATCACCGATGCGGTTGACGATGAATGCTTTTTTGCCGGCGTCGGATGCGGATTTCCTCAGGAAGTAGAATCCGATGAGCAGATAGCTCGAGAGCCCAACGCCTTCCCAGCCGACGAACAGCAGCACGTAATTGGCGGCAAGCACCAAAATCAGCATGAAGAACATGAACAAATTAAGGTAGGAGAAGAACCGGTAATAGCCGCCCTCATGGGCCATATAGCCGGTAGCGTAAATGTGGATGAGCCAGCCCACGCCGGTGACGACCAGCACCATGACAACGGTGAGCTGGTCCATTTGCAAATCGAAGCCAGCGCGAAAATTTCCCGCAGTAATCCAGGTGAAATACTCTTTGCGGAAGAGAACTTGGCCGGAATCGAAAAATTCGCGCACAGCTTCGAGCGCGGCGAGAAACGACAGGCCTGTCGAGGTGATGGCCACGCTGGTCACATACTTGTTCGGCCATTTCGCGCCGAAAAGTCCGTTGATTGCAGAGCCGAGCAGCGGCAGCAGCGGAATAATCCACAAGTATTCGAGAATCGGTAGAGCAGGCATCACAGTTTGAGCAGATCCACGCGCTCGACGTTGAGCGTTTGCCGGTTGCGCGCAATCAGAATGATGATTCCCAGGCCCACAGCGGCTTCGGCAGCCGCGACTACGATTACAAACAGCACGAAAACTTGTCCGTCTAGTTTGCCGAGCGCCTGGCTGAAGGCCACGAACGCCAGATTCACCGCGTTGAGCATCAGCTCGATGGACATGAAAATGGTGATGACATTGCGCTTGAAAATGAACGCGAAGACGCCCAGACCAAAAAGAATCGCGCTCAAAATGACGTAGTAATTCGTCGGCACCATTTCAGCTTTTCTCCCGCTGCGCCAGAACGGTTGCACCCAGAATCGCCACCAGGATCAAAAACGAGGTCAATTCGAACGGGTAAACGAAATCCTTAAAGACCATCTCGGAAATTCCTTTGGTGGAAGACAGCGCGCCCGTTTGCGTCGCCGCCTGAACGCTGGCTCCCGATCTCGCGAGCGTTGCGGCTACAAATCCGGCAAGCGCGACCACGAGCAACAGGCCCGGCGCGCCAGCCATCTTCGAAATACTGGTGTGTTCTTCTACGCCGGCATTAAGCAACATGATTACGAATACAAAGAGCACCATGATTGCGCCACCATAGACGATGATTTGCACGGCGGCGACAAACTCGGCGCCCATCAAAAGGTAAAGTCCCGCGAGCGCGACCATCACCACAATGAGCGAGAGTGCGCTGTGAATCGGATGCTTTTGCACAATCAGGTTGATCGCGCCGATCACGGCGAGCGCCGCTAGCACAAAAAAAACGATGAGAGGCGCCGTCATCTCGCGCCCCACTGCATCTTGGCCAGGATCACAAAGCTGGTGAGGATCACGTTCACGATGGAAACCGGAAGCAACAGCTTCCAGCCGAAGGCCATCAACTGGTCATAACGGAAGCGCGGTAGCGTGCCGCGCATCCACACGTAAACGAAAAGGAATGTCAGGATTTTCGACAGCAGCCAGAAGGGTCCTTGAATAAACTCGTTGACTGACGGCAGCACGACAAAAACCAAGCCAAGCAGCGCGATCGCCGCGCCCACCGCGGGCAAAACGAGGCGCCCGAAAACAGTTTCGTAACGCACGCCGTCCATAATGACCCATAGTCCGAAAGGAATCAGGATCATCGAAGGCAAATAATGCGTGAGGGTCCACGACGTGGGGAAGGGAGAGAGCCAGCCGCCGAAGAACATGATCGTGCAAAGGCACGAAACGGTGATCATGCTGGTGTATTCGGCGATGAAGAACATCGCGAATTTGAAGCTGGCGTATTCGGTATGGAAGCCAGCAACGAGTTCGGATTCCGCTTCAGGCAGGTCGAAGGGGACGCGATTGGTTTCGGCTACCGCCGCGGTGAAGAAGCAGAAGAAGCCGAGAATTTGCGGCCACACGTTCCAGCCGAAAATGCCTAATTGCGGATGGCGTGCCTGCGCATTGATAATGTCGCGCAGATTGAAGCTGCCTGCCATCAGCAGGACACCAACGACTGACATCGTCAGCGCCAATTCGTAACTGACCATTTGCGCGGAGCTGCGCAAGCCGCCAAGAAGCGGATACTTGCTGTTGGATGACCAGCCCGCGAGCGCGACGCCGTAAACGCCGAGCGCAGTAATGGCAAAGAGCGCGAGAATCCCGATATTCAAATCCGGCGGTGCAATGCCGAGATAGATGTCGTGACCAAAAAGACGAAGCGGCTGCGGCCCAAACGGAATGATGGCAATCGAGGTCAACGCTAGCGCGAGCGCCAACAGGGGTGCGAGGTAATAGACAAATTTGTCCACGCCCGCCGGCGTCGGATCTTCTTTGAACAAGAATTTCACGCCATCCGCCAGTGGTTGGAGCAAGCCGTGCGGACCGACGCGGTGCGGTCCCCAGCGCGACTGGATGTGCGCGACGACTTTGCGCTCGAACCAGGTAAGGTACGCGTTCACCGTCAGCACGATGAAAAGCAGCAGGGCGATTTTGACAATCGTGATCAGCAGCTCGACGTTTGCGGATAGGAGTGCGCGCACGGCTACGTTTCCGCTTCCGGCAAGGATTCCATCATGGTGCAGAAGCGGCTAAGCGTGCCGCTTGTAAACAAAGTGTCGTTGGCCGAGCGAATCAGCCCTGCTGGAACATCGTAAGGCGCATGGCCATTTCGCGAGAATTGCGCGCGCGTGGCTTCCGCGCCGCCGGTCAGCAAGCCCGCAAGCGGTACGTTGTAAGCTGGCACCGCCTTGCGAATTTCTTCAAAAACAGCGCTGGGTGTCTTGTAGTGAAATGCTTTGCCCAGGCCGAGCTTTTCGAGTTGATGCGAGAGGATACGCAGCAAATCGAAATCGCTGCGCGGGCCCATCACTTCGGCGCCTTTGTGCAGCAGTTGAATTTCGCCGGAGGTGTTGGTGACCGTGCCATCCTTTTCGTAGGCGGAAGTCGCGGGGAACACGACGTCTGCTAGCTTTGCCGTTTCGGTCAAGAACATTTCCTGGACAATGAGCAGGCCCAGCTTCCCGCGCCCATAACCAAGCGTTCCAAAGCGCGCGAAGGGATTTGCGCCGACCACGTAGAGCGCTTTCAGCTTTCCGGACTGAGCCGCTTCCACCATCTGGGGAGCTGTTAGGCCTGCATTGGAAGAAAACACGCTACCCCAAAGCTGTTCAAATTTCTCGCGGGAGTTCGCATCGCCCACATAGGAATAGCCGGGCAAGCGGTCAGGCAACAACCCCATGTCCGCCGCACCTCGCGAATTGGCGTAATCGCCCAGGGCCATGTACCGCGTCTTGCCGGAAAGCTTCGACCCGAAAGAGACGAGAGCGGCGATGGCCGAGCCGGAAACTTCCGCGCCAAAGACAATAGCTATATCGCTTTCCGCCTCGAGCGCGGCTTTTAGTTGAATGAGTTGTTCGACCAGCTCGGTTGCGAGTTGCGTTTCCTGATGCGCCAGCCATTTCAAAACCACGGCTTCGTCGCTTGCTGCAATCTTTACGAATTGTGTTGCCTTGCGCTTCAGTTTGATGTCGCTCGAATGGATGAGGAAGAGTTTCGTTCCAAAGTGGCGGATTCCGCTGCGAATTTGCCATGCGACGAGCGGGTTCTGGTTTGTTGGATCGTTGCCAATCACGAGCACGGTTTTCGCGTGATACAGCTGGTCCATCGTGAGAAGGGAATCGGCGGCGCGATCGCCCAGCGCAGTGATCAATCCGGCGTAATCGGCAGTGCGGTGATGATCGATGTTATTTGTGCCGAAAGTTGCGCGCGCAAGCCGCTGCAACAAGTAATTCTCTTCGTTCGTTGTTCGATTCGAGCCAATGAAGCCAATGGCTTCTTCTTCGCCGCTGTCGTAAGCGGCTTTTAATTTCGACGCCGCCACCTGTGCCGCTTCTTCCCAGGAGACAGGCAAGAGCTTGTCACCCTTGCGAACCAAAGGTTGGCGAATGCGCTCTGCGTGATTCGTGAAATCGAAACCGAAGCGGCCCTTCACACAGAGGAAGTCTTTGTTAATGCCGCTCAAGTCGCGGTTATTCGAGCGCAGGATTTCGTGATTGCGGACGCTCAGCGTCGTTTTGCACCCGTTCGAGCAGTGTGCGCACACCGTCGAAACGTACTGCATCTCCCAGGGCCGCGTCTTGTAGCGGTACGTGCCGCTGGTCAGCGCGCCGACCGGGCAAATGTCGATGCACATGCCGCATTCTTCGCATTCCAGATGATCGCCATGGTTCGGGATGATCACGCTGTTCGCGCCGCGCATGCCCACGCCGAGCGCCTTGACGTCCATGCCCTCGTCGCAAACGCGCACGCAGCGGAAACACAAAATGCAGCGCGGGGCGTCGTAGTAGACCAGCTCTGACCATTTTTCTTCGGGGCGGTGAATTTTCTCTTCGACGAAACGGCTCGTGTCCGCGCCGTAGCGAAAGACCATGTCCTGAAGTTCGCACTCACCGCCCTTGTCGCAGACCGGGCAATCCAACGGGTGATTCGTAAGCAGGAATTCCAGCATGTACTTGCGTGCCTGGCGAACCTGCTCGGTGTCGGTTCGAACGATCATGCCCTCGGTCGCTACCAGCGTGCAGGCGGTCTGCAGCTTCGGCGCCTTCTCGACTTCCACAAGGCACATGCGGCATGCGGCCTGAAGTGAAAGACCCGGGTAGTAACAGAACGAGGGCACTTCGGTGCCCATCCGCCGCGTGGCTTCAATCACTAGCGTACCTTGCGGCACCTGTACTTCGCGGTCGTTGATCTTCAGCTTGATCAGTTTCTGGTCTGGCATGAATTCCTATCGCGAGCCTCTTCGCTCATCTTCCCCCAACGAGCGCTCCAGCGGATTTGTAGGCGCAGCGTCCCCGCAAATGGTCTTCGAACTCGCCGCGCCATTTCTTCATGATGCTGATCGTGGGCATGGCCGCCGCGTCGCCGAGCGGGCAGAACGTGCGGCCAAGCATGTTCTTCGCCAGGTCGGCGATAAGGTCGATGTCTTCCATGCGCCCCAGACCGGCATGAAAACGTTCCAGCATCTTCCGCAGCCACGTTGTTCCTTCACGGCAGGGAATGCACCAGCCACAGGATTCGTGCGCGTAGAAATGCATGATGCGCCGTGCCAGGTCCACCATGCAGGTGTCTTCGTCCATCACCACCATGCCTCCGGAGCCGAGCATCGAGCCCGCCTTCGCAACCGAATCGTAATCCATTGGGATGTCGATTTCGTCGGCGGTCAGCAAAGGACAGGAGCTTCCTCCGGGAATCACGGCTTTGAGCTTTTTCCCCTCGGGAATTCCCCCGGCGATTTCGTAAATGAACTTCTTCATGTTCATGCCAAGCGGCACTTCGTAAATTCCCGGCTTTTCAATGTGTCCCGCGACGCACAACATGCGCGTTCCGCCATTTCTCGGCGTGCCGCGATTGGCGTAGGCTTCGCCGCCTTCGCGGATGATAGAGGGCACTGCGCTGAGTGTTTCCACGTTGTTGATGATTGTGGGGCAGCCGTACAATCCGACGACGGCAGGAAATGGCGGCTTGATGCGCGGGTAGCCGCGCTTGCCTTCGAGCGATTCCATCAGCGCGGATTCTTCACCGCATTCGTACGCGCCGGCGCCGGTATGAATCAGCAAGTCAAAGTCAAATCCCGTGCCAAGGATATTCTTCCCCAGGTAGCCGGCGGCATATGCCTCTGCAATGGCCGCGTCCACGATGTCCAGCACGTAGCGGTATTCGCCGCGAATGTAGATGAACCCCTGATGCGAGTGGATGGCGCGCCCGGCAATGACCATGCCTTCAATCAACTGGTGCGGGTCCATCTCCATCAAGGGCCGGTCTTTGCAGGTTCCCGGCTCCGATTCGTCAGCGTTGCAAATGACGTATTTCGCTTTCGGCGAATCCTTGGGTACAAACGACCACTTCATTCCAGTAGGAAAGCCTGCGCCACCGCGACCGCGCAGATTCGACTTCTTCACCTCTTCGATGATGGATTCGGGCGTCATTTCCTTGAGCGCTTTTTCCAGCGCTTGATAGCCGCTTTGCATCCGGTATACGTCGAGCTTGTGCGAATCCTTCATGCCCCAGCGGCGGCTGATCAAGGGTGTTTCGAGGGGATGGCGTTCATGCAGGGCGCCGGAAATGACGGGCTCGGGTTCCGGCCGCCTTCCTGCGTCCAAATCTTCGATGATGCGATCGAACTTCAGCGGCGTCAGGTTTTCATAGAAGTCGTAATTGACTTGCATGGCCGGCGCGCCGGTGCATGCCCCGATGCACTCCACTTCTTCGAGCGAGAACACGCCATCCTGCGTGGTTTCCTTGTGGCCAATTTCCAGGCGCTTCTTTGCCCGGTCCATAACGTCGTAACCGCCCTTGAGCATGCACGCCACGTTGGTGCAGACCTGCACGTGATGCTTGCCCATGGGCTTGCGCCGCAGCATCGAATAGTAGGCAAGCGTTTCCTCGATTTGCACGTTGTTCAGGTCCAGGCGCGAACCGATTTCCTCGATCATTTCGTCGTTGATGTAGCCGAATTCGTCCTGCGCGTACATCAACATGGGGATCAGCGCGCTGCGCTTCACAGGATAGCTGGTTTGCAGCTTCTCGAATTTCGCAGAAAGTTGAGGGGAGAGTTCCATGGCTACCTGTCAACCTCTCCGAGAACGATGTCGATTGTCCCGATGCACGCAACCACGTCGGCGATCAATTGCCCTTCGATGAGCTTCGGCAGTGCCTGCAGATTGATGAACGAAGGCGACCGGAAATGCACGCGGAGCGGCTTCGGCGAACCGTCGCTAGCCACAAAGCATCCCAGCTCTCCGCGCGGCGATTCCACGGCCGCAAACGCTTCGCCCGGCGGGGGCGAAAATCCTTCCGTGAAAATCTTGAAGTGGTAGATGAGCGCTTCCATCTCCGTCTTCATTTTTTCGCGCTGCGGCGGAATGATTCCGGGCGCTTCTGTCTTGATCGGCCCCTCATCCTTGATCTTGTTCATCGCCTGGCGGACGATTTTCAGGCTTTCGCGCATCTCCGCAACACGCACCAGGTACCGCGCGTAACAATCCGAATCCTTGCGCGTGGGCACGCTGAAATCGAATTCTTCGTAGCTCGAATAAGGAAACACTTTTCGGTTGTCATACGCGATGCCGGCCGCGCGCAGCGTCGGGCCGGTCATGCTCATCCCAACCGCGTCTTCCGGTGAGATGTAGCCGACGCCTTTGGTGCGCCCGATCCAGATGCGGTTTTCCGTCAGCAACGTTTCGTATTCGTCGACGCGGCTCGGCATCATTTGCAGAAACTTTTCCACTGCTTGCCGCCAGCCTGCCGGTGGATCCAAAGCCAGGCCGCCAATACGAATGTAGCTGGTCATCATCCGCTGCCCGGCAAACATTTCGAAAATTTTCAAAATCTCTTCGCGTTCGCGGAAACAATAAAGAAAAACTGACATCGCGCCGAGGTCGATGGCGTGCGTTCCGAGCCAGACCAGATGCGAAGAAATCCGCTGCAGCTCCACCATCATCACGCGGATATACTGCGCGCGCTTCGGCACTTCCAGCCCGAGCAGCTTTTCCACCGCCATGCAGTACGCCAGGTTGTTGCCAAGCGGATTGAGGTAATCGATGCGGTCGGTCAGTGTGATGGCTTGAGAATAAGTCTTGTCTTCGCAAGATTTCTCGATGCCGGTGTGCAGATAGCCGATGTCGGGAACGGCCTTCACCACCGTTTCGCCGTCGAGTTCGAGCAAGATGCGCAGGACACCATGAGTGGAAGGGTGTTGCGGTCCCATGTTGAGGACCATGGTTTTTGCAGCGCCGGTTGCGGTTTCAACAGTGGTCATGGCGTGCTGCCCTTGCTGAAAAGGTCCCCAGTGCTGGGTACGTCGCGGAAGCCGTGTACGGGATAGTCTCTGCGGAGCGGGTAGCCCTCCCAATCTTCGGGAAGCAAAATGCGTCGCAAATCGGGATGCCCGGAAAAACGAATCCCAAAGAGGTCGAAAATCTCGCGCTCCAGCCAATTCGCGCCGGGCCAAACGGTCACCAGGGAATCGACAACAGGATCATTGCCACTCAGCTTGACGCGCAAACAGACTCGGGCACTGCGCGGGATGGATACCAAGTGATAATTCAATTCGAAGCGCGGCTCGACGGGGTAGCGGTCCAGGCAGGTAGCATCAGTAAGCAGGTTGAATTGCATCTTGGCATCGCTACGGCAGCGCTCCGCAGCGGCCCGCAAGAATTCGCGAGGCACGACGATCGTGGTTTCTCCACGAAATTCCACGATATCCGCAACCGCTTGCGCATTCCACGACCGCAAGCATTCGGCTACAACATTAGCGTTTTGGTTGGAAGACTCCGCCACGATTTCCAATCCCGCGAGCGCCAGCTATTTGTGCCAGTCCAGCGCGCCTTTTTTCCAAAGATAGAGATAACCGACCAAGAGAACGGCGATGTAGATCATCATCTCCACAAAGCCGTACCAGCGCAAACTGCGAAAGATGTAGGCCCAGGGATACAGGAAGATGGCCTCTACGTCGAATAGAATGAAAACCATCGCCACCAGGTAGAACTTGACGGAGAAGGGCTCCCGTGCGTCACCTGTGGGTTCCATGCCGCATTCGTAGGGTTCCTGCTTGGCCCGGCTCGGCCGCCGCCATCCCACAATCGCCGATAGCGCAACCAGTAAACCAGCCAACAGGGTCGCAATCAGCAGGTGTAAGAGAAGCGGAGCATACGTGTGTAAGCCGGAATCGCTCATGGGCAAGTTGCTATAATATCGACTGAGCCGCAGTGCGGTCAAATGCAGCGCAAGTCTTTTCTTCGGGCTTGCCCGGGCCGGCGCGACACGCTGCGGACAAGAAAATGGCCTTCGGTCACAACTCGAACGTCACACTGGCCGGTGCCACCTACCACGTCCAAACGGAAGAGCGCGGACCGGCTCAAGCGCTCATCGATACTACGGTTTATTTTCGAGGCCGCGTTCTTCACCGCCGAACCAATAGCTTTCTTGACCTGCTTCCGCTCAATGCGGCGCGCGAACAGGCCTTGAAACTCCGGGTGGAAGAGCAACATCGCAGCGTCATCGAAGAACTTCGCTCCGGCAAGGTTGTTCTGACAGTGGCAGATGGAGACAAGCCGCAAGCTTTGAGGGGGGCGCCTTCCGCCGATCCAGTACCTCGTCCCCTTTATGTGGAATTGCTGAACGCGAAGACCTGGCTTTCCGGCAAGCGCGCGTTTCTTCAGTTGGTCGTGCGCGATCATGCGGGTAAGCCGGTCGAACACGCCGAGGTGACGGCAAAGGTTGAAGGAGCGGCGAAACCTGCATTATTTTCTACGGAGACAGGGCCGTTCGGCCACGCGCAATTTGAATTTGAGATGCCCCCCTTAGCTGGGGCTGATGTGGCGCTGGTGATTGAAGCATCCAACGGGACGGCTCGCCGTCACTTGCGTTTCCATTTGCGCGCCAAGCCGCGCGTGCCGTCGGCGCCATAAGGGACGCGGCCATGATCGCGATTACCGTAAACGGGGAACAGCGCCAGGCTAAGCCCGGCTCCACAGTGACGGATTTGCTGCTCGAAATGGGACTCGATCCCGGCCGCGTGGCCATCGAACGCAACCTCGAGATTCTCTCACGTCCGGACTGGCAGAAAACCAGCCTTCAGGCCGGCGATCGCTACGAGATTGTCCAGTTTGTCGGCGGGGGATGACCGCCCTTCAGCGATTCTTGCCTGCGGGGACTGCCGCCTGCGTTGAATTGTCCGCTGTGTTTTGAAGAATTTCCGCCTTTTTTCTCGCCTGTATAGCTTTTTCGCTTTGGCCTTGCGCCTGGTACAAGTCCGCCAATGTGCTCCACCACTGTGCGTGTTCGGGGCTCAGACGCACAGCTAATTCCAGCTGCTCGACGGCGTGGTCCAGGTTATTCAGTGCGCGAAACGCCCGCGCTCTTCCCTCCGCAATTTGCGCATGGAATTCATTTCCCGGGCCCGGAGCGTCCCCACGATACGGGCTTTTTTCCTCTGCCCGTTCGAACGCCGCCAGTGCATCCTGCGGCCGATTCTCATAGACGTAAATCACGCCCAGCGCGCGGAGCCGTTCGTACGGAACTTGCGAGAAGGAAATAGCCTCCCTTATCGCGCGTTCTGCGTCGCCGTAGCGATGCTCTGCCGCATAGAGACGCGCCAATGCGTACCAGGCCGCATCGCTTGGGCTGGTGTCCACTACGCGCAGGTATTCGCGTTCTGCCTCCTGGGGACGATTCGTGGCAGCGAAAAACTGGGCTCTCACGAGGTGCAAATTGGGGCTTTCCGGGAAAAGTTTCTCTGCCCGGTCCAGCAGGGAAGCGGCCTCCTGGTCCCGTGACAGCACATAGTAAATGGAAGCGGCGTTCATCAGGTACTGAAAGCGCTCGGCGCGCGCGCGCCAGGAATTTCCGTAAGTGGAAGATGGCGCCGTAAGGAAGGCGCTATCGCAACGCAAGGGCAAGCGCTCAACCGCAGCATTTTCCGCGCGGTTGCGCACGAAGAGGGCAGAGACTTCATCAAAGTACACAATTTTCCAATTTGCGCTCCGGCAGTAATCGACCAGAGGAACGGACGCAAGTCCGGTGTAACGCGTCAGTGAAAAGAGGATCGTATTGATGTTCCAGCGTTCCGAGGCCCTTTGCCATTCCGAAGAGTCCGGCGCCGCCGAAAGGAGTTCCCGCTGTTCGTCGAAGATTTCGCCCGCGAAGGGGATGAAGCGTCCGTCGGCGAAGTCTGGATAGCGTTCGCCGACACGCCACGTTAGATACCCGCCCAGGTTGTAGTCATGAAAGAGATTCGTTGGCAGTTGTTCGCGTTCCAGGAATTCTATAGCGCGCTGGGGGAACCACCAGCTTTCTCCCGTTCCAAACAGCGAGAGCTGGCCCGAATCGATGTAGTAGCGATTGGAAATGAGGTCGTAGCTTCGCGCGCCGACAAGCACCGCAAATAGTAAGGCAATCCCTCCAGCCCAAACCCATTCTCTCGGCGCTCTCAGCGGTGTGCTTTGGCCTCCTTTTTCCTCTGACTCCGCGCGGATCGGCGAGATCTCGGCGAGATGAGGCAGCAGCGACCCGCCGACCACTGCCACCAGCACAGCAAAAATGGCCTGAAACCGTAAATGTTGAATGGACTCGTAGAGAAGCACGGCCAGAAGAATTCCCGGCCCCGGCCGCTTCTTCCAAATGCAAACAAGAATCGTGACCACCGCAAGCACGAGAATCCACCAGTCAGCGCTCGCCGGATCGCGAGGGCTCATCGCTTGCCGCAGCGACAACGAGTCGAAGTGCACCCTGGACCATTCGCCAATGAAATCGGTCAGCGGCTGCGTGACTTTGTTCTGCCGGTCCAATGCCAAGAAGATTCTCGGCCCCCACGGATTGACCAGCGGGGTCAACACGCAGAGGCCCAGCCACGACGCAGCCCTGCGCAACCGCGTCCACGATGCAAGCCGCCTTTCGGCAAACGCGAGGTCGCACAGTTCCGAGAAAACATACGCGCCCATCAGCGCCAGGCCCGCCACAAATCCATGATGCAAATTCACCCAAAACAGCATTGCCACCGGCAAGAGCCACAGAGGAATCGCATTTCCCTCGTGGTGCCGCCAAAGCAAAACAAGGACGAGCGTGAATAGCACTGTGGTGAACAGATCCGCGCGGGGCAGCGTCCGGAATGCAATCGCGGGCACCGCAAGGATTGTTAAAGCCGAGTTGACACGTCCACCGCGCCAAACCGCCAATGCGACCGTCATCACGCAAGCTGCCGCGCCCAGCCACGAAAGCGCTGCATATCCATCGATGCGAAATAGTAAGTAGAAAATGATCCCCGAAAGCGGCGGATACACCCATGGAGAATTGGGAACCGTATAGGTGTAGAGCGTGGTCGAGGGAATTTGATGGTGCTGAAGAATGAACCGGCCCGTGGCCATTTGCCAGCCGACATCAAAATCGGCAACGGTACGCAGGCCGGCAAACAGCGCATAAACGAGCGCCAGAAAAATCAAGGTGACGCGAAGCCAATCTCTGCGGCTCTCGGTTAGGAAGCGCACGAAGTTTGATTCTGTGCGAGCCGTTGCCCGGCAACAATGTCGAAACCGCGTCGCGCATCGTGTCAGTCAACGAGCGCGAGTAGGCTTCTCGATGTGTTGGCTTCGGGGCAAAAACTCTTGAGGGTGTCATCCTGAGCCTGCCTGCGGTAGGCAGGCGGAGCGAAGGGTCTCAACTGATCGAAAGTTTGTAGATTCCGAGGCATGAACTTCTGCTCATTAAATCCCTTCGAGCAAGTGGCCCATTTTCCGTTTTTTCGTTTTCAAGTAGGCGCGCGAAATTTTCGAAACGCGTGGCTGGCATGCCACTCGCTCGACCACTTCAATTCCCGCTTTTTCGAGCTGCCGTACTTTTTCGGGGTTGTTCGAGAGTAGCCGGATGCGCTGCGCGCCCAGTTTCTTCAGAATTTGCGCTGAGAAATCATACTCGCGCGCGTCGGCCGCGAAGCCCAGCCGCTCGTTCGCCTCGACCGTGTCCATCCCGCCGTCCTGCAATTGATAAGCGCGAAGCTTGTTCATCAAGCCGATTCCGCGTCCTTCCTGTGGCAGATAGAGCAAAATCCCCGACGGCGCCTGCCCGATTTTCTTCAGCGACAGCTCGAGTTGTGCCCGGCAATCACAGCGCAAAGACGCCAGCACGTCTCCTGTCAGGCATTGCGAATGCACGCGCACCAGCGGCGCCGTTTTTCCATTCACATTTCCGCGAACCAGAGCCACTGCTTCTTCCTGCGGTCCGCCGCCCTTAAACCCATAAATCGTGAACTTGCCGTACCGCGTTGGAAGCTCTGCCTGAGCGATCTTCTGCGTGCCGGCGCCATTTCTTCTCGGATGTTTGCCTTGTTTTGATTTTTTTCGCATCGGAAACGATCAGTATAGCAGGAACCACAATTCGCCCAGGTTTGCCAGCTTGTTTCTGATTTCGCCAACTCGCTTTACTTCGCCCCCGGGATTGGCTAGCGTTACCTGAGACCCCAATCCGCAATGGATTCCGCCACAACATTTCGCGAACTTCTCTTTACCTTGCTGTTGAAGGTAGCGGTAGCGTCCTCCGTTGCCGCACTGCTCGTCCGGTGGAACAGCTTTCGGCGCGTGATATTCACCGAGCAGCGCGACCCGGATCAAAAGCTGAAATTGATGCTTTTCATGGTGACGCCGCTCATTTTGGGCGTGACGCTGCGTCTGATTGGCAGGCCTATCTATAACTTCGCCGACTTGTCACTCGAAGGCGCGTTTCTCATGGGCTTGCTGGGTGGGCGCGTAGTCGGCCCGATCGGCGGAGCCATCATCACCATCCCGGCGTTGGTGTGGCACGAATGGCTGGCAATGCCCGCAGCCTCCGCTGCCGGTTTGCTTGGCGGGCTGATTCGGCAAGCCATTCCCAATAAAGAGGACCTTTGGAATTTTGGGCCCTTCACCTTTTTGAACATTCCCAAGGCCACCGTGCGCTTGCTGCGGAAAGCTGAATTGTCGTGGGAAATGGCGCCGCTCATGACCTGTGTGGGATTGGAAGTGGGCCGCGTTGCGCTCGTCCTGGCGACCAAGCCAAAGTGGCTTTTCGCCATTCACGCCAAATGGGACTGGTGGTTTCCACTGGCCGTCATTGCCACGCTGATGTCGGTGGCCGCCCCGCTGAAAATCTGGAACAACACGCGCAACGAGATGAACCTCGAGCGGCACCAGCAGCTTCTGCTGAAGGCGCGCATGGACGCGCTCTCGCGCCAAATCAACCCGCATTTTCTTTTCAATACGTTGAACACAGTCACTTCGTTGATCCGCTTCGACCCTGACTCAGCGCGCGGCGTGGTGCTGAAGCTGAGCAACATCCTGCGCCGATTGCTTCGAAAGCATGAAACGTTTGTGCCGTTGCGTGAGGAATTGCAATTCATCGACGACTATCTCGACATCGAAGTCGCGCGATTTGGCAGAGAAAACCTGGAAATCGTAAAACAGATTGACGATAACGCCATCGAAGCCTTTGTCCCCAGCATGCTGCTCCAGCCAATCGTGGAGAACTGCCTGAAGCACGGGCTGGCGCCCAAATTAGGAGGAGGAAAAATCGAGTTGCGTACCACCAGCAACGACGGGCGCCTACGCATCGAGATCGAAGACAACGGCGTGGGAATTTCAGAGGAAAAGCAGCCTCACGTCTATGTGGAGGGAATTGGCTTAAGCAACGTGCGCGAGCGCCTGCGCGTCCTCTACGGCACGGATTTTCATCTCGACATTCAAAGCCGGCCGGGCGAAGGCACAGTAATTCGCATCGAGATCCCCGAACTCGTTTCTACCTTTCAGGAAGTGCGGCTGTAGCTGTGAGCTGAGCCCGCAAAAACATGTCTTCCCAAATCCCCGCGCCACTAAGAAAAATCGCCGCGGGGTGAGGCCTGCTTCCTGCAGGCAGGGATCTGCTTCTCGATTTCTGCGAGGCACAGAACCAACCATCTCAACAGAGCCGGGTAGGCTCCCAGCAAAAGCCTGCAAATGCCTCAGGCGCCCGCAGCCTTGGCAACGGGCCGCGCCGTCTTGGCCTGCCACGTTTTGCGCAACTCTTCCCGGCGCGCGAGCACATGCTTCTTGGCTTCGTCGAAATTGGCATACACGCGTGTGCCCTTGATGCTGTTGCACGGCGCGCAGCACGCCACCAGATTGCTCGGGTCTTTCTTTCCTTTACGCGCGCGCGGAACTACAAAATCCACGCGCATCGACAAAGCATTCTCAAAACTGGCACGCCCGTCAAGGCCGCAATACTTGCAAACGTAATCGTCGCGTTCCAGGATTTTGCGGCCTTCTTCGAGCGTTACCGGGGAATCGACTAGGGAAAGCGAAATGATGCTGATCGGCATGAGGGACCTCCAAAGCGGAAATCGTCGAACGAGGAGGGAGAGGCGCGACTTCCGCTTTCCGTGCCGATGAACTTAGGACGGCACGTTGTACCTGTCAAGTGCCCCAGGACCTGAAAGGCCGCGACGAAAGAGCAGGCAATAAGCGAGAAACCTTATGGTTTTGCGGGCGTTTCAGAACTGCTCACGTTGTGCGCAGGGCCGTGCCAGGCGATTCCTTTTTCGTCGAGCAAGGAAATGCCGTAGCGGATTGGAATTGCTGCACCGGGCGTATCCGTGTTTGCGCCCGCAGACCGCGCCAGTGAAATTCCGTTCGAACGCAGCCAGCGGCCCTCCACCAACCCAACCACCGCGCGCGATTCCATCGCCAGCACGGGTGATCCGCTCTGACCTAACGTCACAGGATGGCTGAGAAGAAAAACGTCCGCGACAGGCGCGGACTTCTCAAGTTGCGTTGACTCGTAAGAGAGAACCTGGCCAGCGGAGCGGTCCTCCACGGGCATTTGGAAGCTTTGCGCATTTTGGAGGCGAGCAGGATGAAGCGAGAGTGCTAGCACGGACTGGCCGGGAACGGCGGGCTCCGAAGCCAAGGACAAGAACGTCACGCGATAGCGGCCAGAAAATGGATTCGGAGTGACGCGAAGAATAGCCACGTCGTGCTGCGCGTCGGCTGCAATGAGCGTAAGAGGTAGCAACTGCGGCGGACTGTTCGGGCGAGTCACCAAGATAGAAGGCTGGCCCCCATTGCGAAAAGTCTCGAGAACGTGGGCGACGGTTAACAGGTACCCCTGGTTGTTAATAAAGAAGCCGTTGCCAAAGAACGCGTAATGATAGCCGCGCGCGCCAGGAGATTCGTCAAGACGATAAACAATGGGACAAATGGCGGCCGTGAGCGAAGCTTCGTCGCTGCCGTCATCCCCAGGCCTTGAGGCTCCAACGAGCAGGATCGCACCGCAGAAGATCGCAGCTGATGTTGCCAACGCATGCTTGCGAGTAGAGGTCATGAGAAAACGTTATTGAGGGACCTAATCTCAACTTTAAGCTGTTGACTGCCGGCAGGGAAGTCCGGAAGAAGTACAGGTGTGCCGAGGATCCTGCGTGGTCTTTCTGGCATGTCCTGGCAGCGATACTGGTTCTACAAGGGGGACCACCGTTTCGAGTCACCCATGTAAGTTGTTGTAGGGGCGCGCCTTAGCGCGTCCCATTGCCCGCGAATCGCTTCTGTCCGGCTTGCTCCCGTAAGCTAAAGAAAACTCTTGACAATCGGCCACTCATTTTGGTAATTTCTGAATAGAGAGAAGTTACAGAAATGAGCGTACATACAAAACTAACTCACAATCCTCTCACCCCCGTCGCACAGAAATTCATCCTCCACTGGGGCGAAATGGGCACCCGCTGGGGCATTAACCGCACCGTGGCACAGGTGCACGCCCTGCTGTTTCTTTCCCCGACGCCCTTGCCCGCGGAAGACATTGCCGAGACGCTTGCCGTCGCGCGCTCCAATGTGAGCACCAGCCTGCGCGAGCTCCAGGGCTGGCGCATAGTCCGCATCGTGCATGTCTTGGGAGACCGCCGCGACCACTTCGAGTCCATCAAGGACGTTTGGGAAATCTTCCGGATCGTTTCCGAAGAGCGAAAGCGCCGCGAAATCGATCCCACGCTGCGCGTGCTCGACGAATGCGTGCAGGAGATCAAAGCAAATCCTCAGGGCGACGCCTACACGCGCGAGCGGATCACCGACATGCTGGAGTTCCTGACCGCGATGACCGGCTTGTTTGAAGAAGTGATGCGCATGCCGGCAGGCGCGCTGAAAGGTGTCGTCAAGCTGCGCGGCAAGGTGATTACTCTGCTCGGCAACGATAAGAAAAAGGCGGCCGTATGATGGCTCTTCTCTATCTACTTTGCCCCTTCTGCGCTTTCTGTGTTCTGTTTGTTGAGGCTTTTCTGCTTCCTTTCTTGGTCTAGAGAAAGGTAGCCCGCGAGAAAAGAAAATGATTTCGCTAGTAAGTGAATATACGGACGGAAAGGGGCGGCACGCGCGCGGCTGGCTCTTCTGGGACGCAGACTGCAGGTTCTGCACGCGCATTGCGCGCTGGCTGGCTCCCATCATGGAACGCCGTGGGATGGCGTTGGCTCCGCTGCAGGATCCGCGCGTAGCGGAGCTGCTTGGTTTGTCGTATGACGACTTGATGAAGGAAATGCAATTACTGCTGAGCGATGGTAGGCGATACGGCGGCGCCGACGCGGCGGTCGAATTGGCCCGCGAGATCTGGTGGGGAGCGCCGCTGGTTTGGGTCTCGAAGATTCCCGGAATGATGGACGTTTTGCGCAAAGGATACCGGTGGGTTGCGGCGAACCGCCAATGCGCCGCTGCGCAATGCCCGGCGGGGCAGAGCTCATCGCGATGAGCGCCGTGCGCGAAAGGAGTCAACTATGCGTGGACTCTTGTGGCTCCTGTGGGTTGCGGGTTTTGTGCAAGTGGCCATTGCGGCAGCGAATTTCTTTCTTCCTCGAAAACTGAAATACCACGAAAATCTTTCTCGCGTTTCGCCGATCATCCGCCAAATTTTCGTAGTTCATTCCGCTTACATCGTTGGAGTTGTACTGCTCTTCGCGGCTTTGACTTTTGGCTTCGCCGGAGAATTGGCCAGCGGTCGAGGTCTAGGCCGCTTCCTCGCCGCAGCCATCGCATTGTTCTGGCTGCTTCGCGCTCCGGTTCAGCTCCTCTACTACGACGCCACGCTGCGAAAAGAAAATCGCTGGGGCGACGTTGCCCTCACCACAGCCGCCCTCTTCCTCGCCGCAACCTACGGCGCCGCCTCGCTCGCACCCCTACTGTGAGTCACCGACATGACTCTGAGCGAAACAACTCTTGCCGAAGCAGCTCCCAAGCGACTTGACGCGTCGCCCGTGCACAACAGCTGGCGGAGCTGGATTGGCTGGGCGCCACTGATAGCGTTTCCAGCGTCAGTGCTGGCGCTGCGCGCGAAACTGCTTCCCTGGGTTTTCATGTGGCTCCTCGCTGCTGCCATCTTTGCAGGCTGCAAATGGCTGACTTGGTGGCAAGCCTTTGAATGCGGTCGAGTCACGGGAAACTGGAAGCGCAGCGCGGCATACCTGCTGCTTTGGCCTGGCATGGACGCGCAAGAATTCTTCGATGTCGGCGCCGAAAAGCAAAAAATTTCCCCGAGCGTTTGGCTTTCGGGAATAACGAAGACACTCGGCGGCATTGGGCTGGTTTGGGTAGGCGCTCGCGTCGTGTCTCTTGACCATCCGATCCTCGGTGGCTGGGTCGGCATGGTCGGCCTGGTGTTGTTTCTTCACTTTGGAACGTTTCAATTGATCACGCTCGCTTGGCAGCGAGCCGGGGTTCCCGTAAAGCCCATCATGCAGCGGCCGCTTGCGTCGCGCTCGCTCAGCGAATTGTGGGGAAAGCGGTGGAACCTCGGCTATCGCGCGCTTTCGCACACGCGGGTATTTCAGCCGGTGCAAAGGCGCTTCGGCGTCGTTGCCGGAACCATGGCCGCATTCATTGCTTCGGGACTGCTGCATGAACTGGTGATTTCGGTTCCCGCTGGAGCCGGATACGGATTGCCGACCGCCTATTTCCTCACACAGGGGCTTGGCACGCTCGCCGAGCGATCCGAAACCGGGAAACGATTCGGCCTTGGCCGCGGCCCAAGAGGATGGATGTGGACCGCCTTCGTCGCGCTGGCACCGGTCTACTTTTTGTTTCATCCCTGGTTCGTGATGCGAGTGATCGTTCCTTTTCTCACGCTGTTGCTGGATGAAAGGAGATGAACATGCCCACAAACACCCAAGATTGGCTCAGCCTGGCCCTTTGGCTCGCAGCCGCTGGTCATTTCTGCGTGCTGATTGCGAGCTTTCAAGTGCCCCATCGTCTGCAGTGGAAAGAGGACCTTGCAAAGCTCACCGCGTTCAATCGCAAGTTGATGTGGGTCTACGGCGGGTTCACCGTTTACACCATCATTGCGTTCGGGGCGATGTCGCTCTTCTTGCATGACGAAATGTTGCGAGGCGACCGCGCCGCACTTGCTCTGGCATGTTTCATCGGTCTTTACTGGTTGCTGCGAATTGTCGTCGATTTTGCTTACTACTCGCACCAGGACTGGCCGGCAGGCACCGCCTTCCGAATCGGCCACGTCCTGCTCAACTCCTTGTTCGTCTTTCTGTCTGCCAGCTATCTCGGCATAGCAGCCTGGCATTGGCTCAAATCCTCGGGCGCATAGGAGGTTCAAAAATGCGTGCTGCGATTACAGGTGGAACGGGATTCGTCGGGCGGCATCTGGCGCGCGAACTTGTGGCGCAAGGTCACGAAGCTGTCTTGATCGCCCGCGGCAGAGATCTTCCCGACGAATCCATTTACAAATTGGCTGGCGCGAACTTCTTCAGCTCCGATCTCTCCGATCCTCGGGAACTTCGCGAGGCCTTTGCCGATTGCGAAGTGGTGGCGCATTGCGCCGGCATCAATCGCGAAATCGGCGACCAAACCTATCGGCGCGTGCACATTGAAGGAACAAAGAACGTGGTTGAAGCTTCGCGCATCGCAAGCGTGCGAAAAATCGTGCTCCTGAGCTTCCTGCGCGCTCGTCCGAACTGCGGTTCGCCCTATCACGAATCCAAATGGGCGGCTGAAGAGATCGTCCGCGGTTGCGGCCTCGACTACACGATTTTCAAGGCCGGAGTGATTTATGGGCGCGGCGATCACATGCTCGATCATCTTAGTCACGCGCTTTACACTTTCCCCGTCTTTGGACTTGTAGGCATGAAAGAAAAGCCGATCCGGCCGCTCGCCGTAGAGGATTTGATTGCCGCGATCTTTGCTTCGTTCATGGATCCACGCCTCTCAAATAAGACTTTAAGCATTACCGGTCCCGAGGAAATCATGCTGAGCGAAGCTGTCCGCCTCGTGGGCGATGCCATCGACAAACATCCTTTGTATCTGCCCACGCCGCTGGCCATTCAAAAAGTCATCGCCTGGCTGGCCGAGCGAACCATGAAGATTCCTCTGCTTTCTTTAGCTCAATTGAGAATCTTGTCCGAGGGCATCGTGGAAGCCCAACCCGCGTGCGACGCGCTTCCTCCGGACCTGCTTCCCTCAACCAGCTTCACACCAGAACAAATCCAAAAGGGCTTGCC
>Ga0126378_10000675_pt1 | contig 25105 bp, 20 predicted proteins | sample PanSoiMetPlot_23_FD_92587 | JGI IMG/M metagenome (GOLD analysis project Ga0126378, IMG submission 92587) | Tropical forest soil microbial communities from Panama - MetaG Plot_23 | ecosystem: Environmental > Terrestrial > Soil > Tropical forest > Bulk soil | place: Panama | collected 2016-02-17
AACTCGGGCACTTGGAATCTGCTGCAGCAGCCGTGGCTTAGGAGCACCACTGCGGGAGCATCCGATGGCGGAAACAAATTTGATTTGACGCAGCTGAACCAACCGTTCTTTGACCGCATGCACGCCGAGGCCTTGACCCTCCAGCAGAACGCCATCTACGCAATCGTGGAGCTGTTCGACGCCCTCAACGTGGAAGCCTACCGCTGCGGCACTAACTCTCCTCCGAGTGGCGATGGGTATGCGCTTACGGGAGCCAACAATATCAATGGTGTGGACGATGGCTATACGTCCGGGACCAGCGGCCCTGGTTCGTTCACCATGACAACCAACAACGCAGTCAGCAATATCGAAGACGCGTATGTCAAGAAAATGCTCGACACCATGAACGATCTTCAGAACATCGTCTTCCAGATTTCTGAAGAGCAGGTAGGGGGAGCTGCTACATTCTGGATTCCCCACATGATCGGGCTCGTGAAAACATACGAAAAAGGCGGGACGTGGGAAGGAATCACATACCCGGGCAAGCCCCTGCAACACCTTGTTGGAGTTGGAGCGTTTGCTTGCAGCGGCGACGACGTTACCCTTTACGCGACCACAGCGGACTGGGTCGCGCCGACGATTACCGGCTGCAGCGCAAGCTTCCCATCCAATGTCGCTACGAACAACCAGGGAAAAATTGTTATTAATGATTCGGATCACTCACTCGGCTACGCGGCCTTCGTGAACTCGTCGACTGGAGCTATTGACGACGCTAATCTCCGCGGCTACATCTGGGAGAACGTCACGAACGGCGCTTCCGGGCTGATCTTCATGGATCCCTACGTCGTCGATTGGACTTCTGGCATGCGTAATCCGTGCGCGTCTCCGGTTAATGGGATCTGCCCTTCTCCCATGGCGAAATACGATCCCTTCCGCACCAGCATGGGTTTTGCACAAGCCTTTGTGAATGCCAGGATGGATCTGTTGAAGGCAACGCCGCAGGGCAGCCTATCGTCAACGGGCTTCTGCTTGGCGGACAACGCGGCGGCGGGAGCAGAGTATCTGGTATACGCGCCGAGCACCGGGACATCCGCGGTGACATTTACCGTGAACCTGTCGGCGACGACAAAGACACTCAACGTGGAATGGTTCAACCCAGCCACCGGGGTAAGCACAATTCCGAATCCAGCGACGATTATGGGAGGGTCGGCAACTCAGTCTTTTACGGCGCCATTCGGCGGCGATGCGGTGCTCTACCTCGTCGACATTGCCGGCCACAACTGAAATCCTGCAGCAAAAGCAGCTTGGGAGTCGCGGGCTGTCTATTGAGGCTATGTGTTAGTTGCTTGGAGTGGTTACACCACGAACTTTCGGCAATAGAAGGCTTCCGCGTACTTGCCGGGCGCATTGGCCTCAACGCCACGAAGTCTCTGCAACGCTAAAAAGGTTTCTGCTTCGAACCACTGTTTCGTCCGCTGGGAAGCAAACGAGTCACAGATGTACTTGGCCTTTTTCTCACAAGTCGCCCGGTCGAGGCCGACGAAGAAATTCGGGTTTCCCAAATCGCCATCGTACTTGGGAATCTCATATTCCAGGATCAAATGATTGCGAAACGTGTTCCAGGTCAGTTCGCATAGGACCCGGTGATCCTGGTGGAGGTCGTGGCGGTAATGCGTCAGGATCAGATCGGGATCAAATTCCTTCTTCAATTTTTCGAATTCCAATTTTAGTTGTTGGTGAAGCGTGGGAAAAAAGCTGTCGCGGTAACTTAGGACCGCGACCTTTTTGGACTTAGCACGTTCGAGAAACAGGCGTGCGCTCTCTAACGCTTCCCGCTTTCTCACAGGGTTTGAGCTGAACACCCGCCAGTAGATCTCGCGCGCCGGGTCTTCCTGCAAAAACCGCAAGATCGTGCCGCCACATCCGATTTCGATATCATCGCAGTGCGCACCCAGGCAAAGAATGCGGCGTGGGGACTTACCGGGCTCACCGAGCGTCAGTTTGAGCATAGGCAGCTTTTGGCCTAACTGGCGTCTTCCCCCTTGCCCGCTAATTGAGCGACCCTGGCGGTCATCGGAACCGCTGCTTCTTCAGGTTGCGCTGAATTTTTCCAGACCTCCCAAGGCGCCTCACCGCGGGCGTACAGGTCATCCAATTGCTGCTTGTCCTTGAAAGTGTCCATCGAAGCATAGAAGCCATCGTATTGATACGCCATTAGTTGCTTTAGCTGAATCAGTCGCTGGAAAGGTTCAAGCACGAGTTCCTCTCCGTTGCGGAGATGCTTGAAAATTTCCTGCTTCAGGACGAAGTACCCGCTGTTGATGCGAAGATCTGAATCCCGAATGGCCTTGATTTCGCTTACCACGCCGTCAGGATCGGCGGTAACAGAATGGTAGGTCAAGTTGGGCTTCGCAGAAACAAATGTGGCGATCTTGTCATGATTCCGGGAAAACTCGATGAGATCGGGAAGAGGAAGATCGGTGAGACCATCCGCATAATTTGCAAGGAAAACTTCTTCGCCCGCCAGATATTTCTCAACGGCTTTGAGTCTCTGGCCGATATTCGAGTGCAGCCCGGTCTCCGCGAAGGTGATGTTCCAGTCGTGAATGTCGCTATTGAAGAGCTGCAGGTTCTTGCCGCCCTTCGAAAGTGAAAAGTCATTCGAAACGCACTCGTCGTAATGCAGAAAATAATGCTTGATGGCATCGGCACGGTAACCAAGGCACAGGATAAAATCTTTGTGGCCAAAGTGCGCGTAATATTTCATGACGTGCCAGAGAACGGGCCGGTAGCCGATCGGCACCATGGGTTTTGGGACGTTGTCGGCATACTCCCGCAAGCGCATTCCTAGTCCCCCGCAGAATATGACCACTTTCATAGGGATCCTCTTTCTTTGCTCCGCGCGCTGCGCGGAGATGTTTTCTGCGTGCTCAAATCGTTATTCATATATCTTCACTTCCGGGATAGGCACGACGAACTTGCCTCCCCATTCACGAATGAAAGCATTCTGTTTCATGATTTCGTCTTTCAAATTCCACGGAAGGATAAGCAGAAAATCAGGCCTGGTTTCTCTGATGTGCTCCGGAGCATAGATGGGAATGTGCGTGCCCGGCAGGAACTTGCCGTGCTTGTGCGGGCTGCGGTCCACGGTGTAATCAAGAAAGTCAGTCCGAATCGCGCAATAATTCAGCAGCGTATTGCCCTTGCCGGGAGCGCCGTAACCCGCAATCTTTTTCCCGCTGCGCTTCGCGTCGATCAGGAATTCGAGGAGCTTGCGCTTGGTCTCTTTGACCTGTTCAGCAAAGCTTGAGTAAGTCTGAACTTTTGAACAGCCCATCGATTCTTCCCGGGCGCGGAGCTCGCAAACTCGGCCACTAACAGGCTTGGAAAAATCGTCGGCGTGCCGGGCATAGATACGCAACGAGCCACCGTGTGTAGGGAGCTCTTCAACATCGAACAAGGTCAGACCGTGCACCGCGAAGATCCTCTCGGTCGTGGTTAGAGAGAAATAGGAGAAGTGCTCGTGGTAGATCGTGTCGAATTGATTTTGTTCCATGAGCCTCTGGAGATGCGGAAACTCCATGGTAATGACGCCGCCAGGTTTGAGGAGGATCTTCATGCCGGCGACGAAATCATTTAGGTCCGGTACTTGCGCAAGCACGTTGTTGCCTAGAAGCAAATCCGCTTGCTTGCCGGAGGCTGCGAGTTCCCGGGCTGTCTCCCTGCCAAAAAACTTGACAAGAGTTGAAACGCCCTTTTGAACTGCAACAGAAGCGACGTTGGCGGCAGGTTCGATTCCCAAGACGGGTATCTGCTTCCCGACAAAGTACTGCAGCAAGTAGCCATCATTGCTTGCTACTTCTACGACTAGGGTCTGCCCGTTTAGGCCAAACCGCTCCGCCATCTGGTCCGTGTACTTGCTGGCATGCGCAAGCCAGGAGTCCGAGTAAGACGAAAAATACGCGTAGTCGCTGAAGATATGCTCTGGCGTAACGTATTCCTGGAGCTGAACCAGATAACAGCTTCCGCAAACATAAACATGCAGCGGATAAAAGGGTTCCATCTGATTCAATTGATCCGCACTAAGGTAGCTCTCGCACAACGGGGACATTCCCAGGTCCACAAAAGTGTGTTCGAGCTTTGTTCCACAGAAACGGCAACCAGAATGAGGCGTTTGCTTCTGCAGAGAAACGGCTGGCTTCTGGTCAACTAGGCCTTCTGTCGCAAAGACGGTGGTCAACGCAGTTCTCCTAAACGGAAGTAGCAGATTCGAATTGCTCCGGCTTGGCGAAGTCCGGTTGGGTTTCGTAGAGCGAGTAGAACTGTTCCGGCACATGGGCCAAGTCTGAGCCGCGGAGATAATCTCCCATGGTCGTGCCCGTGCAGGCTGAATCCACGTTAGGAGCCCCACGCTGGGCAGCAACGTCATCGATGTTCACAGTCCGAAAATCGATACTGAACCGCGTACGACCGGAATTATTCGGCACGCTGGAATGCATTTGGGCCGCGGAAAAAAGCAAGATACCTCCCGGAGGCGCGATCACCCGGATCTGCGGGTCGAGCTCCATCGGCTCTTCAGGCTTCGGCTGCTTGCGGGTATCCTGCTTGACGAATTGCGCGGCATTGTGACGGCTCGTGCGGTTCCACTCTGCGTAGTTATACCCCGCTGAACCATTGCGCACTGGCTGGCTCCAGTAGCGTGGATGGAAGGCCATAGCGTTTTCTGGAACGATAGGGTAGATAGGCATCCACCAGTTGATCTGACACATCGGCGCCGAGTACCAAGTATCGCGATGAGGATGAAAGGCATAAGCGATGCCGGTAGTGAGATAGTCATCGCTCGTCGAGCTGCGCATACGCGGAACATCGAAATACGTCTGGTTTAAATCGACATCAAGCTCGCGAAAGATGCCCTGAATGCATTCCTTGGACGTGGGGTGATGGATAAACTTCGGCTTTAGCTCGGCAAGAATGGCAGCATAGCGCTCTACCGGAAGGTGGTATTGAGCGGTCTCGGGTTCGTACGGCTGGAGAGCCTCTTCAGCCAGCTGCCGTGCGAAGTTTACGAGCCTGAGCGAGCTGGGTGTTGCGGAATAAACCAGCAGCTGGCCGCGATAAAGAAGTTCCCGACGCTTCTCGTCGCTGACCGGGGGATCCAAGAAAATTGCATTCATCCGCGTTATCCTTTCGGCAGCTAAGATGCGGCCGCCGGCATAAATTCAAATTGCTCTCGCAAAAGCTGATGCTCCTGCAGTGACCGCGCGGCTCTTTGGATGAGCTCAAACCGCATCCCTGATCTCTCCGCTATGTCCAACAGAGTGTGGCCGCCATCGGAAAGATTGAGCACCCAAAGCATCGCCATCTCGCTCAAACCTGCATCGGACTCGCCGCCGATTACGCGATACAAGCCACGCTTTCCCAGTTGCGGTTCGCACTTTGGGTTCAGGTTCACGAAAGTTCTGTTATTTTCGAGGACCGAAAGAATCTCAGAACAAGCGCCAAACGATTCGCCGAGTTTCTCTGGGTGTACAAACTCCAGGTTATCCGCGGAGGTGTGATATTCCGGGAAGGTACCATGGGGAGTACGCGAGAGCCTGCCAACCGCAAGATTGATTCCGGGGGAACAATATTGACGCTCGTCGTAACCGTACGGTGAAAACTCCAAGACTTCATACGGACATCCTGAATGTCTGAGAACATGAGCGGCCGCCTGGTCAATTTCGGCGCAGGCCTGGCGGCTCTTCTTGTAATGGAGTTTGCCTGAGTCTCCGACACCGCTTAAGACCAACCCGTGCTTGATGTATGGAAGCTTGTCTTCGTTCAGCGCGAGCCACGTTATGGCGCCGATCGTACCCGGAATGAACAGGAAGCGATACGAATAGTGCCGTGGCAAACTGCCCAAATGCTTTGCCAGTGAAACCGCCAGCGCAATACCAGATAGGTTGTCATTGCACAATGATGGATGGCACGTGTGACAGGAAATCAATATTTCGTTCGGGCTCTCGCCCGGCAGGAAGTACTCGCCGTAAGTAAGGTGGCCGTTCTCCAGGGTTGAGTCAATGCAGACTTCGTACTCGTCTTCGTCGAGTGCCTCAAGCTGGCGTTGCGAGAGGCAGAAGCCCCAACTCTCTTTGTAGTAGGAAGTCCGATAGGGAATCCAATCCGAATGTTCCGGGATTGTAAACACATGCTCTTTCAATTCAGAGAGAGCCATGCGCCGTTGGACGGGCACGCTGTAATTGACAACATGAAGATTGGACTTCGAAAAATCTACGACTCTTTCACCTTTGGAGTTCTTAACAAAAGCGTCGCGGATATTCCATTCCTTGGGTACCGTCCAGTCAAACACCTTTGTACCGGTCGGAACTTCGCGAATTGCAAGAGGAATGTGTCCTTGCAAGATACGTAATGTCTGGCGAACACCATCACCCGTAATGCTGCGGCAAATCGGGAAAAGCTCGGAGATCAGGCTATACATCTCCTGGCCTCTCAAGCCTAGATCGACGCCTTTCTGCAAGGTCCCCAAGTTCATCTCTTTCCCATTAGCCTCAGGAACGGAAGTCCGGATAAGTTCTGTCGCGCTCGACGATGATCCGCTCACCAGAAGGCCATTGAATTCCGAAGGCCGGATCGTCCCAGCGGACTCCGCGGGAATGCTCGGGAGAATAATACTGGGACATCTGGTAGAAGACCTCGGTGTCGTCCTCCAAGGTTTGAAACCCGTGCGCAAAGTCTTCCGGGACGTACAGCATCTTCCTGCTCTGCGCGGAGAGCTCAAGGCCGAAATGCTCTCTGAATGTCGGCGAGGAGGGACGCAGGTCGATGATGACGTCATAGATAGATCCGGCGGTACAACGCACCAGCTTCGCTTCCGAGTAAGGACCAACCTGAAAATGCATGCCGCGCAAACAACCCTTAAATTTGTTAAACGAAACATTGCACTGCGCCACCGCTGGGTTCAGCCCGCGGGCTTCAAACTCCCGGCGGCAGAAGGTACGTGCAAAAAATCCGCGCTGGTCTTCGTGCATCTCAGGCTCGATCACGAACGCACCTGCCAGCTTAGTTTCTGTAAAAATCAAGTTTCACCGGCGGCTCTAAAATCTGGTTCAGGAGCCTTTCACTTGCAGCTCCGCAACGGACTCGGCGGTCTGCCAACGAAGGTTGGAATCGAGGCGGCCAGAAGATAGCAGCCGCTGGATGTGATCTATCCTCTTGTACCGCGCTCCTTCAAAGTCTTCGACACGCAACCCCACCTTCTTGTAGGCGTCGTAGAGTTCGCGAGCCCCGCGGCGCGCGTCCCATTTTGGCTGAAAGCCTCCAAGAGTCTTCCCAATCAGACTAAAATCTGCGCGGTAACATCGCTTGTCCGGTCCAGCATCCGGAGCGAATTCAATCGTGCAACCCGGAACAGTCTCTTTTACGATTTCAGCCAAATCGCGAATTTGGTAATTCTCTTCGGTGCGTCCAACATTGAAAGCGCGATTGTGAATAACATCCACTGGAGCCAGCAATGCTGCTAAAAACGCACGAGAAATGTCTTCGATATGCACTATCGGACGCCATGGGGTGCCATCGCTCTTGATGTATACGCGTCCCGTGGTGAGTGCCCACGCTGTTAGATTATTCAGTACGAGGTCGAATCGAAGGCGTGGAGAAACGCCATAAGCCGTGGCGTTTCGGAGGAAGGTCGGGCTGAAATTCGAGTCCGCCAGCTTTGCCACGTCCTGCTCCACAAGCACCTTGGAGCGGCCATAGGGAGTGACGGGGTTGAATTCCGCACTCTCATCCAAAATCTTGTCTCCCGCTGCGCCGTAGGTGCTGCAGGAAGACGAGAAAAGGAAGCGCTTGACTCCCGCTTCCTTGGCCAAGCGGGCAAGACGGACAGAAGAATGATAGTTGATATCGTATGTCAAGTCTGGATTCAGGTTGCCAAGCGGATCGTTGGAAAGCCCGGCAAGATGAATCACAGCATCAAACCCGTCTAGGTCCGAAGGCTCGACGTCGCGCAGGTCCTTTCGGATCGAAGGGAAGTCCCTAGGGGGCTCGCCAAACGTGCATTGCTCGAATAGATCACTGTCCAATCCCACGACTTCGCAACCTGCATCTGCGATCATGGGTGCCATGACGGTCCCAATGTAGCCCCTATGGCCAGTGATCAAAACTCTCATTCAAGTCGCTCCAATAACAAAATTGCGCCAACTGCAGGGTATACCATGACCAACCTGTGTCTTGCGGAACGCGCAGTTTCGCTCGGTTGGCAGAGATTTCACCTAAAAACTGCGTTCCGGTACACTTCCAGCGCAAACACGCCTATGGTTTAGCAAGTAGTCTGCCACGTGTGGTCCGGTTCAATGACCATAAGTCTTTTACTATGAATAGAGTACAGGAGATACCGAGTCCTAGCTACCCCATCCACGCTGAGGCCGAGTCCAACAATTTGCCCTATGGTGGAATAGATTTTCACAGCCGCCGAGCGCTGCTTTGGTCATTCGACGCAAGGGTGAGGTCTCCCTGAACCCACAATGATCAGCAGGAGAGACTTGTGTTTCAGGCTTTCACGCCCTTCATTACGGATTTGTAAATGCTTGAAAACACTTTATTTGATGTTGACTCTATAAAACATTGCGGCCGACGAACCAACCTTGGAAACCGATTGGCAAATACTGGTAAGGGTTTTCACGAACCGTTCGGAGCAGCCCTGGCAAAGAGGCATTGAAGATCGTGCCCATTCCAAGCCTTTGCCATAAAGGCTTAATTATCATTCAGTTGAGGGAGCCGCCTAGGGAGGCGTCCTAAGTAGCATGAGGCACTCTGTGGAAAGCAGATTGCGAAGAACTCTGCGTCCATCGGTGAGAGTGTATCGCGGTGGCCCTAGTTGGATGATTCCCTGCATTTCAAACGCGGTTGTTGAGCGGGAGGTTCTAAGCCAGGATGATCACCGAGCCCAGCGCTGATCGGTGGTATGCGCTCCAATTGAGAACCCATTGGGAGAGTTCGACAGCCGCTATGTTGTCGAACAAAGGATATCAAGTCTTCCTTCCAACCTATAAGCCGTTGAAGCGCGGGCGTTCCAAGGCTACCGAGGTTCAGTCTCCACTCTTCCCTGGATATTTGTTTTGCCGCTTTAACGTATTTGATCGCTTGCCTGTCTTAATCACTCCGGGGGTGATCACTGTAGTGAGGAGTGGCCGTACCCCCATTCCGGTCGAGAATTCTGAGTTGGAAGCGGTTCAGAAAATGGTGTCTACCGGATTAAGAGTCGAGCCTTGTCCATACCTGGAGGTTGGTCAATTGGTTCGAATTGAAGACGGGGCACTTAGAGGCATCGAAGGAATTCTGACCAGTTTCAAGGGCGCTCAGCGAATTGTAGTCTCCATTTCGTTGCTCCGCCGGTCAGTGGCACTGGAGATTGACAGGTCCGTGGTCTCTCCAATTCAACCAAGGAAAGCTTGCCCGGTCGAGCCATGTTCGATTACGCCTTTGCTCGAACCGGCGGTCCTCTGATTTGATGGAACTCTGACGTCCAGCCTTGCACGGCGTCATCGGATAGGGTTCGCAAATCGAGTGTGGCATCAGTTGGTGGTGATCGTTGGGAGCGTACTGAAAGGGTTGTACAAAGGCCGAAAACAGAATGGGAAATAGCTACTCAAGGATTCCAGCGCTGTGGGAACAGGGCGTATTGCGTCTCAGCGCGCGCAAAGCCACTTCCGCCTTCAGCGCTATCCGTTCTAGCTGCGAGGAAATTTTGCCGGAAGAGTCGTTTCAGGCCATGCTGAAACTGGAGCGCCGGCGGTCAGAGCGCTCCCGCAAGCCATTTGTACTGATGCTGCTGGACGCCAGTACCCTGGTGGAGGACAAAACAGCGGACCACTTCATGTCGCAGGTGGCTTCCGTCCTTCTGAAGTCCACGCGTGAGACGGACCTGGTCGGCTGGTACGAGAAGGGCCTCGTCCTTGGAGTGATCTTCACGGAAGTCAGTTCCGAATGCAAAGGTCCGATCACCGAGATTTTGTACTCAAAGATCGTGAATGCACTCCAAGGTGAACTGAGTCACAAAGCCATCTTGCGGCTGATTATCACTACTCATCTTTTCCCGGACAATTCGCGCCCAGATGAAGACAAACCGTTGGCCAATACCCCTTTCTATCCGGATCTGGCGAAGGGAAGCCCACAAAAGCGGTCGTCGCATATTGTGAAGCGTGTGATCGACGTGATGGGGAGCGCCTTGTTACTGCTCATCCTTGGCCCTGTGCTCGCCGCGATCGCTATCGCCATCAAGCTCACTTCCAAAGGTCCGGTAATTTTCCGGCAAGACCGGCTTGGCCAGTTTGGCGCGCGATTTAGGTGCCTGAAGTTCCGTACGATGTATGTGAACAGCGATTCGAAAGTCCATCAGAAGTACATCCAGCGTTTCATAAACGGTGAGTCGCATAGCGAGAGCAGCGATCCGGGAAAGCCGGCCGTCTACAAAATAAAAAATGATTCTCGCGTGACACCGTTGGGTAGATTCCTGCGCAAGACCAGCCTCGATGAATTGCCCCAGTTCTGGAACGTTTTGTGCGGCGAAATGTCTCTCGTCGGCCCCCGTCCCTCTCTGCCCTATGAATTTGAGATCTACGACATCTGGCATCGCCGCCGGGTTCTGGAAGTCAAACCTGGTGTTACGGGGCTTTGGCAAGTCAGTGGCCGGAGCCGCACCAGTTTCGATGACATGGTTCGCTTAGATCTGCGATACAGCCGGTCCTGGTCAATTTGGCTGGATCTCAAAATTCTCATCGCAACTCCTGGTGCTGTTTTCAGCGGTGATGGCGCCTACTAGAAGGCATCGCGATCCCTCGCCTCCTCAACAGCCCCGATAGCGTTTAGATCCGAACTGAAGAATCTCTCACGCATCGTCCGCACACTTTTGTAGACCCGTCTCCCGATTTAGTTTCTTCTTCTAAAGTCGCTGATGCTCTTACGAGCGACAAGCTTTTGCATGCTTGCAGATTCCCATGGCCTTGCAAAGGCTACCCACAACACGCCCTTGATAGCTTCCGGAATCTTGATGGAATTACTTTTTCTGGCGTAGGGGTGCGCCTGGCACGTTTATGCGGAAACGCGAGAGGGCTTCGCCGAGGTTCTGGATGAAAGCTTCGGAATTGTAAAGTTCCGCGCTGGTTCGAATGCCTTCGGGCGTCGCTGTCGGCTCCACTACGTCGAGCTGGAATTCGCGAGCGACGTCTTCGACAATTTTCGGCTGAATCGGCCGCATATGCTCAACATAGGCGTTGATCAGGGAATGTTCGCATAGCAGATTTACGACGCGAGGAACACCCAGCGAATACAGGTGAACTGTATCCATTGCGGCGGAACTGAAGATTGGTTGCGCGCCGGGAGCACACCCGGCAGTTTTCAATCTCTCTAGAATGTAATCGTGCGTCTCTTCTTTGTTCAGATGGCTCGTCTTGCAACGAATCATGATGCGTTGCCGGAGTTGCCGGAGTTGGGGCAGATTCAGCTTCTCATCCAGCTCCGGCTGTCCCGACAGCACAATTTGCAGCAGTTTCTCCGTGGCGGTCTCGAGGTTCGTCAGCATTCGAATCTCTTCGAGCACCGGAAACGTAAGATTCTGAGCTTCGTCCAGAATCACCACCGCCGTTTCGCCTGCCCTGAAGCGATCCAAAAGCCACTGATTTAATTTCATGAGCTGCTGGCTCTTGGAACGTGACTCGCAGGGAATCTCAAATTCCGCCAGCACAAAATCGAAGAGCTGCGACGAATTCATCCGCGAGTTGAATAGAAAGGCGGTTTTAGTGCCGCCCTCGTGCAGCCAGTCCAGAACCCGGTTCACCAGTGTCGTTTTGCCGGTTCCCACTTCGCCGGTAAGGGTCAGAATTCCTTTTCTCGTCTGTATGCCATACATCAGGCTGGATACAGTCTCTTCGACCTGTTTGGTGAGAAACAGATAACGCGGGTCCGGGCTTACGTTGAACGGATTCTCTTTTAGTCCGTAGAAGCTCTTATACATGGTCCCTTGTTCTTGCCGTTCTTTCTCGCCGCCTGCCTACTCCACTCTTCCCCATCTCACTGCTTGACCGACAGGAGCTTAGACCTTGAGACTATCTTCAATTGTAACTTATCGCAGCACTTGCGGTGGCGCGTTCCACTGAAGACTCAGTTGCGTTTGGTGCGTCACCTGCGTTGGCTGGCAACTCGCAGCAGGCGTACACACGACGCCGCCGAAAGTTTGAATCGCCGCTTGATATCCAATCGAAAACCGGGCGCTGCGGCCCAATGACCGGTTGATTCCCGCTCCAGCTAAAACAGAATTGTACGTTGGTGAGGGCAAACCCTGGACAGCGACAATGGTGGTGTTCCTAGAGTATCCGGAAGTCCAACTGCTATCCCACGCTCGACTGAGCGGCAGGCTCCAGGTCGCCGTCACCTGGTCTGACCTCGAACCGGTAAACAACCCGCTGCCGCTGCTGATTCCGTGCGTGTAGCTCGCTCTCAGGGAGCTCTTGGCAAATGCATAGGTCAGCGACGCGCTCCCCCCCCCTGAAATGCTCTGCTTAGTTCCGTTCGTAGCTACTCGGAAATTCGTAATATCCGGTCCTCCCCCAAGATTCAGCGCTAGCCTTCCCGTAATCCTTCTTGAGTACATCAATTGAAAAAGTTGATCGCCCACCGCTTGCGGAGAACCTTGAAAGTGAAGTGCGTTGAATCGATAGCTAACGCCCAGTGAGTCCTTACGGGTGATCGCGTAGTTATACCCAACGTTCAACGTTTCCGTATCACTGTTGATATTTCCGGAATTACTGAACCTCAGTAACCCATGGACTACTGCTACAGTGATGCCGCCTCGCCGGCTCACGTCGTATGTCATTTGCACTGCCGACGTGCTGCTGTACCTGGGACCGCCAACAGACAGGATCCCTTGGCCGGGAAGGAATGAGTTCTGAAATCCTGTCAGAGGCGCGCCAAGAGCACCGGAAATTCCCGGAGTTGCCAGGCCCGACGTGCCTCCGAACCCAAACGATGACTGCGGCAAATAGGAAAATTGCTCCATTACCAGGGCTTGCCACCTTCTTTGGTAGATTTGCCAGCTGGACGAGAGTTGATGAAACTGCCCGTTCCCCTGGCCGGAGGCACTCGAAAACGATTCTCCTCCTGAGTAGTTCACTCCCACCGTAGAGTGGCTCCAAGCTTCTAGAATGCTAAGGTTCCCAGTGGCAAAGCTTGTTGTCGTCCACCCGCCGGCCCCCTGTGTCGAACCGAAGGAACTGCTTTGCGCGGTATTCCCGTATTGCACACCGGTTGCCCAATAGCTGTGCCTCAGCTGGGAGGTGCCCAGTGTTGCAGCTTGGACCCCGGTTGCCGGCCCGAGGTCTGGCTGCATAGTTTCATTACCTTGATCCGAATCCTGTTGGTCGCCGCTTAAGTCCGGAAGCGGCATAAGCACGCGCCCCGCGGGCTTCGGTTTTTCCTCCGCTCCTTCTTGCGCCCAAAGCGGCGCTACATAGAGACTCCACATGCAAGTCACGAGGATTCCCGACCCTAAGAGCTTCCAGGTTTTCATGTCACCCACCTCACGGCACCACAATTACGTCACCGGGCTCTAGTTCAATGTTCTGCTCCGGATTCTTTCCTGATATTGCCTCTTTGTAGTTGAATGGAATCTTGACCGGCTTGCCATCCTTCGTTCGCAGAATGTAGATGCTCTTGATCCTGGCAAACGCCGTGAATCCGCCGCTCCCGGAAAGCGCTTGAAGAACATTCATGTGCGGAAGCATCTGATACGCCCCGGACTTGTTGACTTCCCCATTGACATAAATGCGCCGGCTGTTAATTTCCGTCACGCTCACCGTTACCTGCGGGTTGGTAATGAATTTTTTCAGTCCCTCGGCGATTACACCGCCTAGCTCCATGGGTGTCAGCCCGACAGCCTGAACGTCATTCAATAGGGGAAGCGTAATCTTCCCGTCAGGCCGCACAGGAACCGTTCGAGTCAACTGGTCTTCTCTCCACACGTCAATTCGCAAGACGTCCTGCGCCCCGATCTTGTACGTTGGGTCATCGGTGGCGTTTGCTGCAGCGCTCGCCGCGCTTGGCGCTACTTGACTCTTCGCGTTCTTCACCTCTTCCTTTTTCTCTTGCTCTGGCGGATTCTGGCCGCATGCCAGCGCGCCGCTTCCCAGCAAAAGCGTCCCCAACGTCACTGCCACGGCGATACGCATTCCCTTCTACCCCCGATCCTTCTGCTTATCTTCGAGGCCCGTCTGCTTGATTTTGTACAGGAGGGACTTGTAGCTGATTTGAAGTTCTTGGGCCGCCCGCTTCCGGTTCCAGTGCGTTCGCTCCAGCGCCTTGGCGATCAAGTCGCGTTCGGCTCGCCGCGAAGCTGTCCGGGCCGCTGCTTTCAAGGAAGGAGTCCGTTGCTCCTCCTGCTCCTTCGATTCCAGCCGCGGCATTTCTGCAAGCTCTTCGATGGCCTTCTTCGGATCGCCCAGCAACACGATCCTTCTCGCAAGGTTCTCCAACTCGCGCACGTTTCCCGGCCAATCATGCGCACCGAGGAATTCCAATTCCCTTCCGCTGATCGGCGGTATGTCTCGTCCCAATGCCGTGGCATGCTTCGCCAGGAAGTGTTCCATGAAAGCTTGAATATCTTGCTTCCTGTCCCTGAGCGGCGGCAGGCGCAAACAAACTCCATTGATTCGAAAAAACAATTCTCTTCGGAATCTTCCCGACTCAATCTCCCTTTCCAGATTGCGCGAGGTGGAAGCTATGATGCGCGGGCGGCTGGCGCCATTTTCCTCAGCCTCGCTATCAGGCAAAAGGGAGAGCAAGACTTTCTGGCTCTCGAGATCCAGTTCATCAATCCCGTCCAGAAAAACCGTTCGCTGACCGTTTTCCGTGCTTTCCGCATTTTCTTTCAGCTCTGCCCTCAGCAGAGCCAGGAACTCTCTCTGTTCCACGGCCCGGCAGCTCACCTTTTTCAACGGCTTGTCACTATGCTTAGAAAGCCGATGGATTCGCCGCCCATAGATCTCCTTGCCCGTTCCGCTCTCCCCCATTAACAGCACTGGAATATTCGTACGGGCAATTTCTTCCACCAGCGAATTGAGTTGCTGGATGGCAGGGGACAGTCCAGGCACAAATGTCTTAATTGCTGGAGGGGTGTTCACACTTGTCAGGAGGGAACTCATAGCTCACATCAGAGGAGGTATTGCAAATACCCTTCCAGGGCGGGAGCCTGCCTTGGAGCAGTATTACATAAGCTAAATCCTTATTGTACAGCAACTTGCATAGATATCGCCTTCTCCACGAAAGAGAAGATCAGTTCGAGTCCCAATTCTGTGCCAAGAAGTTCTAATTTTTTCTCCCCGCCTGACCCGCTTCTGGGGCTGAGACAACCACGCCACTTGTAAAAGAGAGCTCAAATACAAGAAAAGAGGCTCGCTGAGAGTTTTCTTCAGCGAGCCTCTTTCAGTTCTATAGAAGAAACAAAAACCAGCTTTAGGTAGCCTGAACGTTTGCCACCCTCTTCTTGCGCATGGCAAGCGCCACGACCCCCAGCCCGATGATCAACGTTACGGCTTCTCCGGGCTCTGGCACGCCTACGAAAATCAGAAACTCCTGTCCTGCACTGCCGGTTGGCGTAAGAATCTCCCATCCTGCGCCGCTAAAGCCAGCGCTCACAGCTGCTAACGCGGCCGCCACCAGTGAGCCGTTCGCCGAATAGGGGTCCGGACCGCCGGTGAAGCCCCAGATCGCATACTGATCCATTGCCTTCTGGAGTTGATTCGTTGTGCCCATCATCTGCGTGATCAGCCAAGCCATTTCCAGATAGGTTGTTTGGTTTCCGAGCTTTGTACCGGAGAAGTTCGATCCAGTGAGACTCGTGACGGTCACTTGCCAGGACTCCCCGCCCCAAATGGGCGTCGAAAAATCCACGCAGAAAAAGGACTGCTGCACGCCGTTCAGCGTGCCCCCATAGGGCGGAATCCCAAAGCCGCCATCCGCAAAGGCATACGTGCCATCCACATACACCGTGTCTGCTTTCGCCGCCCCGGGCAACGCCAATAGAAGAACCGCAAAACTGAGCATCCCCAACCAAAGCTGCTTTCTAGTCATCTCTCCCTCGATACGCTTGGCTCACACTGCGGCCCCTCGCTTCTCTTAGCGGCAATTCTTGTTCCATGTTTCATGAAAATGTAAACTATTTATTTTCAATAACATAATGCAGTGGTTCCCAGTTGCATCCGGCGGGATTGGCTTCTCCTGTGCACAATACTGGTACCAAGATGCATTACGAATGCTTGATAGGGACCGTGAGTAAGCTTCTCATACAAGAGGTTCGATTCGTTAACCCTGGGCTGCACATATCTAAAAGACAGCACTTGGACGCCAAAATACCAACCCCGCTCCAAGTTCAGGAGCGGGGTCGTAATGGGGGTAAAGATCGAGGCTGTCGGGCGACTAGCTAATTCCCTAGGAGGCGTCGGCCGGCCAACGCGGCGAGACCGAGCAGTCCTACGCTCAGAAACCTCAGACTGGACGGCTCTGGGACAAATATCAAGCTAGAACTCCATGGACTCACTGCGATAAGGTTGCCGCTGGAATCCGTCAGGAACGCGACGAAAATGTCGCCGACGTTTACGTTCGCCGGGAGATTGAACAACTGTCCCACGCTGTTTGTTCCAGTCCAAGTTCCCACCGCGAAGGATGTCGCATTGAAGCTTCCCGCAGCGATGCCAGTAGCACCGAACTCTTGGCTAGCCGTGCTCGCGAAGTTGGGAAAATTCTGGAAAGCAGTTCCCAAGAGCACCTGCCACAGATTAGTATTGCTGTTAAAGTTGCCACCAGTCCCACTTTGTGGCGTTAAGACCGCAATGTTTAAGGTGTAGGGACCTGGAGTCTTGTATGACGACTTGCCAAAGACCCAATCTTGGGTGTTACCGCTGAAAATCGGTATCACGCTGCCGGCGTTGCAGGTTGTATTGATATCACAGAGATGGATATTATCTGCAAATGCGGGAATGCTGTAAAAAAAGGCACCCACTGCAGCTAATGCGAAAGCTACCACAGTTCTCCGAATCATGGGACACCTCAAACAAGCGAAAAAGCGCTTTATTTTTGCGTGCACTCAGAATGCCAAAAATAGCTATTGCCCGCAGAACGGAGCCATCGATCTAAGCCATTTAATATCAATTGGTTACCAAAGAAGCCAAAGACAAGGAAACTTTGGAAGAACTGGGCGGAGGAAAACTGCTGCACAGTTCTGCCCCTCAACCCACCAACGTGTGCAGGAAAGGAGAATTCGAACTCGGGCGGATACCCTCCAAGACAGGACCTCCACGACTTTCAAAAAACACCAACCCCGCTTCAAACGCGAAGCGGGGTCAGCAAGACTTGAGGATAAGGGCAGGAGCGCTCCGTTAATTCCCCAGAAAGCGCCGACCCGCCAATGCACTGAGACCGAGTAGGCCAGCGCCCAACAGCATCAGGCTGGATGGCTCTGGCACAAATATCATGCTAGAACTCCACGGGCTCACCGCCACTAGGTTGTTATTAGAATCCAGCAGATAAGCAATGAAGATTGTTCCAACGGGATAACCGGCAGGCAAGGTCACCGATTGACCTGCATTAACTGAGCCGGTCCATTGACCAACAAGAAAGGTCGTCGCATTAAAGCTGCCCGCCGTAAATCCGGTTGCCAACTGTTCTTGGCTGACCGTGCTGGCAAAGTTGGGGAACACCTGCGTCGGGCTCACACCCAGCGCCGCCCAAAGGTTGGTCCCGCTGCTGAAGTTCCCTCCCGTACCGACGTTCGGGGTAAGCGCCGCGATATAAAGCGTATCGCTCGTATTGGAGGTCCCAAACACCCAGGTCTGCGCCGGCAGGCTGCCAAAAATCGGGATCGCGTTGCCAGCGTTGCAACTCGTATACTGATTGATATCGCACAGATGAATATTATCTGCCATGGCCGGCGCGGAGTAACAAAGTGCTACCACCGCCAATGCCACAGCTACCAGGAACTTACGAATCATGGACACCCTCACACTCCTACTGAAATACCCTCAGCTACGTACGTAAGGAGCAATCCTCATGCCACAACTCTCGGCCCACCGCGGGCAAAGCCTAGCTTCTAACCTCTTTTTTATCATTTGTTTCCAGAGCCTTAATTCTCTCCGCCAATGCCTGTCCTGCAGCGCAAGGCGGGTACGGGAAAATCTCTGCACAATGCCGCCCTTCTCATTCAAATCGTTCAACTTACGGCTGTTTTCGGCCACGGTTGAAGTCGCTTCGACCGCTTCATGTAGACAGGCTGCGCTTACTGTTCCGCCGCCTCCCTTATCACTTTGCGGCCGGGAAAATCTGCAATCGGTTACACTTCTGCGCAGCGCGCGAAGCGCCTGGAGAAATGGCCGAAACTTTCTAATGAATGAAACCAATGCATTTCCAATGAAGCGGCTCGCGCTGTTCTCTTCCTGGGCCCTGCTGACATCGTTGGTTTTCATTCGCCCGGTTATCGCCTGGGTCCAATTATCTCTTTCTCAGGACGACGCTTCTTACCTCGTCATCATTCCCTTCACGAGCGCCGCGGTTCTTTATCTGGAGCGCCGCAAAATTTTCCTTCACGTTTTCAGTGACAAAACCACCGGCGTTTCCCTCCTTCTTCTTGCCGCAGCCCTCGGCCTTACCTCACGATTCCTCGGAAGCTACGCTTCACTCGGCCTCCAACTCACCGCCTGGATTCTCACGCTTGTAACCCTCTGGGTCGCCGGCTTTGCTTTTTTCTTTGGCAGGGCGGCAGCTAAGGCGGCGCAGTTCCCGCTTCTTTTCCTTCTCTTGATGATTCCCATTCCGGGTTTTCTCCTCGACCGCATTACTCTGGCCCTGCAGGAAGGCTCCGCCTGGATAACCGGAATCTTCTTCGATCTCGCGGGCGTCCCTGCTTTGCGCGAGGGACTGGTGTTTCATCTTGCGCGCGTCACGATCGAAGTGGCAAAGGAGTGCAGTGGCATCCGTTCGAGCATGGCCTTGCTCATCCTGGCTCTGCTCGTCGCGCATTTCCGGCTGAATAAGATCAGTCACCAGATTCTTTTCGTCGCTTGCGGATTGTTCATGATGATCGTGAAGAACGGGATTCGCATCGCAACGCTCACGCTCCTCGCCATCTATGTCGATCCCGGTTTTCTGTTTGGGAGACTGCATCACCAGGGAGGCGTCGTGTTCTTTGTCCTGGCGCTGCTCTTGCTGTTGCCCTTGCTTACTTTCTTGGAGCGCCGGGAGTCGAAACGCGCCGCAGCGATTCTGTCGTCCTGAAGTCCAGGTATGCAGAGTACTTCATTCCGCAAACTACAGGGCCCTCACCATCTAGATGGCACCACCATCTACATGGCAACTCCTTGGATTGCAGTAAAGGCAAAGTCCTACTCGGGTTCCTGGACACCTATCCCTCAGTAAGTCCCTCTCGGATAAGAACTTGGGTGGCTTCCCAGACGGGAAATGGCTTCAATCCCGGCGCGTGTAATAATTCTGGTATTCGTCGCCGTAGGAATCGCTCTTCTCAACCTGATTCAGCACCGCCCCGAGCAAATTCTTGCCCTGGAATTCAGCGGCCGTCCTCTCGACAATCTCAACGTCCGTGGACCCTGCGCGGATCACAAACAATACCCCGTCCACCAGATCCGCAAGAATGCTGGCATCGTGCACCGGCAGGGTCGGGGGAGAATCAATGATGATCCAATCGAAGCAAGGCGCCACCGCATTGAGCAATTGCTTCATCCTGTCGCTAAGCAGCAACTCGCTCGGATTGGATACCAGGCTTCCCCCAGGCATCAGGAAGAGGTTCTCGGCCATGCCTTTTTGGATGACCGCATACTCGTCGGCTTCTCCCCGAAGATAGTCCGACAAACCGGGACAGCTCGGCGCTCCATACAGCAGGTGCAAGCGCGAGGACCGTAGGTCTGCATCAATCAGCAGGACTCGCAATTCCGGCTGCTGCACAATCGACTGCGCGAGATTCGACGCCACGAACGTCTTCCCTTCGGCCGCGACGCCACTGGTTATGAGAATCTTCTTCAGCTTGCGTGTGGATGCTATTTTGTACAGGCGCGAACGTAGCGTGCGGAACCGTTCAGGTCCACCTTCACCAGGTTTCGAATTCAAGAACACGCTGTTGAGCGGGTCGAGCCGCCACTCCTGCTGGGAACACCGCTTGGCCAATTCTTCGTAGCTGAGTTCCGCAGCTTGTGTAACCGCGGGCGCGTCTACCCGGGTTGGAAGCGTCACCCTCGTCATCGGCGGGGGCTCAACCACGGCCGTCATCTTAGCGGCTATCGGTGGTTCGAGCACAAAAGCCGACTTCGCACTAATTGGTGGCTGTTCTACAACAACAGTGGGATTTGCTGCGACTGGAACAGTCGGTTTCAACGCAGGTGGCTCGGCCACAAACGCCGGCCTCACTGTAGCTTGCGGCTTCTCCTCGACGACGGGAAGTTCCGCAATCTTGGCCTCCACCGCGGCAGTCGCGAGTTGCGCGGCTCTTTCCTGGGCGGCTTTCTTCAACGCTTCGTGAATGCGACTCATTTTTTCCTCAAGTAACCTTCTGCCTGATTCATTCCGTTACGGTCGTTGTCGCCATCGATCGCTTCAGGATTCCCACTCTGGTGGTTCTCGCGATCAACGCTTCCATCACCGGCACGCTCGTCAAGACGGGAATCTTCAGATATTGTTCCACTTCCCGCTCCGTATGCAGCGTCTTATCCATAGCCATCAGCAAGTACAGAATGATCAACGCTAAAGCCGTGCCGCCCCCGAAACCACCGCCCGCAAAATTCAACATCTTGGGAAAGGACGGACTGGTCGGCAAACTTGCCGGATCGAGCACGCTAAAGTGCTCGCCCTCTTGCTGATTGATCAACTTCTTATCCATATCCGCCGTGTTTTGTTGCTTCAAAAGGTCGTTGTAAAAATCTAGAGCGTTCTGATGGTTACGCGTCAATTCCTTCAACTGCATTTCCACCATCGGGCTGCTTTCAATGTGCCCCTCGATAGTTTTGATCGAATCCTGAATCTTTGCCTGCCTCTTCAACAAGTCGCTGTAGTTCAGTTCCGCCTGCTGGATCTTCGTCCTCAATTGCTGCAGTTGAGGCGGCTCTGTCGACTTTCGGAACTTCGGCGGGTCACCGGGATTGGGAGACTCATCGATCTTTCTCTTCAAATCCTCGATCTCGTTCTTGAGTTTGACCACGTCTGGGTGCCCTTCGGTGTACCTCGACAGGAGAACTGTCAGCTGTTCCTGCCGCGCTCGTAGTTGGTCCTCCAACGATTCGGGGTTCTGACCCTTTTGTGAACTCTTCCAGCTCGCCTCTTGCTGGCTGAGAAGAGTTTCATTGAAGCTTTTGTCCTGCTGCGTTCGGGTCATTGCCTGCGTCGTGGCATCCAATTCAGCATTCAAACTTGCTAGAAGGCCAAGGTTGCGCGGCTCGTCTTCCGACATCGACCCAAGGTGTGCGCGCTTGAATTGTGCGAGCTTGGCATCCTGGTCGTCCAACTTTGCTTTCGCTTCCTCCAACCGCTGGCCGATAAACGAGGTCGTCCTGTTGGCCTTCTCGATGATGTCCCGCTGATCTTCTTCCATGAACATCGAAGTGATTTCCGTGCAGATTTGCTGGGCCAATTGCGGATCGCGCAAACTCACATTGATAGAAAACCCGGGCAGATTTGCATACTGAATCCCGGGCATGGCTTCCAGCGGCGTGATCGTAATCGTTCCCCTCAGACGGTCGACCAAGTCCTCCATGTGGAGCTTGCTGCGGTCTGTGGCGAAGAGGTTGAATTTCTCGATCACTGGCTCCAGGCGCGTACGGCTTAGAATTCTTCCCTTCATTCCGGCAAGGCGCTGAGGAAAATCTTCGTTCACGACAGGCCTTACGATGCCCGGATCAATTGTTGGCCGCGACACTAAAACCAGCGTTTGTGACGTGTATTGTTTGGGCAGCTGCAGTGCAATCACCACGCTAACAATTCCGAAGCCAAGCGCACAGGTGGGCAAGATCCACCAATGCTTGCGCAACACTCTCTTCACATCCGCGGTGGTAAACTCGCCATTACGAACCATACGGACCTCTCCGCATAAGCGATTAGACTATCCCGGCACCTAAGGCAGCACGCGAGTTGCCACGAGTTTCCGCTTGCCGGGCAGACTGCATGCAATAACTGTATGTCTTTCAGAAAGTTAGAACGCTGCCTGTCCCTTCCATAAAACTGCTCAGCCCCTGGAGGCGCTGGATGCTCTGAAAAGTGGAACTTCTCTACCCACAATATCCCAGAAATTGGCCATCCGACATCCCAGTTATCCTTATCCTCGGGCGCTGTAGCTTTGTCCATTGCATGCCATCTGTTGAAAACGTAATATCCTATTTGTTTCCTTATATTTACTGGACTGCAGAATCCCCTCAGCAGCTGACTGCCCCGGACGTAAAATTGCTCCCACTTTCTACGTCATGAAACAATTCCTCAATAAAGCTTTGTTCTTTTGCCGCACGCGTGTGGCTCGCCTCGCTCTTCTCATCGCCATTACCATCCAAGCTTGCCTGCTCTTGGCAGGATGTTTCCGCGATGCTAACGCCCGAAAAGAGAGATTCATTACTCAAGGCGACCAGTACTTCAGCAAGGAAAAGCACTCGGAAGCCCTGATCACCTACGGCCGCGCTCTCCAGATTGACCCGAAATCCCCCGAAGTTCATTACAAAATCGCCAAATGCCACCTGAAGCTGTTCAATTGGGCTTCAGCCTATCGGGAATTGCAACGCACGATCGAACTAGACCCGCAAAATTGGGACGCGCAACGGGATTTGGGTGGCCTGTACTTGGTCGGCGGCAAACCAGGAGATGCGAAGGACCAGGCCCTCACCATTCTCAGAAGCAGCCCTAATGACCTAGGCGCGCAGCTGCTACTGGCCAACTCCGACGCGCAGCTGGACAACTTGCAAGACGCCCTGCGAGAAGCGGTCAATGCTGTCAAGATGGCGCCCGACAATGCCGATCCTTATGTCAGTCTGGCTGGTATTCAACAGAAAGCTTCGGCCTACGCTGATGCAGAAGCCAACTTAATCAAAGCGCGGACGTTGGCCCCGGCATCGATCACCCCCGCAATGGCGCTAGGCCACCTGTACGCAGCGGAGAAAAAATGGACCAATGCGGAAGCCGCTTTCCGGAAAGCGATCGAAATAGCGCCGAAAGATCCTGCTCCCCGGGCCGCTCTCGCGGGAGTGTTTATTGAGCAAGGACAGAAAGATTCGGCGGAAGGAGTTCTTCGAGAAGCGAAGGCGCAGTTGAGCGGGGACCCCGCTGGTTACCGCATGTTGGGCGACTACTATGTCAATCAGGCTGATACCGCCAAGGCCGTCGCAGAATTTGCTTCTCTGGTGAAAGAGCACCCTGCCGACTACAATGTTCGCAAATCCTACGCTCAGCTCCTGATTCTTTCTCATCAATTCGACGAAGCGGCAAAGGTCACCGACGAAATCCTGAAGAGATCGCCGCAAGATGACGGAGGCCTTGTTCTCAAGGGTCAGATTCTGCTGCAAAACGGAAAGAAAGACGAAGCTCTTCAATTCTTGCAGCAGGGCGTCAAAGGGAACCCTGGAAATGCCTACGGACACTATCAGCTCGGGATGGCGTACCTAGCGAAGGGCAGCATGAATCAGGCGGAAGGCGAATGGCGTGCCGCTGTTCAGATCCGGCCAGATTTGGCCGAAGCCTGGATTTCGCTCGGCAAATTTGCCTCCGATCGCCGCGACTGGTCCGGCTTGGAGCCGATCGGAATCACATTGATGAAAATCGCTCCTGGCACCCCGGCAGGCTATCTCTTTCATGCCACGGCACGAATGAACAAGAACGATGCCGCCGGCGCTGAAGCCGATCTGAAACAGGTGGTCCAGTTTCTGCCGCAGAATCCGCTCGGGTACGCGAAGCTCGGACAACTTCGGGCTTTCGAGAAACGCTGGAATGAAGCGGAGAGCTATTATCGCCAGGCCCTCAATCTCTCGCCGAATTTCCTCGACGCCATCCAGGGAATCGCAGAGATTGATTTTGAAAAGGGCAAGTCTGGCGACGCTATTCAATTCATCCAATCGAAAGTGGACGCCAATCCCGGCGATCCTGCGATGCAGCTTCTTTTGGGGCAAGCGTATCTCCGCGTGAAGCAACTGCCAGAAGCTAGACAGTCTTTTCAGAAGTGCATCGAACTCGATAAGCAGAATTTGGGCGGCTTGGTCTTGCTTGCTCAAGTTGATCAAAGCCTCGGCGATTTGCCTGAGGCGATCGCAAATTACAGAAAAGCGATCGCCCTTTCACCCAACAGCGCCGGGCTATATACAACGCTGGGCTCCATTTATGAAGGCCAAGGAAACTGGCAGGAGGCGCAAACGCTCTACCAGCGCGCATTGGGCGTTCAGCCGGAAGAAGCCCTTGCGGCCAACAACCTGGCCTACCTTTTGCTTGAGCACGGCGGCAATGTAACCGTGGCTCTGACGCTCGCGCAAACCGCGCGGCGCGGTTTTCCCAACATTCCTAACTCCGCCGACACTCTTGGTTGGGCTTACTTCCAAAACGCCGCCTATTCCTTAGCCGCTCCACTACTCGAAGAAGCAGTAAAAGGCGCTCCCACAAACGCAACTTATCGCTTTCATCTAGGCGTGACGTACCAGAAATTGAACGATGCCAAACGAGCGCGCGCCGAACTCGAGAAGTCGATTCGCATTGCTCCCAACGCCCCTTCTGCAGAAAGGGCTAACCGCGCCCTCACTGAACTCTCCGGCAGCTGAGCCCCCGGGAATTGGAAACCCGAAAATCCAAACTCGAAATTGGAAACTGGGGAAATGGACAAGCTCCCCCCTCCCCCCACCTTTTTTCGTAACTGCGGATTCTAAAGAAGATAGGGGAACGCATTTTTAGAAAAAGAGGTCCTTCGACTCTCTACGCTCGCTCAGGATGACTATCCTCGCCGGATTGTTTGAATGCATAAGTCGATGGAGGAGCGCTTGGTGTACAAAAGCTGAACTCAGCGACCCGCTGATTCAGAGACACCAAAGGAGGCTCCCCCATGGAGACTATGCATTACATCGGG
>Ga0126378_10000677_pt1 | contig 25091 bp, 20 predicted proteins | sample PanSoiMetPlot_23_FD_92587 | JGI IMG/M metagenome (GOLD analysis project Ga0126378, IMG submission 92587) | Tropical forest soil microbial communities from Panama - MetaG Plot_23 | ecosystem: Environmental > Terrestrial > Soil > Tropical forest > Bulk soil | place: Panama | collected 2016-02-17
CATCCCGCTCAACCGCCGGGCGCTGGACAGGCTACGCTGCGAGAAGAGGCTGGAGATCGTGCCGGGGGCGACGCACCTGTTCGAGGAGCCGGGGACGCTGGAGCGCGTCGCCGAGCTGGCTGCAGGCTGGTTCGGGCGCCATCTCCGGGCGGCGGACGCGCGACCTGGCGGTTGAACCGCGGTGGAGGTCATCGCCCTGGTCGGAGACGTGATGCTGGGCCGCCTCGTCAACGAGGCGCTGCGCCGGGCCGAGCCGGCTTCCCCCTGGGGTGACGTGCTGCCGCTGCTGCGGGCCGCGGACTGGCGCTGCTGCAACCTGGAGTGCGTCGTCTCGGACCTGGTCCCGCCTCGCCTGCCCGACAAGGCCTTCCACTTCAGGTCCGACGGGGCGAACGTCGCCGTGCTGGCGGCCGCCGGCATCGACGCGGTCTCGAACGCCAACAACCACAGCCTGGACTGCGGGCCCCACGCCATGCTGGACATGCTGGAGCGGCTGGATCGGGCGGGCATCGCCCACGCCGGTGCCGGCGCCGGCCTGGCCGAGGCCCGCCGGGCCGCGCTGGCCGTGACGCGGGCGGGAACCCGGATCGCGCTGATCTCCTGCACCGACAACGAGCCGGGGTGGGCGGCCGGCGTCGACACCCCCGGCCTCCACCACGTCCCCTGCCAGCCGGACGATCCCGCGGCGCAGGCGCTCACGGCCCAGGTGCGCGAGCTGCGGTCGCTGGCGGACATCGTGATCGTATCTCTGCACTGGGGAGGCAACTGGGGCTGGCGACCGCCACTGGAGCACCGGGTCCTGGGCAGGGCGCTGGTCCAGGCCGGGGCCGACATCGTCCTCGGCCACTCCTGCCACGTGTTCCGGGGCATCGAGGTGGCCGGCCGCGGCGTCATCATCTACTCCGCCGGTGACTTCGTGGACGATTACGCTGTCGACGAGGCGGAGCGGAACGACTGGTCCTTCGTCTTCTCGGCCGAGGTGGTCCGGGGCCGGGTTACCAGGCTGCGCCTGCGGCCGACCGTGATCAGGGAGCTCCAGGCCTGCCTGGCCGCCGGCCCGCTGGCCCGGCAGATCATCGACAGGATGTGCGAGCTCTGCCAGGAGCTGGCGACGCCGGTCGACGCGGGCGATAAAGAGGCGGTGATCGAGGTCGCGGCGCCGGACGGGCACCGAAGCATGGCCTGACCGGGGTCGGGCCGGGACGGTCATCCTTCGGGGCCGCGGTGCCGTCACCTGCTGGCGAGGCGCACACGCAGCGCCGAGGCGATCCCTGCCGTCAGCGTGATGGCCAGCAGTCCGGCCGCCGGCCGGCGGAGGAGGGCGAAGACGGCGACGAGGAGCAGCCGCCCGTCCCTGCCCCCGAGCAGGAAGCTCAGCGCCCGCTCGCGGTCACGGGGCAGGCCGAGCGCCGCCGCTCGATCCTTCGTCGCCATCGACAGCAGCGACGCGGCGCTGGCGGCGACGGCGAGGACCAGCGTCGAGGCAGGGTCGCGGCCGCGGGCGAGGGCCCAGCGACCGAGGCCGGCGGCGATCGCGGTGTCCGCGCAGCGGTCGAGAACGCCGTCGAGCATGGCGCCGCGCGGCGTGACCCGGGCCTGGAGCCGGGCCAGCTCGCCGTCCACTCCGTCCAGCACGGACGTCGCCTGGGCGAGCGCAGCGCCGACGACCGGCTGGCCGGTGGCTAGGACGGCGCCCGCCAGCAGGCCGAGTCCGCAGACGGCCACGCTCACCAGGTCGGGCGGCAGCCGGAGCGGCGCCAGTAGCATGGAGAGTCGCGTCGACAGCGGCCGGTTCACGAGCCGGGCGACCGGCCCGTCGGAGAGCCTGCCCAGCGAGCGGCGAACGCGCTCCCGGGCCCGGTGGAGGTCCGCCGGGGTGTCCACGTCCTGCCACCAGTCGGAGGGGCCGACCGGCACGGCGACCAGGGGAGTCAGTGCGGCGAGCCGCGAGACGGCACCGGCGAGCGTCATGTCCCCAGCTGCCGCCGCCTGGCGCTGGCACGCGAAGATCGCGGGCGGGACCACGAACGCGCCGCAGTCGGTGCAGCAGGAGGGCCCTTCCTTGCCGAAGCGGACCGCGCGTCCGCCGGCCACGACCACCCGGGTCGCCTCTTCCAGGACGTCCCGGCCGGGCGTCGGGTCCACCAGCGCCGCTGGGCCGCCGGCGTCGACCAGCGCCGACAGCGTCCCGTCCGCGAAGAGATGGTCGCCCGCGACCAGCAGGAGGAGCGGCTCGTCGCGCAGCGCCGGCGGGGCGGCCGCGAGCGTGGCGCCGTTGCCCCGCTCCCAGCCGGTGGCGCGGACGATCTGGACGCGTCCCGGCGCTGCTCGTGCCGCGCGACCTGCCACCCGGTCGGGGTCGTGGCCGACCAGGACCACCACCCGGTCCACCTCCCGGGCCACACCGCGGACGCTTCGCTCGATCAGGCTCATGCCGCCGATCTGCGCCAGGAGCTTTGACCCTCCGCCGGTGACCGCGCACATTCGCTGCGAGGATCCGGCGGCGAGGACCACCGCCGTGCGGGGCCTGGCCGGCGCCGCCGTCACGACGGCGCCCCCTGCCCGACGGACGCCAACCCCGCGCTCGCGAGGACCCCGACGACCGTGGGCCAGCACGTGGCCGGCTGGCGTTGCGGCCGTGCCATGCTGGCATTCTTCGCCGGCCGGTGCCCGACCGGCCACGGCCGAATGGTCTGCGCGGAGCCGGCCAAACGGCAGTCAGGAAAGGCCTATGCTGAGCCCCATCCTGCCGCGCGAGCGGACGCTCGCGGCGGGGAGCGGAGGCAGCCGGCCTGGGGGGGACCCCGAGGGCGCATGATCCAGCGTGACTACATCGAACGTCTGATCCAGCAGTGCGCCGAGTTCCTCGGCCGGATCCTCCGGCTGCGAGAGGCGGGCGAGCTGGACCCGGCGCTGCGACTGGTCGACGAGGCCGCGAACGAGCTGCTCGGTCCGCTGCGCCCGCTCCTGGATCGACTGGAGGCCAGCACCGCGGTCGAGGTCGCGGGCCGGCTGGACACCGATCGCATTCGTCTCTACGCGGCGCTCCTGGGTGAGCAGGCCCTGATCCATGGGGCGCGAGGCGACGCCATGAGGGCATACCTGTCCTGCCGGCGCGCGCTGGAGCTGCTCGCCGCCGTGTCCCTGGCCGGAGGCCGGCTCGGCGACGACGACCTGAGGCGGATCGCCGTGCTCACCACGACGCTCGACGTCGACCAGCTCGACGACCGCTACCGGGACGAGCTGCGGCGCCTGGCGGCACAAGGAGAGCGGCCTCGCTGAGGCTCGAACGCATGTTCCCGGCCGGGCGGGTGAACAGGACCTCCGGCACGTGCGCCATAATCGACCGGTCACAAGACCAATAGCCAATCGGGTCAAGGGAAGCCGGTGGAAATCCGGCGCTGTCGCGCAACTGTAAGGGGGGAGCGACCGGCCCTCGTGCCACTGGGGCGACGAGCCTCGGGAAGGCGGCCGGGAGCGACGAGCCTCGAAGCCAGGAGACCTGCCCGGTCCGCTCGAGGAGAGACCCATGGGAGAGCACCCCAGCGCCGCCAGCGCGCCACTGGCCGCCCTCACGATTCCGCATATCGACCTCGCCGCCGCCGGGGCGGCGGCCGAGCGTCAGGCCACGCTGACCAAGCCGCCAGGCAGCCTGGGCCTGCTCGAGGAGCTCAGCATCAGGCTGGCCGGCATGACCGGCCGCCTCGACCCACCGCTCCGTGAGGCGGTCGTCTTCACCCTCGCCGCCGACCACGGGGTCGCCGAGGAGGGGGTGAGCGCCTACCCGCAGGAGGTCACCGCCCAGATGGTCCTCAACTTCCTGCGGGGTGGGGCGGCCGTCAACGTGCTGGCTCGGGAGCTCGGCGCCCGCGTGGTCGTCGCGGACCTGGGGGTGGCGGCAGACCTGCCCACTGACGCGCCGCTGCGCTCGCTGAAGGTGCGGCGTGGCACCGACAACATCGCGCGCGGGCCGGCCACGAGCCGCGATGAGGCCCTCGCTGCGGTCGAGGCCGGACGCAGCCTGGTCACGGACGAGCTGGCGAGAGGCCTCGAGGTGGTCCTGACCGGCGACATGGGGATCGCCAACACCACGCCGTCGGCCTGCCTGATCTGCCACTTCACGGGCCTGGACGCCGCCCAGGTGGTCGGCCGGGGCACCGGCGTCGACGACGCGGGGCTGGAGCGCAAGGTCGCGATCGTCCGGCTCGCCCTGCAGGTCAACCGCGAGGCGGCCGCCGACCCCGTGGGGGCGCTCGCCGCCCTGGGCGGGCTCGAGATCGCGGGGATCGTCGGGGTGGTCCTCGAGGCCGCCTCCCGGCGACGCCCCGTCCTGATCGACGGCTTCATCTCCACGGCCGCGGCGCTGACCGCCGCCGCGCTGGCACCCGGCTGCCGGGAGTACATGGTCGCCGCTCACCGATCGCGGGAGCTGGGCCACGCCGCGGCACTGGCCGCGCTCGGCCTCCGCCCGCTGCTGGACCTGGACCTCCGGCTGGGCGAGGGCACGGGAGCGCTCCTGGCGCTGCCGATCGTGCGGGCCTCGGTCCGCGTGCTCAACGAGATGGCGACCTTCGACGACGCCGGGGTGAGCAACCGGGAGGGCACGCGTGCCGCTGACTGACGACGAGCGGGCGGCGCGCCGGGAGGCCAAGGCGCGCCGGCACGGGCTCCTGCTCGTCTTCACCGGCGAGGGGAAGGGCAAGAGCACGGCGGCCTTCGGGCTGGCCCTGCGGGCCGCCGGGAACCGGATGCCGGTGAAGGTGATCCAGTTCATCAAGGGCGCCTGGAAGACCGGCGAGCGCGAAGCGATCGGCCGCTGCGTCCCCGAGATCGAGGTCGAGGTCGGCGGCCGCGGCTTCACGATCGAACGGCTGCGGGACCCGAAGATCCCGATGCCAGAGCACCACCTCGCGGCGCGGGCGGCGTTCGAGATGGCACGCGAGGCGGTGGCCTCGGGCCGCTACCGGATGGTCGTCCTGGACGAGATCCTGGGCTCGATCACGGCGGGGCTCGTGAGCGAGGCCGAGGTGCTCGAGCTGGCGCGCTCGCGGCCGGCGGACCTCCACCTCGTGCTGACCGGCCGCGGCGCGACCCCGGCCATCGTCGAGGCGGCCGACCTGGTCACCGAGATGCGGGAGGTGAAGCACCACTACCGGGCCGGGGTGCCGGCCCAGCGGGGGATCGAGTTCTGAGCAGCCTCCTCCTCCTCTCCACCGCCGACACCGACCTTCTTGCCCTGCGCCGGGCGGCGGTGGACGGCCTCGGCCCCATCGAGACCTTCAACCCGGCCCGCGTCGACCGGGACCAGGCCGCCCGCCTCGTGAGCCAGGTCAGGGCGGGTGGCCACTGGGCGGTCGGCCTCCGCCTGCTCGGCGGCCGTCGCGCCTTTCCCGATGGGTTCGACGCGCTCCGCGCCGCCTGCGTCGAGGCCAGCGTGCCCTTCCTCGCCTGGCCGGGCGAGCTCGGCCAGGACCTCGAGCTCGAGACGGCCTCGACGGCGCCTCCTCCGCTCCTCGCGCAGACGGGCCGCTACTGGGCGGAGGGCGGCCTCGAGAACCTGGCCAACCTCCTGTGGGCGCTCAGCGACGCGCTCAGGGGCACCGCCCACGGAGCCGAGCCGCCCCGCCAGGTGCCCCGCAACGGGACCTACCGGCGCGCTGCCGGCGGCTCGGGTCGGCCGGTCGTCGCGGTCGCGTTCTATCGCGCGCACTGGATGAGCGGCAACCTCGAGTTCGTCGACGAGCTGTGCGCCGCGATCGAGCGGGCCGGAGGCGAGCCGCACGCGTTCTTCTGCTACAGCCTGCGTGACGAGGGGCCCGACGGCCTGCCCGAGGCGATCTCGGAGTGCCTCGTGGAGAACGGACGCATGGCCGCCGACTGCCTGCTCCTGACGCTCAGCTTCGCCGTCGCCCAGGTCCAGGTCGACGGCGGCACCGTCGCCGACGACTGGACGGCGCGCTGGATGGAGCGGCTGGGCGTGCCGGTCATCCAGGCGGTGACGAGCACGGGGTCACGAGCGGCGTGGGCGGCCAGCGACGCGGGCCTGGCGCCGATCGACGTGGCCATGCAGGTGGCCCTGCCGGAGTTCGACGGCCGGATCGTCGGGCCGCCGTTCTGCTTCAAGGAGGAGGTCGACGGCACGGTGCGCTACGTGGCCGACCGGGAGCGGTGCGCCGCCCTGGCCCGCCTGGCGGTTGCGCACGCGCGGCTGCGCTCCCGACCGAACCCCCAGAAGCGCGTGGCGATCGTGCTCAGCAGCTATCCGACCAGGAACGCCCGGGTCGGGAACGCCGTCGGTCTCGACACGCCGGCCTCCGCGCTCGGCCTGCTCCGGAGGCTGCGGGACGAGGGCTACGATGTCGGCGACCGCCTGCCCGACAGCGGCGACGAACTGGTCCACGCCCTGATCGAGGCCGGCGCGTACGACCGCGAGCACCTGACCTCCGAGCAGATGCGCGCGGCGCCGGCCGGACAGGGCGCCCGGCAGTATGCCGAGGCCCTCGGCCGGCTCCCGGCCCCCGTGCGCGAGGCGGTCACCCGGAGCTGGGGCGCGGCGCCGGGCGCCGTCTACGTCCACGACGGGCGGCTCCACTTCGCCGGCCTTCGCTTCGGCAACGTGCTGCTCACCGTGCAGCCGCCCCGGGGGTTCGGGGAGAACCCGGTCGCCATCTACCACGATCCCTCCCTGGCGCCCACCCACCACTACGTGGCGTTTTATCGCTGGCTCGAGGAGGGCTTCCGGGCCGACGCCATCGTCCACCTGGGCAAGCACGGGACCCTGGAGTGGATGCCCGGCAAGGCGGTGGGCATGTCCCGGAACTGCTTCCCCGACGCGCTGCTGGGCGCCGGGCCGGTCGTCTACCCGTTCGTCGTGAACGACCCCGGCGAGGGCGTCCAGGCCAAGCGCCGGACCCACGCGGTGATCGTCGACCACCTGATCCCGCCGATGACGCGGGCCGACGCGTACGGCGAGGTGGCCAGGCTCGAGCAGCTGATGGACGAGTACTACCAGGTGCAGACGCTCGACCCCTCCAAGCTGCCCCGGATCCAGGACCAGATCTGGCAGCTTGTCGAGGAGGCCAACCTGCACCGGGACCTGGGCGAGAGCGAACGGCCGCAGGACTTCGACGCCTTCGTCCTGCACATGGACGGCTACCTGTGCGAGCTGAAGGACGCGCAGATCCGCGGCGGCCTCCACGTGCTGGGCGAGTGCCCGCGCGGCGAGCAGCTGGTCGACCTCCTGGTCGAGCTCACGAGGCGGACCAACGAGGGCGTGCCCGGGCTGCGCGCGGCGCTCGAGCACGGCGACTCGCGGGACGAGCTCGACGCCGCCCACGAGCGGGCCACGGCCCTCGTCCGGCTCACGCTGCAGCAGGGGGTCGAGGCGGCCCTGGCCGGCTGCGGTCCGGAGGTCGTCGGGCCCATCCGGTACATCGGCGGCTCGCTGCTGCCGCGGCTGGAGCGCACGTCGGAGGAGCTGGACAACGCGGTCGCGGCGCTCTCGGGCCGCTTCGTGCCCGCCGGCCCGAGCGGAGCCCCGACCCGGGGCATGGCCCACGTCCTGCCGACCGGCCGCAACTTCTATTCGGTCGACCCCAAGAGCCTGCCGTCGCCGATCGCCTACGAGGTCGGCGGAGAGCTGGCCTCAGCACTCCTCCGCCGCTACCTGGAGGAGGAGGGCGCCTACCCGGAGACGGTCGGCATCGTCGTCTGGGGCACCTCCGCGATGCGGACCCACGGGGACGACGTGGCCGAGATCCTGCACCTCCTGGGCGTCCGGCCCGTGTGGGACGCCGAGAACCGGCGGGTCACCGACCTCCAGGTCGTCGCGCTCGGAGACCTGGGCCGGCCGCGGATCGACGTCGTCGTCCGGATCTCCGGCTTCTTCCGGGACGCCTTCGCCAACCTGGTCCACCTGCTCGACCGCGCCTTCGAGCTGGTGGCCCGGCTCGACGAGCCCGACGACCTGAACTTCGTGGCCCGGCACTTTCGCGAGGAGCGGGACCGCAAGCTGCGCGCGGGCCTGGGGCCCGCCACCGCCGAGCGCACGTCGCTGTACCGGATGTTCGGCAGTCGTCCCGGCTCCTACGGCGCGGGCATCCTGCCGCTCATCGACGCCGGCAACTGGGCGAACCTGGGCGACCTGGCGCGTGCCTACGAGGCGTGGGGCGCCTACGCGTACGGCCGCGCCGACTACGGCGTGGATGCTCTCCCCGAGTTCCGCCGCCGCTTCGCGGCCGTCGAGGTGGCGGTCAAGAACCAGGACAACCGTGAGCACGACATCCTGGACTCGGACGACTACCTCCAGTACCACGGCGGCATGATCGCGAGCGTCCGGACGCTCTCGGGGAAGGCGCCTCGCCAGTACCACGGCGACAGCTCGGACCCGGCGCGCGTGCGGGTCCGGGACCTGAAGGAAGAGGTCCGCCGCGTGTTCCGGACGCGGGCGGTCAACCCGAAGTGGATCGCGGGCATGATGCGCCACGGCTACAAGGGCGGCTTCGAGATGGCGGCGACGACCGACTACCTCTTCGGCTACGACGCCACCGCCGACGTCGCCGAGGACTGGATGTACGAGGGCATCGCGCGGGCCTACGCGCTCGATCCCGAGGTCCAGGCCTTCCTGCGCGAGAAGAACCCGTGGGCCCTCATGGGCATCCTCCGCCGGCTGTTCGAGGCGGCCCAGCGGGGCATGTGGGAGCAGCCGCCGGACGACCTGATGGCGGAGCTCCGGCGCCTGCACTGGGAGCTGGACGCCTACCTGGAGGCGTGGCGAGAGCTGCGCCAGGAGCGGGCGTGAGCCGCGCCATCGCGGGCGGGCGCGTGTACCTCGTCGGCGCGGGCCCCGGCGACCCGGACCTGCTCACGGTGCGGGCCGCCGCGGTCCTCGGCGCCGCGGAGGCCGTCTATCACGACCGGCTCGTCGGCGGCGACGTGCTGGCCCTGGCCCCGGCCGCGGCCAGCGTGGTCGACGTCGGCCACCGGGCAGGCGGCGGCCGCCGCGACCTGGAGGACGTCATCGAGCAGATGGCCGGCTGCGCGCGTCGCGGCCTGGTCGTGGTCCGCCTCAAGGGTGGCGACCCGTTCGTGTTCGGGCGGGGCTCAGAGGAGCTCCAGGGGCTGCTGGCCCAGGACGTCCCCTGCGAGGTCGTGCCGGGCATCACGTCCGCGCTGGCGGGCCCGGCGGCGGCGGGGATCCCCGTCACCCACCGCGGACTGGCGAGCTCCGTGGTGATCGTGACCGGGCACGGCCGCGACCCCGAGCGCGGGCCGTGCTGGGACCGGCTGCGCGGGGACACCGTGGTCGTCCTGATGGGCGGCGCCCGCCTGGCGCTGCTCAGCGCACAGATGGTGGAGGCGGGCTGGGACCCGGCCACGCCCGCCGCCGTGGTCATGGCCGCGACCACCGATCGGCAGCGGCAGGTCAGCGGCCGGCTGGACGAGATCGCGGAGCGCGCCGGCAGGGCCGGCCTGGCGCCGCCGTCGATCCTGGTGGTGGGCGGCGTCGTGGCGCTGGCCGGCGAGCTGATGCCGGCCATGCTGTCCGCCGCGGTGTCCTCCGTATGAGCACGGCCGCCGTGCTGCTCGGTCACGGCAGCCCGGACCCCGCCGGGCGGGCCGAGCTGGGGGAGCTGCGGGCGCTCGTCGGCCGGCGCCTGGGCCTGGACGTTGGCCTGGGGGTCCTGGAGTTCCCGGGGCCCGGCCTGCCGGCCGTCGATGAGGCCTTCGCGGCGGCCGGCGCCCGCATCGCGGCCCAGCCGCTGATCCTCTTCGACGGGCTCCACGGCCGGCACGACCTGCCGGCGGCCGCCGCCGGCGCCACCGCCCGGCTGGGCGTCGAGGTCCGCCTGGGCGCCGCGCTGGGCCGGGACCCGGCGCTGATCGAGCTGTGTGCCGGCCGGGCGGCGGACCTGCGGCCGGCGCCCGGCGACCTGCTCCTCTTCGTCGGCCGCGGCAGCTCCGAGCCGCTGGCCCGCGCCCAGACGGAGCAGGTCGCGGCGGCGGTCGCAGGCGCGCTCGGCGTGGACCACACCGTCTGCTACACGGGGATCAGCCCGCCGAGCCTGGCCGTCGGCATCGCCCTCGCGCTGAGCCGGAGGCCGCGCCGGATCCTGGCGCTGCCCTACCTGCTCCACACCGGGGTCCTCGTGCGGCGAGTCGGAGAGGTCCTGGGCCCGGCCGCCGCCGGCCACGGCGTCCCGCTGGACGTGCTGCCGCACCTGGGCAACGCCCCGCAGGTGGTGGACCTGGTGGCGAGCCGGCTCGAGGCGCTGCTGCGATGACGATCCCGACGCTCGTCGTCGGAGCCGCCCAGAGCGGGGCCGGCAAGACCACCGCCGCGATGAGCCTGATCGCCGGCCTGCGGCGGCGCCGGCTCGTGGTCCAGCCGTTCAAGGTCGGCCCCGACTACCTCGACCCGGCCCTGCTGACCTGGGCTGCCGGCCGGCCGTGCCGCAACCTCGACGGCTGGATGCTGCCGCGGGCACAGCTCCTGGAGCTGTTCCAGCGGGCCTGCCGGGGCGCCGACGTCGCGGTGGTGGAGGGGGTCATGGGCCTGTTCGACGGCAGGTCCGGGGACGGCGACGAGGCGAGCACCGCCGCCGTGGCCCGGCTCCTGGACGCCCCGGTGATCCTGGTCCTGGACGCCGCCAGGGCGTCGCGGACGGTTGGCGCGGTGGCGCTCGGGCTCAGCCGCGCCGACCCGCGGCTCAGGGTGGCCGGGGCGCTCCTCAACCGGGTCGCGAGCGAACGCCACCGCGAGGCCTGCGCCGCTGGGCTGGCCGCGGTCGGGGTGCCCTGCGTCGGCCACCTCTGGCGGCAGGAGGAGGTGGCCCTTCCGGACCGCTACCTGGGCCTCGTCTCGCCGGCCGAGGGGGAGCCCCGGCGCGGCCTGCGCCGCGCGCTGGAGCGAGCGAGCCGGGGGCTCGACCTGGACGCCATCTCGCGGGCCGGGAGCCAGCCCCCCGGCGCGCCGGATTCCGGGCTGTTCCCGGCGCGGCGGCCGCCCACGAGAGCCCGCATCGCGGTCGCCCTCGACCGGGCCTTCCACTTCTACTACCGCGATTCGCTGGACCTCCTGGAGGCGTGGGGCGGGGAGCTCGTGCCCTTCTCCCCGCTGGAGAGCCCGACCCTGCCCGCCGGCGCCGGCGGCGTCTACCTCGGCGGCGGCTACCCGGAGCTGTTCGCGGCCGAGCTGGCCTCGAACCAGAGGCTCCTGCGTTCGCTGCGGAGCGTCAACCGCGGGGGCGCGCTGGTGTACGCGGAGTGCGGCGGAGCCATGTACACGGCGCGCGCCATCGAGGACGCCGAAGGCCGCCGGCACCGGATGGCGAATCTCTGGCCCGTGTCGGTGAGCCTCCGCCGCCGGCGCCTGACGGTCGGCTACCGGCGGGTCAGGGCGTGCGCCCCCAGCTTCCTGGCGGGCAGCGAGCTGCCGGCGCACGAGTTCCACTACTCGCAGCTGCAGCGCGCGGGCGCGCCCGACCGGCCGGCGTGGCTGGTGCTGGACGAGGGCGGCCGGCCGGAGGGCCACGCCTCAGCCCGGTTCGCCGCCTCCTACATCCACCTCCACCTCGGCTCCCGGCCCGGCCTGGCCGCCGCCTTCGTCGCAGCATGCACGCCCGTGAGCTGAGGCGGTGGCCCGTCCCCGGCGGGCTGCTCGACCGGCTGGGCATGCCCCCCGAGGCGATCGAGGCGCGCAGCCGTCGGGCGGCCCGGCAGCTGGTGGGCGACCGCTGGCCGGAGGCGGAGGCGGAGCTCGCCGCCAGCCTGGTGTACGCCAGCGGCGATCCTGGCCTGGTCGACGACATCCGGTTCGGCGGCGACCCGGTGGCGAACGCCCGCGCGGCTCTGGACGGCGGAGCCGTGGTGCTGGTGGACGTGACCATGGTCGGCGCCGGCGTCCGGCTGCCGCGCGGCCGCAGGCTGGCGGTCGCCATCGGCCTGCCCGGCGCCGCGGAGACTGCCCGGCGCTGCGGCACGACCCGCGCCGCGGCGGGGATCATGACGGGCTGGGACGACTTCGGCGCGGGCGGCGTGGTCGCGGTCGGCAACGCCCCCACGGCGCTGCTCGCCGCGCTGGACCTGGCCGACGGCTGTGGGCCGCCGGCGTGCGTCATCGCCACCTGCCCCGGCTTCAGCCTGGCCGCCGAGGCCAAGCAGGCTCTGATCTCGTCGGGCCTGCCCCACGTCGTCGTGGCCGGGACCCGCGGCGGCTCCGGCCTGGCCACCGCAGCGCTGAACTTCCTCCTGCAGCCCCTCCCCCCTTGCGGGGGAGGTGGCCCCCCCAGGGGCCGGAGGGGGGGGTTGTAGTGGACGCCCAGGAGTCCGACTACGCGCCGGCGCCCCGCCGCCGAGGGCTCCGGACCGGGCTCACCACCGGCGCCTGCGCGGCGGCAGCCGTCAAGGGTGCCTGCCTGGCCCTGGAGGGCCATCGGCCCCATGCCGTGGAGGTGCACCTGCCGGCGGGGTTCGACGCCACGTTCCCGCTGCACAGCCTGGAGGCCGACGGCCGCCGCGCGCGCGCCTCGGTCATCAAGGACGCAGGCGACGACCCCGACGTCACCCACGGGGCTGAGGTCCGCGCCGAGGTGGAGCTGTCCGACAGCGCGCCGCCCGGGCTCGGCGGCGGCTGGCGGGTGGTGGGCCGGGGCGCCGTCGCGCGCCGCCTGGGCACTCGCTCCGCGGTCGAGCTGCGCGCGGGCGCGGGGGTCGGCGTGGTGACGCGGCCCGGGCTCGGCATCCCGGTCGGCGGTCCCGCGATCAACCCGGTCCCCCGGCGGATGATCACCCGCTCGGTGCGGGAGTCGCTGCGCCCCCTGCCGGCGCACGCGGTGATCACCGTCGGCATCCGCGACGGGGAGGCGCTCGCCCGGCGGACGCTGAACGGCCGCCTCGGCATCGAGGGCGGGCTCTCGATCCTCGGCACCACGGGCGTCGTCCGCCCCTACTCGACCGCCTCCTGGCGGGCCAGCGTCCTCCAGGGCATCGACGTCGCCGCGGCCGCCGGCTGCCAGGAGATCGTGGCCAGCACCGGCGGCCGCAGCGAGGCCTACGCCCGGCGCGCGCTGCGGGGACTGCCCGAGGTCGCGTTCGTGGAGATGGGAGAGTTCACGGGCCACGTGCTCAAGCGGGCGCGCGAACGGGGCCTTCGCGCCGTCCACCTGTCGGGGATGATCGGCAAGCTCTCCAAGATCGCCTGCGGGCACTTCATGACGCACGTGGCCGGCAGCCAGGTCGACGCCGGCTACCTGGCGAAGCTGGCCGAGCGGGCCGGCGGGGACCCCGACCTGGTCGCCGCGGTGCGCGCGTCCAACACCGCGCGGCACGCCCAGGAGCTGGTGACTGCGGCCGGGCTCAGCCGGTTTTCCGACCTGCTCTGCGCGGACGTGGTGCGCTCCTGCGCCGCTCTCGTGGGACCGTCGCCCAGGGTCGGCGTGCTGCTCTTCGACTTCGAGGGCCGGCTGCTCGGGAGGGCCGGCGTTGATTAGCGTGGTCGGGCTGGGGCTCGAGGGCATGCCCAGCGCCAGCCCTCGGGGGCGGCGCCTGCTGGCCGGGGCCGGCGTCATCGTCGGCACCGAGCGGCACCTGGCCCTGCTCGACGGCTGCAGCGCCCGCCGCGTCACCTGGGACGGCGCCCCGGCCCACCTGCAGCCGCTCCTGGCCGGCCACGAGTCCGAGCCGACGGCGCTCCTGGCCTCCGGCGACCCCAACCTCTTCGGCATCGGCACGGTCCTCGTCGAGCAGCTGGGACCGGGTGCGGTCGACCTCGAGCCGTCGGTCTCCAGCCTGCAGCTCGCGCTGGCTCGGGCGCGGGTCCCCATGGCCGCGACCGCGCTGCTCAGTGCGCACGGCCGCTCCCTGGCCGCCGCGGCGGGCCGGGCAGCGGCCAGCCGGCGATCGGCGATCCTGACCGACCCGGAGCGGGACCCGGCAGCCCTGGCGTCGGCCCTCCGCCTCGCCGGGGTGGAAGCAGACGCCCGGCTGGTGGTCTGCGAACGCCTGGGCGGCCCCGACGAGCGGGTCCGCGAGGGCAGCGTGGGCGCGCCTCCGGGGCCGCCATTCGACGCCCTGGCGGTGGTCGTGGTGGATCGGCTGGCCGCGCCTGGCCCCGGCCTGGGCCGGCCGGAGGCCGAGTACGAGCACGAGGCCGGCCAGGTGACCAAGCCGGAGGTCCGGGCGATCGTGCTGGCGGCCCTGGACCCGGGCCCCGAGGACGTGGTCTGGGACGTGGGCGCCGGCTCCGGGTCGGTGGCCGTCGAGGCCGCCCGGCTGGCCGCCAGCGGCGCCGTCTACGCGATCGAGCGCCGGCCCGAGCGCGCGGACCAGATGCGCCGGAACGCCGCCCGGAGCTGGAACGTGGAGGTGCTCGTTGGTGAGGCCCTGGCCGTGCTGCCGGGGCTGCCGGCGCCGGACGCGGTCTTCCTGGGCGGCGGCGGCCGGGCGATCGGCTCGCTCGTCGAGCTCAGTGTCCGCGGCCTCCGCGAGCGCCGCTCGCCGCTGCCCGGGCGGCTGGTGGTCGGCCTCTCCACCCTGGAGTCGGTGCTGGAGGCGACCGCGGCGCTGCGCCGGGCCCGCCTGGCGTGGCGTCTCAGCCAGGTCTCGATCGCGCGCGGTCGCGAGCTCGGCGGCCGCCTCGGCTGGGAGGCGATGAACCCGGTCCACGTCCTGTCGGCGGAGGTGCGGCGATGAGCGTGCTGTACGGGGTCGGCGCGGGCCCGGGCGACCCCGAGCTGCTGACCCTGAAGGCGATCCGGCTGATCCGCGAGGCGGACGTGGTCTTCTGCCCCGCCGGGCGGCCGGGACGGGCCAGGACGATCGCGGCGGAGCACCTCGTCGGCAAACGGGTCGTCGAGCTGGAGCTCGAGATGCGGGGCGACCGGGAGGACGCGCTGCGGGCGGCGGCCGAGCGGGTGGCCGCGGAGCTGGGCGGCGGCACCGGCGTCTACCTGACCGAGGGCGACCCCGGCCTCTACAGCACCTTCGGGCTGCTGGCCCGCTCGCTGTCCGTGGTCGCCCCGGAGGTCGGGCTCCGGACGGTGCCGGGCGTCAGCTCCGTTGTGGCCGCGGCCGCGGCCGCCGGGCTCACGCTCGCGACTGGCGACGAGTCGCTGGCCGTGCTGCCGGCCTCGGTGCCGCCGGCCTTCCTGGAGCACGTGCTGGAGGTCTTCGACAGCACGGTCGTCGTGAAGCCGAGCCTCGCCGCAGACCTGGGCGACCGGCTGCGGCGGCTCGACCTGGCCCACCGCGCGGTCCTGGTCAGCGAGGCCGGCGGCACGGCGGAGCAGGTCCTGCGCGGCGAGGCGGCGGCCGCCCGGCGGCCGACGTACTTCTCGACCTGGCTGGTCAGGGGCGGCGCGGCCACCCGGGACCGCGGCCGCGTCCACTTCGTGGGGGCGGGACCGGGCGGAGCGCGCCTCCTCACCCGCCGGGCGCTCGCGCTGCTGCGCCGGGCGGACCTCGTGGTGACCGCGGACTCCCTGGTCGCCCCCGAGGTGGTCGCGCTCGCGCGCGGGCGCCGGGTCGCCTCCTCTGACCTCGCGCTCGAAGAGCTGCTGCCGCCGATGATCGAGGCGGCGCGGCGCGGCGAGCTGGTGGTGCGGCTGCACAGCGGCGACCCGTCCCTGTACGGCGCCACCGCGGAGCAGATGGCGCGGCTGCGGGCGGCGGGGTGCGCCTACGACGTGGTGCCGGGCGTCAGCTCGGTGTTCGCCGCGGCAGCGGCGCTGGGCGTCGAGCTGACCGAGCCCGGCGGGGCCCAGACGGTGGTGCTCACCCGGCACGGGGGTCGCGTCCCGACGCCCGAGCGCGAGGCGCTCCGAGAGCTGGCGCGCCACCGCTCGACGCTCGCGATCTTCCTCAGCGCGGCGGCCGCCGCCGACGTGGAGAGCGAGCTGCTGGAGGCGGGCCTCGACGCCGAGACCCCGGCCGCGATCGCGTACCGTGTCTCCTGGCCGGACGAGGTCGTGGAGCGGACCACGGTGGCGGGGATCGCGGAGACCGTGCGGCGGCTGGGGGTCAGACGGCACACGCTGATCCTGGTGGGGGACGCGCTTCAGCCCGGCTCCGGGCGGTCGCGTCTCTACGACTCGGGCCACGCGCACGTCTTCCGCCGGCGCAGCACCGCCTCGGCCCCGGACCTCCCGGCTCCTCCCGCCCTGGTCGCGGTGACGGAGCCGGGGGAGCGGCTGGCGCGGAGGCTGGCGCGGGCGATGCCGGGCGCGCGGGTGGTGACCGGAGGCCGCGAGCTGCCGGACCTGTTCCGGGCGGGCACCCCGGTCGTCGCGTTCATGGCCGTGGGCGCCGCCGTGCGCCTGCTGGCACCCGTGCTCCACGACAAGCGGTCGGAGCCGCCGGTGGTGGCCGTCGACGACGCCGGGCGCTTCGCCGTCAGCCTGGTCGGCGGCCGGGCGGCCGGCGGCAACCGGCTCACGGCCTACGTCGCCTCCGTGCTGGGCGCCGAGGCCGTCGTCACCACGGCCGCCGAGCGGCTCGGGCTGCCGGCCCTCGACGAGGCGCTGGCGGAGGGCGGCTGGCGGCTGGAGCAGCCCCGCGCGCTCGCCCGGCTCGAGGCCGCGGTCGTGAACGGCGAGCCCATCGGCTTCTACGGACCGGGCCTGCGGCCGCCCGCCGGCTTCGACTTCCGCCGCGTCCGGACGCTGGCGGCGGGCTCGCGTCATGCCTGCGGGCTGGCGGTCAGCGACCGCGCGCTGGAGCGGCTGCCGGAGGGCTGGGCGCTGGCCCGTCCCCGCCGCCTGGTGGTCGGTCTCGGGTGCTCCACCGGGGCCACCCCGGAGGAGGCAGAGGAGCTGACGCTGGACGCGCTGCGTTCAGCGGGCCTGGCCGGCGCCGGCGTGCGCAGCGTCGCCACGATCGACCGGCGCCGCGAGCATCGCGCAGCGCAGCATCTCTGCGAGCTCCTGGGCGCGGAGCTCCTTGCCTACCCGCCGTCCGAGCTGGACGCCGTCCCGGTGCCCAACGGCTCCGAGGTGGTGCGAGCGGCAGTGGGCACGGGCAGCGTGGCGGAGGCCGCCGCTCTGCTGGCCAGCGGCGGACGCCTGCTCGTGCCCAAGCGAGCGGGCCGGGCCGTCACGGTCGCCGTCGCGGAGGCGCCATCGTGAGCGGGCGCCTGGCCGTGGTCGGCATCGGCCCCGGCGCGCCCGACCAGCTGACCGGGGCGGCGGTCGAGGAGCTGGGCGCCGCCGAGGTGCTGATCGGGTACGGCCCGTACCTCGAGCGCCTGCCCGGCCCCCTGGCCCCGGGGCGGCGCGAGGCGTCCGGCCTGGGCGACGAGCGAGAGCGGGCGCGCCGGGCCGTGCACCAGGCCGCCGACGGGGCCCGCGTCGCGCTCGTCAGCGGCGGCGACGCCGGGATCTACGGCATGGCTGCGCTCGCCATCGACGAGGCGGCCGCGCTCGGCGAGTCGGCGCCGGCGCTGGTCATGGTTCCGGGCGTGACCGCGGCCAGCGCCGCCGGCGCGCTGCTCGGGGCCCCGCTGGCGGTGGACTTCGCCTGCCTCAGTCTCTCGGACCTGCTGATCCCGCGGGCCGAGGTCGTGGCCAGGGTCGAGGCGCTGGCCGCGGTCGACATCGCGCTGGTGCTCTACAACCCCGCCAGCCGCAGCCGGCGCCGGCCCTGGGAGGCCGCGGTGTCGGCCCTGCAGCGCCACCGGGCCCCCGGGACGCCGGCGGCGGCGGTCCGCCGGGCCTACCGCGACGGGCAGGCCGTGGAGCTGTCCGACGTCGCCGGCCTGGCTTCGCTCTCGGTGGACATGGAGACCGTCGTCGTGGTCGGCTCCAGCCGCACCCGCCGGGCGGCGGGCTGGCTCTACACGCTGCGCGACGAGGCTCCGGGCAGGTGAGCGCCGGGGAGCGCGTGGCCGCCCTCGCGGTCGCGCTCGCGGTGGACGGCGTGGTGGGCGAGGTGGGGGGCAGCGGGCACCCGGTCGCCCTCGCCGGCTGGCTGCTGGAGGAGGCCTACCGACCCTGGCGCGGGCGGTCCCCGGGGCTGGAGCTGGCCGGCGGCGCGGCCGCACTCGCCGGCGTGGCCACGCTCGCCGCGGCGCTGGCCTGGGCGTTCGAGCGCCGGGCCGGCCGCGGCCCCCTCCGGGCCGTGCTGGCGGGGCTCCTGCTCAAGCAGACCTTCTCGGTCCGCCGCCTGCTGGAGGAGGGAGGCGGCGTGGCCGACGCCCTGGAGCGGGGCGCCATCGACGTGGCGCGCAGGCGCCTCGGGGCACTGGTCTCGCGGCCCACCGCCGACCTCGACGCCGAGCTGTGCGCGTCCGCCGCGATCGAGTCCCTGGCCGAGAACGTGGGCGACTCGGTCGCCGCGCCGCTGCTCCTCTACGCGGCGTTCGGCCTCCCGGCGGCGGCGGCCTACCGGGTCGTGAACACGGCCGACGCGATGTTCGGCTACCACGGCGAGACCGAATGGCTCGGCAAGGCGGCGGCGCGGCTCGATGACCTCCTCAACTGGGTCCCCAGCCGGCTCTCCGCGCTGGCGGTGACCGGTGCCGGGCTCGTCCTCGGCGGCGCGCGAGGAGCGTGGCGGACGTGGCTCCGGGAGGGCGGCCGCACCGCCAGCCCGAACGCCGGCCGGCCGATGGCGGCCATGGCCGGGGCGCTGGGCAGGCGGCTGGAGAAGCCCGGCCACTACGTGCTGGGTGAGGGGCTGCCCGGGCCCGGCCCGGCGGACGTCCGCACGGCCGTCCGGCTGGCCGGGGTCGCCGCCGGGCTGCTGGCCGGCGGCGCGCTCGTGCTGACGGCACTCCGCGGAGGAGGAGGCCGGCGGTGATCGAGCGCCTCCTGCCGAGGCCGCTCACTCCCCACGGCGGTCGCTCGTCGCTGCCGATCGACCTCAGCGCGTCGCTCAACCCGCTGGGGCCGAGCCGGCTGGCGCTGGGGGCCGCCCGCCTGGCCGACCTGACCCGCTACCCGGACCCGAGCGCCGCGGGCCTGGCGGCCGCCGCCGCGCGTCGGCACCGCGTCCCGGTCGAGACCGTCGTCCCCGTCCCGGGCGCCAGCTGGGGTCTCTGGACCTGCCTGGTCCTGTACGGCGGCCGCGGCGTCCGCTGCACCGGCCTGGGGCCCTGCTTCGGCGAGTATCGCCGCGCGGCCGAGATCGCGGGCTGCGCCTACGTGGAGGAGTCGGCCGGCCTCGAGCCGGCGCTCGCGGCGCGGCCGGACATCGTGGTGCTCGGGAACCCGGCCAACCCGGCGGCCACGGTCCTCGCCGCCGCCGACCTGGCGGCCGCCTGCGCCGCCCATCCGGCCACGCTCTTCGTGGTCGACGAGGCCTTCGCCGCCTTCGCGCCCGACGGCGTCAGCCTGGTAGACGGCCGGGTGCCGCCGGACAACGCGATCGTGGTGCGCTCGCTCACGAAGGAGCTCGGCCTGCCCGGGCTGCGGATGGGCTACCTGGTCGCCGCCACCGAGCGCGCGTCGCGTCTCCGGGCCATGCTGCCGGCCTGGCCGCTGTCGAGCCCGGCGCTCGCCGCCGCGACCGCCGGCTCCGCCGACCTCGACCACATCCGGGCCGGCGCCGAGGTCGGCCGACGCCACGTCGGGCTGCTGGCCGACGCGCTGACCCGGGCCGGCGCCGAGGTCTTCCCGAGCTGCGCCAACTACCTGCTCTGCCGGGCGCCGGGCCTGCACGCGTCCCTGGCCGCCAGCGGCGTGGAGGGCCGCAACTGCGCGTCGTTCGGCCTGCCGCACCACGTGCGCCTCGCCGCCCCGACCCCGGCCCAGCTCCCGCGCGTCCTGGAGGCGATCCATGGCTAGGGGTGCGGCCGAAAACCCAACCGGGTCTTTGGGCCCCAAATCTCTCGGCCAGGTTTCCGGCCGCACCCCCAGGAACCGGGCGCTGACGCTGATGCTGCAGGGCACCTCCTCGTCGGTCGGCAAGAGCTTCCTGGCGGCGGGCCTCTGCCGCCTCTACGCGCGCCGAGGGCTGCGCGTGGCTCCGTTCAAGGCCCAGAACATGGCGCTCAACTCTGCCGTCACGCCCGACGGCGCGGAGATCGGCCGCGCCCAGGCGGTCCAGGCCGAGGCGGCGGGCGTCCCGCCCGAGGCGGCGATGAACCCGATCCTGCTCAAGGCGGAGGGGGACTCGTCATGTCAGGTGGTGGTCATGGGACGGTCGGCGGGCAGCTTCTCCGCCGTCGCCTACCGGGCGCTGCGCGACACGCTCTGGCCGCAGGTCGCAGACGCGCTGGACGGCCTCCGCGGGCGGTTCGACCTCGTCGTCATCGAGGGTGCCGGGAGCCCGGCGGAGGTGAACCTGCGCGAGGGCGAGATCGTCAACATGCGCGTGGCCGCCGCCGCCGGGGCCCCGGTGCTCCTGGTGGGGGACATCGACCGGGGCGGCGTTTTCGCCGCGCTCCTCGGCACGCTCGACCTGCTCCCCGCGGCGGAGCGGCGGAGGGTTCGCGCCCTCGTCGTCAACCGCTTCCGGGGCGATCCCAGCCTGTTCGCCGACGGGGTGCGCTTCCTCCAGGAGCGGTCGTCCCGGCCCGTGCTGGGGGTCGTGCCGTGGCTCGACGCGCGGCTGCCGGCGGAGGACTCGCTGGACCTCGAGCGCCTGGCGCGGCACCGGCCGGACGCCGTCGTCGACGTCGCCGTGATCCACCTGGACCGAATCAGCAACTTCGACGAGCTGGAGCAGCTGGCCGGCGAGCCGGGTGTATCCGTGCGGCTCGTGTCCGATCCCCGACGTCTGGGTCGCCCCGACCTGGTCATCCTCCCCGGCAGCAAGACGACGGTCGCCGACCTGCGGCGGCTCCGGTCGAGTGGCCTGGCCGATGCCCTCCTCGAGGCCCACGCCGACGGCGCGGCGGTGCTCGGCATCTGCGGCGGCTACCAGATGCTCGGCCGGGAGATCCGCGACCCGGGCCACGTGGAGGGCTCGACGGGTGCCAGGGGCCTGGGCCTGCTGCCCGTCGTGACCACCTTCGAGCCCGTCAAGGTCACGTCGCGGAGGCAGGGGCGGGCGATCGGGCGCCGCGGGCTCCTGGGCTGTGCCGGCGGAGTCCCGGTGAGCGGCTACGAGATCCACATGGGCCGGGTGGCCGGCGAGGCGGCGGCCGCGCTCGCTCTCGACGGCGGGCCGGAGGGTGCGGTCTCCGAGGACGGCTGGACCGTCGGCAGCAGCCTGCACGGCCTGCTCACCGGGCGAGCCTTCAGAAGGGCCGTGCTCGAGGCCCTGGCGCGCCGCAAGGGGGCCGTGCTGCCACCGGCGGCACCCGACCCCCCCGATCCGTTCGAGCGTCTGGCCGACTGCCTGCAGGAGTGCCTCGACGTGCCGCTCCTGGACCGGATCGTGGGCCTGTGACGGACCGCGGGCCGTCCGGCTCCCGCCGCCGCGGCCCCGTGTGGCACCTCGCGCGGTGAGCACCGCCCGATGACGCTCACGCTGCTGCTGGCCGGCGCCGCGGCGTTCGTCCTCGGCGTGCGTCACGGGTTCGACTGGGACCACCTCTCGGCCATCGCCGACCTGGCGGCGGCGCCCGCCCGCCAGGGCTGGCGTTCGCTCGGCCTCGCGTTCTGGTACTGCATCGGGCACGGCTCGGTGATCGTCGTGCTCGGCGCCCTGGTCGGGCTGCTCGGCGTGCGCCTGCCGGGCGGCCTCGATCGGGTGTTCGAGGTGGTGGTCGGCCTGACGCTGGTCGGGCTCGGTCTCCTGGTCCTGTGGCAGGTGGCGCGCCAGGGCCGCGACTATCGGTTCACCAGCCGCTGGCGGCTGCTGCTCGACCTGGCCCGGCGGACCTGGGCGCGCTGGCGGCGCGAGGTGGTGCCGGACCGGCTGGCCGACGGCCTCTCGCGCCGGGCGGCGTTCGGGATCGGCGTGCTGCACGGGACAGGCGCCGAGACGCCGACCCAGGTCGTCCTGTTCGCCAGCGCCGCCACTGCTGGCTCGACGGCTGGCGGCCTGGTCGTGCTGCTCGCGTTCGTGGGCGGCCTGATCGCCGCCGACGTGGGGGTCGCTCTCGTCTGGCTGTCCGGACGCGTGGGGTCGGTCCGCGTGCCGTTCGGCCACGTCGTGCTGGGGGTCCTGACCGGCGTCGCCAGCATCGGCGTCGGGTCCGCGTTCATCGCGGAGAAGTCCGCCGCCCTGCCGAGCCTGTTCGGAGGCTAGCCTTCACTGGCCCCCCTCCCCTCGCGGGAGGGGTTGGGGGGAGGGGGAATGGTCGTGAACCCCCCTCCGGCCCGCGGCCGGGCCACCTCCCCCGCAAGAGGGGAGGGGCCTATTGGCCGGGCAGCGGCGCGAACCGGGGCGGACGTCGTTCGAGGAAGCTCGCCACGCCCTCGGCCATATCCGGGCGCCGCAGCGACTCCGCCATCAGGGCATTCGACTCGGCGAGCGCCTCGTCCAGCGTGAGGTCGACGTGACGCAGGACCTGGCGCTTGATGACGCTCATCGAGGTGGGCGAGGCATTGTGGGCCAGGTCGCGGGCGTAGCTCAGCGCAGCGGACAGGAGCTCGTCGGGCGGCACCACGAAGTTGACGAGGCCCAGCTCGCGTGCCTCCTCGGCCAGGACGACGCGTCCCGAGAGCAGGAGGTCCAGGGCGCGCGCCGTGCCAACGAGCCGGGGCAGCACACACGACGTGCCGTGCTCGGCCACCAGGCCGCGGCGGGAGAAGGACGTCGTCAGCTTGGCGCCCGCCGCGGCGAAGCGGACGTCGCACATCAGCGCCAGCGAGAGCCCGATGCCGGCGCAGGCGCCGTTGATCGCGGCGACGATCGGCTTGGGGATGCCGAGCGGGAACGTCTGCGGCCGCCGGCCGCCCGGGGCGGCGCCGGCCGCGGCGACCTCCGCCAGCCCACTCATGTCCGCTCCGGGGCAGAAGCTCTTCCCGGCGCCGGTCACCACGATCGCGCGCACATCGGGGTCGGCGGCCGCGCGCTCCAGGTGGTCGAAGTACTCCTCGCCCATCTCGGGCGTCCAGGCGTTGTGCCTCTCGGGGCGGCTGAGCGTGATCGTGGCCACCCGGTCCTCGACCACGCAGCGGGTGACCACCCCTTCTCGGCCGGCGGGTTCAATCGTCATGGTGCCTCCACCATAGGGGCGAACCGCAAGTCAGGGCCACCGTTCCAGGGCGCGCATGGCCGCGTCCGCGCGGCGCCCGACCTGGTCGGCGATGGCCGGCGCATCCGAGCGGTCCGAGCCCATGGCGCCGGCCGCGTAGCGCGCGTAGACCCCTTCGAGTATGCAGGCCAGCCGCCAGTGTGCGAACGCCACGTAGTAGCCCAGGTGCGCGATGTCGCGCCCGGCCCCGGCGGCGTAGCGCTCGGCCAGCTCGGCCCGAGTGGGGAAGCCCGGCAGGGCGGTGCTCGGCCTGGCAGCCCCGCCCCCGGCCTCGGCGCCATCGGCCCAGTAGATGAGCAGGGTCCCCAGGTCGGCGAGCGGGTCCCCGAGGGTGCTCAGCTCCCAGTCGAGCACCGCCCGCACCCTGCCGTCGGGGCCCACGATGGTGTTGTCGAGCCGGTAGTCGCCGTGCGCCAGGACCACCCCCTGCTGGCCCGGCACCCGCGACGCCAGCAGCTGGTGCACCTCCTCGACGAGGGGGACGGGCCGGTGCACGCCGGCATGGACCTCCTGGGCCTGGGAATGCAGGAACTGGCCGTGCCAGCGCTTGAGCTGGCGCCCGATGTAGTCACCGCGACGCGCCAGGTCTCCCAGCCCGATGGCGTCCACGTCGAGCTCGTGGAGCGCGACGAGCACGTCGACGAGGTGCTCGCCCGCGCTTCGCCGGGAGCCCTCGTCGAGGATGCGCTCGGTCTCGGACGCGCCCCGCAGGACATACCCGTCCACGTGGCTCATCACGTAGAACGGGCTGCCGTTCACCGACTCGTCCTGGCAGAAGCCCAGCGCTTCGGGCACGGGCACCGGGCTCGACCGCAGGGCCGCGATGATCCTGTGCTCGCGACCCATGTCGTGGGCGCTGGAGAGCACGTGGCTCAGCGGCGGCCTCCGCAGCACCAGCCTGCGCCCGCCGGCGTCGGTGACCACGAAGGTGAGGTTGGACCGGCCTCCGACGACACGCGCGAACGCGAACGGCGCCTGGAGCCCATCGACGTTGGCCTCGAGCCAGGCGGCCACCCGGGAAGCGTCGATGCCGTCCACCGACGGGTGGGGCGCAGCCGGATCCGGCCGGGTGGGGCGCCCGTGGTCGTCCAAGCTCAGCCCAGCCGGGCCATGAAGCGCTGCACGTTGTCGGCATACTGGGCCAGCTCGGGGTCGGTGTCCAGGAGCTCGGCGTACTTCTCGCGCGCCGCGGCCCGCTTGTGCGGGAGGTACTCGGTCGGCCACAGCCCCTCGTGCGGCTGGTACTCCTTCAGCACGTTGCGCGCGACCGTCACCTTGTGCACCTCGTCGACGCCGTCCATGACGCTCATGTTGGGCGAGTTGGCCCACATCGCCTGCAGCGGGGTGAGGTTGGTGACACCCAGCGATCCGAATATGTGGATCGCGCGGTAGGAGACCTCGCGCAGCACCCTGGCGCACGTGAACTTGCAGGCGGCGATCTGCGTCCGCGCGGCCCGCGTACTGGAGTTGTCGATCGTCCAGGCCGTCCAGAGCACCAGCAGCCGCAGCATGTTGATGTCGGCGTAGGAGTCGGCGATGGCCTCCTGCACCATCTGGTGCTCGGCGATCACCTTGCCGTGGGCGTGCCGGCTGAGCGCCCGCTCGCACATCATGTCGAACGCCCTCTTGCACTGGGCGATCCCGCGCATCGCGTGGTGGATTCGGCCGCCGCCCAGCCGACGCTGAGCGAGCACCCTGGCGCCGTCCTCGGGGCCGAGCAGGTGGTCGAGGGGCACCCGGACGTCGTGGTAGCGGATGTGGGAATGGGCCATAGGGCTGTCGTCGAGGAACTCGATGCCGGGGGTCTGGCGAGGCACGACGAAGATCCCGTTGGTGCACATCACGAGCAGGATGTCGGCGTTGCGTCCGGCGCTCGTGAACCACTTCTCGCCGTTGATGACCCACTCGTCTCCGTCGCGCACGGCACACGTCCGGAACTGGGTCGGGTCGGAGCCGCCCTCGGGCTCGGTCATCGAGTACGCGGACCAGATCTCCTGGTTCATCAGCG
>Ga0126378_10000679_pt1 | contig 25076 bp, 27 predicted proteins | sample PanSoiMetPlot_23_FD_92587 | JGI IMG/M metagenome (GOLD analysis project Ga0126378, IMG submission 92587) | Tropical forest soil microbial communities from Panama - MetaG Plot_23 | ecosystem: Environmental > Terrestrial > Soil > Tropical forest > Bulk soil | place: Panama | collected 2016-02-17
CATTTACGCCGTCCTTTCGCATGCCACCGCGCAGAGAACTCGCGAGATCGGCGTGCGCATGGCTTTGGGGGCAACGTCCGCCAAGATCCTCGGCATGGTCCTCGCACGCGGTGCGGTTCAGCTCGGCATCGGACTCACGCTTGGGCTGGTGGCGGCGTTCCCCGGAACGCGTCTACTCACGAGCTTACCTCTGGGCGTGTCGTCGACGGACCCGGCGATCTTCGCAGGAGTCAGCGTGTTGTTGACGCTGGTTGGGTTGTTCGCGAGTTGGCTTCCGGCGCAGCGGGCCGCCGCGTTGGAACCAGTATCCGCCCTGCGAGAGGAATAGTGCAGTTCACCGCGATCGACGGAAATCAGCACCTGTAGAATGGGGTTCCGGTGGAACGATTTCTTTGGCCTGTTTGGTGTTCATGGGTGGGTAGGTTGGGTCGATTTTAGAACAAACTCCGATAACTCGCATCCGTCCTCGACTCCCGATCAGTCGGGTGTCAATTGGACACGCTCGGTTTGGTGCGGACTTGGGAGGAAGAGAGCACTTGAATGGTACAGAAGGGGTAGGAGGAGCCGATGCCGACGATTGAGGGGAAACAAGCAGAGGTTTGGATTGATGGTTATGTGAAGAAGGCGGGGAAGCTTGAGAGGGTAACGAAGGCAGTTCGGGCACTGGTGAAAAAGACAGTAAAGGGTGAGGAGTACGTGAATCCGTGGAAGATTCCGTCGTTCGATTCGAACGGGCCTCTGTGCTGCTTCATGGTGGGTGAAGAGCATGTGACGTTTGCGTTCATGCGCGGGGCAGCGCTACCCGACCCGGAGAAGCTGCTGGAGGGAACGGGCAAGGGCGTGCGCCACGTGAAACTGCGGAGCGTTGCCGAAGTAACGAGACCGGGAGTGAAGAAACTGATTGCAGAGGCGGCGAAGATGAATAGGAAAGATCCACCCTCGGGGATGATGGTGGGAATGGAAAAGAGGAGGGCTAAAACGAAAAAGAAGTAGCAAGGTCCGAATGGGGATTGAAATTGCTACAAGGCCGCACCCAGGTGCCACGCAATTTCGGGGTGGATAACGGGCTACTCTTCCCATTGGCCGTTTTAAGTAAGAGTTTCGCATGGGCCTGCCGGCCATCCAGCCACACCGGTTGACCGCGTGGTTCAGGCACCTCGTTGACAGCTCATGTTCGTTACAGCCCATAGGTACGCAGCAGCCCGCACACCGTTTCGGCCCGCTGCGTCATGACCTGTGTCCGCAGTCACGCATCGCCGAGCGGGACTACAGCGATTGACCCAATCTCTTTTCCAGCTGGTTGCGATAGGTTCTGCTGATTTTCGATCGCGAACCGTCTTTCAGGATCACTTCAAATTCGCCATGGGAGATTGGCTCCAAGCGCAAGATGCTTTCGATATTGACGATAGCCGAACGATGGATGCGGACAAAACGAACGGGATCGAGCCTCCCGGCAAGCTCATGCAGCGCGGCTCGGTACAACAGCTCCTTTCCTCCGATGTGCAGGTTCGCATAGACGCCGGCAGCTTCGATCCAATCGATATCAGCCACCCGTACGAAGCGAGTTGAACCTCCGGATTTCACCACCAGACGGTCCAGCCGGAGATTCCCCGAGGGCTCCGCGGAAACCATGCGAAGAATGCGCTGTCCAAACTCACGCACGCTGCGTTCATCCATCCGTTTGCTGACGCGAGCCATGGTCATCTCAAAGCGCTCGTCGCTGAACGGCTTCAGGAGATAGTCAAGCGCATTTGCTTCGAAAGCGCGGATTGCATGCTCATCGTAGGCGGTCACAAAAACGGTTAGCGGCATACGTTCGGCTCCCACCTCCGCGATGACCTCGAGTCCATTCAGTTCCGGCATCTGCACGTCGAGAAACACCAGATCGGGCTTTCGGTTCTGAATGGTCTCCACGGCGGAGAGTCCGTCGGACACGTCTATGATTGCGGTCACCTGAGAATCGCGGCGCAACAGATCGATGATCCGTTGCCTGGCTGGCCCTTCGTCGTCGGCCACCATGACGCAGAGGCCTTCAGGCGCGCACAGCGGCATGGGCTTCCTTTCCGGTCCATCGCAGAGGCAGCGATATCTCAACCTCGGTTCCACCACTGGCGCGCCGGTTCACGGCAAAACAAGCTTCTCCATCGGAATAAAGCCCCGCCAAACGCTGCCGCGTCACGGAAAGCCCTACGCCGCCGGAGTTCTCAAGCGTCCAACCGGCCGGAAGTCCCACACCGTCGTCGAGCACACGAATCTCAAGCCGATTCCCGACGCGGTCTGCCGACACGATCACCGTTCCGCCCGAAGCGCGCCTTGAAATCCCGTGCCGGATTGCGTTCTCCACCAGTGGCTGAACGAAAAGGCAGGGTACGGAAGCATATTTCACCTCCGGCGCGATTTGCGTCTCGATCCGCAACTGGTCCCCGAAGCGGATCTTCTGGATCGCGAGATAGTGTTCCAGAAACGCCATCTCTTCCGCCAGCGGGACTTCCTGCCGGTCTTTCGATTCGAGCGACTGGCGGAGAAGGTCGCCCAGATGCTCGATCATCCCTCGGGCAAGCTTTGGGTCTCGTTCCACTTGAGATGAGATCGTGTTTAGCGCATTGAAAAGAAAATGCGGATCCAATTGCATTCGGAGCGCGTTCAGACGAGCTTCGGAGAAGCTTTTTTCCAGTCGCTCGAGACGCAACTCACCGGCAATATAGTGATCGTAATAGCGATATGCTTGCCAGGCTCCCAGAATCAGCCAATAGTTGAGCCAGTTCCAAAGGAATAAGCTTCGCAGCGAATCGACAAGAACCCTGATACCAAGCAAGCTATTCCAGTGATCCATCCCGAACGTGGCGCGAATCGCGCCCAAAAGATAAACGTACACACAGGTCACCAGCAGGCTCGGAAGGAAATGCGCCAAAACTCGTCGCGCAAGTTGTTTACTGGAAACGGGGATCAGCCGGTCCACCCAAAAAATGAGCGGTGTGACCAGACCCCAAGACCACCATAGCGTAAGAGACAGAAGCAGGGCATAGCGCCGGTTGGCACCGGTAGAGAGACCGGGCAAGGCAAACACACAGCCGACAATCGTCCACGCCAGAGCCGCGAGAGCAACACGCCCCGGACGCGTCTTCATCCACTGTTTGCCGGCCAGCGGGTATGTCACTTTGCTGCCAGACGAACCCCTTCCGGATCAGCCAAGCGCAGCATCAGTCCCCATCCGAAGAAGTTGTTCGCGATTGCCACTGCGACTTCATTATCACCCGCTTCCAGAGGCAATGTGAAGGCGCCATTCTCGAGCGAACATCGCGCGTCGGGAACTTTCCTCGCGTCCTCCACGTCAAACAGGTTTTTGTCGGCATACACGAGTTTCCCGTTCACGAATACCCACAGTTCGCGCGTCCATCCAATATCGACCTTCTTCGTCTGCTTCTTGTCTGAAGTTATCATCGTCTTCAACCATGCTACTGCTCGGTTCGGCTCGCGTAGAGGCCGTCCATACACGCGGCTGAGATTTGCCAGTCCGTTCCGCTCCGTGCTGATGGTTTTCCATTCCTGCGAAGGACCGGGCATTTCCTTGTACACGGGTTCCTTACCGTTCTGCAGCGCGGAAAACGTTGAGAGACTCCAATTCCGTACCAGGCCGCGGTCCCCATCCAGCGGATCATTGGCGGGCTCGGTAGGAAGACCGTCTACTGCATCGGGAGTTATCACCATGTTTGCGAAAGTGCCTGGCCCCTGCAGTCGCAGACCGCCTTTCATCGCATCCCCCTCTAACCTGCCGACTTCCAGTGTGGGCGATGTGGCATCGTTCACGAAAACTTTCATGCGTCGGCCTGACACGACCATCTTGATGTGATTCCATCCGTTCTCCCGGAGCGGCGCCCGCGTTTGATATTGCGGAAAGAGGTCCCATAGCAGGACACCATGCGTCTGTGGCGCATACTGGATGCACGCATGAAAGGCCGGACAGGCAGGATCGGGCCTAAGGTATAAGAGTTCGAAATTATCTTCGTCTTGCTGACGAAAGGCTATTCCCGGTGCGCCCCGCCCAATCGTATTGACGTCGAACTCGATTGTTCCGTCACTGAACGTGATGCCCTTGAGTACCGCATTGCCGCTGTTCAGTCGCATCAAGCCGTGATAAAAACCGAGCTGCCGAAGGAACTCCGCGTTCTCCTTAGTCTGCCAGTGGTCAGCCGTCATCGTGATCGTGATCGGTTCCGCGCCCTTGGCAATAGGAAGTGCTGACAGGAAGCATACGCATACCGCCATCCTGGTCAGGAAACCTTTGATAACAAGTGTCTTCATGACCCCAGCGTACGGACCATGCAACGCCTTGGCTAGCAAAAGGTGACGAGACGGACAGGAATGTTACGAGGCGGTCCCGGAAGTTGCGGGTTGGTTCTTGGCGACGTCCGGAAGTAGCCTGCGCTGATTCAACGAAGGAAGGGCATGTTTCCCCTGGATCACGAGCGAATTACGGGCTCGTCAGTTGAGAATGCGAGCCCAACCGAAACTCAACCTCAGAGTTTCCGACTGGGTATAACAGCCTTCGAGAGGGCCGTTAACCGATGGCGCATGCAATCATCGAGCCTCGCACGGTCATTGTTGCCACCCACCTCCTAAGGCTTCCTACAACTGAACCGTTCAGGATGCCAAAAGCAGACATCCCGGTCTGAAAATTTTTCACCTTGATTACCTTAAAATAAATAATTTTCCAGTTCTAGTACACTCCATTTGGCGACAATCGGTTGATGAAATTCGTGATAAGTCTTGGTTCGTCATCGTCTTTCGAAAAATACCTCGATTGGTATTGTCGTTGCGGTTACTTAAATGGGTTCGAAAAGCGCCGTGATCTTCGAAAAAACCAGCCAAGATCTGGTCCAAGTCGCGAAGCTTCTCAGCGAGCGTCGTGCGAAAGTATGTTTCCGAGTTGGGGTCAGAACGAAATTTCCGATGTTCGGCCTGCGCTTGGGGAGAGTTGTCGTATGCAGGTCACATCAAGCCGATTGGAAGGACGCAGCAGAAGCAGTGTAGCTGTTGAGCTCTCTAGCTTGAGCAAACCCCCGGTCTTCGAAATCACATCCACCGAGAACATCAGTGCTCACGGCGCTCGAGTCGTGACCAAGAGCATCTGGCAAGCACACGAGCCGATGTCGCTTAAATCACTGCAGGGTGACCTTCGGTCGCGAGCCCGTGTCGTTTACTGCGAGACTTTGGACGAGAATAAGTTTGCCGTTGGAGTAGAGTTAATCTCACCCATGGGGAGTTGGAAAAGGTGGGGTTGAAGCAGGATCAATCTGAAGAGATCGTTGACGGATTGGGTTGCGTGCCAAGTTCCTTCCCCAGCCACTTCTCTTCGGCGGCGGGTAGCGTCACCTTGAGACGCCCCGACACGGAATCGCAGCAGTTTCCAACTACTTGGCACGCCTTCCGAGAACGGAGACATCTCTAAATTCAACTGCAGTCGTAGCACCTGAAGAAAAGAAAACCTCGTGACGGAAAAGCCCTTTTCGGGCGACCTGAGTTGGTCGTAGCCCCAATCACCAAAGTTCGTGTACATCCCAATCGGGAGCAATTGAACTTTTCCGGGGAAGTTCACATCGATTTTCCTTAGGTCCCTGTATTCCAAAATGTAGCAATGCTGGTCAACGATGTCGGAGAGCACGAAAAGCCGGACGAGCAGCTTCCTGTGATCCGCAATATTGCGTGTAGCTTTACCATCTGCACCAGCGATGCGTTCCCCAACTTCCATGCGAGTGAGAGTGGCGTCATGCAGAACTAAGGCGTTTTAAAAAATCGACGTGCTGATGGCCTTAATTGCGGCAAGATTGTCTGTAGATTTGCGCGGTAGGATTCAAATCTAGCGTCCCATGTACCAAGCACTGCCTTTGACCGCGGTCCATTGAAGCCTAGCCACATTTTCGGCGTGAAGTATCTCACGGTAGGCCAATTTTAATCACTGGTGTTACTAACGAGGAGAACGTCTGTCTACCACAGTGAGTAAAAAGGTACTCTCCGGTGACGCGGTGAATCAGGACGCCAAGCCCGCAGCAGACTGACCATTTTGTCAAATAGATGCGCTAAAGTACGCAGGTGTTCCTCCGGCAAGAGGAGAACTCGCTATGTTGAAACAGCGAATCGTTTGGACCACGCTCCTGCTGGTGTTCGCTCTCGCGAGTGAAGCATCTCAATTCGCACAAAGTACTTCCACCGGCGTTCGAGAACCTGACATGGGAAGACGTGCTTTGCGCTCCCTTGATCCCCTCTATGTGATTGTGGGTGACTGCTGTGTATTCAGTCGCCCGGACCAGCACTTCGTCTAGCGCGTCGAATGCAAACCCGACATGAGCTAATTCGCATGGCGGCCCCGTTGCCCCAGCTGTTGTAAGGCTGGCTTTCGCGAGCTTGCGCCCACCGATGAAATAAGCCTCCTTACCCTGCACCTGGGTAACGCCGATAGTAGGCCCTCATCAATGAAGCGTAGTCGTTTCCAGTTAGGATCGATTCGGATAATGCGACGGTGAGGACGGTATCATCGGTGAAGCAGCAATCAGCGCTGAACAGATCGAACTGCTTGCTCTTGATTCTCTCCCACTCGTAGACCGACCCGATAGTGTCACCCGCTATGGCACCTATCATCTGGACGCTCTGGAGGTTATGGCAAACGAATCAAAGCCCTGGTGGTGCTGGAATTAGATGATCGGATGATTTTAGGATGATCTCCGGTAACGCGTTAATGGGGACTTGTGGGACCAAAGATTCCTTGCCAAGTCTGCACGCGTTATAATCCCGCCAATTATGCCCCTCGATCCAGGAACAAGATTGGGACCTTATGAGATTACCTCAGCGCTCGGAGCTGGCGGGATGGGAGAAGTCTATCGCGCGAAGGATACACGATTGGGGCGGGATGTGGCGATCAAGATTCTGCCGAAAGGGATGTCGAGTGATCTCGCGCGCAAGCAGCGGCTGGAGCGGGAAGCGAAGATTATTTCTGGATTGAATCACCCCAACATCTGCGTGTTGCACGACATCGGACACCAGGACGGGATCGATTATCTCGTGATGGAGTGTGTTGAGGGTGAGACGCTAGCGAATCGGTTGGCGAAAGGGCCGCTGCCGTCAGAGCAGATCTTGGAATACGGGATTCAAATCTCCGACGCACTCGATCAGGCGCACCGCAACGGCACTACCCACCGTGACTTGAAACCCGGGAACATTATGCTGACCACCGGCGGCCGCGCCAAAGTGCTGGATTTCGGATTGGCCAAGCAGCTGGCCGAGACCGAAGGCCCCTTCGCGATGGATCAAGGGCCAACTCTGGAATTCACAACGAAGTATGGCGCTCCCCTCGGTACTTACGCCTACATGTCACCAGAACAGGCTCTCGGCAGGCAAGTTGACTCCCGCACCGATCTATTTTCCTTTGGGACCACTCTTTACGAGATGGCGACAGGGAAGCGCCCTTTTGAAGGAAAGACTTCAATCGAGTTGTGCGACGCTATCTTGCATCGGGAACCCATTCCGCCGAAACAGCTGAATGGGAGCATCCCCGACAAATTGCAGGAAATTATCCTGAAGTGCTTGGAAAAGAATTTGAACCTCCGCTATCACAGCGCGGCGGAAGTAGGGACGGATTTACGGCGAATGCAGCGTGATAGCGATTTCCGACAGGGTTACTCCGGCCACCGACAGATTCTGCCGGGTGTAGGTTCACACCGAAACATCACGAATTGGACGATAGGCGCCGTAATCACTCTGTTCTTAGTTCTGGGAATCACCTTGTGGATCCGCCATGTTGTCGGCACACCTGCAACCGCCCCCGGGGAGATTCATTCCTTGGCTGTCCTTCCACTGAAGAATCTGTCGGCAGATTCTAGTCAGGAATACTTTGCAGATGGAACGACCCTGGATTTGATCACCACCCTGACCAAGATCGGCAACCTGAGCGTGATTTCCTGGACCTCGGTGCGCGGGTACAAGAACACGACTAAGAGTTTGCCGGAAATCGCCAAAGAGCTGAACGCGGATGCAGTCATTGATGGTTCTGTGCAGAGGTTTGGTGATCGTGTGAAGATCACCATCGAGTTGGTCCGGGCACGCGGTGATCGTAGCTTGTGGGCGCAAAGTTACGATCGGGAGTTGCGCGACATTTTGCGGCTTCAAGAAGAAGTGGCGGGCACGATTGCTCGGGAGGTCCGGGTAGCACTGACACCGCAAGACCATGCGCGGTTGTCAGGGACCCACTCGGTTGATCCGGAAGCGTATCTGCTCTACACGCAGGGCCGCTCCTTAATGCAACGTTGGACACCGGAAACTTTTCGTGACGCACGAGAGAGTTTTCGTCAAGCGATTCAGAAGGACCCAAACTACGCTCTTGCCTATGCTGGACTAGCTGAGACTTATCTGACGGGTGACAATCTTGATCCGAAGGTTAGCGTTCCGCTCGCCCGAGCCGCAGCTGCGAAGGCCCTGGCCTTGGACGACACGGTCAGCGATGCCCATGTTGCAACCGCCCAACTCAAGTACATCGAGGACTGGGACTGGAACGGAGCGGAAAGAGAATTCAAACGTGCCATCGAGCTCAATCCGGGGGACACTCTCGCCCATCATTTGTACTCTCACCTGCTTCTGACGATGGGCAGGAACGAGGAATCGTTGAAAGAAAGCGAACTTTATGTTCGCCTCGACCCTCTCATGCCGGCGGCCTATGATCACATGGGTTTTCAGTACTTGTCCATGGGGCAGTACGAGGCGGCAGTTGAGGCGTACCGCAAACCCCAGCTGTTGGACCCGAAATGGGAATCTTCGCATCAATCGCTTGGCGATGCCTACCGTCTCCGAGGCATGTCTCAGCAAGCTTTGTCGGAATATGAGCGGGCGCTGGCGGTAAACAAATCCGGCCCTGAAAGTGCGGATGCTCTGCGCAGAGCATTCGAAAAAGGAGGATGGAAGGGCTACTGGGACAAGAGTCTAGAGGGACTATTAGAAAAGTCTAATCGCGAATACATCTCCCCGTATTCTATAGCCATCTTGTGTGCCCGATTGGGCGATAAACGAAACGCATTTCGCTACTTGGACAAGGCATATGCAAACCATGACGCTGGGCTCACGAGTATCAAACTTGATCGGGACTTCGATCTGCTACATGACGACCCCCGATACGTAGCTCTGCTCAAGAAGATGGGGCTGCTGCTGTCGTCCAAAGACACGGCTTGATGTGCATTCACAAACCATTGTTAGCGCCGCACGTCTAACCGGTAATCAACGCCCGCAATTGAACTTCGGAGGTTAGCTTGTTTATCAGGCCCTACGCTTCATTTTGACTTGGCTGGCAACAAGGCAAGACAGCGACGACAGGTCCCGATACTTTCACAACGCCCGAGTTTTTCGGAGCCCAGAGCAAGGCAAACCTGTTGGGAGTGACCATGATCTACGTCACGACTCCGGACGTCTCAGGACTCACAGCAGACGAGTATCGAAAGGTGCTGGACGAAGCTGGAGTCGAAGTCCACCCTGCGGCAAATATTTATCTTCACCTAACTTCGGAGATTCCGGGCGGATTTCGTATTCTGGAAATTTGGGACAGCCAAGAGGCATTCCGAGATTTCCTGAAGGAGCGATTCGGTCCGGCACATAGGGCACTCAAGCTGAATCGCAAGATGTCAATAACTGTCACTCCGCTGCACAACTGTTTTGGCCCCCGCATTCAGGAACTGCTGGAAACGGTTGCGACGCCGCCAGGCTCGTTAAACCACCAACTAGTTTAGAGCCGTAGGACTCACCTTCTGTTTCGTTTGACGTTCCACCCGATGTGGATGGCGAACGCCTGTAAACGCAAGAACTGGGCATTATGATGAGCGAGAGCACCGACTGGGGACACGAGATGCATGAACAGCGGTTATTGTTTACAAAGGCTGGCTTGCTGGATCTTCACGCCGGCTGTCATGGCTCATTGCGAATTCTTTTCGATCACGCCTCTACAGTGCCCAGTGAGCCGCTAAGGGTGCCTTTGCCAGGTTTTGGAATTGCGACCGTGTGGAAACAGTTCCTGCATATATTGGAGGTTGAAGAAAGCTGGGTGCTCGATCTTCAAGGCAAGGCGTGGGAGTCTCGTGGTGAAGGAGACTGTGAAAGTTCCGATGCCCTTTTCAAAATGAAGACGCGGGTACAAAAGGCAACACAAGATTACTTAGAAAGTCTGAGTGAAACGAAACTGAATCGCCCTTTGGGCGAGCGGCCGGCACATTGGGTTGGAGCCTGCGGAGTACCGCCTTTATTGTGCTGCATGTAGTGACACACCCGTTTCATCACAAGGGTCAGGCGGTGGCGATGTTAAGAACGGTCGGCTACCCTGCGCCAGACACGGACCTGTAACGAGCTTAAGGCCTTCCTTCCGCGACCGGTGTATTGGTCACTTTTCCCTGCGCTTTCTGGAGTCTTCCAGCAGAACCGCCTTGGCAGCATCGCGGAGCACTTGTCCCGCGACTGTCTTCTTTTCGCACATGTCGGCAGGGGTCAGTTCGAGGCGCCTGGTCACGTCATTGACGACATGAGTATCCGCGTAACCATGAGAGGAAGTCTTAGTTTCACTGCGGTTCTCGCAGATTAGCTGGAGCGTCGAAGCCTGACTTGCGTCCGCCAATGCGAGCTCCACGAGCTTGGCGCGATACTCGAGTTCCCAGCTCTCCAGGTTTGGAAAAGCCTTCTTATCCGCGAAGTGCTGCGTTTCGTGTGCAAGAAACCGAACCGAAAAGGTCTCGTCATTTAGGCTCTTGTAGGCAGGAACGACAGCAAACAAGCCGTCTTCCGTTGCCCAGCCACCTGCCGAACGCCGGCCGCAAGTCGCGTAGTAGCCCCAGCCCCGCAGAAGGAAATCGTCGAGGTAGGTCACCTCTACGCTTTGCGGTCCCTCTGGTAAGTTCGCGGTCCGCTGTTCTACCGTCAATGTCTTCCATAGCATCAGTTCGCGAAGTGGTTGGGTGCGGCCGAGCAGTACGTGGTACCCACGCCGGAGAGCCTGCTTTTTGACTTCATCTTCTGCTGAATCGAAGTCGTTGCTAGTGGAAAGCGTTCGACCAAGCAATCTGCCTACTTCGTTTCGAAGTGTGTCCTCAGCTTGTTCTCTCTCAGCGGGCTTCGTAAGAGAATGATTCCAGTACTTCAGATAATTCGTTGCCAAGGAGTTGATCCGTGGGTCGCCAAAATTCTGCTCGCCGACCTCCAGGCTTGGGGACCCAAAGCGGTCGAGCATGCATGCGCGAAACGTGGCGTCTTCTCCTTGGAAGTTACCACTGGCGCTCTCAGACAGCAGTTTGATTGCGGCGGCCGAATCGCCTTGAAGAGCAAGGCCCGTTGCGCGGTCGACGACACTCTTGCTTGGATCAGTGGGCCGCGCCTGATTGACGCTCGATTGCGCCGCAGGGAACGGTGCACCGGGCATTGAAGCAACCGTCGCAAACGCTGTGAACGCGAGTAAACCCATGCCCGGAATTCTCAACTTCGTCTCCTCGATGATCGTGGCACCGTTTCGACAGTGCGACCCTGTTGTTAGTCTAATCGATGCTAGGGTCTTGCCTTCTGCGAAGCGGCTTCGAACTGCTTCCTGATTTTGCGATTCTCGGAAAGAACTTCGCTCCCCAGGCTTGTCCCATTTGTTGGAGTTCGGCAGTCACCACCGGCATTTCCTTTAGAACTTTTTGGCCGAGTGGCGTTTCATAGAAGCGGATCATTTCCTTGATTTCCGCCGCTGAGAAATGCTTATCGTAGACAGGAATCGCGCGCTCCTTGAGTTCCTCGGGGTTGAGCTTCGATTTGTATTTGGCCACGAAAAGGTCCACCAGCTTGGCGCGGTACTCGCCCGGCGGCAAAGCGTTGGTAATTGCCGGTCTGACATTCGCTTCCATAGCGCCGATGGTCTGCTTGTCGAGCAAGGTCGTATGAGTCAGCGCCATCAACCGGCGGATGTCGGCTTCTTTGGCAGCGTCAATTTTGGGCTGTTTTCCGTTAGCCTGTGGCGCTCCATGCACCGCGCTTCGATCCCGTTCGGCAGAGGCGCTGTCGATTATCGAGGCCTCCACTGCGCTGACGGAAGGTCTTAATTGTGGCGTCTGTGCCGTGGCTTGAGTGGCGACAGCCAGCAAACCTGTTAAGCAGAGGCCAAAGAGCTTCATGCGTTCCCTCCACGTTGCGTTCATTCGTGGGCTGCGGATCCGGTCAGCATCCGCCGCACGCGTGATTCTCCGTCACAGTTCGGCTACAGCCGGAATTCACTTCAAGGTGCGGCTCTTTTTTTTGTGACATAAACACCACAGGGCGTCCAGTACGCACCTTTTGGTTACCGCCTGCTTTTGAGCTTGGCAAGGCTTTCTAATGGGGCCGAGAGCTTTGAAGGTCTTATGCGCGTTTCGCAGAGAGTTTGTGCTTAAAGGTCTTGTGCTTCTTTCCCCATGCCGCCATGACGGTCAGCACGGGAACGAGAGTACGACCATAGGGTGTGAGCGAATACTCGACACGCTCAAATCTCCTTTGCGAGGGAATTCGTGAGATCACTTGCTCACTCTCAAGCTCTCGCAAGTGATCCGTGAGCACCTTGCGGCTGGCTTCCGGGATTTGTCGTAACAGTTGGCCAAAACGCAGCGTACCTCGCTTGAGCGCATTGATGATCATCGGTTTCCATTTGCCGTCGATGACATCGGCCGTTTCTCTGACCGGGCACTCGTAAAGCCGCATAACTCGCTCCAGTTACAAAATAGTGCGTACTAGACGTGTTTCGAATTGTATGCCAAAAAAAATACCGTAGCTTGGGGATTTGATTCCCAAAGAATACAAATCTGCGCCGCAAATACAAGACCTTGTGGCTAGCTTTGCCTGCCCTTGGCGAAGCATGGTCTTCCATAGCTGACCGTGCGGCTAGAGCTGGGTGCTCGACACTCAGTTAAGTGCAAGTAGCCGAGCGCGAGATTCGATATGTCGGGAGATTTATGATCGTTGAATACACCAGATACAAAATTGACGAAAACCGCCATGCCGCATTTCTGAGCGACTATCGAAAGGCAGCAGAGTCGCTGAAGTCTTCGAAGAATTGTCTGGCGTACGAGCTCACGCAATGCACCGAAGACGAGGCTTACTTCACTCTTCGCATCGAGTGGGATTCCGAAGAGGGCCACCTAGAAGGATTTCGGAACAGCGGTGAATTCAAGACCTTCCTCCCCCTCGTCCGGCCGTACATCAATGAAATTCAGGAAATGCGTCACTACAGGCTGACGGATGTAGGGGAAAGGAAGTAGGCAGCGGAGCGAGAAATGCGGCGGTGTCTGGTAATTGCAAACTCTAGGAGGTGAAACGTGCCTGAAACGAAGGTTTTGGTCAACGGCGAGCAGCGAACCACAGACCTCGATCCACGAACACCACTGCTGTGGGTGTTGCGTGATACGTGGAACCTCACGGGGACGAAGTTCGGTTGTGGCGTCGGGCAGTGTGGCGCGTGCACGGTCATTCTCGACGGCGATGCCGTGCGCTCCTGCCTTACGCCCCTCGCGCGTGCCGCGGGCAAGCAGGTCACCACGATCGAAGGGTTGTCGCGAGATAGAAGTCATCCTGTGCAGCGTGCCTGGCTCGTCGAACAGGTTCCGCAGTGCGGATATTGCCAATCTGGCCAGATCATGGCGGCAACAGTTCTACTAAGCAAGATTCCACAACCGACAGACGAAGACATTAACGATGCGATGACGGCAAATCTTTGCCGGTGTGGAACCTATCACCGGATACGTCGCGCAATTCACCGCGCCGCTGAGCTTTCGGCTGCAGAGGCGAGGAAGGCATGAAGCTGGGACTCGGCCTTTTCCGCGGTCTCTTTGCCAGTGCGGCCTTGCTTGCGGGTTTCCCGTGGTATGCCTCGGACCTCTTGCGGGCAATTCCCACCCCGCAGAAGTCCGACCTTTCCCAACAGCAAAGCCAATCCGTCCGGGCCTTCGCGGCGATGGCGACCGTGCTCACGAGTCCGCGCTGTTTGAACTGCCACATCCCTGGCGACGCTCCGCTCCACGGAGACGAAGGCAAGCCTCACAAGGAATTGAACATCAAGCGCGGGCCGGACGGGCGCGGCACGCCTGCGATGCGCTGCGCGAATTGTCATCAGAGCGAAAACTCGACGGCGTTGCATGCGCCCCCCGGTGCGCCAAACTGGCAACTCCCTCCACCCTCGATGCGCATGGCGTGGCAAGGTCTCAGCACGGGAGATTTGTGCAGGACGCTCAAAGATCCAGCAAAGAACGGAAACATGACGCTAGCTCAGTTGTACCGGCATCTAGACGAGCATCCCTTAGTGCTCTGGGCTTGGAATCCAGGCCCCGGACGGAGCATTCCGCCTCTTAGCCACGAGCAGTTCATGGTCAAGGTGAAGGAATGGATGGACAACGGTGCGGCGTGTGCGGAGTGAGGAGATGACCGTGAAAAACGTTGAATCGCCGGATCGCATCGAAACGGCCGCAAGAGGAGTGCCGCGACGAGAATTTCTGGTCACCGCAGGACTCACCACAGGCAGTCTCCTTTTGAACTGCGCGGTTCAACCGCAGGAGGCTTTTGCATCCGCCGGCACCGAAGCGGCAAAAGCAATTCCACTAAACGCTTGGCTCAAGATCGGGACGGATGATTCGATTACGATCGTCGTGTCTCAGGCAGAAATGGGCCAGGGTATCAGAACAACATTGCCCGCAGTCCTCGCAGAGGAACTCGGAGCCGATTGGTCGCGAGTTCGACTTGAAGATTCTCCGACCGATCCCGCTTACCGCAATCCGCGTCTCAATTGGCAGTTCACCGGGAACAGCGAAAGTACCCCATCTTTTTTCGAGCTGATGCGCAAGATGGGAGCGAGCGCGAGAGAAATGCTGATCGGTGCCGCGGCGGAGAAATGGCGCGTGGATGCTGCCTCATGCCGGACTGAAAAGGGCCGTGTGATTCACAAGAAATCGGGGCGCAGCGCGCGCTTTGGAGATCTCGTCGAGGCCGCAGCGAAGATCACACCTCCCTCGAATCCGGCGCTCAAGAACGAAAAGGATTGGACTCTGCTCGGAAAATCGCTCGGCCGTTTGGACAACCCGGGCAAGGTCGAGGGCAGCGCGATTTTCGGTATCGATTTCACTTTGCCGGGACTGGTTCACGCCGCCGTGAGGCAGTGTCCCGTGTTCGGTGGAGATGTTGCGTCCTTTGACCGCTCATCGATCGCAGGGTTTCCCGGGATTATCGATGTCGTTCGGATTCCGAACGGAATTGCCGTCGTTGGAGAGACTTACTGGCAAGCGAAATCGGCTCTCGACGCGCTCAACGTTTCGTTTAACGAGGGGCCTGCAGCAGCCATCAGCAGCAGCTCACTGCGCGACGATTACCGCCGGGCCATGGAGGGTAACGAATGGTTGTTGGTACACGCTGAAGGGAACGCGGACGCACTTCACCATGATTATCCGAATGTGCCTCTGGACAAGAACACGGTGCCTACAATCTCTTCCAATACGGTGAGGAGAACGTATCCAACAATCTATTCCCAAGAGTACGAATCGCAATTTCTCGCACACGCCACGATGGAGCCGATGAACTGCACGGCTCGCGTGGCAGGCGACACGGTAGAAATCTGGGCGCCAACGCAGGGGCAGGAAATCACGCGCCTCACGATGGCGGGCGTCTTCAAAGTCCCGAAAGAAAACGTTCAGGTGTCTCGAACTCTCCTTGGGGGCGGCTTTGGCAGAAGGTTGGTGGCCGACTTTGCCTTGCAGGCCGCTCTGATCTCAAAAGCTGTGGGCAAGCCAGCGAAAGTCGTGTGGTCGCGCGAAGAAGACATGCAGCACGACATCTATCGCCCGATGACCCTGCAGCGAATCATCGCGGGCATCGACGAATTCGGAAAGCTCGGCGCCATCGCGCACCGTTTGGTCTCTCCCTCCATCCTCCAATACGTCTTTGCCCCAGCAGTAACGGATGTGTATGACCCAAGCTGCCTAGAAGGGCTTCTAGAGAGTCACTACGAAATACCGAACGTACGCGTGGATTTTAAGCTGCTCCACGTGCCGGTCCCGACTTCCGTTCTTCGCACTACCGGCTACGGGCCAAACATCTTCGCTTTTGAAAGCTTCATCGATGAACTTGCCTCAAAAAAGGGAGTCGATCCGTATCACTACCGTCGCGACCTTCTCGCGAGAAACCCGCGTTCCCTTGCCGTGCTCGACTTGGCCGCAAAGAAATCCAATTGGGAAACGCCTGCCGCGAAGGGCCACTATCGCGGCATCGCTTATGCGGAGGCATTTGGAACCCACCTCGCGCACGTCGTTGAGCTTTCGGCGACGAAAGACCGGCAGGTAAAGATTCACAAAGTGGTTTGTGCCGCCGATCCCGGAACGGCTCTCGATCCGGATATCGCTACGAATTCACTCGAGGGAGGAATTGCGTGGGGGCTTTCGTGCGCGTTTAAGTCCGAAATCACCTTTGATCGCGGACGCACCGTCGAGAGAAACTTCTACGACTATCAAATTCTTCGCATGTTCGAAATGCCGGACGTCGAAGTGCACCTGATTAACAGCGGTGCGCGTCCCCTGGGCGGAACGGGAGAGGTGGGGCCAGTCACGCTTATTCCGGCCGTCGCCAATGCCATCTTTGCTGCGACGGAGACCCGTTTTCGGTCTTTACCGCTCAGCAAGCATGGGTTTTCACTCGGCTGATCATGAGCGCGTCCAGGGGCAACCGACGATTCATGGTCCGGCTTTTTATCCTTATTTCTTTTCTGACTTTTTTGCCTGCAATCGGAGCGGCGCAGTGCCAAAGGCAACGGCCGAAGTTGCAGCCTTTGCGGTACGACGAGGACTGGAGTTTGCTGTCTGACCGGGATTGCAAGAAAGAAGCGTTAGACGAAATCAAGTACGTTTCGTTGGGGCGCAAGGACTGGTATCTCTCGGTTGGCGGAGAAATTCGCTATCGATACGAGAATTACGAAGATCCAGCGTTTGGTGTGGGGCCGGAAACATCTTCGGGCTACATCTTACAGCGTTACCTCGTTCATACGGACTGGCATCTCGGACGCCATTTCCGCGTCTTTTCGCAGTTTCAGAGCGGCCTGGAAGAAGGACGAAATGGCGGGCCGCGTCCGACGGACAGAGACATTGCCGATCTGCATCAAGGTTTCATCGACGTCACGGATTCGTCGCAGAATCTGCGCTTGCGCATTGGTCGCCAGGAAATCGAATTCGGAACGGGCCATCTGATCGGCGAGAGCGAAGGACTGAACATTCGCCGGGCTTTTGACGGATTTCGCTTCACTTTCAAACACGGGCGTTGGACGTGGAATTCGACGTTGACCCACCCGGTCCTGGTTAGACCACAGGCGTTCGACATACCAGATCACAGGCAGACGGAGTGGGGCGCAGGATTTACCCGCGCACGCGAACTTGGGGGCTGGTCCGGCTACTACATCGGCCTGAATCGTAAGCAGGCGGTTTTCAATGGAATGGCCGGCCAAGAGGTTCGAGAAACCTTCGGCAGCCGTATTTGGAACCAAGGAGGTCTCTTCGATTACAACGCCGATTTCATCCTGCAGAGCGGAACATCCGGCAGCGGGCAAATCTTGGCCGGTGCAGTCTCCACGAACGACGGGATCACGTTGCACAAGCTAAGATTCGAGCCGCGCTTCGCGATACGCCTCGATTACGCAAGCGGAGACTCGGCCCAGACAGGCAAAGATCTTCACACCTTCAATCCACTCTTTCCCAATCCCATGTATTCGAGTCTGTCTGCGCTTCTAGGCCCTTCAAATCTTACCGATGTCGGCCCGACGATCCGACTTGCCCTCGACTCCAAAACGACAATTTCGCCGGAAATCCCATTCTATTGGAGAAGTTCAATCCACGACGGAATCTACAACTTCGCCGGAGTTCAAATTCGTCCCGGAAGCCTCAGCACGGCTCGATTTGTGGGCTATCAACCCGGTCTCGTCATCGATCACTCCTTTTCGCCCCATCTTTCAGCTACTGCGGCCTATTTTTACTTTTTTACCGGTCAATTTTTGCGCGAGACGCCCCCGGCAAAAGGAGTTGGCTATTTTTACGTTGCGCTGACGTTGCGAATGTGAGACGCGACACGTGCTTGAGGGCGTTCACAGAGAAAAGTACGACGTCGGAAACGAGGACTTATGGTTCGAAAGGCGCTGATGCTGGGCATGTGGCTTTGCTTTAGTGGGCTTTGTGCGGTTCTCGGGCAAGAGCAAAGCCATCGGCCGCAGATGGGTGGAGGCCCGACAATCTCGCCCGAAAAAGGGTATGTGGTTCAAGAGATCCGCGATGGCCTCTATTGGGTAAGCGATGGTGCGTACAACACGATGTTTCTAGTCACGCCGGAAGGTGTGGCCGCCGTCGACGCTCCACCGACCTTAGGGGCGAAATACCTTCAGGCGATTTCCGAGGTTACGTCGAAGCCTGTCGTGTACCTTATTTACAGCCATGAGCACACGGACCATATCGGAGCGGCTTACCTGTTCCCAAAGACGGTGAAAATCATTGCTCAAACAGAGACAGCCCGAATTCTCGAAGAGCGCCACGACTCCAGAAGGCCAGTTCCGGCGATTACCTTCGAGCAGAACTACGTCGTAAAGCTGGGGAATAAGGAGCTGGTGCTCGAATACCCCGGAATCAATCACGAGCGCGGTAACATTTATATATACGCGCCTGCACAGAAGACTCTGATGCTTGTGGATGTCGTCTATCCCGGATATCTGCCTTACAAGAACCTTGGCATCGCGGAAGACTTGGCGGGGTATTCCGCAGCCCAGACGCGGGCTCTCAGCTACGACTTTTCCACGTTCGTAGGGGGCCATGTGACTCGACTGGGCGCGAAGAACGATGTCGAGCTGTCGATCGAGTTCTACGAAGATCTGCATCGGACCGCTGAGTCGGCCTTGAATGAGCTTCCCTTGAGCGAATTTGCTCGGGTTTCGCCTGCAGGGCACGGTTCGACCATTCGCGATAAATGGGACCTGCACAACCAATATGAGAAGGCAGTCGTGGACCGGTGCTACACCGACTTGCTTCCACGATGGAAAGATCGCCTCGCGGATACTCCCACATACCTCAGAGACAACTGTTGGAGCATGATGGAAAACGTAATCGTGACTCTAGCGCCCGGCCATTCTGAGCAAGGACGCTAACGGCGCGGCGAATGATGATCCCATTGAAGTTCGCAAGCCTAGTAAAGACGGATTTGCGATGGTTAAGCTCCCTTCCGTGGGCGTAGTGCCTCCCTTACTGGTTGTCGGAGTACATGGTTTGGTCTTCCTGTGGCTTCGGATGCGAAAGCCAACGGCAAACAGTGAAGCGGATCCTGTTGCCATCGATCGTCCTAAGCCTTTGAATTTTGGGCACACCACCAGGTCTCCGCTCGCACCATATGATTGCTTGGGAGCATGCGGTGGTGCCCAGTTCAGCTATTTAGAGTCATTTCCTCTGCCGTTGCTTTTCTTCGGTCGTGCGACCGAAAATCGGCCCGCGGTGAGCGGCCAAAAAATCCTTGCTTCCCAAACGGGCGTGCTCATTCGTGATTCGCGCGCGGCGGCGGACAACCAGGAGTGTCAAGTCGTCACCAGGAGGGCATGCGTTAGCGAAGTCGAGTACCCCCGCCAGCGTGGAGAAGAGAGCTTGGTTTGCGCTCGCACCTCTGACCGCTTCTGCTGCGGCCAAAAGGCGTTCCATCCCAAACTCCTCTTCTCGGGAATTCCGGCACTCGGTTACTCCGTCGGAGGAAGCGATCAACGTGTCGCCAGGATGCAGTCGGACTTTTCCAGAGCGGAACTCGGCCCTTTGTAGGGCACCGAGGATTGGGCCACCAATTTCCAGCCGTTCCACCGCCCCGTTCTGCCTAATCAGCAGCGGGGCGGGCAGGCCAGCGTTGCAGTACGCAAGTTCATTCGCTTGCGGATCGAGTCGGGCAAAGAACAACGCTGTCAAAGGCCGTTCATCTTGATCCTCGCAAAGCTCCCGGTTGACTTCGGCAACGGCCTCCGCCGCGTCCGAGTGCGATTGTGCACTGCGCTGGATCAAGCCGAGCACATGAGTCTGCCAAATTCCCGCGGTCAAGCCTTTACCGGCGATGTCGCCCAAGGCCAATCCGAGGACGAGGTCGAGTTCCATCACTTTGAAGAAATCTCCCGAAAGATGACGCACGGGGAAAATTTCGCCGGCGATCTCGAACTCGCCGCGGGTGAGCTCGCGTGGGGCGCAGAGCCTGCGTTGCACCTGAGCGGCTTCATAAATCGCTTGTTGCAGCTTTGCTTGTTCGCGACGCACTGCATCCAGTTCGTCTTTGACCGCTTGGATGTTCTCTTTAGGCGTTCTTCCGGCCGCATTGGAAGCCGAAGCCGAGATCGCGAGCATAACTTGCCGGCTTTTCGCTTCGCTCGCTCGCGTTGTTACCTGCGCCCGGTAGTTCCCGATCGCGTTTCGCCCCAGGTCTCGAGTTTTCTCGATCAGCGCAGCCATGCTCGCCTCACCCAACGAATTTGTAACCCACTCCGTGCACCGTCAGAAAGAAACGGGGCTGCTCGGGAACGGGTTCGAGTTTCTGGCGAATCCGCACAATATGAGCGTCCACCGTGCGCGTAGTTGGAAAGTTCTCGTAGCCCCAGACCTCGTCAAGCAGCCTGTCACGGCTCATCGTTTCCCCGGAATGACATATAAAATGCTTCAGCAGCTCAAACTCCTTGCTCGAGAATTCCACCGGCTTGCCACCACGCCGGACCTGGTAGCTGCGCAAGTCCACCTCGACATCGCCGAAAGCAAAGCGATCTTGCTCTTTCGGGAGTGTCTGCGCCCGCCGCAGAACAGCCTTCACGCGGGCCAGCAGTTCCCGGATCGAAAAGGGCTTCGTGACGTAGTCGTCGGCACCCAGCTCGAGGCCTACGACCTTATCCACTTCCTGACCACGCGCTGTCAGCATGATGATAGGGATCGACGGGCGCTTGGCCTTCAACTGTTTGCAAACATCCAGGCCGCTCATGCGCGGCATCATCACGTCAAGCACGATCAGGTCCGGAGATTCCTTCAGCGCGCGCTCGAGTCCTTCAACGCCATCGAGCGCCGTGATCACATGAAAGCCCTCGTACTCGAAATTATCGCGTAGCCCCGCGACCATGTGCGGCTCATCCTCGACGATCAGAATCTTCGTTGTCCCCATGACCACTCCCTTGTGCTCTCCCCGGACCATAGCGTCCATCTCCACAGCCTTCATGCCATTGCGTCCCCAGGCTGTGTCGGGGAATCCAAAGGCAATGCGATCGTGAACTTGCTACCTTTCTCGGGGGCGCTTTCCACCAGCACGTCACCGCCGTGCGCCCGCGCGATGTGCCGCACGAGGGATAGACCGAGCCCCGATCCTTTGATGTTGTGCACCAGAGCATCTCCGCAACGGTAAAACTTTTCGAAAATTTTCTCCTGCTCGTTCTTCGCGATGCCGATCCCGCGATCCTGCACCTCCAGATTTACGCGGGTGTCTGAACGGTACAGATTCACACCGATGAATTTCTGGTCCTTGGAGTACTTCAGGGCGTTGTTCACGAGATTGAGGAGCGAGCGCGCGATTGCTTCGCGATCCACGATTACCGGCGGAATGTCGCGGGAAATGTTCTCCTCGAAGGCAAATCCATTTTGTTGGATTTGAAACCGGTAGGACTCCAACGTCGAATGAACCAGTTCGGCGAGGTTGGTTTCCTTGAACTCGTATTCCTTGCGTCCCGCCTCAATTCGCGAGAAGTCCAGTATGTTGTTAATGAGTCCCGTCAGACGCTCGCTCTCCTCTCGAATGATGCGGAAGTACTCTTGGTATTTGTCCTTGGCCATAAGGCGGCCGAGCTCCAAGGTCTCGGCATACAGGCGGATCAGAGCCAGCGGCGTCCGCAGTTCGTGTGAGACGTTGGCGACGAAATCGGACTTCAGCCTGGCCAGAGTCATTTCCCTCGAAACGTTGCGATAGGTGAGCCAGATACCGGCAGCCATCAGCAGAGATAGTGCGCCAAGCACGATGTAGTTGTACCTGACGAATTTGGTTCCCATGTCGGCGACCGTCGTGCCTTGGTACTTGATCGCCAGGTGCAATCGAGGAAAAACGTCTGTAAAGGTGCGCTCCGCCTCCGGCTTGCCCCCGTCCCAGTTTGCAGAAGCCACCCAGGGAGTAGGATCCTTCGGGGGATGGATCATCATGACCGGGGGATAGGCATCGCCCCTCAACACAATACTCTTGCTGGTCAATACGTCCTTCATCATGGCGGGCAGGAAGGTTTGGCGCAGGTAGTCTTCGTCAAAACCAACCATCCCCAGCGTTACGCGGTCCTTGGCCACACCGGGGGGAATAAAATAGGCAAAACTCCAGTACGCTTCCTGATTTTCGGGGCCCGTCCACCACGCCTCGAAGCCCAGCGGAATCTCTTCTTTCCCCGACGCTGTTCGAAGGTTTTCCGCCATCTTGGAGGCTTCCAAAGGTAGCCAGGACGCCACATCCTTGATCGCTTCCTGCGTGAGTGCGCAAAAAGCCGCATCCTGTTCATGGCCGGGCTGCAAGCGCGTCGATAGCAGATTAGTCTTCTTATCGTACAAGGCCGCGAACCGATACTCAGGATGCTCCAAAAGTATCTGCTTGAGTCCGATCTTGATTTTGGAGTCGCCGTCGTCGGCGTTGGGGAACTCTTTACGGACGGGCGTGAGCAACTCGTTCGCCCTCTCCAAGCTTTTCTTCTCCGCGATCTTCAGCACGTGGGAGAAGTCGCGCTCGATGGCAGCTTGGACGGCCTCCGAGCGCTGGATATGCTTGAGGTTCCAGATGCTGAAGCCCATCAAGGCTGCTGCAGGCAGTACGATGGCCAGCTCGAGAGTCAGGAGCATTCTCGTGCGTTCCGTCAATCGCCACTTCTTGGACATTCCGAGCCTCGCCAGATTTTTCTCGCCCTTACAAGGATAAAGACTACAGAGACATCTTCCGGCAAGTTGTCAAGCCATCGCAAATGATTGTAAAAAGTTGTAAAGAGCGGATGAGCCTCTTTTCTTCAAACACTTAGCAAGTATGAACTCGACCTTTTTTTAAAGCCACTTTCTGGGTTGGGAGCGGGAACCATTGTTAGGCCCAAAGCAGGGTGGAACTACTATTCGTGTCTGGGCGCAACGAGCGTTGCATGTCAGGTACACAGAGTCACGGTGTGCTCATTCAGCACCGACCCACCCGACGCTCCTCTGTTTCGTCTGCCGATCGAGCCGAGTCAAGCCAACCGGTCTGCCCGCGATATGCCGACACAGGTCCGACCCATACACAAACCAATGCCGAAACCCGTGCCCGCCGATAAAGCCTGACCGCATATACTTGACAGGGACAACTATATATGTGCTATTGTCAACAGCTTGGGAGGTAGCCTGTGCCAAAACTTGGCCTTGACCCAGAGGTGGCCACGATTCGTGCGTTCAACCGCCTTTATACTCGCAAGATCGGCGTGGTAGACGGAATCGCCAGCAGCCCCTTTTCTCTTGCCGAGGCTCGCGTGTTGTATGAGCTCGCCCACCGCGAGCAATCGACGGCCACTGACATACGCAAGGAACTTGGGCTAGACCCTGGATATATGAGCCGCATCCTGCGCGATTTCGAGCGGCGCAAGCTCGTGACGCGAGAGCAGTCAAAAACGGACGAACGGCAAAGGTTTCTTTCACTGACCGCCAAGGGGCGGAGAGCCTTTGCCCCGCTTGATGAGCGTTCGAATCGTGACGTGGCCGCAATGCTCGATGAACTCTCGCCCACGGAGCGGAAGCAACTGGTTGACGCAGTGCAGACGGTCCACAGACTGCTTGGCGGCAAAGCGGAGCCAAAAACTCCCTATTTGCTTCGACAGCACCACCCGGGCGACATGGGCTGGATCGTCCATCGCCAAGCAATCCTCTATGCCGAAGAGTATGGATGGGATGGAACATACGAGTCGCTGGCGGCGGAAATTGTGGCGCAATTCATCAAGAATTATGAGCCGAAACGCGAACGCTGCTGGATTGCGGAAAAGGATGGAGCAAGGGTTGGTGCTGTCTTCGTCGCGAAGGCATCGGACGAAATCGCAAAGTTGCGGCTGCTGCATGTTGAACCGGAGGCGCGTGGCTTGGGAATCGGCAAGCGGCTGGTTGAAGAATGCGTCCGATTCGCACGGCAAGCGGGGTATAGCAAAATGACGCTTTGGACGCAGAGCATTCTTCATGCGGCACGACACCTCTACAAACAGGCCGGGTTCCAGGTCGTGCGCGAAGAACAGCACCACAGCTTCGGGAAGGATCTTACGGCCGAGACTTGGGAACTCGACCTGCGGACAACGACGTAGACATACCGACACTGCTGAGGTCATGTTGAAAAAGACACCAGCATAGGGAGACATGGACGTCTACCAGCCTTCCCCGCGTCCCTACACCGGCTTGCCGGATATCGACTATCCCCTCCACGACAAAGTCATTGTGGTCACCAACTGCGGGCGCATCTGTCTGGGCAAGAAGAAAATCAACTTCAGCACGGTCTCTGCCGGACAGGCTGTCGGCATCAAAGAAGTGCACGACGACATCTGGCTGGTCAGCTTTATGGATTATGATCTTGGGTACTTCGATCTGGAGACGCGAGTGCTCGAACCACTGGAAAATCCGTTCGGCCCAAAAGTGTTACCCATGTCTTAGGTACGTTGTGTAACCCATGTCTCCGGGCCGGACCCGGGAGTTAGTGGTCGGGGCGCCCGGATTTGAACCGGGGACCTCCTGCGCCCAAGCCAGACGGGTTATCTCTTGGAAGTCCTTCCCTTGCAACATTGTTTTTGAAAACAAAAGACTTCCCGAAAAATTTGGTCGTGGGAAGAAGTACGAAAATGTGCCTCCGCATGCGCAAGGTCCCCCGAATTTTCCCCATAGTAAAAGGATAGGTAAGAAGGGTGCTCGGCGTAAGCCCTTGAATGCTCCCACCGTTGTCGCCCAAAGTACCGTATGGCCCGTCATCCGGGCGGGACCCGTTGTTTGTCCTGCGATTGAGGCTGCAGTTCGGAGTCGGGCGGCGGC